>Ga0334883_1000563_pt1 | contig 65465 bp, 52 predicted proteins | sample GraSluR1_MG_6_FD_207230 | JGI IMG/M metagenome (GOLD analysis project Ga0334883, IMG submission 207230) | Sludge microbial communities from methane-producing bioreactor in Wageningen University, Netherlands - Granular Sludge_09_05-R1 | ecosystem: Engineered > Bioreactor > Anaerobic >... | reverse complement strand
AAGCGTCGCCGGTACCGGCGCTGCCTGGGCGGCAGATCGTGTATACGGTCTCCGTGGGCAACGACGGCCCCAGCGATGCGACGGGCGTGCGCGTGATTGACACGCTGCCGGCGCAGGTGGATCGGGAAGAATGGAAGTGCGAGGCCTTGGGCGGGGCGAGTTGCCCGGCCGGCGGCTTTGGCAACCTGAACGTCCTGGTGGACCTGCCCGCTGGAAGCCAGGTGGTATTCACCATCGTTGGCGAGGTCAACTGGGCGTGGCCGTTCGAGAACACGGCCAGCCTGGATCTCGGCGACGTGCAGGATCCGTACCTGGACAACAATGGCCCGGAGACGGTGGTCAACGAGCCGAACCTGTACTTTTTGCCCATCGCGCTGGACTGGGGCGCGCCTCCGTACGTTGGGTTGCCGAACCTGGTGATCGAGCAGATCGTTGCGACGAACAACCGGGTGGTGGTGACCATCAAGAACGTGGGCGTCTATCCGGTGCAGCATCCGTTCTGGGTGGACCTGTATGTCAACCCGGATACGGCGCCGACGGCCGTGAACCAGATCTATGGAAATGGTATCAATGGCGTTGGCGGCGAGGGCCATGCCTGGTGGGTCTCGGCGGAGCAACTGCCGCTGGCCGTCGGCGAGAGCATCCTTATGGTCGTCAGCGCCGATGGAGAGAATTGTGTGCTCACGGGGTCACTGGCGGCCTGTTCGGACCCTGCGAAGGACCTGGTCTGGGAACTGCGTGGAGGCTCGTTTGTCTATGCCCAGGTAGACTCGTTGGGCGGCCCGCAGTACGGGGCGGTGCTAGAAACCCACGAACTCGCAGGTTCGCCCTATGACAACATCTTGGGCCCGGTGCGCACCTCGACGCCTGTGCGGCCCCTCGCCTGGCCAGCCATCCTGAGCGCGAGCATGGTTGGCTCAGGCGGCGTAGAGGAGCCTCCTGATCGCCCCTAAGCGCGGCCACCGGCTGTCGGAACCTGTGCTAGACAATGAACAAGAGCGGGGACCGCCGGAGTAGGCTCTGCCTGACTTTCGGTGCAGGGCCGCCTGCCGAATCTGTGATATATTCGTACATGGCGTATCCTTCCTCCGGCTTGCAACCGGGGTTGTGGAGTCATTGCCACTCCCAGGATACGCCGCCTTTCTTCCTCCAGCAATCCACAACTTTCGGTTATATCTCTCGCAGGAAGCCAACTGACCCGACAAGCACGATGAGGAGATGAACGCTCCCGTGGGGCAACGTAGCTGGGCAAAGCGGGTACGCGGTCGCGCGCATACCCTATACCGCGACGAACGTGCCCCGTAGTTCTGCGTGTAGCGGGCGGTGCCTAGCTAGGTATGCCTTTAGCGCCTCCATGCTTCGCTCAGCATGCTGTTGGCGATTGCGCCCGTACTTTTGCGCCACCCCTTGTTCGGTGACAAAGGCCGTGGGGTAATGGCGCCCGAGTTGTAGCGGCTTGTCGCCCACAAACACCTGCTGGACTCGCTGTCCGGGTGGATTCTCGATCTTGATATAGGCATTGAGGCCGAGACTGCGTTTGACATAGCCACCCATCTGGTCGTACGGATCGCAGGCAAACGTTCGCTCTAGGTTCTCCTCTAGCATCGCGATGATTTCCTCGCCCATCAGCTCGACCGTTGAGATTGGCGGGTTCATCGGGATCATGTTGTAGAGGGCATTCACCGTGATCTCCCCGGGAACTATCGGTGCGCCATAGCGCCATCCATTCGAGAATGCCAATTGAGCACCCGTGCTTTCCAGCAACGCCTGCAAGAGCAAATTGTCCATCGTTGTTTCCAGGTTGGTGCCTCGGTTGAGTGCAGTCGCCGTTTCACCCACAACTGATGACAATTCCTCTAGGTACGGCGCGATCGCTTGGCGCACGAGGTCATCAACTATGGGATCGGGGTCTATCTTGGCTTCCACCTCGATCAGTTGGTGCCGGCAGTCAGCGATACGTCCTCCCTCCACTTTTAGGTCCAGGCGGCCCAGGAAAGAACCATGGCAGCCCGATTGCATTATCAACGTTTTTCCCTGGAGCACCGGTTTATAGAGGCGGTTGTGGGTGTGGCCGCTCAGGCACACATCAATGCCCTGCATCTCCGACAAGAGTTTCATGTCCTGGGGAAACCCGAGGTGGGAGATGAGGACGACCAGGTCTACCCTCTCCTGGGTGCGCAGAGCAGTGATGATCGCGGGGAGTTCCTCGCGACCCAGGGTGAACTGGAGACCTGCGCTGAAAAAAGGCGGCATGGTCTTGTCTATGATGTTGGAGGCGATGCCCACGAGACCGATGCGTAACCCGCCGATTTCCTTCACGCTGTATGGCGGAAAGGGCCGCTCGTTGGTTGCTTGATCGTAAACATTGATTGCCAACACCGGATAGCCGAGCTGTGCCGCGCGCTGCCCAAAGGTCTCGGGACCATAGCCAAACTCCCAATGAGCCGTCATGGCATCGAGGCCCAATGAATTCAGGACAGGAACCATTGCCTGTCCCTGCGTACTCTGGGCCGGATAGGTGCCATGTAACGTATCGCCGCAATCGCAAAAGAGTACACGCTCCGGGTTTGCGGCCCGGATTTGTTTCACAAGTGTGGCAATGCGGGCATATCCTCCTGCAGGACGATAGACCGCCTGACCACCCTGCCAGAACATCTCCTGGTGTAGATCAAAATAGGCATGGCTGTCGTTGAGTTGAATGACGGTGAGTGAATGTCTGCTCTTCATCATGACAGAAAGGACCTCCAGCCAGATTCTTCCATCATTGGTTGGAAAAACATGATGTAGGGACCCCGGACAAGATGGGCCATAACGCCCTCATCATGTATTTTCCTGATATTGTGGTTCACCAGAACTTTGGCGAAGCCCAACTGGGCCAATTCCGTCGCGTCCCACTCACTGTGAATAAGGTATTCAGGCGGGCTTGGTACCGCATCCAGCGTTTTAAACAGTGGTTTCGGGTTCCTTGGCGGGTTGGCTCCAAGAGTCTGCAGGGTTTCTGCCATTGACACCGGGTCGAACATAAAGCTGCCCAATGAGCAGACCCCGATCTGTTTCAGAATCATGTACCCGAGAAAACCAGTCGAGTCAGACAAGGCTTCCATAGTTTTGATTGCGCCTTCTTCAAATGCCTTTTCCCTTCCCGGAACCACCGTATGCTCGCCGATGGCAACACAGCGCTGGGGGGTGGCAAAGCGGATGAAGTCTTTCTGCTGTGTGAAATCCTGACCGAGATCGGCGATCTGCCCCATAGATCGAATCGGCGCCATTTTGGCGCTGACAACGCTGTAAACCGGCTCCCAAGGGCCTTCTACCACCATCTCCAGGCAACTGGTACATAGCTCAAAGATCCGGCCGAATTGCTGTTCATGGAATTCGTCATGATCTTGCCAACGTTTCCACATGGTATACTGATAGTTGCGAAGAGGGTTCAGCGTCTCTTCCATGTGAATGCTACCTCCCCCATATCTGCCTGCAAGAGGGAGAACGCCTGTTTGGATATTGGCCATAAAGCCGACAAACCCCGGGTGTGTGGCTGTGGTGATACATACCCGAGGCCCCACTTTGTCCATCAGATCAAAACTTGCTTCATTGTTCAGAACCTTTGACATATTCAGGGCAAGATAAATGGGGGATTCCGTCGGGTTTTGAGTTTTCATGCTGCACCTCCTTAGTAGTCATTTGCTGTGCGCGCCTGTTTCAGTTGTTGTTGTCAAGCAGCAAGTTGACGCCCGGGCAAAGTGGGGCAAAGGACCACATGCATGCTCCTGCCCACCACGAGCATTCACAGCTATCTTTGCAGCTCTCCCTGCCTGGTTGGCCCAGTACACCGCTTGGCCTTGGCATTCCCGTCGCCAAGTGGAACCGTCCCCTTTGTTCCAGACGCTACAAACCGGCCCGTTCCAGCCCATATAGCACGACAAAAATGAGCATTGCAGCGGGGATGACGATCACCCAGTCATTGACTTTGAGCAAACGAGGGAAGGTCAGGTCGCCAAAGTAGCCTTTCATCAGAATGCCCCGATTGAGTCGCGGGTAGAGTGCCGCAAAAAGGCCCGAACCGATTAGGATTCCCGCCAGCCCTCCGACCAGGGCGTCCAGCGCACCGTTACCGATAGCGCCCGCAATGGTGCCGGGACAATAGCCCAATACCGCAAAGCCTACCCCGAAAATCAATCCTCCAACGACGTTCATGCCCGCAGAGCCAGATTTGGGATAGAGTTCCACCCAGCCGAGGGTCTTCATTGCATAGATACCAATCATCCCGACCAGAACAGCGGAAAGCATGATCTTTAGGACGGTGAAATCGGTGAGCAACAGTTGGCCGACAATCACGTCGTGTTTTGTCGCGCCGCCCTTTTGAAGCATAAAGCCAAACACAATACCGAACGCCAATCCCCACAGCAGGGGCGCTATGGCTTTCCTTGGTACGGAGGTCTGCATCCGCTCATCCATGGATTTGCTTGTTGGCATGTCGCCCTCCTGCTAGCCGATAAAGGCAAAGATAATGTGCGCCGTCAGAATGCCGCCAAGGAAGAAACTGATAGCCGAGATCCAGCTGGAAACGGCAAGCTGTAGGGTTCCGCTGATACCATGCCCGCTGGTGCATCCGTCTGCCCATCGCGCGCCAAAACCGATGAGGCCGCCGCCAACCAGCGCAACTAGGACGCGCAGTAACGGGTTGCCGCCAAATGTAGCTTCCCAGAGCGGAGGAACCCACTGCCAGCGAAAATCACCGGATAGCAGAGCCGACATCAGCGAGCCGATGATGACGCCCAACACCAGCATCCACTGCCAGTCCACGGCAAGCCCTATCTTCTGGTAGTATGGTCTCAGATCAACCACTTGGCCCAAAAACAGCTTTTCAATCATGCCGCTGGTTTTGGCAAAGCTTGTTGAACATGCGAGCGGTTTTCTAGAGATGAGAAAGCTGAACCAGCTCAGGATGCCGATGCCAATCCCAACCGCATAAGGCGACCAGCGCACTTGAGTCAAGAACTCCATCAGACTGTCCTCCATTGGCTATTGTGTATCCCAGTGCTTTCGTATTTCGCCATAGTCCGCAAAGAATCTGGAGCCATGCGGATTGACACAAAACCGGCACTCGCGGATGTACCCGGCAGCGCTATAGCCAGACAATCCTCCGGCGACATTATGGACATCGTTGAACCCATGCTGTTTGAGAATGCTGGCGCCGAGCGTGGAGCGATTCCCCGAGCTGCAGATCAGAGCGGTTGTCTTGTCCTTGTTCAGTTCATGGTGGCGGGTGCGCAACTCGGCCACCGGTATGTTGATGGCTCCCTTGATATGGGTATCCGCGAATTCGAGCTCTGCTCGTACGTCCAGCAGTACAAAGTCGGTTGTACCGGTGATCATGTCGTGCAAGTCCTCAGCTGAAGTCAGCTCGATCCGACTGGTCCTTAATCCTGCCACCGCCCAGGCGACCATGCCGCCATCCAGGTATCCCACAATCCTATCCACACCAACCCGGCGTGCCCAGGTATTCGCTTCCTGTGCCTTTTTATAGTCATCTGCTATCAGCAGAATATCCTTGTCCGGCGGCAGAACCCAGCCGGCAAAAGTCGGAAAGTTGCCGTTGAGATCAAGATGCCAAACGCCGGGTATGTGCTGGCTGGCAAAGGCGTGATAACCACGGACATCCATCAGCACAGTGTTGGCGGCACTCATGCGTTCCTTGAACGTGCCTGGGCCTAGTTCCTCCATACTGGGGAGATCGGAAACCAGAGCCGGTCCATGGCGGTTGATGTCGCTGCAGCGGCCAAAGTGATCTGGGGCGGGGGGCATATCTTGGGTGAGCGACTCGACAAACGCGGATTCATCCGTTATCTGAAGGACAGGGCTATAGTTACGTTCATAGCCGATGGTGGTGCGCCATTTGGCGCCCACAGCACGACCGCACAAGGAACCCGCGCCATGCGCCGGATAGACTTCGACATGATCAGGCAGCTCTAGCAGTTTATCATGCAGGCTATGGTAGAGTGTCCGCGCCAGTTCGTCCGCCATGCCAGGAAAGAGGTCTGGCCTTCCTACATCCCCAACAAAGAGCGTATCGCCCACAAACACACCGATCGGGCCGTCCGACCGGGATTTATCAATCACGACATAGCTGAGATGCTCCGGGGTATGGCCAGGTGTTTCCAGTACCTGGAGAAGCATGTCCTCCAATTCTATAGAGTCGCCTTCAGACAGGGCCACATGGTCGAACGTACAGTTGGCCGATTTCGCTATGTAGATTTTCGCACCGGTTCTCTTTGCCAGATCCATGTGTCCCGAAATGAAATCAGCATGGAGATGGGTCTCAAAGATGTGGGTGATCTCCAACCCCATCGCACGGGCTTCGGCAATATAGACATCCACGTCCCGCTGGGGATCTATGACGGCGCAAGAGTTCTTTCCCGCGAGAAGGTACGAGCTGTGCGCAATCTTGCCGACGAAAAAGTGTTTGAGCAGCATGAGACCTCTCCTCCTGTTACTGGGTTTATAGATAGAAAAAGTAAAACACAGGCACGACAACCGCAAGAAATAGCAGGGTCATTCCCCCGCCGGCCTTGTAGTAATCTGCATTACGATATCCGCCGGAGGACATCAGCAACGCATTGACCTGGTGGGTTGGCAGAACAAAGGAATTTGCCGCACATATCGCTGCCATCAGAACCAGGGGGCGGGGATCGAGCCCGCCGATATGCGCCATGCTCATGACCAACGGGGCTAGCACCACAATCGCACCCACATTGGACAAAAACAGCGAAAACAGGGTGGATAATACTGAGACGGTCAAGAGGATAAGCGCCGGATGCCCCCCCTGAACCAACGACATCACTTTCTCTGCCAGAAAAGCGGCGGTTCCGGTCTTTTGCATGGCAACCCCTAGCGGGATAAGCCCGGCAAGAAGAAAAACAACCTTCCACTCGATGGTTTGATAGGCTTCCTGGATTGTGAGTACCCGGGTCAGTACCATGGCGATAGCGCCGGTAAAAAACGCCAGCGAGATAGGAGCGCCGGTCATTGTCAATCCGATGGCGCACAGGAAACAGAGCGCGGCCCACCAGAGCTTTGAGGGCTTTTGCTTCTCTTCGACCGTGAACGGCGTCGCCACCACAAAACCAGAGTTCGATTTCAGAGCGCCTATGTTCTCCCATAAACCATAGACAATAATAGCGTCACCGGCAAGTATCTGACGGTCGGAAAAATCACCCCGTACTTCTTCTCCCTTGCTGAACACCATCACCGGCTCCACGGCATACCGTTTGCGAAGCGAATACTGGCGAATGGTCTGACCAATCATGTCCGAACGGGGCGGGATAATGACTTCTGCAAAACCGGCACGCTCGGGATCGTTGAGACTGGAGAAGCGAAAAGCCCGTTCTAGGTATCTCAGGTTGTAGACGGAGGCGAATTGTCTTACATTCTCTTCGCTGCCCAAGAGCGCCATCTCCTGCCCAGCCTCGAACTTGGCTTCTCGCCAGGGCGCATATTCGGCCTCCTTGCCTTGCGAGATACCGAGGATATTGAGATCGAATTCTCCCCATACACCCGATTGTTCGGTCGTTTTGCCTGCCAATGCGCTTTCTGGGGGAATGGCATAGTGCCAGATACGATGCGGCAGATGTAGCGCCTCAATCAGTTTATCCTGCTCCGAGATCGATTCACCCGGGGATTCCGCATTGGGTAGAACGTGTTTACCAAGGGAGTAAAAAAAGCCAATTCCAGAAAGAAGCAACAGAATACCCACCGGAGTTACGCTGAACAACCCATAGGGCGCCAAGTCAGCATTGCGAAGCAGGTCGTTGACCAGAATCAGCGGGCCCGAGCCTACCATGGTCAACGTGCCGCCCACTATGGCCGCAAAGCCTATCGGCATGATCAACGCCGATGCAGGGATCTTCTCCCGACGTGAGATATTGAGAATACCCGGCAGAAAAAGCGCTGCCGCACCGATATTCTGGATAAGCCCAGAGAGCAGCCCCACCGATAGGGACATTACCCCAATCACACTCGACTTTTTGGTCCCCACTCTATCCAGGACTGCGCGTGAAAACCGATCCATGATCCCGGTTTTAGCAATGCCCTGCCCCAGAATCATGACGGCGATCATGGCAATCACGGCATTGCTTGAAAAACCAGAGAGCGTTTCTTGCGGCGTCAACACGCCGGTCCATCCCAACGCCAGCATACAGAGAATGGCCACAACGTCGATGCGCACAACCTCAAAAACGAGCATGATCACTGTAACGATGAGGATAGCCAGAACAGTGATGATAGTTGGATCCATACCAAAAGCTCCTACCATCTGCTGGGTTGTCACAAAGCAGCATAGGTGAGGTGTATCCTATCCGAGATGCAGCCCTACGACTTGCATTCGGATACCTCTCTCAAAGGATGTATGCGATGGTTACTGACCCCGCTGGCATAACTGGTACTCATGCAGAGCCGAGTCCGCACAAGACGCCGCAGCCCACTTGATGGGCGCGCTTCATTCGATTGGCGGCGGCTCCTCTTGAAGGGTCTCTAGCCGGCCAAGGGTGCTCTGTAGTACGCGCTCCAGCTTGTCTGCGGCGCCGTCAACCGCCTCCTCTACCGAATCCGCGTGATTTGTCACGGCGAGCGGCGACAAGCCGGTGAGACGGGCCTCCATCACGCAGCGTATCGTCTGGGTGCCTACTTTCTGATCACTGTTCTCGTCTGCCAGGTAAACCTCGACCGAAGTGATGCGGTCGCTGAGGCGGTCCAAAGTTGCCATCACGACCGCCTTGGTCTTGGCGGCCAGATCGGTGTCGCCTTTGATGTTGCTATCGGTGTTGAACTGAATATGCATTGGTCTATGCTCCTGGTTAGTCTGCCAGATAGTGGTGCGTATACACTTCAGGTGCCCGCGAGAGGCGCCACTCGACCGCTCGCACATGGCCGCGTACTGGTCATCCTCACTGTCGAATTCCCGCCCTAGTAGCGATAGATCGCAGCCACTCCCGTATCGGTTGGCATCCCCTCGCTGGGAAGTATGACCAGATTGCCTCCCATCTTGAGGGCCAATGTCCCCAGGTCGTCGAGCACATCGTCAACCTCCGGGCGCGCCGGGTCGGCCAACGTGACGTTGCCGGTCACTGCGTCAAGCCGCCCGGGAATCTCACGGTCCGCTTCGATGAGGAGCGTCGCAACTCGTCCGGCGATGGTGGCCTTGGCAATGCGCGGCAGTTGGTCATCCCCGAGATCAAGGGCTCTCGCCCTTGCATAGTCTTCTGATAGAGCCGCCAATCGTGCGCGATATCGAGGTTCGAATACCTCCCAAGCCAACTGGCGCAGCTCATCGGTAGATGACAGCGCGTCTGGGTGAATATGAATGCCCTCTTCAATCAGAAAAGGGTTGGCGCTGACTTGATGGAAGAGATGATGATGCTCAGGAAGCGCTGCGAGGATCAGCGGCAGGTCCGATCTCCGCGAGTGGTGTTCCAGAACCCCGCGGTCGACGGCGCGGAAAAAGCGCTCGGCATCAGAGTCCACGTCACTCTCTCTGCCTCCGTGGCCATGGTGCATGGCCCCCTGCCCGTCGCCCGCACCACCGTATGCTGCAACGGTCTGGTGAGACTCGGTCAGTTCCTCTCCCAACGCATCAACAATGGAGCGCGGCACACCCTCGGCCAGTTCTATCTCATCCAGGGCGTCGCGGTTGCCTTCGTAGAGCTTGGCCTCATGCCTGCTCAGTCCCAGCACTTGGTATCGATCAACGGACTGCAGAATCCGGATCAGCGGACTCGTGTGAAAGCTATCGGCTATGATCACTAGTTCCGCGACCGGCCGCTGGAGCCCGTAGACTCGTGAGAAGCCTGGCGCCCCGAACACTACCAGCCCGTCGAGGGTATGGTTCCAAAAGTCGTGGTCCTGACCTAATGCCCGCAGCGGCTCCAGGATTGCGTGTGTCTCTTGCTTTGTGCATAGCTTGAGCAAACGCTTCTCCAGTTCGCTGGTGAGGTTCCGGAAGCGGATCGGGTCCTGCTGGTTCTCTGGATGGTGGCGATGCGTCGGCTGATAGAGCGATAGGCACGGAGGGACACCGGCCTCCTGGAGGCCCACAGAAAAGTCGCTATCAAGTATTCTCATCGTCGCTCCTTCGTATGGGGCCCCTGTAAAGCCGTTCATTTCCAGGGCTTGGGCAGGGGGATTGTAGGACCGAGTGCAAGAGATGGGTCCGTGTGTACCCTACCATGGCTTGGCGACGCGCACATCGCCCGAACGATTGGTTCCTGGCCCTCCCTTGGTAGGTCTGATCGGTCAATCAAAAGAGAGTCAGGGAACGGCGATGGTACTGAGGACTGGTTCTGACGCGAGGCGCGGCTTGCAGGACCCGATGCCAGCAAAGCCCCAGCGTTGGGGCGCGCAGCGACCCGCGCCGTTCACCCCACGCGCGGGGTAAGCCTAGGCTGTGTCTGCAAATCGATTCATAGGCGAGTATGCTCGGTTCCATGAACAAACGAGGCGAGCCAACAGACGGGCAGTGGATACGATTGGAGCTTTTGTTGCCGAATCATCGCCGTGGGCGACCTGCCAAGGATCATCGCATGATCCTGAACGGCATTTTACGGATTCTGCGCACAGGCGCGCCGTGGCGGGATCTTCGAGCGCTACGGCCCCTGGCAGACAGTGTACAGCCGCTTCTAGCGGTGGCGTAAAGCAGGGGTTTCGGATCGTATCCTGAAATGGCTTCTGCAAGAGGCAGATCGGGATGGGTTAGTTGACTGGGATTGCCATCATGTAGATGGCACCGTCGTTCGGGCGCACAAGCGTGCGGCCGGGGTAAAAGGGGGGACCCCGACGCTGAAGCTCTAGGGCGCCGTCGTGGGGGCTTTGGCGCCAAGGTCCACCTCTGTGTTGAGGGCCAAGGGCGCCCTATTACAGTCCTGCTAACGCCCGGTCAACAGCACGAATCAACGGTATTCGAGCCTCTCATGGAACAGGGGGCTATCAAGCGCATCGGTTCGGGACGCCCCCGCATCCGTCCCTAGGGGGTAGTTGGCGACAAAGGATACAACTCCCGGCGGATTCGCACCTATCTGCATCGCAGGAGCATACGTTACGCCATCCCACGGCAACGTGATGAACGCCATCTCGGGACTTTTGATCGCGACATCTACCGTGAGCGCAATCTGGTTGAGCGAACGATCGGTTGGCTCAATGAGTTCCGCCATCTCGCCACTCGCTATGGCAAACTGGGGGGAAGCTATCGAGCTATGTGGGTTGTCAGTTTCATGGTTGTCTGGACCCAATATGCAGACACAGCCTAGTACCCCTTGGTTCGCGCTGGTCTTCTCAACGGCTTAGGGTGGGTCAGAACCAGTCTGGTAGTCGGAGGGGACTTTAGTCCGGTAGTCGAAAATGAGAAACGACTGACAGACTGGGTAGTCCGTCAATCGTTTTCGGGGTCTTGTGCGCCCAGCAGGGGTCGAACCTGCAACCTACGGATTCGAAGTCCGGCACTCTATCCATTGAGCTATGGGCGCGGGAACGAGGGTATTGTAGGGCGTGAAGGGGGCGCTGTCAATCAGAGTCCAAACGCCGCATAGGGATCAATGCGCAGCCTTTCGGCATAGCGGCGCACCACAGCTTGCGCCGGAAAGAGGTGGCAGGCAGCGCTGCCGATCTGGCGCGTCTGCACCTCTCCCGCCCGCACCGCCTCTTCCCATACCGCCAGCCAAGTAGCCTCCACCGACGGGCCGTAGCCCACCAGCCAGCGGTCGTCGGGATACTCGTGAGCCAGTTCCTCTGGCGGGTGCAGCAGCGCACGGATCTCCTCGGGGACGTTGCCATCCTCGGCTACATGCATGCACGAGCAACGCTGGATGCCCACCCCGATGAGCAGCACCTGCCCGCCATCCGCCGGCAGGGCGCCAAACCCCTCGCTGTAGCGCTGCGCATCGCGGCCCCAGGCGCAGGTGCGATAGCGCTGTGTCCCGCAGACCACATCTGGCCTGCGTCGAAATGTGTCGGCGATGGCGCCCATGCCCGTGGGTTCGGGGCTTTCGAAATCCAGCACGCGCACCTTCCATGTGATCCCAAGTGCGGCCTCCTCGTCGGTCAAGGGCACCGGCAGACTGACGGGAATCGCAGGCATCACCAGAGCCCCTTCCGGCCCCACAACCTCGATCAGCGCCTCGATGACCGTCGCGGCGCCACCCTGCACCCAGCCGAGACTGCCGAGGGAGCTGTGCACCTCCAGCAGATCGCCCCGGCGCACCCCCAGCCGGCACAGCCCGGCGGTAATCTCGTCGCGCGTCAGGCCCGGTTCGCTTCGCGCCATCACGTATTCTGCCTCATAGCTGGTCCTTTCCCCATCCGGCTACGGCTTTGCCGGTTCGCTCCCCGCGATCGCATAGCGCGGGCTGGTTGCGATGATCTGCCCCGATACGTCGCTGCAGTGTACCTGAAAGGTAAACGCACCCGTTCTGCCGTTATCCGGGCGGATCAGCACCCCAAAGCCCGCCTTGGTCTCGCCCGGGGAATTGGCGCTCCTGCATCATACTAGACATCGTAAAGCGGTATGCTCGCATCGTTTTTCACTTCGAACGTGAGCCGGTACGCCCCGATGCGGTTCTGCGCCCCATGCTCCAGCCGCGCCCACGTGATGCTGCACGCCCCCGCCCCTTCTGCCAGCGCCTGGACCGGCGCCGCCGTCGCCGGACCCGCCGCGCTCTCCTCCTCCGATGGCACGCCCGCGCCACCACAGCCAGCGAGAACCGCCAGAACGGCCACGAGCCCGAGTAGATACATCGCATAGCAGGCCAAATCGCCCATAACGGAGCGGGCAGCGTCTGCAGAAAAGGCAAAAGCGTGGGAACAGACGCTGCCAGATGGCCCGTTGCTGCCAGCATATAGCGCAGGGGCGCCTATGTCAATGCGTCGCCGAGCCGGTTCGGGGCTTTCCGGAGCCCTGGCTATGTACATCTAGCTTTTGACCCAGCGCTGAGTGCCTCGCCCCAGAGTTTGACACTCCGGCCCGCCTGTGTTACCATGCCTGCGTTGTTTGCCATGCACCGGGAAGAACACTCATCCAGAGGGGCGGAGGGACCTGGCCCTGAGAAGCCCCGGCAACCTGACGGCTGCCAGCAGCCGATCACGGTGCCAATTCCGGCAGGCGACTGGGAGCGCCTGAAAGATGAGGGTTCACGTAATGCAATCTCCCTAACGGGAGGTTTTTTTGTGCCCCAGTTCGAGAGGATCCGATGACCGAAGCGCCTGCCAGCCCGCAGATGGAGCTCGCCTGGCTCCCCCTGGTATTTGGGGGCCTGCCCCACACCGATGTCTTTGAGGCGTGGGATGCCCTGTTGAGCCGTTTCCCCGAGATCCCCTGTTGGCCGCGCCTGCCCCGCAAGAGCTATCTGGAGAACATGTACACCCAGTATAGCGAGCGGTTCCCCGGCGTCACCCTGGACGATGCAGCCATCCATGTGGATCGCCGCAAGGATATAGACCGGGGCCTTGAAGTGCTCTATCTCGCCTATCTCGAGGACGACCTGGCCTATGGCCGCATCAGCGGCGCCTATGCCGCTGGCCTGGACGCCTTGCGACGCGGCGACATCTCGTTCCCGCGCGAGCCGCTGGCGATCCGAGGCGAGATCACGGGCCCCGTCAGTTGGGGCCTCACTATTGTAGATGAGAACCGCCGCCCCATCCTGTACGATGAGGTGATGGAGGACGCGGTCGCCAAGCACCTGCGCCTCAAGGCTGCCTGGCAGGAAGAGGCGCTGCAACGCTATTGCCCCCATTCGATCATGATCGTCAACGAACCCTACATGGCATCCTTTGGGTCGAGTTCGGTGGCCCTCAGCGCAGAACACGCCATCGAGCTGTTCGAGGACGTTTTTGCCGGTCTCAAGGGTCTCAAGGGCATCTACTGCTCGGGCGCCACGGATTGGTCCGTGCTGGCCGGCACCTCTGCCGACCTGCTATGTTTCGATGCGTATGACTATGTCCAAAGCCTGGTGGATTACGCCGAGGACCTGGCCGGCTTTATGGCGCGGGGCGGCGTCCTGGGCTGGGGCATCGTGCCTGCCGGCGCACCGGCGCGCTCTGAATCGGTCGAGTCCCTGGTCAAGCGCCTGGAAAGCGGCATAGATCTGCTGGCCGAGGCGGGTGTGCCCCGAGAGCAGTTGCTGACCCAGGGCATGGTCTCTCCCTCCACCAGCCTGGGGGCGCTCAGTGTACAGTTGTCCGAGCAGGTGTTGGATTTGACCCAGGCCGTATCAGCCGAGTTGCGCGCGCGCTATGGCGCAGCCCCGCCGCCGGATGATGACCCGCCCCAGCAACAAGCCTGAGAGGAGCTAGCCTTGTCCATCCTGGTCGTCGGTTCCGTTGCCGTAGACAACATCGAGACCCCCGCGGGCAGTCGTTCGCGCATCCTGGGCGGCGCCTGCACCTATTTCGCCACGGCGGCCAGCCTGTATGCCCAAGTACGCATGGTGGGCGTGGTGGGCCAGGATTTCCCCCAGGAGCACGTGCGCTTTTTGCAGGGCCGCAACATTGACCTGCGCGGCCTACAGGTGGTCGAGGGCGAGACGTTTTCCTGGAGCGGGCGCTATGGCGACGACCTGGGCGATGCCGAGACCCTGGATACGCGCCTGAACGTCTTTGCCGATTTCCAGCCCACCCTGCCCGAGGACTATCGTCGCACACCCTATGTGTTCCTGGCGAACATTGACCCGGACTTGCAGCTCCACGTGCTCTCGCAGATCGAATCGCCCCGGCTGACGGCGCTGGATTCGATGAACTTTTGGATGGGCTCCAAGCGCGAGGCGCTGACCCGCGCCATGTCGCTGGTGGATGTGGTGCTGCTCAACGAGGCCGAGGTGATCCAGTACGCGGGCGAGCCCAATCTGATCGCCGCTACCCAGGCCATCCTGGATCTAGGGCCCAAGGCGCTGGTGGTCAAGCGTGGGCGCTATGGCGCGTTGCTGGTCACTCACGGCGAGAGCATCGGCGAGCGTTTCTTCCTCACCCCAGCCTACCCGCTGGCGCGGGTGGTGGACCCCACCGGCGCGGGTGATACCTTTGCCGCCGGGTTCATGGGCTATCTGGCCCAGACGGGCGACCTGACCGTCGGGGGCTTGCGGCGCGCCGTGGTGCATGGCACCTTGGTGGCCTCGTTCACCGTGCAGGACTTTTCCATTGACGCCCTGCGCAACCTTGCGCTGGCGGATGTGGTCACACGCTATGATGATTTCCACCTGCTGACCCACTATGACGACGGTCCTTGCCCTGGGCAGGAACGTTTGCAGCGTTCGATCATGGATAACCAGCCGTAGAGACCGGCTGCGAGAGAAAGGATACCTCTGTGAGCCAATCGTACGACGTCAAGGACCTGAACCTGGCGCAGGCCGGGCTGAATCGCATCCACTGGGCCGAGCGCGAGATGCCGGTGCTGCGCCTGATCCGCGAGCGCTTTGCGCTGGAGCGCCCCCTGGAGGGCGTGCGCCTCTCGGCCTGCCTGCATGTGACCACCGAGACGGCCAACCTGATGCGCACTTTGCAGGCGGGCGGCGCCGAGTGCGTCCTGTGCGCCTCGAACCCCCTCTCCACCCAGGACGATGTGGCGGCGGCGCTGGTTTCCGAGTACGGCATACCCGTTTACGCCATCAAGGGCGAGGACAACGACAGCTACTACCGGCACATTGCCGCCGCCATTGACCACCGGCCCCATATTACAATGGATGATGGCGCCGACGTGGTTTCCACGCTGCACAGCACGCGGCGCGAGGCGTTGGCCGACGTGATCGGCGGCACCGAAGAGACCACCACCGGTGTGATCCGCCTGCGGGCCCTGCAGCAAGAGGGACAGCTTGCCTATCCCATCGTCGCCGTCAACGACGCCAACACCAAGCACTTTTTCGATAACCGCTATGGCACAGGCCAGAGCACCATTGACGGCATCATCCGGGCCACCAACACGCTGCTGGCGGGCAAGACCGTGGTGGTGGCAGGCTATGGCTGGTGCAGCCGCGGGATCGCCATGCGCGCCCACGGCATGGGCGCCAATGTGATCATCACCGAGGTGGCCCCGTTGCGCGCCCTGGAGGCGGTCATGGACGGCTATCGCGTGATGCCCATGGCCGAGGCAGCGCCCCTGGGCGACATCTTTGTCACCTCCACGGGCAACATGAACGTCATTGACATGCACCACATCGAGCGCATGAAGAACGGCGCCATGCTGGCCAACTCGGGGCATTTCAACGTCGAGCTGAACCTGGCGGCCCTGGCCGAGCGCGCCATCGAGGTGCGCCAGCCCCGGCCCTCGGTGCAGCAGTATGTGCTGCCCGATGGCCGCGAGATCAACGTTCTGGGCGAGGGGCGCCTGATCAACCTGGCCGCTGCCGAGGGGCACCCCTCCGCCGTGATGGACATGTCCTTTGCCAACCAGGCCCTTTGCGCCGAGTACATGGTGCAGAACCACGAGCGCCTGGAAAATGTCGTGTATGGCGTGCCCAAGGAGATTGACGACCAGATCGCTGCGCTCAAGTTGCACGCCATGGGGATCGAGATTGACACCCTGACGCCCGAGCAAGAGCACTATCTGAACTCGTGGAGCCTGGGCACCTGAGCGCGGCGCTCAAGTTGCACGCCATGGGGATCGAGATCGACACCCTGACGCCCGAGCAAGAGCACTATCTCAACTCGTGGAGCCTGGGCACCTGAGCGCCTCGCTCAAGTTGCACGCCATGGGGATCGAGATCGACACCCTGACGCCCGAGCAAGAGCACTATCTGAACTCACTGAGCCTGGGCACCTGAGACTATATCGGACCTGCGACCAGCGTCGCTCCGATCTCTTACCGAAAGGACCTGCTGATGATCAACTTTATGCGGTCGCCTCGCTTCCTGTTCACATCGGAATCGGTGGCCGAGGGACATCCGGACAAGGTCTGTGACCTGATCTCGGATTCGGTGCTGGATGCCATCTACACCCAGGACCCCTATGCGCGCGTGGCCTGCGAGACCGCCGTGACCACGGGGCTGGTGTTGACCACGGGCGAGATCACCACCGATTGCTATGTGGATATCCCCCAGATCGTGCGCAGCACCATCGCCGAAATCGGCTATACCTGCTCGGATATGGGCTTTGACTATAACACCTGCGGCGTGATCACCTCCATCAAGGAGCAATCCGCCGATATCGCCCTGGGCGTGGATCAGGCCGCCGAGGCAAAAGAGGGCGCCATGTCCGACGCCCAGATCGAGGCCGTGGGCGCGGGCGACCAGGGCATGATGTTTGGCTATGCGTGCACCGAGACCCCCGAGCTGATGCCCATGCCGATCTTGCTGGCCCATGCGCTGGTCAAGCGGCTGGCCGCCGTGCGCAAGGATGGCACCCTGCCCTACCTGCGCCCCGATGGCAAGAGCCAGGTCACGGTCGAGTATCACCACGGCAAGCCGGTGCGGGTGCACACCATCGTCGTAGCGGCCCAGCACAACCCGGATGTCACACAGGAGCAGATCCACCGCGACATCATCGAGCAGGTGGTCAGGCAGGTGGTTCCGGCAGAGATGCTGGATGCCGACACGCGCTACTTTATCAATAGCACAGGCCGCTTTGTGATCGGCGGGCCGATGGGCGACGCGGGCCTGACGGGGCGCAAGATCATTGTAGATACCTATGGCGGCATGATCCCCCACGGCGGCGGAGCCTTTTCCGGCAAGGATCCGACCAAGGTGGATCGCTCCGGCTCCTATGCGACCCGCTGGGTGGCCAAGAACATTGTGGCGGCCGGGCTGGCCGAGCGCTGCCAGATCCAGATCGCCTACACCATCGGCGTGGCCCAGCCCGTATCACTCAATATCGAGACCTTTGGCACCGGCACATTGGCCGACGAGCGCCTGGAGGAGCTGGTGCGCCAGGTGTTCGATCTACGGCCGGGCGCCATCATCCGCGACCTGCGCCTGCGCCGCCCGATCTACAAGCCCACGGCGGCCTACGGCCACTTTGGCCGCCATGACATTGACGCGCCCTGGGAGCAGACCGACCGGGTCGAGGCCCTGCGGAGCGCCGCCGGCCTCTAGCGCCCGAGATCGTGTGAGAAACGCGCCGGGGGCGGGGCAACCTGCCTCCGGCGTCGCTGTTGCTGATTGCAGTGTTATGGCCCTCGCCCCCACGGTCGCAAATCGCATCGAACGCATTCCCTCAATCATGAACAGCCATGAACAGCCACGTTCGCTGCTCGCCTGCTACGGGCGTTTGACAGCCCCTCCCCCCATGTCTACACTCTGCTCGACACGAAACAAGAATGAGGTGTGCCCGTGACAGAGCTCGAAACGAACCAACCGAGCGAGCAAGACCCGCTCTGGCGCGGCGTGGACCTATCCGGCATCACGGCGGTGCTGGGACCGGCCGGGGGGCAGCTATTGCAGGCCCTGGCCCAGCAGGCCGCCGCTCTGGGGGGCGGTTGCGTGATCGCCATCGGCTACGAGGTCGAGCCCCTTGCCCAACTCGAGCCCCTGCAAGCCGAGCTGCCCATCGCCGCCATCAGGGCGCGCATACGACAACTGCCCCTGCTAGAAGGCTCTGTGGACCTGCTGGTGATGAACGGCACGTTGCGCCAGGTGCCCCTCAGCCATCTGGAAGCGATGCTGCAAGAGATCTGGCGCGTGCTGGCGCCGGGCGGCCAACTGCGCATCGCAGACATCATCGAGCCTAGCCAGGAGCCCTATACCGAGGCTTGGCGGCTGCGCAACGAGCTGGTTACGAAACTGGGGGCCGCCCTGGAGCGCCCTGTGGCGAATTATGTCAATCTAAGGGATGCGGCGGCGGCCCTCACGAGCGTCGGATTCGAGGAGCTGGCCGTCACGATCCTGCCGGGCATGCCCCTGACCGACGCCTGGTTGGGGGCGACCCACGGCGCCATCGAGGCTATGGCCTCACGTGTGGGCGATCCGGACGTGCGCCATAGCATCATCGAGCGCGACCTGCCCCGCCTGGCCGCGGCCTACCGCCAGGGCGAGCAGCGCGCCGCCGAACGCTTTGTGCTGCGGGGCCGCAAGATCGGCGACCTGGCCTTGAGCATGGAGGCGGGCTTTACCGAAGAGGACCTGGTGGACGATGATGACGACGAGTAGCCCTGCCGGGGAACTGGGTATCACCCCATGACCATCTATGTGGATGTGTCCGCTGCGGTGCACGGCAAGGCTGGCCTGAGCCGCTATGCCGAGAGCTTGGTCACCGCGCTGGCCCCACTGCTGGGCGAGCGGCTGGCCCTCTTTCAGAACAGCCTGGGGCGGCTGGGGCCTCTCTCCGGCTGGCCCACCGCCCGGGTGGCCGGCGTGCCCTGGGGCTACAAGCCCTGGCGCGGACTGGTGCTGGCCCGCCACCTGGCCCGCTGGCCCATGCGCCGGCTGCTGCCCGCCGGGGCCGAGCTGTTCCACGCCACCGAGCACCTGCTGCCGCCCCTGGGCGAGCTGCCCACCGTGCTGACGGTGCACGATCTGATCTTTGAGCGCTTTCCGGCCTACCACAAGCGCTCCAACTACCTCTACTTGGGCTGGGCCATGCCCCTCTTTTGCCGGCGGGCGCGGGCCGTCATCGCCATTTCGGAGAACACCAAGCAAGACCTGGCCGAGCGTTACCGGCTGCCGCCGGACAAGATCAGCGTGATCCCCGAGGCGGCGGCGCCCCACTTTGTGCTCCAGCCCGCCGAGGTGATTGCCGAGGCGCGCGCCCGCTACGGCCTGCCCGAACGCTACGCCCTGGCGGTGGGCACCCTCGAGCCGCGCAAGAACCTGGCGCGCCTGGTGGATGCCTGCGGCCCCCTGTTCGACCAGGGCCTGCTGGACGCCCTGGTGTTGGTGGGCTCTCGTGGCTGGCTCTACGAGGGTTTCTTCCAGCACCTGGAAGCCTCGCCCTGGCGCGAGCGCGTCATCCTGCCCGGGTACGTGCGCGACCAGGACCTGCCGGCGGTCTATGGCGGCGCGCTGGTCACGGCTCAACCCTCGCTGTACGAGGGCTTTGGCCTGCCGGTGCTGGAGGCTATGGCCTGTGGCAGCCCTGTGTGCGCCAGCGCCACATCCAGCCTGCCCGAGGTGGGCGGCGACGCCGCGCTCTACTTTGATCCCGAGAGCGTGGAGGAGATGACCGAGGCGCTGCGCGCCGTGGTTGACGACGGCCAACGACAGCGACAGATGCGCGAGGCGGGCTTGGCGCGGGCGCGCCAATTCACCTGGGCAGAGACAGCCCGCCAGACCGCGGCGCTCTATGAGCGGCTGCTGGGCTGATACGCGATGCGATCCAAGGGTACCGCGAAAGGAGTCTGTGCAGATGGGCAACAAGCAAGCGACGAGCAGGGAGTTTGGCCGGTCGTGGCTCTTTGACCCGACCGAGGGCGTCACCATCGTTAGCCCGGCGGGGACCGGCTCCGGCAACTGGGCGGGAGCGCCGGGCGTCATCTATGATCCCGAGTCGGCTCGCTTTTACCTGAGCTACCGGGTGCGCAAGCCCCAGCCCATTCGCGGCGGCGAGTGCTATGTGGCCGCCTCAGAGGATGGCGTCCACTTTGACGTGATCTGGTCTGCCACCAAGGGCGACTTTGGCTCGCCCTCGGTGGAGCGCTTTGGCATCGCCAAGGCACCGGACGGCAGTTGGCTGCTCTACCCTAGCTATGTGGACCCCGCCGACAACCGCTGGCGCATTGACGTGATCCAGGCCGACCATCCCTCGGCCTTTGACGTCGGCAAGCGCCAAAAGGTGTTCACGGCGGCGGAGCTGGGCGTCGAGGGCGTCAAAGACCCCTGGGTGATGCGCCTGAACGGCTTTTACTATATGCTGATCAGCTATGCCATCCGCATGGAGCAGCTTTCAGCCGACCAGGAGCAGCGCATGCACGCCACGGCGGACATCTACAACACGGGCCTGACCCTCTCCAGTTCGGCGATGGCGGTCAGCCAGGATGGGCTCACATACGAGTGGCTGGGCGACGTGTTCCCGCCGCGCGCGGGCGCGTGGGATGGCTATGCCGCGCGGCTGGGCTGCGTCATCGCCACCGACTATGGCTGGATCGGCTACTATGACGGCAGCGCCTCGGTGGAGGGCAACTATGAGGAGCGCACGGGCCTGGCACAATCATGGGATCTGCGCCACTTTCAGCGCCTGACCTTTGATGGCCCCGCGTTGGTCTCGCCCCACGCCAGCGGCTGCCTGCGGTACATTGACGCCGTGCCGTTGGAGGACGAGATCCTGCTCTACTACGAGTACTGCCGCGCCGACGGCTCTCACGAACTGCGCATGAACCGGCTGCCGCGCTAGAGCTGCCGCTATCTGCAAACCAAAAGGGGGCCTGAGACCATGAAGGCGATCATGCTCATGTTCGACTCGCTCAACCGGCGTTACCTGCCCTGCTATGGCAACGCCTGGGTGCAGGCCCCGAACTTTCGGCGGCTGGCCGAGCGCTGCGTCGTGTTCGACAACGCCTATGTGGGCTCGATGCCCTGTATGCCCGCGCGGCGCGAGCTGCATACGGGCCGCTACAATTTCCTGCACCGCAGTTGGGGGCCCTTGGAGCCTTTCGACGACTCGTTGCCCGTGCTCTTGCGCGAGCAGGGCATCCACTGTCATCTGATATCTGATCACCAGCACTACTGGGAGGACGGCGGCGCCACCTATCACCAGCGCTACACCACCTGGGAGGCTATCCGCGGCCAGGAAGGCGACCGCTGGAAGGCCCACGTGGGCGAGGTGACGCCCATGAACGACCAGCTTCGGCCCCAGGATCGCGTCAACCGCCAGTACATGCCTACCGAGGCGGACCAGCCCCAGAGCCGCACCATGTCCGAGGCGCTGGCCTTCCTGGACAAGAACCACGCCCAGGACAACTGGTTCCTGCACGTGGAGACCTTTGATCCCCACGAGCCCTTTTTCACCCAGGAGCACTACAAGGCGCTCTATCCCGATGGCTATGATGGGCCGGATCTGGATTGGCCCGAGTACCGACCCGTGGACGAGAGCGCGGAGGAGGTGCTGCGCTACCGCCACAACTATGCCGCCCTGGTGACCATGTGCGACACGCACCTGGGGCGCCTGCTGGACGCCATGGACCGCTATGGCCTGTGGGATGACACCATGCTCATCGTCAACACCGACCACGGCTTTCTGCTCGCAGAGCACGACTGGTGGGCCAAGTGCGCCATGCCTTTCTACAACGAGGTGGCCCACATGCCGCTGTTCATCTGGGATCCCCGCTCCGCGCAGGCGGGCGTACGGCGCAGCGCCCTGGTGCAGACCATTGACCTGCCCCCCACCCTGTTGGACTATTTCGGCGTGGCTGCGCCCGCTGACATGCAAGGCAAGGCGCTGGGGCCAACCGTGGCCGACGACACGCCCGTGCGGGACGCCGGACTGTATGGCATCTTTGGCGGCCAGGTGAACGTCACCGACGGACGTTATGTCTATATGCGTGGACCGGCCACGCCCGCGAATGCGCCCCTCTACGACTATACCCTCATGCCCACCCATATGCGCGACCTGTTCACCGTCGAGGAGCTCAAGGGGGCCACTCTGAGCGATCCCCTGCCTTTTACCAAAGGCGCGCCAGTGCTGCGCATCCCGGCGGCGCGCTCCAGCAATCCCGATATCCGCCCCTCCATCCTGGATACGCTGCTGTTCGATCTGCTGGCCGATCCCTTGCAGGAGCACCCTCTCCACGATCCCGAGATCGAGGCGCGGATGTGCACCCACTTGGTGCAGGAGATGCTTGCCAACGACGCCCCGCCCGAGCAGTTCGAGAGGCTGGGGCTAACGCCCGATCCGGAGGCGTACCGGTGAGCCGATACAGGCAGGGCGCCCTGTGAAGCTGCTCTACGTGGCGCCGGCGTACCCGCCCCTGGTGGGCGGCGGCGAGCGCCTGGTGCAGGCCCTGGCCGAGCAGGCTGTGGCGGCGGGCCATCAGGTCACCGTGGTGACGTCGGATGTGGCCCAGGCCGCCGACTTTTGGCGGTGGCGACCGGCCCACGGGCGCCAGGCTCCCTATGCTGTGCAGGAAGGGCCTGTGCGCGTGATCCGCTGCCCGGCGGGCGGCATCCCCGGCGGCTGGACGGGGCTGCTGCTCTGGCGCAAGGCCATGATCGCGGCGGGCAGCCAGCCCGGGGAACGCGAGAGGCTGCTGGCTCGCATGGCGAGCCGCGTGCCTACCCTGCCCGGCCTGGAGCACGTATTGGCCAACCTGGAAGGCCACGATCTGGTGCACGGGTTCAACCTCTCGTGGGAGCATGCGCTGGTGGCTGCCTGGCGCCACGCCCGGGCCAGGGGCGTGCCCTTTGTGGTGCGGCCCGACGTGCACCTGGGAACCCCCGGGGACCGGCGCATCGCCCGTAACTATACCATGCCCCACCAACTTCGCCTCCTGCGCGATGCCGATGCCGTGGTGGTGAATACAAACATCGAGCGCGACGGTCTGATCGCCCTGGGCCTTGCGCCGGAGCGCGTGTCTGTGGTGGGCAGCGGCTTTGACCCCCAGCATGCAGTCGCCGATGGCACCACGGCGGGCGACCCCATGCAGGCCCGCAGTCTGTCCGACCCGCTGATCCTGTTTATCGGGCGGGTGGGCCGCGACAAGGGAGCCATTCATGCGGCGGAGGCCATCCTGTCGTTGGGGCAACATCAAGAGCCGCCGTCGGCCCCTTGCCTGGCCCTGATCGGCGCCATTGGCTCCGACTTTGCGCGCTACTACCGGCGCCTCTCTGCCGGAGACCAGATGCGGGTGCAGCCTCTGGGGTTCGTCGGCGAGGCGGACAAACACGCCTTGTTGAGCCGCGCGCGGGCGCTGGTGTTGCCCTCGCGGGTGGATTCCTTTGGCATCGTGCTGCTAGAGGCGTGGGCCCACGGCAAACCGGTCATCGGCGCGCGGGCAGGCGGCATCCCGGGGGTCATTGACGAGGGGATCAACGGGCTGCTGGTGGATTGGGGCGATGCGCGCGGCCTGGCCCAGGCCATCGCCCAACTGCTGGCCGATCCGGCCGCTGCCGAACGCATGGGCGCGGCGGGCCGGGAAAAGATGTCCCGCGAGTACACCTGGGAGGCCGTCTACGCGCGCATCGAGCGAGTCTACCAGGGGCTGTGGCGCTCGGGGGCACAGGCCCCCGAGGCAGCGCCGGGCTGACGGGGGGAGAGGGCGATATGCGCATCGCGCTGGTGGTACACCAGTTCCCGCCGCAACATCTGGGCGGCACAGAGGTCTATACCCAGGGGCTCGCCCAGGCGCTGGCCGACAGGGGCCATCAGGTGGGCGTTTTCTACCCCCGCGCAGACCTGGTCGCCGACCGGCAGATCGAGGACGATGGGTTGTCACTGTGGGAGGCCGCCAACCCGCCCCTGCCCGCCACGGCCCACCCCCTGCGCCAGTTCTGGCGCACCTTTCGCAACCCGCGCCTAGAGGCCAGTTTTCGGCGCTTTATCGCCGGTTTCCGGCCCGATCTGGTCCATTTCCAGCATGTGCAGAACGTCTCGGTGCGCCTGATCGAGTTGGCCGCGGGCAGGCCGCGCCTGTTGACCCTGCACGATTATTGGTACATCTGCGCCAACGGCCAATTGCTGCGCCCCGATGGCTCATTGTGCCCGAGGCCGGGCATCGCGTGCGCCGCCTGCGCCCTAGCGCGCCTGCCGAGCCCTCTGCCGCGTTGGGTGCAGCCCGCAGTCGCCCTGCCCTTCCTGGCCCGCAATCTGTACATCCGCCGGGCGTTGCGGGGCGTGGATCGCTTTGTGGCGCCTTCGCGCTTTCTCATCGAGCGCTATACAGCCGCCGGGTTCCCGGCTGCCCGCCTGCTCTATCTGGAGAACGGGATCCCCGTCGAGCGCATCTGTAGCTTTTCGCCCGAGCCCTCGGATGGGCCGCTACGAGTAACATTCATCGGCTCTATCGCCTGGCAAAAGGGGGTGCATGTGCTGGCGCAAGCCGTTGCCAAGCTGCCGCCGGGCGCCGTCCGGCTGCGCATCTGGGGCGACCCGACGGTCTTTCCCGCCTACGCCAGACAGGTGCGGGCGCTGCTGGCCGATCCCGAGGCGCAGATGAGGGGGCGCATCGAGAACGAGCGGGTGGGACAGGCGCTGGCGGAGAGCGATCTGATCGTGGTGCCCTCGCTGTGGTACGAGAACTCGCCGGTGGTGATCCAGGAAGCGCGGGCGGCCGGCGTGCCGGTGGTGGTCTCGGGCCACGGGGCCCTGGCCGAAAAGGTGCACCACAGGGTGAACGGCCTGCACTTTGCGCCGGGCGACGCCGGGGACCTGGCCCGTTCGCTGCTGCGATGCTTGGACGAGCCCGATCTGCTGCCCAACCTGCGCCAAAGCATCCCCGAGCCGATGGATATGGGCGCGCACGTAGAGGAGTTGCTGGCGATCTACCAGCAGGTCAACCGCGCCTGAGCTTGTATGCCCCCGCTATACCTCTTCGGCGAAACGCTCGCGATAGCGGCCAAAGACCCACAGCCCGAATAGAAAGCAGAGCGCCGCCGTGATCAGGGTGCGCGCCAGGAAATCGAGGGCCGGCGCATGCGGCGGGCTCCCCAGGGTCGAGCCATACAGGATGGCCCGGTACGAAGCGATGATCGAGGCCATGGGGTTGAGCACATAGACCAGGCGACGCACCGGCAGCTCCATGCCCCACACCAGCGCTGAGTGGGGCAGGATCTCGAGCGGGTAAAAGACCGGCGTGAGAAAGAACCAGGCCTGGATCAAGACCTCCATGATGACGCCCGTATCCCGGTAAAAGACATTCATGGCGGAAAGAAACAGAGCAACGCCGCCGGTGAACAAGAGATGGGCCACAATCACCAGGGGCAGCCAGAGCAGCGCCCCTGTGAGGGGGATGCGAAACAGCACGATCATGCCGAGCAGCACGACAAAAGCCAGCAAAAAGTTGACCAGGTTCGATAGGACCGTGGAAAGGGGCAGCACTTCCAGCGGAAAATAGACCTTTTTGATGAGATGGCCATTGCTGGAGATGGCGTGGATCGAGGAGAGGATCGCCGTGCTGAAAAAGTTCCAGGGCAGCACGGCGCAGAGCACAAAGACCGGGAAATTGGGCACCCGCAGATCCGGGATCATGATGGTGAACACGATGGTAAAGACCACCATCAGCAGGAGGGGGTTCACAAGCGACCAGAGAAAGCCTAACACCGAGTTCTTGTAGCGCAGCTTGAGGTCGCGCGCCACCAGGTTGCCCAGCAGCTCGCGATAGGCGATGATCTCGGTTATGCGGCTTTGCATGGCCATCTCACAGATAGTGATCCTTTCACCCGGCAGGGCTCAGCCGACGGGAGCTTGCTCATGGACATGCACGGACGCCATATAGCTATCTACCACGGCGTCGCAAGGGCCGTCCTCCTGCAACTCTCCCCGGTCGAACCAGATGGCCCGGTCGCACAGGGCGCGCACGGTTTCCAGAGCGTGAGAAACGAACACGATGGTGACGCCCGATTTCTGCACCTCATCTATCCGCCTGAGGCACTTTTCCTGAAAGCTCTGGTCTCCCACAGCCAGCACTTCGTCAATGAGCAGGATATCGGGGCTGACGCACACGGCGATAGAGAACCCCAGGCGCATGGTCATCCCAGAGGAGTAAAACTTGATCTGGGCATCCACAAAGCGTTCCAGCTCGGCAAAGGCGACGATCTCGTCAAAGCGGCGCGCGATCTCGCGGCGCCCGAGGCCCATGAGCGCGCCATTGAGATAGATATTGTCGCGTCCGGTCAACTCGGGGTGAAAGCCGGCGCCCAGCTCCAGCAGGCCCGCCACCCGCCCTTGCGCCTCAACGCGGCCCTCGGTGGGCGTGAGGATGCGGGTCATCAGCTTGAGGCAGGTGCTCTTGCCCGACCCGTTCCGGCCAATGATGGCCACTGCCTCGCCGGGGCGTATCTCAAAGGAGACATCCCGCAAGGCCCACAGGGTCTCCTTGGACGAACCCTCCCCGCGATGGAACAGACGCAGCATCAGTTCCTGAAACGAGTGCGCCCTGTCATGGGACATGACAAAGCGCTTGGACACATTCTGAAAACGCATAGCAACCATTTGGCGTGGGTCCCCCGCCCGATGTCGTTTGGTCCGTGCTTGGGCCGAGAGGATTATAGTCGTGGGAGAGCGGCGAGCCAAATCCGAACCCGCCGGCCCGTGCGGGCGTTGCGCCTTTCCCAACCCTTTTCGCGCGGCCCGGTTTGATGGAACCGGCGATAGCAGGTATCATTGGCCTGACGTGTGCCCACCCATGCTGCATGGTGCGACAATGCCTGACATATTGCCAGAAACCTCTCAACAAAAGAGCGCGCCAAGCGACACGCAGCGCGTGCTGGCCGAGTTGGCGGCCTTGCTCGACCAGGGCGGGACGGTCTTGGATGGTCCTCTCGGAGACCAGAGCAGCCCTTTGGTGAAACTCCAGTCGCTCCAATGGGTGAACCCGCACCTGCCCATCGGCTGGCCCGTCATGCCCAAGGGCCTGCTGCCCAAGGCAGCGGCATACGCCAAAAAGATCGTGCGCGTGGCGCTGCGCTGGTACATCAACCCGCTTGTGGACCAGCAGAACGACTATAACGAGGCCGTGGCCGCATCATTCAGGACCCTTTGCCAAGAGATCGCCCGCCTGGAGATCAAGATCTTTGAGCTTGAGGCCAAGCTAGAGCAGGCCGAGGAGGCCGCTCGCGCTGCGCGCAATGCCGATGCCCCGTAAGTCTGGAAAGGAGCGCCCTTGCGCATTCTGATATGTACCGGCTGGACTCCTTTCATCGAGGGAGGCACCGAGCTTCTGGCCGATTCTCTGCGCCGCGAACTGGAAAAGGCGGGACATCAGGCCGCGGTCTACCGCGTCCCTTTTGTGACCGACCCCAAGGACGAGATTATCAAGAGCTATCTCGCCTGTCGCTTGCTCGATCTATCGCGCACGGTCCCGCGCATTGACCGCATCATCGCGCTCAAGTTTCCGGCATTTGTCCTGCCGCACCCTCAAAAGGTGGTCTGGCTGATCCAGCAGTACCGCCAAGTGTATGATCTACGAGGCACCGAGCACAGCATATTCGGCGCCTCGCCCCAAGACCAGGATCTGCGCAGGGCCATCTATCAGATGGACCGCAAGGGTATCGGCGAAGCCCAAAGGGTACTGGCCATCTCTCAGAATGTCGCCGGACGGCTCAAGCGTTACAATGGGCTGGACGCAACCGTCGCCTACCCACCCCCACCCCAGGACGGCTCCTACTATCTTGGCGGCTATGGCGACTATATCCTGAGCGTCGGCAGGTTGGACCCTCTCAAGCGGGTGGATCGGCTGGTTCGCGCTATGGGCCACGTACGTTCAGGTGTACGCTGCAAGATCGTGGGGACCGGCCCCGAGATGCAGCACCTCGAGCAGTTGGCCGAGAAAGCCAAGGCTCGGGACCGCATCGAGTTTCTCGGCCGTGTGGACGATGCCGCCTTGATCGAGCTGTATGCCGGAGCGCTGGCCGTGTTCTACGGCCCCTATGATGAGGACTATGGCTTGGTCACGGTCGAGGCGATGAAGTCGAGCAAGCCAGTGTTGACGTTCGAGGACAGCGGCGGCGTGGTCGAGTTTGTGCGGCAGGGTGAAACGGGATACATCATACCCACGCAGGATGCCGCCGAGGCGCTGGCCGAGCTGTGCGACCGGCTCTTCCTGGATCGCAAACAGGCCGAGGCGCTGGGCGCCAGGGCGCTCGAGCGCGTCGCCCAGATCGGCTGGCCCACCGTGCTGCCCCAGCTCTTGGAGGGTTAGCGTGCTGCCATCCCTCGCGCTGTTTACCCCCGTATCGCCGCAAAAGACCGGCCTGGCAGACCATATGGAGACCCTGCTGCCCCATCTGGCCCCGCATTTCCGGATCAGCATAGTCACCAGCGGCGAGTATCGCCCTGAACGGCGCACCCTGGCGCTGTGCGCCAGCCTGGGGATCGCGTGTATGCCCGTGGCCGAGTTCATGCAAGCGCCCCAGCGATACGACATGCTCGTGTATCAGCTCGGCAATGACGCCCAGGCCCACGGCTATATGTACGAGGCCCTGCACAAGTATCCGGGGGTCGTGCTTTTGCACGACCTGACCCTCTATCATGGCATCCTGCACGACAGTCTTCGGCGGGGCCGCGCAGACGAGTTCGTTGACGAGATGCAGTATGCCTATGGGCATCAGGGCCGCCTGATGGCGGAGGCGATCCTTCAGGGGCAGAAAGAGGCGGGGGATCAACACCCCCTGGTGGAGCGGGTGCTGGATGATGCCCTGGCCCTGGTGGGGTTCAACAGCTTTGTGTCAGAGTGGGTGGCGAGGATGAGCCCGGGGCTCATGTGCACCTGGATTCCCCTGCACATGGCCTGCCCGATGGGCTTTCCTCGACACTTTGACGCCCAACGGTTTCGCCGGTCACTGGGTTTGGAGCACATCCCCCTGGTGGCAACGGTGGGCCTCTATAATCCCAACAACCGCATTGAACTCGTCCTGCGCGCGTTCAAGATGTTGCTGAACGATTGCCCGGACGCGGTGTATCTGTTGGTGGGCCAGCCTCCCAACCGGGGGCAGCTCGAAGAGGAGATCACGACGCTGGGCCTGGATGGCCACGTGCGCTTTACCGGCTGGGTCTCTTCGGTAGAGTTTGAGCAGTATCTGCGCATCCCCGACGTGGCCGTGCAGTTGCGCTACCCCCACGCAGGGGGCACCAGCTACAATCCCATCCGCCTGGCGGCCCACGGCGTGCCCACCATCATCAGCCGCATCCCGCCGATGCAGGATATACCTGAGCAGGTGATGATCGCCATCGAGCCCGGCGCGCCCGATGAGGCGGAGCAGGTGTACGAGAGCATGCGAGAGCTGCTGACCGACGACGGCCGGCGGGAGGCCATGAGCGCCAGGGGCAGGGCCTTTGTGGAGGCCAACCATACCCCCGAGATCGCGGCGCAACGCCTGGTTGCCTTTGTCCATCAAGCCCTTGCCCGGCGCTCTGCGCTGGAGGCCCGGCGCGAGCGGCGCTATTGCCCGAGGGCACTGGAGCTGGGCGTGCAGGGCCTCTTGGTGCAGCAGGCGGGCGCGGCCCTCTCCGGCCTCGGGCTCAGGAGCTCGAGCGCAGGCTGGCTCGCCGCCATTGCCGAGGATATCGTCGCGTTTTCGGCGCCGCTAGATGCGGCAGAGGCTCATCTGTAGTGAGCCATAGCGCCTGCAGAGCGCATCCGCGAGCAACAGACGCGGCCTGGCCGCCCACCTGATATGTAAGGATACACCGGTGCTATTCGTCACCCTCTCCCAAGCCCTTGTCTCGGTTGCGCTGCTGTTGGTCTTGCCAGGGTATCTGACAAGGCTAGCCTGGCTGCGCCGCACGCCCCAGGACGGCCCGCAGGACGCGCTCTCGTTCTGGGGCGAGTCGTTGCTGTTCAGCCTGATCTGGACGGGCGGATGGGGCGTCTTGCTGGCCCAGGCAGGCTGGTTCAGCCTGGCCCGTCTATGGCTGATCTCGCTGGCATATGCCGGCGCCGTGGGGCTATGGCTCTGGCGCAGAGGCATACCCCTACGGCCATCGCTCGCGGTCGAGCGGGGCGAGGGCATCGCGTTTCTGCTCCTGATATTGGTCGCGGGGGCGCTGTTCTTGCGCCCCCACGAGTTCATCTGGGGCGGCGCCGACGCGGGGGTATATGTGAACCTGGGCGCCAATATGGCGCGCACAGGCTCCTGGCGCATCCAGGAGCCGCTCATCGCCCAGATGGCCCCCGAGCTCTACCCGGCCATGTTTCGCGAACAGCCGGCCCCCATGATCCCACAGTACATTCCGTTGCCGGGGACCTATCTGACGGACCCTGAGGCGGGCCAAGTGACGCCGCAATTCTATCCCCTGTATCCCGTATGGCTCGCCATCTTGTACAGCATCGGCGGACTGCGCCTGAGCCTCTACGCTACGCCCTTGTGGGGCTTGATGGGGTGTATCATGGTCTATCTGGCGGGGAGGGCCATCTTTGCGCGGCGCGTCGGCATGTTGGGGGCCGCGTTCCTCGCCTGCACGGCGACCCAGATCTGGTTCTCACGCTATCCAACCTCGGAGACCCTCACCCAGATGCTGCTGTTCGGGGGCCTCTACGCCCTGGCCCGGCACCTGGACCAAGAAGAGGGCTCTGTCTGGTGGGGCGCGTTGGCGGGGCTGGCCCTTGGCCAAGCGCTGGTCAGCCGCGTTGATCTGTATGTATTGTGTCTCCTGCCGGTGGGGTACGCGCTCTACTGTCGCTACCAGGGGCTTTGTTGGCGGCGCTATTGGGCCTTTACATTGCCGTTTGCGCTTTGTTTCCTCTACTCCCTGCTCTTTGCCTACCTGGACTCGTGGCCATACTTTTACAATGTCTACAATTCGTTCCTCGATCTGGCGGAGCCAATGTCCTGGCTCCCCTACGGCGCGCTCGGGGTGGTCCTGCTCGCAGCGGCCTGGTTCATTGCAGGCCGGCTTGGCCGCCCCCGCGCCCGAGCGTGGCTGGCACGCCTGGGCGGGCAGGGTCTACGGATAGCTGCTGTGGCGGTCGCGCTGCTGGCCGTGTATGGCTACCTGTTGCGGCCGCTGCTCGCAGAGCCCGGCGGCAGCGCCTACTACTGGTATGGGGACCACCAGGTGCCCTATGTGGAGCCGTACAACATGGTGCGGCTGGGCTGGTATCTCTCGCCATTGGGATTGCTTCTCTCGGTTGTGGGGAGCTGCCTGGCGCTGTGGCGCGGGTGGAGCCGCCGCTCGGCCTGGCTGCTTTTGATAGGGCTGCTTTTTTCCGTGTTCTTTCTCTACAACAGCAGGAACAACCCGCACCACATATACGTCATGCGTCGCTATGTCCCCGTTGTGATCCCGTTTCTGATGCTCATGGCCGCGTACGCTCTCGATCATCTGGGCGCTGCCCTTCCCAGGTACGGGCGTAGCGTATCGGGACTGCTGGCGATTGGGCTCACGGCATGGCTGTTGCTCAATGCCCGCGTCGTGATCCCACATATCGAATACGAGGGGCTCATTAAGCAGTTTGGCTCTTTTGCCGAGGCGCTGGGCGATGGCCCCACGGTGCTCCTGTTCAACGACGCCCGGCCCGTGGGCCCCGCCGCCACGGTGGGCACGCCGCTGCGCTACCTGGAGGGTTTCACCGTCTTTGACCTGCAGGAAGAGCAGCTAGACCAGCCCTTGCTCGCCGAGCAGATTCGGCTTTGGCAGATGGCAGGCTATCGGGTGGTGATGATCGAGGGAGAGCAGGCCACGGCGCTGTTCGCGGACGATCTCACGCCGCAACATGCGGGGCAATTCGAGTTCCGCTACCCGATGCTAGAGACCACGTACGAGCACATGCCCCGGCAGATCTGGTCGGTGACGATTCCGCTGCGCTTCTGGGAGCTCCCCTCTTTGCCCACGGGTTCCGATGGCGCCACCTCATCAGGACAGGTACCATGTCCCTACAGTTGACCTCCCTGCGGACATGGCGAGGCCCTCGCCCGTGTTAGGGCTCCAGGCGGGCGACATGGCGGGCGGGCTGCTGGGCATGGCCCTGCAGGTCCTGGTGTGCGGGGGCTATGGCTATCTCCTGGTTGGCCGCGCGTGGCGCACATGCTGGGGGGGCGCGTTCGAGCTGGCCGGCGCTTGCGTCCTGGTGGGGTTTGTGGCGCTCTCCTGGATCGGGGGCATCCTGGCAGCCGCCAGTCTGTTTACCTGGTGGCTCTATCTGGCGGCGGCGGCAGCCATTGCCGTGGCGCTGCGCCGGCAGGGCTCCCGCCCATCCCCGTTCCCCGGCGCTAGCGCGCCGGCCGCGTTTCAGCTTGCGGCCTTGCTCCTGCTGGCGGGGGCCGCCTGGCTGTTCGCCCGCCCGGCCGAGACGTTCCTCCTCTTTGAGGACTCGGCGGTATACACCATCGCGGGGATCAACCTGGCCGAGACGGGTACGCTGATCCCCTCTGTCGAGCCCCTGATCTCCAAGTTCCACCAAGTCACGCGCTATCTGGGGCCGTTTCAGTGGTGGGACGCCCGCCCCACTACTGACACCCTCTCGATTGGCTTTTTGCCAACACCCAAGGTCTGGGCGGCCCTGGCTACGTGGCTGTTCGGGCGCGGCGGGGCGGTGTGGAGCGCGCCCCTGAGCGGCATCCTGGGCATGCTGGCGCTGCTGCTGTTCCTACAAAGGTCGGTGGGGCGTCTGGCGGCGCTGGTGGCCACGGCGCTGGTGAGCGTGTCCTTTCCCCAGGTCTGGTACGCGCGTGTGCTCATGTCCGAGACCTTTGCACAGACGGCCCTCTTTGGCGGCCTGTACCTGCTGCACATCGAGCGAGAGCAGAACAGCGGCGCCAGGCCGGGCGCGTGGGGCGTCGCGGCAGCGCTCTCCCTGGGGCTCTTGTCCATGATTCGCTTTGAGGCCTGGCTGATCGTGGGCGCCGTCCTCGGAGGATGGCTGGCAGCGCAGGTGTTTGCGGCGCCCGGGCTCCGGCTGCGCTGGCCCGCGGCATGGGTCCCCCGCTGGTTGGCGTGGCTGGGCGGCGCGTCGTTGGTCGCCTGGGGCCTGTCGGTGGCGGCGGCGCCGCACTATTATCTGAACCAGTTGGTCCTGGTGCTGACCCGCGCCTCGCTACAGCTCCTTGTGGTCGCCGCGGTTGCAGTGGCGTGCGGCGTGGCCCTTTTGCGCAGGTGGGGCGCGGGGCTTGTGCGGAACCTCTTGCGGACCGGGTCGCTCGCCAATATCGCCCTGATGGTCCTGACCCTTGCTTGGGCTGTGGCAGCCGTCCTCGACTTGTGGCTGCGCGGCGTCGCCAACCGGGGGGTCACATCTTGGTTGGCGCTCTACTTGGGGTGGCCGGGGTTCGCGCTGGGCGCGGCGGGGATCGTGTGGCTCGCCCTGTCCCGGCCAAGGGCCGAGGTCTATGCTCTGTTGACGCTGACTCTGATCTCGGCCATCGGCTATACGCTGCGCCCTCTGGTTACGCGCTTGCACCCATGGGCGATCCGGCGTTTCGTGCCCTACATCGTGCCCGCCCTGGCCCTGGGGATCGGCGTCCTCTATGGACGCATCTGGGCCACGCTGCGCACCCGGGCGCCCGGGTGCGCCAGGGCATGGCGTTGGCTGGCCGCCGGGGCGTTGCTGCTCGGCTCCGGGTTGGCCCTAGCCTCTTTCGGATGGGCCACGGCGCCCTTTGTGACCTACCGCGAGGCGGCCGGCCTGTGGGGGCAGCTCGAGGAGCTGGCCGAGCTGTACCCATCGGATGCGGTCTTGATCTTTGATGATGGCCCCGTGGGCCAGCGGCTGCCACAGGTGATGGAGTTGGTCTTTGGCCGGGGCGCCATCGCCCATGCCCAGCCGCCCGGATCGCTCGAGTTCGCCCGCCTGGAGGCGGCCATCGCGAGCGCCCATGCCCAGGGCCGCAAGGTATTCCTGAACGTGACCGGCGGCAATCTGGAATGGGCGTCAGAGCTCTACGGCCTGCGGAGCTATGCGTCCTATACCGCTGCGACGCCCCGCATGAGCTACCAGCTCATGCCGCCGCCCAACTCTGAGAGCATCGCGCCGCTGCGCTTTCTGGTGGACATCTATGAGGTCGTTCCGAGGGGGGAGATGGCGCCCTCGCAAGCGCGCACGGTCTCGATCCCAGTGACGACGGGGAGCTACCTGCACTTGCGCCAGGGGTTCTACGGCATCGAGGCAGACGCGCAAGGGCGTTTTTTTCGCTGGACCGGCGAGTACGCCAGCCTGAGCGTGCCCATGCCGCCCTCCGACGGGGCATTGGCGGGGATAGAGGTCTGGCTGGATCTGGCGGCCTGGCATCCCGAGGCAGTCCATGATACCATCGTCACCGTAGAGCTACAGGGACACGCCATCGCAACCGCCCGCGTCGAGCACACCGCCGAGCCACAGCGGTTCCGGATCCAGGCGCCCTACACGCCAACCGAGGGGCAGACGACGCTCGAGATCGGCCTGCGTAGCACGACATGGCGGCCCAGAGATTACGGCATCGAGGACGAGCGCACGCTGGGAGCGATGCTCTATGGCGCGACGGTGACATTCGATAGTGGGGATGGCGGGAACTAGGCGCGCCCCGGCGCAGCGGCGGACAACCGAATCTGCATGAGAGCGAGGAGAGGGCCATCAGCATCACGGAGGATCGCAAGAGCATTCTGGTCATCGGCGCAGGCCCGGCGGGGCTGGCAGCCGCGCACGAGATGGTGCGCCTGGGGCTCAGGCCGCACGTACTGGAGGGGCTGCATCGCGTCGGCGGGTTGGCTCGCACCGAAGAGCACACCGGCTATCGCTTTGATCTGGGTGGGCACCGCTTTCTGACGCGCATGCCCGAGATCGAACGCCTCTGGCAGAAGATGTTGGGGCCCGACTTGATCACGGTGCACCGGCAGTCTCGCATCTACTATGGCGGGCGCTTTTTCCGCTACCCGCTCCAGGCATGGGATGCGTTTGCCAAGTTGGGCCTGCGGGAGAGTGCGCGCATCGCCGGCAGCTACCTGCACACGCGGCTCTCGCCGCCCGCCGAGGACCACACCTTTGAGCAGTGGGTGACCCGGCGCTTTGGCGCGCGTCTCTACGAGACCTTTTTCAAGACGTATACAGAAAAAGTGTGGGGCATCCCGTGTAGCGAGCTGCGGGCGGACTGGGCCGCCCAGCGCATCAAGGGCCTCTCGCTGGTGACGGCGGTCATTGGCGCGTTGGGGCTGGGCAGCAGCGCCAAGACCCTCGCCGACCGGTTCCACTATCCGCGCCTGGGCCCAGGCATGATGTGGGAGCGCTTTGCGGATGTGGTGCGCGCCCAGGGCGGCGCTGTATCGCTCGGCAGCCACGTCAAGCAGGTGGTCTGCCAGGGCGCGCGGGTGAGCCATCTGATCGTGCAAGATGCCAAAGGAGAGCGGGCGCTGGCCTGCGAGGCATTGGTCTCCAGTATGCCTCTGGACGACTTGGTGGCGGCGCTCCGGCCTGCCCCGCCCGAGCCGGTGTTGGCGGCGGCCAGGCGGCTACGCCACCGCGCCTTTGCCATCGTCCAGCTCGCCATTGGCCGCCCCGCGATATTCCCCTACCACTGGATCTATGTGCATGAGCCTGGGGTCAAGGTGGGCCGCATCCAGAACTTTGGCAACTGGAGCAGCGAGCTGCTGCCCGGCCCGGACAAGACCAGCCTGGGGCTGGAGTATTTCTGCTCTCGGGGGGACGAGCTCTGGTCGCTCTCGGACGCAGAGATGATCGTCTTGGCAAGCCGCGAACTGGCCGACCTGGGCCTGGCGGAGCCGCGCTGGATCGAGGGTGGCGCGGTGGTGCGGCACGCCCATGCCTACCCCATCTATGACGAGACGTACCGCGCCAGCGTGGACACCATCCGCGCCCATCTGGACGGGATCGAGAACCTGCAAACCGTGGGCCGCAGCGGGATGCACCGCTACAACAATCTCGACCATTCGATGCTGACGGGCATCCTGGCAGCCCGCAACCTGAACGGGGCGCGTTACGATCTGTGGGAGATCAACGCCGACCACGAGGGAGAGGGGGACTGATGGCTGCCAGGAACGGCCCTGCTCAGCGCGACGCCGCTCCGCCCCTTGGGGGCGCGCCATCTGGCCGGGGGCGGCAATGAACCTGGATGCGTCATATTGGGATCATGTGTCTGAAGAGCTGGAGCGCCAGGGCCACTATATGGACGCCTTTATGGGCGAACTCAAGACGCAGGCGTACCTGTCGCTGCTAGAGCGCTGGGGCTGGCAACCGGATGGCCTCCAACTCAAGACCGATCTCTTTGAGGAATCCACGGGGGTGGACGCGCTGCTCTGGCGTATGCCTGCGGGGGTGCCGCGCATCGGCATGGACCTCTCGCCGGGCATCGCCGCGCGGGCCGGCCACAACGACCCGCTGGGCGCGCTGGCCTGCGTCGCCGCCGATGCCAGGACGCTCCCCTTTGCGGCCAACAGTTTCCGCTACGTGCTGTCTCCCTCGACCCTGGATCACTTTTGCCACGAGGGCGATCTGCACGTCAGCCTGTGCGAGTTGCGGCGCATTCTGGCGCCGGGGGGCAGGCTGGTCATCACGCTGGCGAACCGGAGCAACGTAGGCGACCCCCTGCTCAGGCTGGCGATCCGCCTGGGACTGGCGCCCTACTTTATCGGCAGCCGCTACACAGCGGACGAGCTACGCCGCGCCTTGGAGGCGGCCGGGTTCCGCGTGGACGATGTGACGGCCATCGTCCATCATCCGCGCCTGATGGCCACCCTGTTCGTACGCATTGGCCGCGTGTTACGCTGGCGGCCAGCCGTACGCGCTATGGAGCGGCTGTTGCTGGCGATGCAGCGCTGCGAGGCCACGCGCTGGCGCTATGCGACCGGCTGCTTTGTGGCGGCCCTGGCTGTGAAAACAGAGGAGGAGTGAAGGAGATGGGCTCGATCTGGACGATCCCGCAGAGGCTGTTCTGGTCGGGCTATACCGCCTGGTATGCACGGCAGGATGCCACGCTGCCCTACTGGTCGCCGGAGCGCCTGCAGGCGCTACAGGATCGCCGGGTGCGCCACATTGCGCGTTACGCCTACCAGACTGTGCCCTACTATCGGGAGCTGTTCGACCGTGAGCGGGTGTCGCCCGACGATATCCGGTCGGCAGACGACCTCCGGCGCCTGCCCATCGTAGAGTCCAGCGAGCTAACGCTGGCGCCCGACAGGTTCGTCTCCAGCCGCTTTCGCCGCGAGCAGGGCGTCGAGCTGCACAGCAGCGGTGTCTCGGGCAACGCCAAAAAGGTGTACTGGGATCCGGCCGGGCTTTTTCAGACCCTCGCCAGCAAGCATCGCTACAGGCAGGTGTTGCGCCACTATGTGGGAGCGACCTATGGCTACCGCGAGATGTCGGTCTCTAACCCGCTGAACGTCGGTGTGGCGCTGCGGGATTTCTACACCCGCTATGCCTGGTTCCCCCCAGGGGTCGAGTTCGAGCGTGAGCGCGCCCTGGTCACCGAGTCTTTTGACGACATTCTCGGTCAGATCAACGCCTTCAAGCCGGACGTTCTGGGCGGCTCGGGGGTAACGCTGGGGGCGCTCTATCGCTACGCCTTGCAGCGCCAGATCCCCGTCTTTCGGCCCAAGCTCATCCGCTATGGGGCCAGCACCATGCCGGCGCACGACCGGGCGCTGATCGAAAGCGAGTTCGGCGTGCCGGTGATCTCGTCCTATCAGTCCGCCGAGATGTTGCGCATCGCATACCAGTGCGAGCGCCGCGAGGGATTCCACATCTGCACCGACCAGGTGGCGCATCGCGTGGTGGATGAGGCAGGGCGCGACGTGGCCCCAGGCGAGACCGGGCGCATCGTGCTGACGTGCCTGGTGAACCGCGCCACCGTGCTGCTCAACTATGCCCTGGGCGACCTCGTCGAGCAGGGCGAGGGCGCCTGCCCCTGCGGGCGCACCCTGCCGGTGATCAATGCGCTTCAAGGGCGCGCCTTTGACCTGATTGTGCTCCCCAAGGGGCAGCGTGTGCATGCGGACGTGCTGTTCAAGACCTTTGCCCATAGCGAGCGCTTGATTCAGACGCAGTTGGAGCAGTTCGCTCTGGATCGGTACACCCTGCGCGTCGTGTCGGATGGCGTCGTTCCCTGGCCCGAGCTACAAACGGCCATAGATCGCCAGCTTCGCCAGACGATCGCCGAGGATATCGAGCTGACCATCGAGCCGTGCGAGTTCATCGCTATTGGCGCCACCGGCAAAATCAAGGCGTGCATCTCGCACGTGCAGTGAGCAAGGCACATGCGTTCGACCCTGACCGTCATCATCCCGATCTACAACGACAGCGCCAATCTCGCGCTCTGTTACCGGGCGCTCTCGGCCTCGACGCGGCTGCCGGATCTGGTCATCGTGGCCGATGACGGGTCTAGCGAGCCCCTGCCCGCGCCGCCGGACGGGCTGAGGGTGCGGGTAACACGCCTGGAACCGGGGCCCCAGGGTTCGTATGTGGCCCGCAACCGCGCTGTGGATGAGGCGCTGGCCGCCGGCCGGCCCGCGAACCATCTGCTGGTGTTTGTGGATGCCGATGTAGCGGTGCATCCGGATGCCCTGGAGCGCATCGAGCGCTTTATGGAAGAGAACCCCTCGGTAACGGCCGTCTTTGGCTCCTATGATGATGCGCCGGGGGATGGTCACTGGGTTTCGCGCTACAAGAACCTGCTCCACCACTGGGTACACCAGCATGGGGCAGGCGAAGCGGGGACCTTTTGGACCGGCCTGGGCACCATACGATGCGAGGCGCTGCAGAGTGCGGGCGGCTTTGATACCAGCGCCGACACGCTGCGCGATATCGAACTGGGCATGCGCCTGCGGCGGGCGGGGCTACAGATCCGGCTGGCGCCCGAGATCCAAGGCACACACCTCAAGCGCTGGACCTTTATGCGCATGTTGCGCTCTGACATTCTGGATCGCGCCGTGCCCTGGACGCGCATGATTGTGCGGGCGCGCAACCTATCCACCGACCTGAACCTGGCGAGAGAGAGCCGGGCGGCAGCGGTGCTGGCGTGGGCGGCGGCGGGGCTGCTCTTGGCGGCGCTGTGGCACCCGGCGGCGCTGGCCGGGGCATTGGCCACTCTGGCCGGCGTGGCCGCCCTCAATCGCAGGCTGTACGCCTTTATGTACAGGCGCGGCGGGGCGCTCTTTGGGCTGGGCGCCGCTGCGCTGCATCTGCTGTATCTGCTGTATGGCAGCGCGACCTTTGTGCTGGTGGCCGCCCATACGCTCTGGCGCGACAGACGGCGCATCCGATCAGGCGCCGCGCTCTAGGCGCAATACAACACGGGCGATGGTAACACACCATCGCCCGTGTGAGTTGGTCGGGGCGAGAGGACTTGAACCTCCGACCTCACGGACCCGAACCGTGCGCGCTTCCGGACTGCGCTACGCCCCGACTACGCGGCCAGTATAGCCCGAACCCAGGCAGATAGCAAATCAGGACTGGCTCTCTCTGGCGGCAGAGTGCGCTAGATCGGGCCGTTCTCGGTGTTTAGCAACGCATCGCGCAGCGCGGCCCACTGGGCCCGCGCCAGGCCAAAGCGGCCTCGCACCATGAATCCGGCGCAGCGCGCCCCTTCTTGCATCAGGAGCAGCAGCCCCGCCCAAAAGCGCACCAAGCCCTGGGTGTGGACCATGTAAAAGCGCCAGCGGTTCCGGGTATGGTGATATCGGTTGAGCGCGGGCTCCTCGCCCGCCGTGCGCCCCACCAGATGCCACATCCTCGCACCCGGGGCTGTAAGGATCTGGTAGCCCGCCTGCCTGACGCGCTCGCACAGGTCCACATCCTCATAGTACATGCGGTAGCGCGGGTCAAAGAGCCCCGCGGCTTGCAGCGCCTCGCACCGCAGCAGCATGGCGCACCCCGTCACATAGTCCACGGCCAACGGGCCTGCGTCTGGCTCCCAAAGCTGCCCTTGGCGGGCCAGCTCCTGAGCAAAGGGCCACATCCGGCGGCGACGCGCGCCGGCGCTCCAAATGCGCTGGGGATCGGCGGCGTAATAGATCACCGGCGCGACAATGCCCACATCAGGCCGCGTATGGGCCGCCTCCACCAGGAGCGAAACCATGTCGGGGGCGACAAAGGTGTCATTGTTCATCGCCAGTAGCCAATCGGCGCCCCGGCCCAACGCCCAGGTCAAACCGGCATTCATGCCGCCTGCGTAGAATCGGTTCCCGGGCAGCGCAAGCAGCTCAACCCGGTCTCCCAGTCGCAAGCGCAGTTCCTCTGCCGAGCCGTTGTTCGAGCCATTGTCCACCAGCAGGATGTGCAGATTGGGGTAATCGCCCTCCAGCAGCGACTGGGCGCAGCGCAGCGTCTCGCGCCACAGGCGGTAGTGCAGGATGATGGCCCATACACAGACCGTCATGCGACACCTGGCCCGTACTGGCGCGCCGCCACTGCCGACATCAATCCCGCAGCCGCCCGGCCTTGACGATCAGATCGGCCAGCAGCCCGATGGCCCCAAGCTGGATCCCCGCCAGGATGATGATCACCGTGGAGGCGGGCACGTAAAAGGTGAACCCAAAGCGAAACACATCCGTGATGGCCTTGAGCAGCCCAAAGGCCAGCAACAAGACGGTCAGGGGCAAAAAGACGCGCAGTGGGTTGAAATACATGATGGCGCGCACCACCAGCGTCAGATAGTTGTAGGTGTCGCGGATGGGGTGAAAGGTGGAATGCCCGATGCGCTCGTGGTAGCTGATGGGCAGCCAGCGCACGTTGTACCCGCTGCTGATCATGGCCATCGTAATCGTGCTCACCCAAGAGTGGGTATTGGGCAGAATGGGCGCAAAGCGCAGCACGACATCACGCTTCATGGTGCGCAGGCCCGAGTTGAGGTCCGGTATCTTGCACTCGACCATGTACGAGGCCAGGCGCCGGATAAAGTCTTTGGCGGGGCGCCGCAGCCAGGCAACCGTGCCCGCCTCGCGGTCTCGCGCGCCGATCACCATATCCGCCTCGCCGAGCATCTCGAGCATGGCAGGGATCGCGCTGGCGGGATAGGTGCCGTCAGCATCAATCATCACGATGCGCTGTCCCTGGGCCGCCCGCACGCCGGTCGTCCTGGCCGCGCCGGTGCCCCGGTTGCGGTCGTGGGCGATAACGCGCACGCCGGGCCGCGCCGTGCACAGCTCGACGGTGCGGTCGGTGGAGCCGTCATCCACCACAATGATCTCGTACGCCAGACCCAGCGGCTCTATGGCCGCAGCCACGTCATCCAGCACGGGGAGGATGGCCTCCTCCTCGTTGTAGGCGGGGATCACCACGCTCACTTGAATGGGGGCGCTCTCCACGGTCCCACCTTTCCGGCAGCGCACAGTGTATCGAATGCGCTGCCGACAGGGATTATAGCCGCACCCTCGCCACGCAGCAAAGCGCAACCCCGCATTGCGCGCGCCCGCGCCGGGGGCTATACTCTGGCCGCAGAACACAACGGAGCGGAGGGGAGCGCATGAGCATCTATATCGGGCTGGATGTGGGCACGACGAGCCTGAGCGCACTGGCCCTGGATGTTGGCGCGGGCCGCGTGGCGGCCCAGGCGACGCTGCCCAACGACGCGGCAAAGGCCCACTCTGGCCCGACGGGCCTGCTCCGCGCCGAGTTGGATCTAGAGCGCCTGCGCCACAGCCTGCTCGCGCTCCTGGCCAAGCTGGCGGCCCTGCTGCCTGAGGCAGCGGCCGTGCGCGGCATCGGCGTCACCGGCCAGCAGCACGGGCTGGCGCTGTTCGCCCGAGAGCTGACCCCCATCGGCCCTGCCATCACCTGGCAGGATCAGCGCGCACTGGAGCGAACCGGCCAGGGCGCCGAGACCTATCTGCAGGCCATGATCGAGGCTGCGGGGGGCGCCCACGCCTTTGAGCGCATGGGCTGTCTGCCCGCTGCCGGGTTCATGGGTGCGACCCTGTACTGGCTGGCGCGGCAGGGCGCCCTGCCCGATCCGCCCGCCCACGCCTGCCTGATCCCCGATGCCGCCGTGACCCTGCTGACCGGCGCGCCGCCTTGCACCGATCCCACCGACGCGGGCAGCGCCGGCCTGTTCGACGTGGTGGCGGGCGCTTGGGCCTGGCCGGTCATCGAGCGCCTGGGCCTGCCAGCCGGCCTTTTCCCGCCGGTGCGGCCCGCGGGCAGCGTGCAAGCGCCCCTCTCGCGCGAGGCTGCCGAGGCCACCGGCCTGCACGGCGTGCCCGTGTGTGTGGCCGCCGGAGATAACCAGGCCAGCTTTTTGGGGTCGGTGCGCGAGCCGGAGCGCAGCCTGCTCCTCAACGTCGGCACGGGCGGCCAGGTCTCGGCGATGACGCACCGGTTCCAGCGCCTGGCCGAGGTCGAGACCCGCGCCTTTTTCCAGGGGCGCTACCTGCTGGTGGGCGCCGGTCTCTATGGTGGGCGCGCCTATGCCTATCTGAGAGACTATTTCCGGGATACCCTGGCCGCCTTTGGGGCGCAGCCAGCGGCAGATCTGTATGCAACGATGAACCGGCTGGCGAGCGAGACGCCCCCCGGCGCCGATGGCCTGCGCTTTGAGCCGCTCTTTACCGGCACCCGGGCCAACCCCGACCTGCGCGCCAGCTTGACGGGCATCGGCCCCACCAACCTGACGCCGGGGCGCCTGGCGCGGGCGCTGCTGGAGGGGCTGGCCGAGGGGTTCCATGCCCTCTATCGCGAGATGCAGCCCGCCATCGGCGCACGCGAGCTGCTGGTGGGCGCGGGCAACGGCATCGTCCAGAACCCCGTGTTGGCCGCGATCCTGGCCCGGCGCTTTGGGCGCGACCTGCACGTGGCCGCCAATGTAGAGGCGGCGGCCCTGGGCGCGGCCCTGCTGGCCTGCTCTGGTCTGGGAGAGCGCACACTGGCCGAGGCCGCGCGCATGATCTCGTATGACCGGGTGGTATCCGCTACGGCTGATGGCGCCCATGATGGCGGTTGATCCCACCCGCGTGCGCCGCCTGAACGAGCTGCCCGTGCAGCGTGGGGCCTATGTGCTGTACTGGATGCAGGCGGCCCAGCGGGTGCTGGGCAACGATGCGCTGGCCTTTGCTGCCGAGCAGGCGAACGAGTTGGGCCGCCCGCTGGTGGTGGCCTTTGGGCTGGTTGGGCGTTACCTGGGGGCCGGGCAGCGCCCTTATCGCTTTATGCTCCAAGGCATTGAGGAAACGGCGCGCGGCCTCGCGGAGCGCAAGATCGCCTTTGTCATTCGCCAGGGCTCGCCCGATCGCGTGGCCCTCGATCTGGGCGCGCGTGCCTGCTGCGTGGTAGCGGATCGGGGCTACCTGCGCCATCAAGTACGCTGGGCGCGCTATCTGGCCCGGCGCCTGCCCTGCGCCTTGTTCCAGGTCGAGACCAACCTAGTCGTGCCCGTCGAGGTCGCCTCGCCCAAGGAAGAGTATGCGGCCCGCACCCTGCGCCCCAGGATTCATCGCCAGATAGAGCGCTACCTGCACTTGGCCCCCCAGCCCGACCTGCGCCGGACGGCAGTCGGGCTGGACCTGGAGTCAGATGATCTTCCCGATCCCGATGGTCTCATGTCTACCCCGGGGGTTGCGCCCTCGCACCACGAGAGCAACCTTGTGCTGCGGGGCGGGGAACAGGAGGCGCGGCGGCTGCTGGGCGAGTTTGTGGAGCGCAAGCTCGCCGATTACGACGCCCTGCGCAATGAACCCGGCGCCGATGCCCTCTCGCAGATGAGCCCCTACTTGCATATGGGACAGATCTCGCCGGTCGAGATCGCGTTGCGCGTGGGCGCGACGGGGCTACCCTCCGCGCAAGCCTATCTGGAAGAGCTAATCGTGCGCCGTGAGCTGGCCATCAACATGGTGCACTATAACCCTCACTATGATGCGCTGGCGGGGCTGCCCGCCTGGGCGCTCAAGACCCTGGCAGAGCACGCCGCCGATGCCAGGCCGCTTCTCTATTCGCTGGGCGATCTGGAGGCGGCGCGCACCCACGACGCCTACTGGAACGCCGCCCAGCGCGAGATGCTCCTCACAGGCAAGATGCACGGCTATATGCGCATGTACTGGGGCAAAAAGATTCTGGAATGGAGCCCGAACCCGGCCACGGCCCTGGCCCGCATCCTGTACCTGAACGACGCTTACGAGCTGGACGGGCGCGACCCCAACGGCTATGCGGGGGCGCTCTGGTGTATGGGCAAGCACGATCAGGCCTGGGGCGAGCGCCCGATCTATGGCAAGGTGCGCTACATGAATGCCCGGGGTCTGGAGCGCAAGTTCGACATCGGGGCCTATGTGCGCCGGGTGGCCGCGCTGTAGGCGAGAACATGCATCGAACCGCGTTCTTATCATTGACAAGCCACCGGCCGCGCGCTATACTCCGGCTGCAACAAGATCCTGCGACTCGGGGGAGCACCACGATTTGAGCACACGTAGACAAGCCAGCCGTTCGGAACCGTGACACCAGCGCCTATGCGTCTGGTGTCTTGCTTTTATGGAGGGAAAGGGCAATGGATTCTGGAATGATCAGCAAGATCCAAAAGGCCAAGCGGTACGCCGAGGAGCCGGAGCGCGTCCGCATCCAGGAGATCAAGGTCCTGTTTGGCGGCGAGCACGACACCTACGAGGTCTCGTATGCCAACGGCCAGTGGCACTGCCAGTGCCTCTTTTTCCAGCAACGGGCCGTGTGCAGCCACACCATGGCGATGGAGCGCCTGTTGGCGCCTATGATCGAGGCGCCTCATCGCGAGGAGGCCTGAGCCGGCCTCGTTCGCGCCGCCCATTCGCACCGGCGCCGCAGACCGCCTATACTGGTGGGGTAGTTCCCAGATAGGAGGGTAGCGACGCCATGCGGATCGGTATCGTCGGCGGCGGCATCGCCGGGCTCACGGCAGGGCATCGCCTGGCCGTGGCGGGCCACGAGATCACGCTGTTCGAGGCGCAGCCCGAGCTGGGCGGCCAGGCGGGCACCTTTGCCATCGCTGGAACACGCCTCGAACGCTTTTACCATCACCTCTTTCACAGCGACGCCGCCGCCCTAGAACTGATCCAGGAGCTGGGGCTGGGCAGCCGCATGGTCTGGAACCAGGACCGCGCCGGTTACCTCTACGGCGGGCAGGTGTACGACCTGGCCACGCCCCTGGATCTGCTGCGTTTTCGGCCCCTGCCCCTCTTTTCGCGCCTCGTCCTGGGCTTGCAGACCCTCTGGCTTCAGTATCGCGGCGACTGGCGCAAGCTGGAAAAGATCACGGCCAAAGAGTGGGTGCTGGGGCACGGGCCGCGCCCGATCTATGATGTGGTGTGGGGTGCATTGCTGCAAAGCAAGTTCGGCGACCATGCCGACCAGGTCAGCATGGCCTGGCTCTTGACCAAGATCCAGGTGCGGCGCGAATCCAACCGCCAGTTCGGCGAGACCCTGGGCTACCTGATGGGCTCCTTCCAGTTGCTCATTGATGCCCTGGCATTCAGCATCGAAGGCTATGGCGGGCAGATCCACGTTTCCAGCCCTGTAGAGCGGGTGCTGATCGAGAATGGGCGCGCAACGGGCCTGCGGACGCGCCACGGCGAGGGGCAAGACCACGAGTTCGACGCCGTCATCCTGACTGTGGGCTCGCCCATCGTGCTCCAGATCGCCCCCGACCTGCCCGCCGATCTGCGGGCGCTGCTGGCGGCCCAGGTCTACCAAGGCGCCCAGGTCATGGTGCTGGAGCTGGAGCGCAGCCTGGCGCCCCATTACTGGCTCAGCGTGCCCGAGCCCGAGATCCCCTTTGTGGTGGCGTTAGAGCACACCAACTTTATCCCGGCAGAGCACTATGAGGGCCGCCGCATCGTGTACTTGGGCAGCTATCTGCCCGCCGACCATCCCCGCTTTGGCCTGTCCAAAGAAGAGTTGCTGGCGGTCTATACGCCCTACCTGCAGCAGCTCAACCCGGCCTTTGCGCCGAGCTGGGTGGCCCAGAGCTGGCTCTTTCGCGATCCCTATGGCCAGCCGATCATCACGCCCAACTACTCGGAAAAGATGCCGCCCCACCGCACGGGGATCGAGGGGCTCTACCTGGCCAACACCACCCAGATCTATCCCGAGGATCGGGGGATCAACTATTCTGTCATGCTGGGCAACGCCATCGCCACAATTGTCCAGGGGGGCGAGGCGCGGGCCTCGAACCGCTGGTAGGCCGAGACGAGCACAGATTGGAGCGCATGCTGAGCGTTGGCGTGGATATCATCGAGATCAGGCGCATCGCCCGGGCGCTAGAGCGCTTTGGCGAGCGTTTTTTGGCGCGGGTCTTTACCCCCGCCGAGGTGGCCTACTGCCGGGGGCGCGTGCCCGAGCTGGCGGCGCGCTTTGCCGCCAAGGAGGCCATCTCCAAGGCGCTGGGCACCGGCCTGGTAGGCATCGCGTGGAACGAGATGGAGGTGCTGGCCGACCGGCGCGGCAAACCGTTGGTGACCCTGCATGGCCGCGCCCTGGCACGCGCCCAGGCGCTAGGGCTTGACGAGTGGGCGATCAGCCTGAGCCACGACGACGGGCGGGCCATCGCTTTTGTGGTGGCCAACGGCAACCGGGCCGGTGTCTAGCCCAGTTCCGCCAGGGCCACGCGGCGCCCGCCCTCGCGGGCGCTGACCAGCGCCGCCTGCATAAAGGCCATGCTCTCTAGCGTCTCCTCCAGGGGCACAGGCGCGGGCCGACCCTGGAAAAAGGGCACGATCTGTCGCAGTAACTGGGCATACATGGGGATCTGGCGGGAGTAGGTCGCCTGTAGTGTGCGCTCTCCGAACACGGTGGCGCCATAGTCGTGGGCGCCCCGGCGGGTGCCCCGCACCGTCCCGATGCGCCCATCGCCCCACTCGGCCAGCACCAAATCGGCATCCTCGGTGCCGTGGCAGCGCACGGCCACGCAGCCCGGCCCCAGATAGGTGTAGAGGATCTCGACGGCGTGGATGCCATACCAAAACAGCCCTGGGTTCGTGGGCTCTAGCGTGGCGGGGCTGAACGCATCGCAACCCTGGATCGCGCCCAACGCTGGATCATCGAGGATGGCCCGCAGGTTGGCGTCATAGCGCAGCGAGGACGAGGAAAAGATCCGGCCTTGGGTCTCCCGCACGAGCCGGGCGATGGCCAGCGCATCGCCATAGCCGGCGGCCAGGGGCTTGTCCACGAACACGGGCTTGGCCGCCCGCAGCACCGGTTCCACCTCGGCCAGGTGGCGGCGCCCGTCCACGCTCTCCAGCAGCACGGCATCCACCAGCCCCAGCAGCGCGCCGATGGAGCCCACCTCCGCCACGCCCAAGCCCGCCATCTCCTGGCGGAAACCCGCCACGCGCGAACGGCTGGCCTCCACGTCCTCACTGTACGAGGGGTACCCGGCCACCACGCGGGCGCCCGGCACGTGAAAGGGATGCGCGGTATCGTTGAGCACGCGGGTAAAGGCGGGCGCGTGCGAGGTATCGTACCCGATGATGCCCACGCGCAGCGGTTCGCTCATGGCGTTCCCCCCTCCTGCGGCTATGCGGCCGGCCTCCGAAAGACCAGGCAGTAGCTATGGTCATAGCCAAAGCCCGGGTCCCGGTCCCACAGCACGACGATCTCGCCCTCAAAGGTCAGTTCCCGGCCCACGGCGGCGGCGATGTCCCAGGCCAGGGTGGTGACGCCGCGCCCATCACGCAGGTTGGCCACCTCGAGCACGGCGCGGCCCCCGGGCCTGAGCAGGGCGCGCACCTGGGCATAGATCGAGCGGATGGTCGCCAGATAGCTGGCATAGCCCTGGCCGGGCTGGGAGTAGGCGGTAAAGGGGTCTTCGGGGTCGTCGCGATGCATAAAGGGCGGCGAGGTGAGGGAGAAATCCACAGGCGGCAGGGCGAGCTCGGCCAGGCGGCGCGAGTCGCCGTGGATCAGGCGCTCCGGGTGTTGCACGCGAGAGCGAATGAACCGTGCCCGCCCCTCGTCATACTCGACGCCATAGGCGCTGCGCCCCAGCTCTTCGGCCACCACCAGGGTGGTGCCGAACCCCGCAAAGGGGTCCAGCACCACGTTGCCGGGTTGCGTATAGCGCTCCAGCAGCCGCTCCACCAGGGTCTCGGGGTAGCGCACATCATCGTTCTGGAACTCGGGCGGCAGCTCGGTGCGGCGTTCCAGGCGTTGGCGGAAATAACTGTTGCCGGAATCCAACGGCGTTCCCCCTCCCCTCACGCAACGGGTCAGGCGCGGGCCAGCGCCCGGGCCACGGTCGCCAGCGTCGCTTCGATATCCTCTGCTGTGATGCCATAGTGGGTCACGGCGCGAAAGCGGGTGGGCTCGGTCTGCGAGAACAGCACGCCCTCTTGCGCCAGGGCAGCGCCCAGCTCGGCCAGCGCCATGCGGCCCTCGCTCACCCCAAAGAACACGATGTTGCTCTGCACCGCCTCGGGCTCGATGGCGATGCCGGGGATATCGGCCAACCCCTCGGCCAGCCGCCGGGCGTTGGCGTGATCCTCGGCCAGCCGCTCGACCATCTGCTCCAGCGCCACGATGCCCGCCGCCGCAAGGACGCCAGCCTGGCGCATGCCGCCGCCCACGATCTTGCGGGTGCGGCGCGCCTCGGCGATGAACGCCGCCGGACCGGCGATGAGCGAGCCCACCGGCGCGCTGAGCCCCTTGGAGATGCAGAACTGCACCGTATCCACTTGGGCCGCCAGGTCGCCGACGGGCACGCCCAGGGCCACCGCCGCGTTGAAAATGCGCGCGCCATCCAGGTGCACCATCAGGCCATGCCGCTGCGCCAGGGCCTTGATGCTGGCCATCTGCTCGACGCTCAGGACCGCGCCGCCGCAGCGGTTATGGGTGTTCTCGATGGTGATGACCCGGGTGCGGGGAAAGTGAATGTTATCGGTGCGGATGGCCTGCTCCACATCGGCCAGGTCGAGCATGCCATTGGGTTGGTTGGGCACCGTGTGGACGTGGATGCCGCCCAGGGCCGAGACGCCCCCGGCCTCGTAGAGAAAGGTGTGGGCCTTGTCGCCCATGATGATCTCGTCGCCGCGCCCGCAGTGGGTCAGCAGAGCCACCAGGTTGCCCATGGTGCCGCTGACCACGAACAGCGCCGCCTCTTTGCCCATACGCTCGGCAGCCAGGGCCTCCAGGCGGTTGACCGTGGGGTCCTCTCCATAGACGTCATCTCCCAGCTCGGCCTGGTACATGGCCTTGCGCATGGCCTCGGTGGGCTGGGTGACCGTATCGCTTCGCAGATCAATGTGACGCATGGGACTCCCTCCGGTCAAGGTTGACGGAACAGGGGTGAGAATACTGCAATCGGCGCAGCGCGGCAAACGTGCAGGGGTAGCCATGCGCGCTCTGGCGCGGGCTACCCCTTTGGCTGCATCCACTCTCAGCCGGATCAGCGATACGCCTGGGGTGTATAGGACGGCAGTTTCTGCACGGCAAAGGTGGGCGTCAGGCGGGCAAAGCGCTGCAGGCCGTTGACCAGCGGGATGCTGGGCCAATCCTCGCCCAGCAAGGGCCGCGCATAGGCCACAAACTCGTCGGTGACATCGGTGCGCTCTGGCGTGAGCCACGCAGACGGAAAGGTGCGCTCCGAGTTGGCAACCAACTCGAGGGGAACCTGGTCATAGCGCACATGGTAGATGGGCCCCGGATCGCGCAGCAGCGTGGCCATCATGCCCGAAACGCCCTCGGCCGCCAACAGCGCCGCCTTTTGGCCCACGGCATATGCCTCGGCAATATCCACCGTCGAGGCATAGGCCATGGTGTGGCGCTGGAGCGTGCCGGGGATGTCAAAGCGGGCCGCGCCCCGCGCCGCGATCCCTACCCGGTTGAGATAGGTGGTGACCTTTTGGGCCGCCGTGGTCTCGCTGGCGGAGAACTGGGTGTGGCCAAAGAGGTCGCGGGTCTCGCCCAGGTCGCCCACCTCCAGCCCCTCGCTCACCACGATCATGGCCCGGCCCCGGCGGCGCAGCAGGTCGTTGACCTGCTCGGCGATCTCGGGCAGGCTCAGGCCCGCCTCGGCCAGCACGATCAGCAACGGCATCTCGCGCTCGGGATCGGCCAGGCGCGCAGCGGCGGGGATATAGCCGATGCGCCGCCCCATGGCCTGCAAGACCAACACCGGGTCGGAAGGGCTGGCGCCCCGGTTCTCCTCGTTGGCCCCCTGGACGATATAGGCCCAGTAGCGGGCCACGCTGCCATAGCCGGGGGTGTGGTCAATCAGGCGGAACTCGGCGTCGCCCACGTCGTTGTCAATGGTCTTGGGCACGCCCACGGCCAACAGCTCCAGGCCGCGCTCGCCCGCCAGTTGGGCCACCTTGTGGGCGGTGTCCATCGAGTCGTTGCCGCCGTTGTAAAAGAAAAAGCCGATCTCGTGGGCCCGGAGCACCTCAATTACCCGCTCCATGTCCTCGCGGTTCTCGGGGCGCAGCTTGTAGCGGCAGGTGCCGATAGAGCCGGCAGCGGGCGTCACGCCCAGCAGGCTGATCTCGTCGGCAGGCTGGGCGCTCATGTCCAGTAGCTCTTCCTGGAGCACGCCCTCGATGCCATGATAGCCGGCATAGACGTGGCCGAACAGGTCGGGCATCTCGCGGCAGGTCTCGACCACGCCGCGCAGCGAGCTATTGATCACCGGAGAAGGCCCACCGGACTGGGCCACCAGGACGTTACGGTTTGGCATGTCACAGCCTCCTATCGGTATAGTGAGCAGGCGGCGAAGCTCGTCATTGCGTGCGCGGCTCGACGGGTCCGGAGCGCAGGCTTGACCTCTTTGTTACAAGAACAATACGACGCTGGCGCGTCTATGTGGGTTCAAGCCCACGCTCTAGGTTGGCCCTCACCCCCAGCGAAACTCGCCTCGCAGGCGAGTTTCGCTGGGGGTGAGGGCCTTCAGGGCCGCAAGAGTTGGCCGCCGACAGTACACCCATTCTGCCGGGTTGTCCTCTCTCTCAAGTCGTACGGTAGCAAGTCCTATCCCTCGCGACGCGCGGCCTCGGCCAGATCTTGCCACTCGGTGTGAAAGATGCCCTCGCGGTCGGTGCGCCGGTAGGTGTGGGCCCCGAAATAGTCGCGCTGGGCCTGGGTCAGGTTGGCGGGCAGGCGCTCGGTGCGATAGGCGTCGAAATAGCCCAGCGAGGCGCTCAGGGCCAGGCAGGGGATGCCCAGTTGCACGGCGGTGGTCACCACGCGGCGCAGGGCGGCCTGGCGGCTCAGGAATGCCCCGCAAAAGTACGGATCCAGCAGCAGGTTGTCCAGCGAGGGGTTCTTGTCATAGGCGGCGGCGATGTCGTTCAGGAAACGGGCGCGGATGATGCAGCCGCCCCGCCAGAGCTTGGCCACATCGCCCAGGCTGAGATCATAGGCATACTCGTCCGAGGCGGCCCGCAGCAGGCCCATGCCCTGGGCATAGGAGCAGATCTTGGCCGCAAAGAGGGCCTGGCGCATATCCTCAATCAGGGTCTCGCGGTCGCCCGTAAAGGTCGCCTCCGGCCCCGGCAGCACGCCGCTGGCGGCCACCCGCTGGGCCTTGAGGGCCGAGATCAGCCGCGATTCGACGGCGGCGTTGATGGTCTGCAAAGGCATGCCGATATCCATGGCGTCCTGAGAGGTCCACTTGCCCGTGCCCTTTTGCTGGGCCTCGTCCAGGATCAGGTCCACCAGCGGCCGGCCCGTCTCGGGATCGTCCACATAGAACACGTCTCGGGTGATCTCGATCAGGTAGGATTCCAGCTCGCCTTCGTTCCACTCGCCAAAGATGGCGCCCAGCTCGCAGGCCGAGAGGCCCAGGGCGCGGTGCAGGATATCATACGCCTCGGCGATGAGCTGCATATCGCCGTATTCGATGCCGTTGTGCACCATTTTGACATAGTGGCCCGCCCCGCGCGGCCCCAGATAGGCGACGCAGGGCTCGCCCTCGGCCACCGCGGCGATGGCCCGCAGCATGGGGGCCACCATCGCGTACGCCTCGGGCTGGCCGCCGGGCATGATCGCGGGCCCGTGCAGCGCGCCATACTCGCCGCCCGAGACGCCCGTGCCGATATAGTTGATCCCGACCTCGGCCAGCTCGATGGCGCGGCGCTCGGTGTCCTTGTAGTACGAGTTGCCCCCGTCAATGATCAGGTCGCCCGGCGAGATCAGTGCCTTGAGCTGCTCGATGACCTGATCCACCGCCCTGCCCGCCTGCACCATGAGCATGATCTTGCGCGGCGTCTCTAGCGCGGCCACCAGCCCCTCCAGGGTCTCGCAGCCAAGGATGGCCTTGCCCGCCGCCTCGCCCTCGATGAACTCGCGGGTGCGGTCATAGGTGCGGTTGTAGACCGCCACAGAGTAACCGTTGCGCTCGATGTTCAGCACCAGGTTCTGGCCCATGACGGCCAGGCCCACCAATCCAATTGCGTATCTGTCCACGTTAGCCTCCTATGGTAACAGACCCCTAGCTATCGTACAGTTTGAGAGAAAACAGAAAGGCAAGATGAATGTGTTGTCGGCCCTGATCTTGTGACCTTATAAGCCCTCACCCCCAGCGAAACTCGCCTCAGGCAAGTTTCGCATCCCCCCTCTCCCACAGCGCTGTGGGAGAGGGGGCGCAGACCCGTTCGTTGTGCGTCACGACCGTGGGGGTGAGGGCCGTAGTAGTCGCGTCAGCAGCAGCAGTCCCCCTGCCCCGACTCGCGCTCGCCGGCCAGGCGGTAGAGCATCTCGCCGGCGCGGGGCACCACCAGGATGCCTTCCTCCTCGCGATCCACCCATTCGGACAGCAGCAGGCCCTCGGGATCGAGATAGCCCAGGTTGATGCGCTCGCAGCGCTCGCGGGGCACGCCCGTGGCCAGCACCACCTGGACGCGGGGCTCTTCCACGCCGTTGACATAGGTGCCCGCGCCCTTGACGTGGGTGGCGTGGGCCATGACGCCCCGCGACACGCTCTGGTAGCGGTCCATGTGGGCCAGGAAATAGTCGCGCACGTGATAGCCGATGCGGTCCAGCAGCGCGCCGTGGGTGTACGAGACCTCGTCAATGTGGGGCGCATAGATGATGACGGTGCCGCCATCGGCCACCACGGGCTCTAGCTTGTACATGCCCTTGCCCGCCGTCCAGATGTCGTCGTACAGCTCGGGCATGACCGAGATCACGGTGTGATAGGGGCGCTCGACCCAGCGGATGTTGACCAGCGCCGAGATCTCGGCGGCGGCAGCCTGGGATTCCTCCGGCGTCCCGAAAAAGAGGCCCGCCAGGTCGTCGTGGCCCTTGACCACCAGGCTAAAGCAAGCCTTGGGGCGCTCGATCAGTGCGGCGGCGCGGTCCAGCACCTTGCGCACCGGCGTATCCTGGCGCCCGATGATGCTGCGGTTGCTGATGACGGCCCCCAGCCAGTGGGTGAGGTCAATGACCTCGGGGCCGCTGACGCCGGGGAAAAAGTACTTGTTGCCCCCGGAAAAGCCCACGATCTCGTGGGGGAACACCGGCCCGCAGATGATGATCTGGTCATAGTCATAGAGCCGGGCATTGATCTGCACCGGCAGCTCTTCGGACATGAGGCCGCCGCTCAGCGCCTCGATCTCCGAGGCCGGGATCACGCCGATGGTGCGCAGGCCGGAGCGGAAATCATGGTTGAGAAAACCGATCTCGCCATAGCGCTCGGCGCGTTCCTGGGGCGTCAGCCCGAAATGGCGGCAGATGCGTTCCTCGTCCATGGCCACGTGGGTGCCCAGGGCGATCAGGATATCCAGCTTGGCGACGCGGCCCAGCATCCCCTCCGCCAGGGCGCGAAAGCAGAGGCCAAAGGGGCCGCTGCGGGTGCTATCGGGCATGATGACCAGCACGCGCCTGCCATCCAGGTCCAGTTGCGCCAGGCCCTCGGCGAACACAGCGCGCGCCTCGTCCTCGGTCAGTAGCCGGTCGGTAAAAGCCTTACCGATGAGCATCAACCCACCTACCTTTGCCAGGGCGGCGTTTCGGGCAACGCCTTTTCGAATTCGGCGATCAAGCTCGCCTCGTATGCGCCGCCATAGGTCCCGCTGAGGAACCGCTCCCAGGCCTCCTCATAGAAGCGTTGCCAGCTCTCCTCCTCGTGGCCCGGGTTCACGGGGAAGAACAGGGCGTTGTTCTGCCGCGCGGCGCTCAGGTCGCCCGGCGCGTCGCCGATCATGAGCTTGTGGTCATCGGCATACTTGCCCGCCGAGGCATAGCGCAGGTGCTCGCCCTTGGCGCCCAGCTCCTGCCCCGCGATGGCCAACACATAACGATCCACATCGTGTTCCTGCCACTCACGCACCAGGGCCTCGCCCGGCGTCTGGGAAACGACGATGGCGTCTGCCTGCGTCGCGATGCGCGCCAGGCTCTCGCGCACGAAACTAAAGGGCGCCACGCCATAGACCATGTCGGCGATGGCGGCGTTGACCGCCTCGCTCCAGGCCAGAGCCTTGGCCAGCTCGGGGTTGTCCGTCTCGGCGACGAGTTGGGCCAGCGAGCCGTTGCTGAGGGGCAGCCCAGAGGCGATGAACTCGCGCACTCGGGGCGCCAGGGGCACCTGAACCCCGCGCCGCTGCACCTCGGGGCGCTCGCGCAGCAGATCCAGCACCTTGATCAGCGCGGGCCAGCGGTTGACGCCGCGCCACTTGCTGTAGAGATTGACAAACTCGCCCGCCTCGCGGGCAAAGCGGGAGACCGGCTGCAAGCCCCAGAACTTGATGATGTTGGGGATAAAGCACTCTTTGTGCTTGATCTCCATGGTATCAAAGACGCAGCCATCGGAATCAATGCCCACAAAGAATGCGTGGGCGGGCTGGAGCTCGACCAGCGGCCGCACGACCTCGGGGTAATCCGTCACGACATACTCCTTTCACTCTGACTGGTCATCAGATATCTGATCTTTACTAGACGCCGCTGCAAGCGCAAAAGCCGCCATCCACAGGGATGATCGCCCCGTGGACGAAACTACCGGCGGGCGAAAGCAGCCAGAGCACTGCCCCCATCAACTCGCGGGGCTCGCCATAGCGCCCCAGGGGTGTGTGGGCCACAATGGCCCGCCCCCGCGCCGTCGGCTCGCCCGTCTCCCGGTCCGTCAGCAGGTAGCGGTTCTGGTGCGTGAGAAAGAAACCGGGCGCGATGGCGTTCACCCGGATGCCCGCCGCGTACTCTTGCGCCATGTGCACCGCCAGCCACTGGGTCAGGTTGGCGACGGCGCCTTTGGCGGCGGAATAGGCGGGCACGCGGGTCATGGGGCGCGCGGCAGCGATGGAGGCGATGTTCAGGATCACGCCCGCCCCGCGCTGGGCCATCAGCTCGCCAAACACCTGGGAGGGCAGCACGATCCCCATCAGGTTCAGATCCAGCACGCGCTCAAAGGCCCCGGCATCCAGGGAGAAAAAGGATTGCTCAGGGCCCGTGGTGGCCTCGGCGCGGTTGCCCCCCGCCCCGTTCACCAGGGCGTCCACGACGCCATAGCGCTCCAGCACCGTTGCGCGGGCTTGTAGCAGCGACTCCCTGTTCAGCACGTCGCAAGTGACGGCCAATGCGTCGCCGCCGTTGCTCTGGATCTCGTCCGCCACGGCGCAGGCCGCCTCGTCGCTGATATCCAGCACGGCGACGCGGGCGCCCGCGCGGGCCAGCCCGCGGGCGATCTCGCCGCAAAGCACGCCGCCGCCGCCGGTAATGGCCACCACCATGCCGCGTACATCGAACAGGTTGGCGATATAGTCAGAATCCATCCCCGCTTCCTTTCTCATACACAAGGCCGCCGGCGGCGACCACAGTCGGCGCGAAACCGTCGGGCGCACCCAGGGCCCCTTGCCCAAAACGCCCCAAAAGCCCATCGCGCACTGCCAACAGGAGCGCATCGCGCTCGGCGCGTTTGGCCCTCCAGTCTGGGCCAAATGTCCATCTGGACAGCCAGTATGCATGTTGCACATAGAGCAGACAGTAAGCGCAGGCTCCAAAACGATGTTTACGATAGAGCAAGTGCCGGTTGCGGCTGATGTAGTATACCCTGCGCGCCTCGCCGCCGTCATCCGGATCAGCGCTGCGATGATAGACACGCGCGCCCGGCACGAACCGATTGCGGTAGCCCGCCTCCAGCGCGCACAGGCACCAATCTAGGTCCTCATCGTACAGGTAAAAGCGCTCGTCCAGGAGCCCGATCCTCTCTAGCGTGCCCCTCCCAACGAACAGGGCGCAGCCCGAGAGCACGTCCGTGTATGCCAGGCTATCATACTGGCCCTCGTCCAGCTCGCCCAGTCCGCGCAGCTCCCACTGCCCGGCCCTCCTCGGCGCCATCCCCGCCGATTGCAGGCGGTCGGGAGACTCGCGCCGATACACCTTGGGCCCCAGCAGGCCAGCCTGCGGATCGCTCTCGGCTGTGCGCACGAGCTCGCCCAGGAAATCAGGCGCCACCGTAAGGTCGTTGTTCAGCAAACACACATAATCGGCGCCCTGCGCCAAAGCGCGCCGGATGCCCGCGTTGTTGCCCCCGGCGTAACCCAGGTTCGCGCCGGTCTCCAGGAGCTCGATCTCTGGCCAGGCGTCGCGGATCTGGTCCGGCGAGCCATCCTCGGAGCCGTTGTCCACCACCAGCACACGGTAATCGGGATACTCGACCGCAGCCAGCGAATCCAGGCAGGCCAGCGTGTCGGTTGCATTGTTCCAGCTCAGGACGATGACAGTGACATGAGGCGGCATGCGAGACCTCTTCTGTTATGGCTCAGTCCCGAAATGGAATCACATGGCGGGCGAGGTGGCGCTCCAGCAGCGCATAATGGGTCTCCTCATGCTGGCGCAACAGATCGTACAGGCGCCGGCGAAAGAGCGGCTGCCCACTGCCATCTGTGGCGCTCAACACCACGCCAAAGGTCACGTGCAGCACCTGGCGGCTGTCGAAATGGTCGAGCTGCTCTTCCAGTTGCTCATCCGTGAGTACCTCGGGCGCCGGCGTGCGCGCCAGCTCGGCGGAGACGTGGTACGAGCGCCGCTCGACTTGGTAATGGGCGCGCGCATAGGCCAGAATCTCGCGGAACAGGCCGGGGTCTGCGCGGGCCGCCGTACGCAGCGCCTCCAAGTAACTGGTACCGGCGGTCTTGAGATGGATCAGATTGCCTGCATGGCGCGCGGAGATGGGATAGATGCTAAACTTGTCGGAACCGGAGTGCAGGCTGAGCTTGTAGGGGCCCAGCGCCCTGGCGATGGCCACATGCCAACTCCAATCCCGCTCGAAAGCGCCCAGATCCCCGATATAGTCAACGCCTTTTTCAAAGCGCCCCACATAGCGCGGCGCCAGGCTGACCCACTCGACGCCCAGGCGACGCAGCTCCAGGGCGATATACAGGTGCTCCTCGGGCCTGGTGGGCGTGTCGGTCTCGTCCACCGAGACCTCGAGCTCCCAGGGACGGCCCCCGGCGGCGTCGCGCAGGTGGCGATAGAGGTCGCTGATATGGGCCAGGGCCGCGCCATACTTGCAGGCCGCGCGCAGCAGGCCGACCTCGCTCAGCGCCAGCCGGTGGGTCGCATCCAGATACCAGCTCTGGCCCGCATAGTCGGCGTAGGTGGCCTCGGGCGTGCTCTCCAGGCGCTCCCAGGGCAGTTGCGCGTACTTGAGCCGGAGCGCATCCAAGCTATCGGTCTCTGCGGCGTTATCCACGTGGTCGCGGGGGTCCAGCGTGTACATGACGTACCCGGCTGCAAGGCAGGCATCCACATCGGCAACGGTCTTGAGATGATCCGCGTCAGCTCCCCAGGCGCCTTGCCAGCCTTCCTGGAAAACGCCCCAGGTCGCGTCATCCAGCACATCCTGGGGGGTGCGTCCGGTGCGCTCCATCTCGCGGATGGATTGCTGAGCGAATACGGGCGCCACGCCGGCCGCGTGGCGCATGGCGCGCACATGCCCCGGCGTCGCCAGGCCCAAACGGTCGCCCAGGCCCGCCGCCTTGTGCAGGCCGATGCGCACAGGGGCGGTTTCTGGCAGCAGCGCGCGCAGGACGGCTGCATTGTGGTGCGAGAGCTCCCCCTCGCCCAGCCAGAGCGCCTGCCCATCCAGGGCACAAGAGCGGATAGCGAGGTCCAGGCCGCGCCTGTCGTGCGTTCCGGAGAGCAGGGCCAGACGACTCAAGCCCTCGCGGCGCAGCAGAAACAGGGCGCCGCCGGACAGCGGATGCACCGAGCGCGGATAGACGACTGCACCCACGAGTGCGCTGAGGCGCGCCGCTGCATCCACGCTACGCACAAGCTCTCCGACGCCGTCCGCCATCCCGCCTCCCATCGCAGGTCTGCCAACCGAACCCTGGGCGTAAGGGTAGTAGAGAACGCGCTGCATGTCAAAGCCCCAGGCGCGCAGCATACCGCGCGATGGGCGCGCGCCAACGCTCAGCGCACGCGAGGACCCGCCGGGGCATGCAGAGTCGAGAAAGCAGCGACGACCACTTCACCGAGCCTGGATCTCGACGGAGCCAACGATCAGGAACACCCCCTGCCCCTCGCTGGCCAGACGCTCGTCCAGCACGGCCAGGGGCGCCAGGGTAAAGGCGTCATAGACGCTCAGGGTGACCTGGGCCGCGCCGGAAGCGGCATCCGGGGGCGGCGCCGGTGCGTAGGGGCCGGCGACAGTCCAGCCGGTGAGCCACTTGAGGGTGGGGATGGCGCCCATAGCGGGCGTGCCGTCATCCTTGCGCTCCCAGGATGCGTCGGCGCTCACCAACCCCACCGACACGCTGTAATCGCGCAAGAGGGGGCGCAGCGCCATGAAACGCGGGCGCACGCTGGCAGGCTCCCCAGCGCGGGCGAGGCCGGGATCCCCGTCCAGACTCAGGTAGACCAACTCTCCCCCCAGGGGCACGTAGCGGGACGCCCCGTGTGGCAGCCGCAGCGTCACCTCCGAGCGCCAGGGCAGGCCCCAGGGCCCCCGGGTGCGCACCGTGGCCTGATGGGCGTCCTCCACCCGCAGTTGCACCTTGTCCGCGCCAGAGGGCAGGTCCAGCGCCAGGGTCGCGGTCTGGCCGCGCGCCAGAGGCGGCAGCATCGCAGAGGCCAGAGGTTGGCCGTCGGCCAGGGCCAAGACCTGTAGCGGGCCGGCCAGGGCCGCTTCCGCTGCCCAATGCAGATAGAGACGCGCCTGACCGGCCACACCCCGGTCCACATCCATGCCCCGTAGACGCACGCCCGCCATATAGCGGAACTCCAGGGGCCGGGTGGTGGCTGCCTGCCGGTCGCTCGACAACACCTCCACGCTGCCCAGGACGACATGATCCGCGCCCTCGTCGGTCTCCAGCCGCTCCCAGCCGCCTTTTACCGGCGTATAGAACCCGGCGATCAGGCTGTATACACCAGGTGGCGTCTGCAGCAGCAGGGGCAGCTCGTATTCGTCCAGGCGCAGGGCGCCCGCAGCATAGCTACTGGTGGGCTGGGCCCGGTCGGCCTGGCCCACGGCGCCCTGGGGGCCGACCAGTTGCACGAACACGGCATAGTCGCGCTCCAAGGCGACCAAAGGGCGCCAGTACAGGGTTACCCGCAGCGTGTCGCCGGGCGGGATGGTCTCAGCATCGGGCCGGTATGCCTCGACGCGCACCTGGCCGCCCAGGGCAAGGGCGACCGGGCGCGCGTCGGCGGGGGGCGCATCGGGCGGCTCGGGACGCACCAGCCAGGCCCCGCCCAGGGGCTCGAAGGAATAGGGTGCGACCTCGTAAGCGTGGAAGCGATTGGTCACGATCACGGATCGGGGCGCGCCCTCCGCCGGGGCCAGCCCCTCGGCGATGCGCGCCAGCCACACCGCCTCGTTGCTGCGCGCCCCCTCCGGATAGACATACTCGACCGAGACATCGGGCCGCAGCCCCTCGATCTGCTGCAAGTACCACAGGGGCGTGGCCCAGTGCCAATTGGCCAGCACCAGGGCGTCGGGCGGGGCTTGATGCAAGATCGCCTCGGCATACTCGCGGGCGTCGCGGTCCTGGTGCAGGGCGCGGAACTCGGGCCAGGCGGCCAGCCCGTTCCAGGCGATGGCGATGCTCAGGCAGGCCAGCAGCGCAGCCGAGCCCCAGCGCGGCAGACGCCCAAGGCCCAGAGCCAACCCGCAGCCCAGACAGGCGCACATGGCCACGTAGGAGGGCAGCAGATACTCGACGGTCTGGGGGGCGCGATAGGTCAACGCGGAGGCGGTGTTGACCAGCCAGACGCCGCCCAACAGCAGCCCCAGGCGCCAGTTGGCCCGCAGCACCCAGGCTAACGCGAGGGCCATGGCCCAGGGCAATACGGGGCCGAACTGGAGCTGCACGATCTGGAGATAGATGCGGGCCCGTTCGAGGAGTTGGGGCAGGGTGACAAAGTAGAGCATGTCGCCGCGAAAGCCCGTCGCCAACACATGCTCGAAAAAGCGCGCCAAGCTATCCACCGGCACCGGATCAAAGGCCGGGCCCATGGCGCTGCGCAGCGGCAGGTAAAGCAGGACGGCAAAAGAGCCCAGGAACGCGCCCAGGGCGGGCAGCCAGCGGCGGGGCGATAGCAACAGGCGGGGCTCCACGATCAGCACGTAGGCGGCTACCGGCAGGGCCAGCAAGGCCAGGGAGCTGTGGTGGCCGACGGCCAGGCCAAAGGCCAACGCAAACGCTGCCAATCGCCCGGGCGTCGGTTTCTGCCCCCAGCGCGCCAGCAGGAGCAGGCCCAGGGCCGTGAACAGAGCGGTGAGGCTGCGGATGTTGGCAGTGGTGGCCTGCGACCAAAAGGTGGGGCTAAAGGCCAAAGACAGGGCCGCCAGCGCCCCGCCCCAGGCCGATGTCCTGGCACTATGACCGCCATGAGCTGGTATCCGTGGGTGGCCTGCGCATACATGCGTACGCATGCATGCGCCTGGGGCCGTCCCTACGCTGCGCCCATCCGATGGGCTACGAGATGCCGCGCCAATGGGCTCATCCGTAGCGGCAGCCCTCGACGCCCCCCCCTGCGACGCCGCGCGCACGCAGATCGCCACGCCCGCCAGCGTCATGGCCCCGAACAGGACGCTCAGCAGGTTCAGTCGTAGCGCCACCTCGCCCAGGGGCAGCAGGGTCGCCAGCTTGCCCAGTAGCGTGTACAGGGGATAGCCCGGCGGGTGGGCGATGCCCAGCACCGCCGCCACGAGCGCGAACTCGCCGCTATCGGCGGGCAGCACCGTGGGGGCCACGGTGGCCCCATAGAGGGCCAGCCCCGCCAGCAGCAGGCCACCCTCCAGGGCCAGGCGGGGCAGCCGTCGCCCGGGCAACGCCCACAGCCACACCGTCACCGTCGCCAGGCCAACTGCCCAGGCGGCGGTGACGCTGGCGACAGGCCACAGGGCATAGACCCACGCCAGGGCGAGAGGGCGCAAGGGCCATGCCCAACGGCGGGGCGCGGCGCTTGCCAGCCACGCCAGGACGAGACCTGCCACGGCCAGCAGCAGAGCCTCCCAGGGGCGGCGCGCCCCGGGCAGCGCCTCGGCGGCCACACGCCCCAGATAGAGGCCCAGGCCGACCAGGGCGAGGGCATCGAGCCGGCCCAGGCGAGCAAGCCACAGCCGCGCCCTAGCCACCGGCCACCTCCCGATAGGCGGCAGCGGTCTGGCGGGCGGTGGCCTCCCAGGAGAAGCGGGCGGCGTGAGCCAATCCCCCGGCGCTCAAGCGGGCGCGCAGGGCGTCGTCGCCGGCCATGCGGCGCAGGGCGTCGGCCAGGGCGTCTACATCGTCGGGCGGGACGGCCAACCCGCCGGAGCCTGTCACCTCCTCCAATGAGGAGCCGCTGCCGACGATGGCGGGCGTCCCACAGGCAATGGCTTCCAGCGGCGGCAGGCCAAAGCCCTCATAGGCCGAGGGGAAGCAAAAGGCGCGCGCGCCGCGATACAGGGCGGGCTTGTCGGCCTCGTCCACCCAGCCGAGAAACTGCACGGCATCGCCCAAGCCCAGCTCGGCAGCAATGCGCCGGGGATCGGGCGCAAAGGGTGTATCGGCATCGGGCAGGCGCCCGCCGATCACCAGGGGGAGACCCTCGCGGGCAAGATTCGCGCGCTGGTAGGCTTGCAGCAGCTCGGTCACGTGCTTGCGCCGGTCAAAGCCGCCCAGGTAGAGCAGATACGCTTGCGGCAGGCCCAACCGCTGGCGCAACGCCCGCAACTCCCCATCCGCCTCGCGCGGGACCGGGCAAAAGCTCTCCTCCGCCGCCAGGTAGATCACCTGCACCCGCTCCGGCGGCACCCGCAGCCGTTCGATGATGTCGCGGGCCGAGGCGCGCGAATCGGTCAGGATCCGCTGGGCGTGGCGGGCGGCGCGGGCCGCCCAGGCCGTATAGGCCCGCACAAGAAGGCCGCCGCGATAGTCGGGCAACAGCAGCGGGATCAGATCGTGGATGGTGACCACCACGGGCAGCGGGCTACGCCAGGGGGGCGCAAAGTAGGGCACATGGATAAGGTCGGCCTCGTGGCGCTGGGCCACCAGGGGCATGAGCCACTGCTCGCCGAGTAGCTTGCCCAGGTTGCTATCCAGCGGCGCTTCCATCGGCACGGCCCAGGCATGGCCCAGGGCGTCATCCAGCGAGACGTGCTGGGGCGCCACCAGCATCAACTCCAGCTCGGGAGCGACCTCGGCCAGATGGCGCACCAGGTGGCGCACATACTGGCCGCTGCCGGTGGCTGGCTGCCCCCAAAAGAGGGCGTTGATGGCGATGCGCACGGGGGCCTCCTGTGTGGGGCGCGTCAGGGAACGAGTCTCTGGCCGTGATGGTAGGGCAAGAGTCGGCAGTTGGCAAACGACAGCCCAGGGCAGGCTAGTGGGCTATCGTGATCTCGCCCAAGAGGAGTCTGTCGTCCGCGAGGCGAGCATCGCCGTGGTAGGCGGCCAGGCGCTCCCCATCTGCCTCACCGTATAGCCCCAGCCAGAGTCGGTAGACTCCCTCGGGCAGATCAGCCGGCAACGCAAGCACGATGCGGTCCGCCACGATCTCGCCCTCCTGCCAGGCGCCGGTCGGATAGGCCCATAGCACCGGGACCCCATCATGCTGGGCCACCACCCGCTCGTCCGGCGCGGCCAGATGGCCGAACACTTTGTAGCTATCCTGGGGTTGGCTCTCGGCGCGCCAATAGATGTGGAACACGACCCGCTCGCCGGCGGTCCAGACCTCTCCCAGCGGATCGTGGCCCAAAAGCGCGATCTCGTCCCCAAAGCGGGCGGGCAGGCTCACAGCATTTGCGGGCAGCGCCAGAATAGGTGGCGCGTCTGAGACGCTGTACACACGATAGACCGGCTCGCCATCGCGCTGGGTGTACTCGCGCCAGAGGGTTAGCGCACGGCCTGTGCGGTAAGCCGCCTCCTCCAGTAGCTCCGCATGGCCCCCAAATGCCGTGTAGGGCGGCGTGTTCTCGATGTACAACGCCTCGCCCTGATCCAGACGCCATTCGGCCCAGCGCCGGTATTCCTCGCCGGGCCGCTGCGAATAAGTGAAACCATCCTCGGGTATGACGCGGTTCTCCGTCAAGAGTTGTAGGTTGCGCTTGAACCCCCAATCCAGCGCCACAGCCTGGGGCGCATCGGGCCGGTCCAAGTCGGCTCCCAGGGCATAGATCGCATCCGAGAAGTAGCCCCTTCCCCCGGTCTGCTCCAGCCGGCCGTGGTAAGCTAACACAGTGCGCAGGTCGCTGGCAAGAGGCGCCAACGTCAGCAGACCGGCCAGGGCCAGGGCGGGCCAGCGCAGTCGCCCGCGTTCCAAAGATAGATCCAGCAGGCCGACTGCGGATACCGCGATCAGGGTCTGGGGCCAGGGCCACAGGATGGCCAGATGGGTGGCGCCCAGGCTGCTCACGGTGATAGAGCTCTGGGCCGTGATAGCAGCGATCAAAACAAGGAGCAACGCCACGCGCCGGGGCGCAACCAGACGCCGCGTCCATGCCAGCGCGGCGATCACCAGCAGGGCGAGGCCCAGCGCGGGCAACACCAGCGCGCTGCGCTCCAGGCCGCCCAGAGCATTGGCAAACCAAGCCCCATCCAGCAGCTCGGGTAAGTCTTTGGCAAAGACGATGCGCAGGTTGGCCAGCAGGTCCAGATTGCTCACCCCATAGAGCTCGGTCTCGGTCAGATTGCGTTGGAGCAGCCGCAGGGTCTCTCCGGCATGGAGCGCGTTATAGACCAGAAAGGGCGCCAGCCCCACCAGGCCAGCTAGTGCTGCCGCTGCCGCAGCGCCGGGCCGCACACGCCGCAATGGCCCGAACCAATCTCGACGCCCATCGTCGCGTGTGGGAGCCAGCAGAATCCACGCCAGGCCCAGCGCCGGGATCAGCCATACAAAGAGGATCTTGGTGGTCAGGCCCAATCCGAGACAGAATGCGGCCACGGACAAATACCGCGCCTTTTCTGTCTCGCGCCACTGGTACAGCGCCCACAGCAAGCCGAGGGAGAGCGGCACAAGCGGCAGCGAGATGAACGCCCCCATGCGCGACCAAAAGACGTAGGCTGGAGAGACGGCGAGGAGCAGCGCAGCCAGGCCCGCGATGCGCGCATCGAACAGCTTGCGCACCACGGCCCAGGCCAACAGCAGCGTCAGGGCGCCCAGGGCGATGAGGGTCAACCGCAGGGGCGCCAGGCCGGGGCCAAAGAGCATAAAGACCGGTATGAGCAGATAGGTCGTGGTGGCGCCGACATAGGGCATGACGGTCAAAGGCCACTCGCGGCCCGCCAGGCGCACCGCGGCAAAGTCATCCAGGGTCTGCCCCAGGGTAAACTGCATCGCGGGCACCGCATCCAGGGCTTCATCATAGTAGAGCCCCGGCAGGTCGAGATGGGCCATCGCCAGGGCGAGATAGACCGCCAGCGCGCAGGGCAGCAATGCAAGCCAGAGTATGGATCGTTGGGGGCGGGTGTGGCTATGGGGCATGTGCGCCTCTCGTTGGGGCATGGCCTGGATGCGGGCGATTCTACCAGGGCCCCCCACCCCTGTCAATGTCAGAGATCGAGCCACTCACGGCGTTTCCAAAGTCAGGGTTATAGTCAAGTTATACAAAAAGACACCTTCTTCTGCTATGATGGGGCTACTAAACAGCCATCGCGCAGAAAGAAGGTGTCCCATGGATTCTAGCACAAAGCTG
>Ga0334883_1000556_pt1 | contig 65909 bp, 39 predicted proteins | sample GraSluR1_MG_6_FD_207230 | JGI IMG/M metagenome (GOLD analysis project Ga0334883, IMG submission 207230) | Sludge microbial communities from methane-producing bioreactor in Wageningen University, Netherlands - Granular Sludge_09_05-R1 | ecosystem: Engineered > Bioreactor > Anaerobic >... | reverse complement strand
AACAAACCCATTCAAACCCATTCCCAACCCCCACCGACCCCTTGTTTATGGCTCATCCGCCCCAGGCGATCCGTCCACAACCGCACTCGCACCCCAGGCAGCCTCGCTGTCCCAGTCCCGATGATCCGCCCCCGCAGCATCCACAATAACCAGCGAATACCCCCCGCCGTCCGTCTCAGGGTACCAATCGTCGTCATAGGTAAAACTCAGTATAGTACTGCCGAACGCATCTTCGAGCTTGATCCTCTCACCCCCGTTGGATAGGTTCCCCTCGTAAGGCCCAACCACCTCCACGCCCTCCGGCACGTCATACCGCGACGCAAACGCCTCAGGGTTCTTCGCAAGCACAACAAAGCCGTTCGGCGGCATAACCACAGTATCTGCCAAGACATACGAAATGCCGTCCGTGAACTCAACCCCCGCCAACAAAAGCGGCCCGCCGCCAAGGTTCTTCAATTCAACAAACTCATACTCCTCTTTGTCATACTCCCCGCCCGCCCGCGGATGATACATCAATTCCGTGATCCGCAGGTACTTCTGCGGATCCGAAGGATTAGGCGTATAGCTCCCCGCCGCAACATAATTCTCCTCCCCATCCAGAAGATAAAGCAACTCTCCCCAGTTCGACAGACGCCCCTTGTAGTTGCCCTGCACAAACAACCCCTGCCCACCCGAAGGCCCTTCAGCCCGCGAACGGAACGCCCTTACATCAGCAGATATATACACAATACCCCCTGCCGGCACCACAACCCCGTTCTTGAACTTAAAATCCACACCTCCGATGATCTTCCACCCCGAAACATCCACCGCCGTATCCGAATTATTCACTATCTGGATGTATTCCTCATCCTGGTTCCCCGACGTCGGATTGCACTCTATAACCCCAAAAACAAGGTTTTCCCCACCAGCCTGAGCCGCCGGGATCCCGACTCCCTTATCGCCGCTGTGATTCACATACAAATGAGTCCGCCGAGGCGCCAAATAGTCGTTTTCAATCCGATCCAAGGCCTGCCGAAACGTCTGAACCTGCCCCCAGGACGACCATTTGGCCTTATCCAGCAGCACATCGTCGGCCATAAGCCCATAAAGCTCATCAATCCGATTCTCAAAATAAAGCTCCTCTTTGGGCGTCCCAGCCGGCATCAGGAACTTATCCATAAGCGTCCGCAGCCGCCGCAGGAACATCTCCCGCAGAACCGGCGTGTTGGAAAAAACATCCACAAGCTTGTTCCACAGGTGCTGATTTCGCCAATCGGGGTAGTTCTGAGCACCATAAAAGGGGTGGCTGGGCCCGTGCGGATAGTCCTGGGTCGCATACATCTGGTCGCTGCTGTTTACAGCCTGCCCCAACGACAAATCCAGATCCCACGGCAGCATAGTCCACTCCCCGGTCCCGTGGGTATCCCTGTACGTAAAGAAGTTGGTTACAAGCCGATCGGCATCCTGGATCAGGACGCTTGCCGCTAAGTAATTGATCATGCTGGGGATATCGACGTTGTCAAAGACAAAGTTCGTTTGCGCCGCCCCGGTTTGTGCAAGGCCCGTTACAAAATCGATGATGGTTGAGTAGTCGTTGTCCTTGGGCGTCTTCTTTTCGAACCCGGCGTACATGTTGAGATAGCCGCCCTGTGCGTTTACAGTGAATCCGTTCAGGTTGGCCTTATAGTTCTCGCCGTCGGGATCAAGGCCATTGCGCCTAAGAAACGTCTTATCCGGGTGTTCGGTAAAGATGGCGACCGAGAAAAACGCGTTATTTCGCCTCATGTGGACAGGCATGACATTGGAATACGGCACGCCCGCATCGCGATACAGTTCATAACCGAGTATCGGACGTATGTAAGCCTTGTCTCTGTAAGTGGTGTTGAGGTCAAATTCGTCGATCGGCGGGAATTCATCCGAATAAACGAAGTCAAAGCCCTTGTTGAATTCGAATTTATAAGGGTTCTTGGCAAGACCGGCGGCTGTCGCCCCGCGAAGCCGAACGAAGATGTTGTCATAGAAACGCCCATCATAGAACAGCGAGCATCTGGTTCCCGATCTTGTCCGGGCGGCCTGCTCGGTTCCGGGCTCAAGGAACCAGTGAAAAACCGGGATTTGGGACGAAATAGCCGTGTCTGCAACGACTGTCCCCATGTATTCCGGTGAACCGGTCGGATCATTGAAGATAGGCCATCGGGACGGGTTTTCTCGTATATCAGCGGCCCTGATGTACCATCGGACCATCTCTCCTGGGCCATATGCCGTGGCGGGTATGGCGGCGGTAAACACACCGTCGCCAGCGGTCTCATCGGGCCAGATTCCATCGTCGCGCATCGGCACGGACACTTGCGGGCCGTACATAACCCGGTAGATAAGACGTGCGCTTTCCAGCGGAAAGAATGATTCTGTTATGGAGGCGGTGACGACAATGTCATGGTGCGACGAGGGGACTGCCGGCACATGTTCGACATTAGTGATAATTGGACCTATATCATTGGCCCCTTCGCCATTTGGGGCTCCCGGAGTTGGTTTGCTGAAATAGCGGTGCATCAGCGAAGACTGCCAGGGCTGGGTGGCGGTCAATTCGCATGACCATAGGAGGTCGTCATCAACAGCCGACTCATTTAGCGCATGTACGGCGAGTATGTTCCGACCAGTCTGGAGCACGGGCAGAACGCTGCTGATATCGATTTCTTCAAAGACAACAGCCAGTTCGTCAGGATGCGCAGTGATCGCGGCAGAATTCCATGCCGGTTCCGCGGGGGCGTTACGACGGGCGACCTCGACGCCATTGAGGTATGCTATGAAGCCGTCGTCATACTTGACGCCGAGGCGGAGATCCTCAAGGTCCGCAGGTTCAGTTACATCAAAAGCGTGACGGATATAGACGGATGCATTTCTGGCACGCATTTTCGGCTCCAGGTCGGTCCTGATGAGGCTTGCGTATCCCGACAGCGCCCGAGGAGAGGCGCCGGCGGCCAAGACGGCGATCTCCTGCTCGCTAAGGGCATCGATCCAGATGGAAACGTCGTCAATCCAGCCGTCGAAGAACGCCACGGAACCGTTTGCCGAACCTATGTACCACGGGTAAACGCCGGTGTTGAGGACAAACGACCGCTGCACTGAGAATATCCGCACCCCGTCAACATAGCCACTCCAGACGGAACCGTCGTATGTGTAAGCGACGTGGTGCCAGTCGGTATCGGCAACCGGCATTTGCGAGCCGGGTCTGGGGTCACTGCCGGTTGCACTGGGGCCAAAGAATTCGACGTGGTTGTCCACATATTCATAAATGATCGCCTGCTGATGCCCGCCGTGGCGAGAGAGGACGTACTTCTGGCTCTGATCCAGGTCGTTCGACTTCATCCAGAGGGAAAGTGTGAAATTCGAGCCAATTCGCAACTCGGGAGCATCGGGCACAACGACATAGTTATTAATGCCGTTGAACCTCAAGCTTGTGCCTTGTCCGATGGGGGGCGGCACTTCGGTGCTGAAGACGGCACCGTAATTCGTGGCGTTGTGGCCTCGCTGCGAAACATCGTCCACTGTTCCGTCAAAATTCCAGTACCCGGCAAGGCGGTCGTCAACATCGGATATAATCCCGTTTACTTCAAGCGGCCTGAGGCTGCCGTCAGACAGGCCGGCGATTTGTTCTTCAGTGAGCGCACAATTCCACAAGGCAAGATCGTCCATCATGCCTTTCCATGGCGCCGCGCCGAATCGAGAACCGATCACCAGTGGATCGGTATTGTCGAGGTGTCCTGTTTCCGCCACCTGAGCGTTGAGCACACCGTCGATGTAAAGCCGCAGAATCTGACCATCAAAAGAAGCTGTAAAGTGCCGCCACTGACCGTCATTGACGGGCTCAACACTGGTCACCTGGTTTGCGCTGTCGTCCTGCATTCGGAAGCTGATCTTGCCTGCGTCGGCGAAGGCTTCCATGCGGGTTGCAAAATGGCTTCTCGCGCCTTTCTCCATGACGACTTTTGCCTGAGTCTCGGTTGTCTTGAACCAATACGCCACGGTAAATGGCTGGCCTGCGCCGGTTGCCAGATTAAGCGTAGGCGAATCAGGGATCCGGATGTAATCGGACAGGCCGTTGAAAGAGATGGACCTGCCCGAAATGATCGCGGGCGGAATATCGTCGGAGAAGCCAGTCCCGTGGAGTACGGCATGATTAACGTTGCCCGAATGGTCGAGTGCATTATCGTCGAAGTTCCAGTAGCCTATCAGATTCACTGAATACCGCGGCTGATTACCCTTCTCGTAGCCAGCGGGGGTGCGTCCGGCGGTCCAGGATGAATCATCGAAGGCATTGTTGCGCCACTGACCGCCCAGCAGTCCGTCGACAGGAACATGGTACCTTATGCTGTCTCCCTCTCGGATCAGTCGGGCTGTGACGGTGTTCTCGACAAGGCCGTATGACACGTCCGGCAACTGCGGCGGAAAGGGATCCGGATAGCCATGTGCGACACCTTTGGCCGGGTTGGTTAAAGCAAGATACTCTCCAGCCCTTTCCAGGGAGAAGTTGGTGTGCAGTTGGCCGGCAGGATCAGACCTGTCCTTGCCCGATGCAAACACCAGCAGGTACCTGGTGCTGTCCAAATCCATCTCAGGAAATGCCCACTTCAGCGGATTGTCGGCATTATCCGTGAGATACCAGCCCCCCAGATTCACCGGACGGCTGGAGATGTTGCGGATTTCGATCCAGTCCGAGAAATCACCGTCCTCATCGGCAAGAGTGGTGCTGTTCGATGCCATGAACTCGGTTATCGTTAGGGGACTGGCGGCGTTCCGCCATGCGCCCGCTATAACAGCAAGATCGTTGATGGTGACCTGTTGATCAAGATCAAGATCACCGCAGGCGGGGTCGGTGCAATCAGATGAGAGCCAGTTGTCCGCCAGGATGATCAGGTCATAAATATCGACGACGCAGTCTTCGTTGAGATCGCCCCTGGGACAGACGGCGGCGCCGGCTGTCGCCAGCATAAGGAGGACATAGACGGCAAAGGCTAACGCGCCGCCGGCAAACACTTTGTACATGGCTTTCGAGTCGCTAATCATGATCAGCCGACACCCCTCTGATTCCTGATGATGCTTATTGGCATACCCATACTCTACAGTCGCCACGGCATCCGTGCGGCTCGCGACAACAGGCGGTCCGCCGCCGTGTCGTCGACAAAAGATTCTTTATGTGCATCCCACTTGACCGGCCGTTCCAATCGGGCGGATATCTCCACCAGGTTGCAGGTTGTGGTTGCGTGGTGCCCCACCTCCGCGGAAGCTGCCGCGGCTCGGCGGGTCTTTATGCAGTCGAGAAAATTGCGATGGTGCCCGGGGCTGGCATAGAGGTGCAGTTCATCCGGACCTATGACGGAAGTCAGCACGTTCGCCGGGTCGGCGGTGGTGGTGCCGTTTCCGCTTATGTGTATCCAGCCGTCCGTTCCTATGAATCGGATTCCGTCGGGATGCGGATTTCCTTCGCTGCTGTAGCTCATGCTGACGCCGTTTGCGTAGACGATCTCCGATTGCCATGCGATCGGACAGTCGACGAGTCCGTCAGGTGGACAATCGGCGGAGACGGCATGTGCCTGGACGGGCTTGACTTCGTCGCCGATGCCCCACTGGCCGATATCGACGAAGTGCACGCCGTTGCCGCTGATGAAGCCGGCGGTGTAGTCCTGGATGTAGTACCAGTAACACACCTCGTTGCCCCGGGCGACGCGCTGCGGCGAGAATGGCGCAACGGGCGCCGGTCCGAGCCACATGTCATAATCGAAACCATCAGGCACGGCTGTCTCGGGGAAGTTTCTGCCGGCCTGCACACCTGTGTTGATGCCTATTATGCCGACTTCGACCTTTTTGAGCTGTCCAATCCGGCCGTTGCGAACGAGCTCGCAGACTCTGCGATACGGCGCCTGGGAGCGGCGCTGCAAACCCGTTTGCAGGATTCGGCCGTAGTTGGCCGCCGCCCTGACAAGACGCCGACCTTCAACAACGGTGCGGGTGAGCGGCTTCTCTACGTAGACGTCCTTGCCCGCCTGCATGGCCCGGAGTGCCTGGATTGCATGCCAGTGATCAGGCGTGCCGATGCACAAAGCGTCAATGTCCGGGCGGGCCAACACGCCGCGGAAATCGCCATAATCGGTGCATACGGCCGAGCCATAGAAAGCGTTAATACGGTCCCTGACAGGTTCACGGCGGCTGGCGACCGGGTCGCAGACGGCGACGACCTGACAGTCTTTGTGGGCAAGGAACGCCTCTCTGTGGCCGCCGTTGATGTTGCCCGTGCCGATGAGGCCAAGTACGATGCGGCTGCTCGGCGCCGTCGCGCCGTCTGCGCCGCGGGCGGATGAAGGGACTATGTACGGAAATACGGCGGCGGCAGCGGCTCCGAGCGAGGTCTGCTTCAGAAAGCCGCGTCTTGTTGTTCTGTTGTAATTCATTTGAATACCTGCCCCATCATGGATTACTTCCAGAACGATCACATCCTGCAATCGCGCACATTCTCAGGGATACCAGCCGAGGAGGAACTCTTCGAGACTGCCTCTGAAGACGGCCTCGGCGAGGAATTCGCGACCGGACTGGTTGCCCCACGAGTAATTGATAACGACCTTGTCTTTGTAAGCACAGAAGTCAATGTCGGAATTGTTTATGTTCTGAGCGCCGGCGATGTGCTGCCGCTGTTCGGCGTCGAGTGCGGAATTTGCGATTTGCTTGTCGTCTTCGCCGGCGCGCAAAACCGGATTAAGCGGGCTGGGTTGCCAGTTGATCAGATCGCGCGAGCGTACGACGCGCATCTCCCAGCCGTCGTGGGCTTCCAGATAGAAGTTGTAGAACCATCCGTCGAGATAGCGCAGGCAGTGCGGGGCGGTGTAGCGGTCTTTGGAATAGTTACACTCCGGCGCCAGCGGTTCCCATGAGAGCATGTCTTTGGATCTGGCGAATAATGCGGTGAAGGCGTGCCCTGCGAGTTCGGGGGGTCTGCCGATTTCGTACATCAATACGTATTCATCATCGGCTTTGCAGACGGACGTGTTGAATATGCCGAACCCCGGACGATCGAGGATCTTATGCTGCCGCCAGTTTTCCAGGTCCGTCGATACGAACATGTGAATCGTGGAAGCATCCCATTCGGGAACGCAGGTTACATAAACGGTGTTGTTGTCAACGAAGGCGCTGCCGAGATGGAAGCCTTCTGCAAATGGTGCGGTGGTTCTTCCGGTGGCGTGCTCAACGAAACGGAAATACGAATCGTCCGTCTTGTTGGCCCAGTAGCGTTGGCGGACGTATTCGAAGCGGTAGAGTCCGTCCTTGTAGACGACGGGCGTTGTTTCGACGAGGTCGATGTCGATTGTGCCGAGCTTGACGATCTGCGGTTTGGCAGGCGTCCTGGGCTCAGGCGGAGCGTTGACCATGACCTCGTCAACAAACAGCCATGCCTTTTTGCCGGCGGCCTGATGCCATTCCGGAATTGGACCGATGTTGGAGGCCTTGACGCGGATGTATCTGGCTTGTGTGCCCAGATTGTGCGCGCCGATACTGCGACTCAGCGGTCCGGCCTCCTTGAGGTCGGTATCATGTTTGACTGTCGCGATTACGCGGTAATTTGCGCCGTCGTTTGAGACGGCGAACTCGACCTGTCGCGGCAGGAATATGCCTACCGGAACGGATTGCAGGAAGCCGGCGGCAATCGAGTCCACCGCGCAAGGTTTCTCCAAGTCGATGACCGCTTCAAAATCCAGCCCTTCATAGCCGAGCCACTCACCGCTGGTGTGGTCCGGGAAGGACTGGAAGCCGTCGGTAAGGCTTGCCGCGCCGGATGCGGCGTACTGTGGAGCGGGGTTCACAGAAAGATGCACCTTACATCCGGCGGCGGCATGCTCTATTCTCTTTGGCGTCAGGCTCTCCCAGACTTCATCCGGTATCATGCGCTTTCGGTATGTATCAAAATGGCGGGCGATGCGGCTATCGGCAGTGAGGTCCCAAAGCGAGGTGTTTTTCCGGCGAAGGGCCATGACGCCGGCGATCCATCCCTGCGTCCAGCCGGTTTCGGTCGCCCATACTCCCCAGCCCACGTCGGCGTTGCTCGCCCAGTAGTCCCATCTTTCGTATTCGAATGCACGGAACCATGCGCCGTCAAACTCGGGTCTGGTTTGGCTGGAGGCCTGGATGCGGCAGAGGAAGTCGGCGAGTTTGTCGCCGGCGTCCTTGTAATAAGTATCGCCCGTCGCCGCGGCGGCTTCGTGCAGTGCCAGAAACGCGAAATTGGTCGTGTAGAGCAGATCGCAGACGGGATCGCCGTTTTCCTGCAAGAGCGATGCCTCGTGTCTGCCGTAATCTTCGTTTGATTTGGGCGGCGCGAAGTAGCTGCGGCCGGTTCCGATCTCTTCGCGGATAGCGCCGGAGGCGTCCTGTTTGTCCAACAGCTCCCCTGCCATGAAGCGAAGCCACTGGCGGTGTTCGGGCCTGTCGTTAACGCGAACAAGCCAGGCCAGCGGCAGGATCATGCGCGCACGTTCCTGCTGAATGCCGTTGGTCCAGCGCCACTGCTCGGGGTAGGCCTCCATCGTGAGGGCGATACCGGTGCGGGCACGCTCAAGCAGAGGCTCATAGCCGGTCTTGTGATACAGCCAGAGATAGGTCGCCCACAGCCAGCTTTCGAAATGGGGGGCGTATTCAACTCGGCCGCTGGCGAAGTGGCGCTGCCAGCCCGTGGCCTGGAGGCTGCCGTCGTGATGGTTGTCGCCCCTGAAGCCCTTGCGTCCGGCGGTGCGGAAATTGCCGAGGATGCCCCTGAGCAGCGACTCGTCCCAGCGGTCGCTCTTGAGGGCGCCGGCGACGCCCATCGTACCGAGGAATGCGCGGGCGTTGTCGTCGCCGTAGTAGATGACCGCGCCTTCGGGGCGGTTGTCCCAGCCAATGAGGCCGTATGAAGGGCTCTCGGGATTGGCACGCGGACCCTGCTGCAGATTGCTGGTGAAGTAAACGTAATCCAGCAGATTGGCGGCGATGGTGCTGCTGGCTTTATCGCCGTCAAGGAGGCTGCGAAGGGCGAAGGCCATCGCCGATTCGCAATTGCAGTCGGCCCGCATGTACCATCGGACGTACTGGTTGCCGTCGTACAGTATTCTGGAACTGAAACCTTCGAGCATTCCGCAACTGCCGTCGCCGACGGGCCACGTTTGCTGCGGGGCGGGCGCTACGCGATCTTGCCATTTGGCGGCCTCATGCCACTCGTGCTTCCAGTCGTCGTGGATGAGCAGGCGGGCGTTGCGGTACCAGTCGACGCCGCGGATGACCGCCTGGCGTTCGTGGTCGGGCGGCATCTTTTCGTCGCGGGCGTAGGAGGCGTGCACCGAAGGCTCAAACTTAATGTCTGCAACGGTCTTCCCATCGGTCAGCCATTGCAGTATTTTCGCCCAGATGATCGGCCATGCGTCAAGCGGCGCATAGCGACCCGTAACAAACTGGCTAAGTTTGGTCGTCGCGACCAGCACCCCGGCGTCAAGTTCAAACAGAAGCGGCTGAGCTGACTTGGGAAGGCCGAACACGGCCGTGTCGAAACCTGCGACCGTGGCTATTACCATCCACGGATTGTCCGCCTGGAATGGAACATAGTGGCAGTCCTGGACGGCGACGATGCGCATCGGCTCGAGTGCGTCGCCGAACCCGTCCGAGGTGATTACCGCCCGCTCCCAATGAGTGCGCCTGGGCTGGCCGCCTTCCAGGTGCGGAAGAGATGCGGGATATTCGATGTAAAGCCTGAGGTCTTTTTCTCGAGCCCTGTTCAGCATCGACGGCTCGATCTGAGTTGTCGCCGCCGGATACTTGTCCGCAATGATGAGGACCGCCGAGCCCGCGGGGGCTTTCTCTATGGCTTGTGCAGCAGTGTCGTATCGCGAGCACTTGATGTCGTTGAGCTTGAGGACGCGATAGAGGTCGTTGTCGGCTTCGCAACTGAGAAAGAACCGAGCGCCGAAGAGCGTCGCCTGCCCGGCAGTCGCCATACAAAGCAGAAACAGAGTAATCAGTAACCTTGTTGAGGGCGGTCTTGTCATCGGCTTGCTCCAGCGTTTACAAGGATTTCATCAATGAAGAGCCACGCCTTTCTGCCCCTGGCGCGGTGCCATTCAGGAATGGGACCGATGTTTGCGGCCTGCACACGGACGTATTTCGCCTCGGTGCTCAGGTTGTCGGCGCTGAGCCTGCGAGTCAGGGGTCCGGCCTCCCTTGCGTCGGTATCATGTTTGACTGTCGCGACCACGCTGTAATGCTCGCCGTCGGTCGACACTGCGAATTCGACGTGTTTGGGCAGGAAGATGCCGACGGAAGCGGATTGCAGAAAATCGGCTGAAAGTGAACTGATCGACACAGACTTGCCGAGGTCGACAACAGCTTCGAAGTCCTGGCCTTCATAACCGAGCCATTCGCCGCTGGCGTGATCGGCACTGGATACGACACCGTCGGTAAGGCTTGCCGGGCCGGATGCGGCGTAGTGTGAAGCAGGGCTGCCGGAAAGTTGCACCTTGCATCCGACCGCGGCATGCTCAATTTGCCTGGGAGTTATAGTCTGCCAGACTTCATCAGGGATCATATGCTTGCGGTAATGGTCGAAGTGGCGGGCGATACGGGTGTTGGCGCTCAGGTCCCAAAGAGAGGTCCCTTTCTGCCGAAGGGCAAGAACGCCGGCGATCCAGCCCTGCGTCCAGCCGGTTTCGGTCGCCCATGTTCCCCAGCCTGCATCGGCGTTGCTTGCCCAGTAGTCCCATCGGTTGTACTCGAACGCGCGGAACCACGCACCGTCAAACTCGGCCCTTGTGCGGCTGGAGGCCTGGATGCGGCAGAGGAAATCTGCAAGTTTGTCTTGAGCGTCTTTGTAGTACCGGTCGCCCGTGGCGGCGGCGGCTTCGTGCAGCGCCAAGAACGCGAAATTAGTCGTATAAAGCAGATCGCACACGGGATCGCCGTTCTTCTGAAGGAGCGTCGCCTCGTGCTTGCCATAGTCGTCGTTTGACCGGGGGGGGCCATAGCTTCCCTGGCCCGCGGCGCCAAGCTCTTCACGGATAGCACCGCAAGGGTCCTGCTTTTCCAGCAGTTCATCGGCCATGAACCGCAACCATTGACGGTGCTCGGGCGTGTCGTCAACTCGAACGAGCCACGCCAACGGCAGGATCATGCGGGCGCGCTCCTGCTGGATGCCGTTTGTCCACCGCCACTGGTCCGGATAGGCCTTCATTGTCATGCTTATTGCGATACGAGCCCGTTCAAGAAGCGGTTCGTATCCCGTCTTGTCGTAAAGCCACAGATACGTGGCCCAAAGCCAGCTCTCGTAATGCGGCCGGTAGTTGACACGGCTGCCGGCAAACAGAGGCTGCCAGCCTGAACCCTGGAGGTTGCCGTCGTGAAGGGCGTTGCCTCGAAAGCCGTTTCGGCCGGCGGTGCGAAAGTTGGCGAGGATGCCCCTGAGCAGCGCCTCGTCCCAGCGGTCGCTCTTCAACGCGCCCGCCGCACCCATCGTGCCAAGGAAAACGCGGGCGTTGTCGTCGCCGTAATAGATGGTCTCATGCAGAGTATCCCACCCGACCAGGCCGTAAGAGGGGCTCTCCGGGTTTGCGCGAGGACCCTGCTGAAGATTCGATGTGAGGTACACATAATCCAACAGGTTGCCGGCGATGCTGCTGCTGGACTTCTCGCCGTCAAGCAGGCTGCGAAGCGCAAAGGCCATCGCGGATTCGGCGTTGCAGTCGGCTCGCATGTACCAGCGAACGTACTGATTGCCGTCGTACAGCACCCGTGAACTGAAGCCTTCCAGAAGGCCGCGACTTCCGTCGCCGACCGGCCAGGCCTGCTCCGGGGCGGGCGCAACGCGGTCGTGCCACTTGGCGGCCTCGTCCCACATATGCTTCCAATCGTCGTGCATAAGCAGTCGGGCGTTGCGGTACCAGTCGACGCCGCGTATCACGGCCTGTCGCTCATGGTCGGCAGGCATTTTGTGGTCGCGTCCATACGACGCATGCACCGAAGGCTCGAACTTGAGATTACTCACAAGTTTGCCGTCGGTCAGCCACTCCAGTATCTTCCCCCAGATGATCGGCCATGCGTCGAGCGGTGCATACCGTCCTGTAACGAACTGGCTCAGCTTGGTCGCAGCGACCAGGACATTGCCGTCATGCTCAAACAGTATCGGCTGTGCCGACTTCGGCACCCCATAGACCGCCGTGTCGAAACCGGCCACTTTGGCCACGACGATCCACGGCTCATCCGTCTCAAACGGCACATAGTGGCAATCCTGCACCGCCACGATGCGCATTGGCTCAAGCGCGGCGCCGAACCGCTCCGAAGTAATCACGGCCCGCTCCCAGTGCGTGCGTTTCGGCTCTTGACCCTGGAGACCCGCAACCGACGCAGGATACTCGATATAAAGCTTGAGATTCTTCTGGCGCGCCCTGGCAAGCAGAGAAGCCTCGATCTGAGTTGCCGCCGCCGGATAGCCATCTGCAAGAATCAGCACCGCCGAACCATCGGGGGCGCTCTCTATCGCCTCCGCATGACTATCGTAACGCGAACAACCAATACCGCTGAGCTTTAAGACGCCCAACAGATCATTGTCCGCTTCGCAGCTCAGGTGCAGTCTGCCATTTGCATGACACACGTTGGATTGAAAGGCCATGACAAGCGACACTAACGCCAGGGCCGCCAAACTCGTCCGGGGCGGCTTTTTACCCATTACCCTCTCCAGCAGACTATACAGAAATTCAGCGTTCTTGCGATTTGGAATTCGGCCGTCACCGCAGCCAAATGTTGCCGTTTGCATCCTTGAAGTCTTCTCGCGTGTAGTTCACCGGACGCCATTTCCTGTGCCATTTCAACCGCCACAGATCCGGCAGGTACACGCCATCCACCGACATATCCATAAACAGCACCATGTTCTCCTTGCCATGCCGATCAAGGCAGACTCTGGCCATTTCACAGTTTATGCCGAGACCCCAGCCCTGCGGCGGATCGATATCGTCCCCCGAAGGAGGTATCATATCACTTTCACTCGGAAACGTCCCCGCCCAGGTACAGTCAAACAAGAGAGGAACACGCGAATCGCTTCCAGTTCCCCCAATGGTTCCCCAGGGTATGTCCGGGCCTTTTGTAAGCGTCCACGGCTCGTCGGTGGAATTATATCCGTACACATAGTGGTTTATGCCGTAGCTGCCGTTGGCCCACATCATGCCGTTATACGGACCGATTTCACCCTGCGGCGTCGGATGCAGCCAGCTCCTGCGGGCGCCGCCGTAATTACCCAAAGTCGATCCCGGCTCCCGATCCTTGTCCTTCAGCGCCTCGACACAGAAACGCATCTTGCTGATATCCTCGTAGTACGGTCTCAGCACGTCCATCCACATGTTGCCCCTCGAAGCGTAATCATTGTACCACAAGGGGAACTTCGAATGGCTGTCCTGTGCATAAGTCGCAAAAACGGTCGCCCAGCCGTGGAGGTGCGCTTTGCAGATCACTTTACGAGCGTGCCTCTTGGCCATGCTCAGGCCGGGCATAAGTATGCTCAGCAGCAGTGCGATGATCGCGATCACCACGAGCAGCTCGATCAGTGTGAAACCTCTTCGCGGATTAACTTCACACGTCTTCATGACATCACCTTCTTAGGGGTTAGGCAGTGTGGGGACCGCCCGAACCATCCGGCGGTCCCCACGGATTCCTGTTTTCATGCATCACCAAACGGCGCTCCGCCAAAGGCGACGCATTCTGCCTCTACGGGGCGATCATTGGCCTTTACGGCATAACACTGCTGTTTTCGAGCCAGTGAGCCGCAAGCGTCGCAAGGTCCTGCAGGTCGACTATGCAGTCGTTGTTGATATCGCCGGGGATGTCGTAATAACAAGCCACCGTCAATATCGCCGGATCCGACTCTTCAGACCCTTCGGCGTTTTCCACGACGCAGGTATATGTGCCGTTGTCGACGCCAGGCTGTACTCCGGTCAGCACCAGCACCGGTGAATTCGCGCCTTCGATGGCCACGCCGTTCTTCTTCCACTGATACGTGATGGGCTCGGCGCCCGCGGCCGCCGCTACCAGAACCGCATCAGTAGTCGGCGGGGCGATCGTATCGCTCGGATGCTCGGTGATATAAGCCGGACCTTCAAGGTCGCCGTGCAGGGCAATCGCTTGCGCACGGGCGCGAATGGCCTCTTTGGTCATGCCCGCAAAACTGTAAATCGCCACTTCGTCGATATCGCCATTAAACAGGGACGTGGGCGAGGACGCATGGGTCTTGCGCACACTGCCGACGGCTATCTCCTGACTGAGATTCAGAACCCAGTTGCCTGCCTGTCCCCTGTAATCAAAACCATCGACCAGCACGCCATTGTCGTAAGCCTCAACCTCGTCATCGTAATCAACCAGCACTACATGGCGCCACTCTCTCCACTCATTAGGATCGTCATATGTGAACCCTGTTGTCCTGAATCCGGATCCGAAGAGTTCAAGCTCCATAGGGTTGTACCCGTAGATCACGCCGGGCAAATTGCCTGCACCGCCGGGAATGCCGATTTCCATGATGTATCTGCCGGTAACTGCCGGATCATTCAGACGCAGCCAGAATTCGATGGCGAAAGGCCCGTTGGTGGTGATGGAATCCAGTGTCGTCGTGCCGAAAACATTCTCAAATGCGGTGACCGAAATGGCGCTGCCCTTTTGGTCGTGAGGTATTCTGACCGGCTGGGCGGCGGTGAGCATTCGGTTGCCAAGCATGGACATCAATTCCACCGCGGGACCTTCTTCTTCATCGAAGCTCCAGTACACCGTTGGATTGTGGTTGATCACGCGCATGCCGTAATCAGTTACGGGCGGCGCGCCGAAGACCTGCACCAGAGCGGCGGACGACTCTTCGCCGACGTCGTTGGCCGGGCTCGTGATGACGCACGAATAGACACCGGCATCGTCAGCGGTCGCTGCTTCGATCAAAAGGGTCGCTTCAGTTGCGCCCTCAATGGCGATACCGTCCTTCTTCCACTGATATGACAGCGGAGGCGTCTTGCCTGAGGCAACCACTGACAGCGTGCCCTCCCCGCCCTCGATAAGGATCAAGTCCGCCGGATGCTGCTGGATGATAATCGTGTTCGGATCGAGTTGGAAGAACTCCACCTCTGAAAGTATCGTCCACGCCTTGGCATAGCCCGGCTCGGCACTGATGAATTCCATCTTCACGTGGCGCCCTGGCGCCGTCAGGAGAATATCCTGCGTTACGGATTCCAGCTTGGCCGTGGTTGCCAGCAAAGCATTGTCAAACGTCCCGATCAGTTCGTAGAAATTAGGATCATCAGCCGAATAGATGGTTACCGTCAAGAAACCATAGTACGAGCCGAAATGGGTCAGCGAAATCGCATCTACCTCGTAAGACTGGCCAAGATCGAAAAACAGCGTCGGCCCCGTGTTGGCGTCCAGCTCCCAGCCGACAGTTTTGTTGGCGCCCCAGTTCTCGCCCGCGGCGGGGACCACGCCGTCCGTCAGCTTGGTGCGGCCGGGGTCCTCCGGCCAGCCGGTGCCGGGTTCCGGCGTAAAATCGTAGCTGCTTACGGGAATCTTGTGAAATCCCGCGAATACCGGGCATGTCCATGCCGCGGCAAGCAAAAGCGTTAGTACTGTAAGGGTGGTTTTCATCAATTCTCCTTTCATTCTTGCGAATTATTTCGACAAGCAGCCCTGCCGCTTGCCGTCCTGCCGGAAACACTCGTACCGTTGTTACCCGCTAACCACAATTTCTTGCATGCCCAATCCTCCACTTCGAATTATATCCTCGATCTTCTTACCCCGGTCGGGACCGGTCCTGTTGACTCTTTTACAATAAAACCTTGGGACAAAGTAACGTGCCGAGGCTCCAGCCTGATCCCCAGGGGCCTTGCCTTGACGTCGTCCACGAGCAGCGACGCCGCCTTTTCACCGATTTCCACGAGCGGCGAAACAAGCGTACTGAGCCTGGGGGTGCAGCATTCGCAGACCTGCGTGCCCGACAGACCCACCATGCTGAAGTCCTCCGGAACACGAATCCTGTTTTCAGCAAGCCGCCGCATGGCCTCGATGCTGATAAGGTCACCCATGATCATCGCGGTGATGTCCAACTGTCCCGAAATAATTTTCTCCGCCAGGTTTCGACCTTCCTGCTTATGAGTGTTCCTGGTCAGGTCAACCGCAAGAGGGGTCAGGTTTATGCCGAATTCCTTGCAAACCTTCTTCTCAAGTTCTTCGCTGGCGTGATACTCCCCCACCTGCCAGTGCGGGTAGACGCAGTAGCCGATCTTGCGATGGCCGTATTCGTAAAGGTGCAAGAGAGCCTGGCGGAATCCGGGGTTAAAATCTATGTCGACAGACCAGACATTCGGATCGGCGAACGATGCCCAGATTACAACAAAAGGTATACCCGACTCCACAAGCTTGTTTTGAACCTGTTTGGCTGTGTCACCAAGAGGATACGTAACAACCACCCCGTCGACGTATCGCTCGCGGAAACCGCGCGGCAGCTCGAATCCGCTGGGTGTCTGATAGTCCTCCACGCTGACCATGCACTCATAACCGGCCCTCTTGCAGCCGGCCATCAAACCCCGCAAAACCGGAGACCAGAATATCGCCTCTTCCGGCGAGTCCATCCGTTTGTCCCATAATATCCCGATGTTGCGAGTACGACGAGTGCTAAGGGCGCGAGCAGATGCATTCGGGAAGTAGTTCAGATTGCGGGCTATCTGACGAACAAGCCGCTCGGTCTTGGCGCTGGCCACCCGAACGCCATTCTTTGGACTGAGTATGCGTGAAACCGTCGGAACGGAGACACCTGCCTGTTTTGCAATGTCATGTAACGTTGCCAAGGATACTCTCTTTTACCAAAAATAACGTAAACGCTTACGTTTCAGGGGACATGCTACCACTTGCGGACCGATATGTCAATGCCGGTTTTTGGAAAAATGCCTAAAAATCACAAGCCATTACTGCAAAAGCACTTACAGCTCAATATATCGGCTCTTGCACCCCGCGGCTTACACTTTTGTACGCACTTTTCATAATTTTCAGCAATCGCGCTTGACACAAAGACGCGTCCCAATATACTGTCATCAACGTAAGCGGTTACGTATATCGCTAAATATGCAAGATTATCGCCCGATTATCGGCCGCTGAAGGCGGCCGAACTCAGCAAGGCCCGGGCAAACGTCAACAGCAGATGGCAGCCAACAGACCAGTTATACCCGCGGGAGGGCTTATGATGACTCGCATTATCTTTTTAATGTGCTTAACTTCTGTTTTGTGGACACAAACCGCCGCGGCACAACTGCCGGCGATCTATATCAGTTGTGCGCCGGACAACGATCTGTGCCAGGTGCTTCAGAGCAATGGCGTCAATGTACGCCGCTTTGCGGATGCCCGACAGGCGGTGCTTGCGGCGCCGGCCGGTTCGGGCGTCCTGATGCTTGCCGACGGCTATCCTGACAAGACAACAGAGGTCGAACCGTCCGTATTTGCCGCCGCCGCAGCCAAGAAGCTTCGTATATACATTGAGTATCCAGCCGGCGTACCCGGCATGGAGATCTCCGCACCGAGGAGTGCAGGCATCGAACGGGTAGTGGTCTCAAGCAAGTTCTTCGAGCCCCAATTGCAGCAGTTGCGGATCGTTGCGATTAACGCCAAGCGCTTTGTGGCTATCGAAGCCGACGAGCCGCATCTCGTGATGGCGCGGGTGGCCGGTTTCGATACCGCCGTCTACGGGCTGCCGCCCAAGACACATCCGATCCTTGCAGAACATCCCGCCGGCGGGGTGCTAATAAGTGCAACGAAACTGAGCCATTTCGTTACTGGTCGATACGCCCCAGCCGACGCCGTAGCAGCAATGTGGAAGAGAATCCTTGCATGGGCGGCGCCTGACCTGAATGTACCCGCCCTTCGCTGGACGGAGACCGTCAGAGCCAGCTACCGTGCTGACGAACCCCTGCCCGACAACTACCAGGACATCGCCGTAAGACGCGGAATTGAATGGTACAAGAAATCCAGACTGCTCGTCACGGAAGCCGCCGACAAGAAGTTAAAGGAGGCGATGGCGGCCAATGCCGGAGCCGAATTCCCCCCACCGGCCCCTGATGAGCCCTCCGGCGACGGCAAGTACGGCATCATGCAGTGCTACATGTCAGGAATCGGATTCGACGGCAAACAGAAGCGAAACGTCGTCAGGCGCGGCGACAACCAGTGCGAAGCAGGGATGACATATGCACTGGCGGCAAGATATCTCGGCGACAATAATTATCTCAAGGTCGGCTCAAATCTGCTGGACTATTATTTGTTCGATTCGGAGGCGCGAACCGGACCCCGTGCCGATCCGGACCACGGCGCATATGGACTGATCGCCTGGGGAGTGGACCATCCCGCCTGGTGGAAAGCCAACTACGGCGACGACAACGCCAGACAGATGATGGGCATCATGGCCGCCGCCGCCGCTGCCGGCGAACGGCGATGGGATGAAGCGCTTGCCCTCTGTATGCTTGCGAACATTCGCACTACCGCACGCACGGGCTTTCGCCCGAGCAGAATTGACGTCGGCCCGCTTACTGACAACGGCTGGCTGCATTACTTCAACGGCAATACCGTGTACATGGCGCCGCATTTCGAGGCGTATCTGTGGGCTTGTTTTCTCTGGGCGTATCACCACACCGGCGACGAACTCCTGTATGAGCGAACGATCAGGGCGATCCGACAGACCATGCAGAACTACCCCGACGGCTGGCGATGGACGAACGGCCTTGCTCAGGAAAAAGCCCGTATGCTGCTGCCGCTGGCGTGGCTGGTTCGCGTGAAAGATACTGACGAGCACCGGCAATGGCTGCGCACAGTCGCCGAGGGTTTGATCGAACTCCAGCACGAAAGCGGTGCAATCCGTGAGGAGTTGGGCAAACCGGGCATGGGTGCGTATCCGCCCCCGCCTTCCAACGAAGCATACGGCGGCAACGAAGCATCCCTCATTCAGAAGAACGGCGACCCCGTAAGCGATCTGCTGTACACAACGAACTTCGCATTCCTGGCGCTGCGCGAAGCCACCGCAGCCACGGGCGATCCTTACTATAAGCAGGCCGAGGACAAACTGGCCGAGTTTCTATGCCGCATACAGGTCCGCTCTGAGGTCCATCCGGAACTTGACGGAGCATGGTTCCGCGGATTCGATTTCCAGCGATGGCAATACTGGGCCAGTGACGCCGACGCCGGCTGGGGAGCATGGTGTGCGATCACCGGCTGGACGCACCCCTGGATTACGTCGGTCTTGATGATGCGGCAGATGGATACGAGTCTGTGGGATCTCACGAAGAACCCCACTTTCGTCGATGAATACAAGAGGCTTCGACCCGTCATGCTGCCCGAAGACAAGATCGCCGCCGCCGAGACAGCCCGAAAGGTGGACAGGAGCATCGCCGACATTCAACTCATTACTCCGCTCGATAAGACCTACAGCGGCTCCAATGGCAGATACACGCTTATCGACGGGCTCCTTGCCGGCCCGGCGCATGACAGCGGTGACTGGCTCGGCTTTCAAGGAAAGGATTTCGAGGCGATTGTCGACCTGGGGCAGATAAACGCCGTCGACAACATCGAGGTGCAGTTTCTCCATCGACCGCCCTGGGGAATATTCCTGCCCGTCGAAGTAAGCTTTGAGTTTTCCTCCGACGGAACCAGTTTCGCCTCCGCCGTGCACGCCCGCCATGACGTATCGGAAAGACATGAAGAAACACTGGTCCGCACCATCGGCGTAAAGAACCTGGACCTGCAAAGCCAGTTCGTGCGCATCAGGGCAAAATCGCTGGGCAGGATTCCGCAGTGGCACAAGGCTGCCAACCAGCCCGCGTGGCTCTTCGTCGGAGAAGTAATGGTCAACCGAACCAAACCGCAACGCGTCTCGATCATCCCATATCCAACAAGAGTCGAGTTCGGCCAGGGCAGCTTCAAGCTAAACAAGAACACGAGAATCGTTGCCGACGCCCCTAACGCCAAAACCGCCGGACACGTCTCCCTCTTCCTCTCCATCGGCACGGGCCTTCGCATCGACTCCGTCCCCGCATCCCCCGACAAACCCACCGACAACACAATACTTCTGCTCATCGACGACTCGCTGAAGCAGCTCGGCGAAGAAGGCTACAAACTCTCCGTTAGCGACAAGGGCGTCACGATTACCGCCCCTGCGCCCGCCGGCGTCTTTTACGGCTGCGTGAGCCTTCTGCAGCTCCTGCCCACCGACATCTTCGCCCCGGGCGGAGACCCCGGACGCGAATGGGTCATACAGGTACTAACAATCGAGGACCGCCCCCGTTTCAACTGGCGCGGCCTGCTCCTCGATTGCAGCAGGATGTTCTGGCCAACCGACGTCATCAAGCGACAGATCGACCTCGCCGCCATACACAAGATCAACAGGCTCCACCTCCACCTAACCGACGACCAGGGCTGGCGCGTCCAGATCGACAAATACCCCCGGCTCACCACCATCGGGGCATGGCGAAAAGAAAAGGGCTTCCGCCTCACCGGACCCGACAACATAAAGCCCTACGGAGGTTTCTACACCAAAGAGGAACTCCGCGATCTCGTCGAATACGCCGCCGAAAAACACGTCCTCATCGTCCCCGAAATCGAAATGCCCGGCCACATGGTCGCCGCACTGACCGCCTACCCGCAGCATTCCTGCACCGGCGGCCCCCACGAGCTCTGGACCACCAGCGGAATATCCAAAGACGTCCTCTGCCTCGGCAGCGACGGAGCTGTTCAGTTCGTCAAGGACATCCTCGACGAAGTTCTCGAAATCTTCCCCTCGACGTTCATACACATCGGCGGCGACGAGGCCCCCCGCGACCGCTGGAAAGAATGCCCCAAATGTCAGAAGCGTATCAAAGACCTCGGCCTGGCAAACGAAGATCAGTTGCAGGGCTGGTTCACCTCAACAATAAGCCGCTATCTCGCCTCCAAAGGCAGGCGCATGGTCGGCTGGTCGGAAATACTGCACGGCATCAGTGACGGCCTCCACCCCGGCGCGGTCGTCCACTCATGGCTCTCACCCAAATACGCGGTCGAAGCCATCACCAGAGGCCACGACGTCATCATGAGTTCCCACACCCACTGCTACCTCGACTACCCGTACAACCGCATCTCACTTGCCGACGCATACGGCTTTGACCCGATCCCGCCCGGCATCGCCGCCGCCGACCACAAGCGAGTCCTCGGCATCCAGGGCAACATGTGGACCGAGTGGGTACCGACGCGCGACCGCCTCGACTACCAGGTCTTCCCCAGACTCTGCGCCTACGCCGAAACCGGCTGGAGCCGCCCCGCCGACAAATCGCTGGAAGACTTCCTCGAACGAATGAAACGAAATTACAAGATCCTCGATCATATCGGCGTCAAATACTGCCCGCCCGCGCAGGACCTCAGGACATGGGGCAAGGTCGCGGGTAACTGGCTCGCCAGTCAGGTCTCACCCGACCCGGTCGTACTCGAATACGATGTCTCATACGCAATAGACTCCGCCGGCCTCTACGAAGTCATGGCCCTGTATACCCACGGCGCCCATGCCGCGGTCATCGAGTGGATCGCACTCGCCGAAAACGGAAGAGAGATACACCGCGATACCCACGAGGCCTGGAGCGGATACGAAAAACGAGACATCTTTTACAAGCTCAGACTCAATGAATACAAACCCGCCGCGCAATACAAACTTCGTATGAAAATCCATGTGCCTGATAACGGAACCGACAGCAATGGTGAGATTAGAATCAAAAAGTCCCATGACTGAACACCATCCCGCTCACAAGACCGGCCTCGCCCTGATCATATTGACGGCATCCCTCTGCTCGACCGTTTGCCGCGCAAACAATGACACAAAGACGAGTCTCACGCTCATCCCCCCATCGCCCGTAACGGACAAGATACAGTTGGACGTTCGTGCCGCCCTGTACAACCACGGACCCGCCGCACGGAACTATCACGTCAGCTTCTATCTAAGCGAAGAGTCAGACGACGCCCTGCTGCACGCCCAAACCGTCTCCGTTGCACCCCACGCATGTGAAGGCCTCCGGTTCACCTGGCCCACAGCCGGCCACGCCGGCAAGCACACCGTATTGCTTGTGGCCAGGTCCGATTCGCAAACGCTCCGCACAAGCCGTCCACTTGAAATACTGGCCTCCACGACAAGATCAACCCAGCGCATCGACGGCGCATGGTTCGAGTTCTATCATTGGAGCGAGTCCGAAGGACGCCTCTGGAACAGCGAGATAAAAACCCTGACAGATGACCATTGGAAGGAACTCATCACTGGCATGAATGACATCGGCATGAACATCGTCGTCATCCAGGACACGTACTACAACCCCGACCGGTACGTCGGCAGGCACACGATGGACAAAGACGGTTTCACCGGCCGGGCCTATTACCCGTCCGCCATGTACCCAAGACTATCCCGTATAGAAGCCGGCGATCCGCTCGAAGCAGTCCTCGCTCAGGCCGATGAACACGGAATGCACGTAATGGTCGGCGTCCACGGCTACGCATGGTTCGATTTCACCCCTGCCTCGCTCAAATGGCATAAGGCCGTAGCCGATGAACTCTGGAAAAAGTACGGCCATCATCAATCCTTCTATGGCTGGTACCTGGGGGAAATCGCCGGCAATCTCGGAACCGACGACTTCCGCAGGCAGCAGATAGTCGACTTCTTCCGGCAATTCACGCGGCACGTCCGAGCGTTCGCCCCGGACAAGCCCGTGATGCTGGCGACCAACTGCCATTACGTCAAGCAGGCGGAAAATTATTATCCCCGGCTGCTCGAACACCTTGACATCCTCTGCCCGTTCGCCTTCAACCGAATGCCCGCCAACGATGACTACACGGCCCAACAGGCCGCCGCCGCACTTCAGCGACATTGCGACCGGGCCGGCGCCCACCTTTGGATGGATATGGAAGTCTTCCTGTTCGGACCCGGCAACGAGTTGTTCCCCCGACCGATCGAGAGCGTAGCCGATGAATTGATGCAGTTCCCGAATTTCGAAAAGATACTGTGCTATTCGTACACAGGCCTCATGAATTCGCCCCGCCAGTCCCGCACTCCCGGCGGACCAGCCACCGTCGACTTCTACAACGACTACAAAAAGTTCCTTGCGGAGGGACCGCCCGACTTCAACGTCCGTCATGAGGCCGCCGGATGCAGCGTTGAATTCGTATCGAAGCCGGACTCTCGCTATTGCAAGGGTGACTTGACCGACGGCCGAATAGCTGCGCCTGATTTTCGTTCCGACGCATGGCTGGGCTTTGAAAACCAGGACCTCAACGTGATTGTGGATCTGAAAGAAATCTCGCGAATTGAGACGCTTCAGGCAAGATTCCTCAGGGACGACACCGCCGCCGTCGCCCTTCCTTCGCGAGTGGAATTCTCTCTCTCCCTCGACGGCAGCCGTTACGAACCCGCCGCCGTAATCGAGCACACCGTCGCCGGCGCCAGATTGGGTTCGTCCGTTCGTCTGTACGCCGCGGACGGCATTGACAAAACAGCAAGGTACATTCGCCTGCGCGCGCAGTCGGCCGCCCAATGGCTTTTTATCGATGAAATCATCGTTAATCCCGTGCAAAAACCCTGAAGGAGCGATTAGACGTCTATGAACTCGCGAGAACTGGTTATACATGCGATTCTGGGGTCGCCTATCGAACGTTGCCCGTGCGGCCCACTCGCGGTCCATTACACCGCAAGATTGGCCGGAGTAACTCTTCGCGACTACACGCTCGATGCAAAGAAGCTCGCCGCGTGCGTACTCCACTACTACGAAAAGCTGCATCCCGACGCCGTCTGGCTTTCGGCCGACACATGGGTTGCAGCCGAAGCAATGGGAGCAACGGTCGGTTTCATGAGCGACGACCAGCCCATGTGCGGAATCGGCGCACCGCGAATCAAGAGCTTCATGGACATTACCCGAATACCGCAGCCAAACCCCAGCCGGCAGGGACGACTCCCGATCATGTGCGAAGCCCTTGCCATCGTAAAGGAGCAGCTCGGAGACAAAGTCTTCATCGTCGGCTGCTTCGATCAGTCCCCGTTTTCTCTCGCCGCGGCCCTGATGGGCGTCGAAGAACTTATGATCAAAGTAGTCGACCGTCCCGATTTCGTCCAGGAACTCTTGGAGCGTTGCATCGAACACGCCGTGGCGTACGCGCTCGCGCTGGCCGGCGCCGGAGCGGACATGCTCAGCACGGGCGATTCCGTCGCCGGCCTCGTGGGACGCGATATCTATACCAAAATCGCCCTGCCCGCGGAACGAAGAGTCTTCGAGGATATAAGAGCCGGATGTGACGCCTTGCTTTCGCTGCATATCTGCGGCGATACCTCACACATCCTCGCCGACATGGCCACCGCCGGAGCCGACGTACTCGAGATCGACTCCAGCGTCGATATAGCCGACGCCATCCGACTCGTCGGACCGGAAATCGCCTTGTGGGGCAATATCGATCCCGTCGCCGTCCTGGCGCACGGAACGCCGGAACAGGTAAGACTTGATGCCTCAAGGGTCATTAACACGGTCAGGGCGCATGCAAGAACAAGGTTCGTCCTGAGTTCCGGATGCACGCTGGCGCCGGATACACCCGAGGAAAACGTCCGGGCTCTCATTAACGCCGCCGCCGAGTCCGTGGCAAACCAGTGCTGAGACCGCTCAAACAAAAGCAGTTAACAAGAAACACTTGATTTAGTGGAGATTGGGATGCAGTTAACATCAAAGCTGGGGCTGACCGAGATGGACCGCCTGATCGTCGTCTATCGAGACGGGCTGCTGAAGGATACCCTTCCGTTTTGGATCGATCACGCGGTAGATCGTGAGTGCGGCGGTTTTAACTTTGCCCTGGACCGGGACGGCTCTCTGCTCGGAACCGACAAGTACATCTGGCTGCATGGACGTTTCGTCTGGCTACTAAGCGAACTGTACCTGCAAGTTGAACCAAAAAAAGAGTGGCTTGAGCTGGCCGAGCACGGAATGAAATTCCTGCTCGACCACGCCTTCGCGGAAAATGGAAAAATGTACTTCTCCGTGGATCGCTGCGGCAGACCCCTTCGCATGAGAAGATACGTCTTTTCCGAGACATTCGCCGTCATGGCTATGGCCTCCCTGTCGCGCGCAAAGAAAGATCCCGAACTGGCCCAAAGAGCCCTCTCGCTTTTCAAGCAGATAATTGAATACCACTCCAGGCCGGGAATGATCGAACCCAAGTTCGATCCCAATACGAGGCCCATGAAAGGCCTCTCTATGCCCATGATCATCATTTCCACCGCCCAGGTCCTGCGGCAGGCCGTCGACGACCCCGTTTGCACGGAGTGGATCAGCAGATCCATAGCTGAAATTGAAACCGACTTCATGAACCATCAATACCAGGCCATAATGGAAGTGGTCGGCCCCGACGGCGGGTTAATCGACACCCTCGAAGGAAGAACCCTCACCCCCGGTCATGCAATCGAGGTGGCCTGGTTTATATTGCACGAGGCGAAGCTCAGAGGCAACGACGCACACCTGACACAGATCGGACTGACGATACTCGAATGGATGTACAAGCACGGGTGGGACAGCGAATACGGCGGGCTGCTGTACTACACCGATGTCAAGGGACTTTCAGGCAGTGAATACTGGCACGATATGAAGTTCTGGTGGCCTCACAATGAGACCATTATCGCCTCTCTGCTGGCGCATTCCATCACCGGCGAAGACAAGTATCTGAAGATATTCAGGCAGGTGCATGACTGGACTTATGCGCACTTCCCCGATCCCGAGTTCGGCGAGTGGTTTGGCTACCTTCATCGTGACGGCACCGTCTCCACTTATCTGAAAGGCAATCAATGGAAGGGACCCTTCCACGTGCCCCGAATGCAGTTGTACTGCTGGAAGCTCCTTGAACAAATGAGGCGCGCCGAGTGTCTATGAACCAGCGACAACGTCTGTTTGCTGTGTTAAGGGGCGAGCCTGTCGACCGCATTCCCGTCAATTTCTACGAAATTGGCGGCATCAGAATGGATCCCTGCGACCCCGACCCTTTCAACGTCTACAACGATCCGTCCTGGAAGCCGCTAATCGAGCTGGCCGAAAACCATACTGACCTGATTCGAATGCGAAGCGCCGTCCGAGCCAATTCACACGAATCATGGGACGGCCCTCTTGCCTCGGCCGAGTCGGTCAGAAGCCTTTTTTTCAACACAGAACACAGCCTCGAAGACGATACCCGCCTCACCAGGCTCACGGTTCGCGTCGCCGACGCCACACTGACCTCCCTGACCAAACGCCACAAGGACGTCGATACAATATGGACCGTGGAGCCCCTGCTCAAGAATACCGACGATCTCCGTGCGTACCTGCAGATCCCCGATGAGGCCTTCGCCGAAAACGTCGAAGTATCCGGCATGATCCGCGAGGAAGCCGCACTTGGCGACCGTGGAATTGTGATGGTCGACACGGAGGACCCGCTGTGCGCCGCCGCCACGTTGTTCAGCATGGAGGACTTCACGATCATCGCCATGACCGAACAAACGCTGTTTCACCGGCTTTTGGAGAAGTGTGCCCGATTTATTCACGCGAGAACCGAAAAGGTGGCCCGAGAATTCCCCGGACGGCTCTGGCGCATATACGGCCCGGAGTTCGCCTGCCAGCCATATCTGCCTCCGAAACTGTTCGATGAATACGTCGTCAGGTATACCGGCCCCATGGTCGACATGATTCACGCACACCAGGGTTTTGTACGAATTCATTGTCATGGACGGGTACGCGCCGTATTGGAATCAATCGTCCGAATGGGCGCCGACGCAATAGACCCCGTCGAGCCGCCGCCCAATGGCGACGTCGATCTCGCCGACGTCCGGCGGCAGTACGGAAAGGACCTCGTCTGCTTCGGCAACATAGAAGTCGCCGATATCGAGAACCTTACACCCGCCGACTTTGAGAAGGTCGTCGGCCAAACGCTCCAAAAAGCCGTTTGCTGCCCCGGAAAAGGTTTTGTCCTCATGCCGTCGGCAAGCCCCTATGGCAGGAGAATATCCGAAAACACACTGGCGAATTACCGCCTTCTTGTTGATAAGGTTGCTGACTTTCGACAACACTGCTGATAAGGGATGCGATATGGAAAATCAGACCGCGCTGCATGAGCCGGATACGGCGCCAAGTGCCTGGTATCTCGGCATGATCTGCATGGTGGCTTCTTTGGGGGGCTTTCTGTTCGGTTTTGACACCGCCGTCATCTCCGGAACCGTCGGCATGGTCGAGCAGCTATTCGACCTGACGAAACTGCAAGTCGGCTGGTTCACCGGTTCTGCATTGATCGGCTGCATCATCGGAGCCGCTTCCGCAGGTGTCCTGGGAGACAGGTTCGGACGAAAACCCGTGCTGATTCTTGCCGCGCTTATGTTCTTCCTGTCCGCCCTCGGCTCCACTGTGCCTCCCACGTTTACCTTCCTGATCGTCGCCCGCCTCGTCGGCGGCGTCGGAGTCGGAACTGCTTCCGTACTGGCCCCTTTGTTCATTTCCGAATTTGCACCCCCCAGGGCACGAGGCCGACTTGTGGCCCTCTACCAGCTCTCAATCGTCATAGGCATCCTGTGCGCATATTTCTCAAACTGGCTCTTGTTGGGGTTTTCGCAGAGACATGCAGGCGGCCTGTTCGTTAACGAATTCCTCTCGTGGCTCATGATCGAGCAGGTCTGGCGCAGCATGTTCGGAGCCGAAATGATACCCGCCGCGATGTTTATGCTGCTGCTCTTCGCTGTCCCTGAAAGCCCCAGATGGCTCATGAAGGCCGGCAGAAATAACAAAGCAATGGCCATCCTGACAAGGATCGTCGGACCCGCCGGCGCAACTTTGCAGATCGATGCAATTCAGCAGGCCCTGAACAAGGAAGAAGGAACCATAAGGGAACTCTTCAGGCCCGGGCTCAGGACCGCCCTCATGGTCGGCGTCGGACTCAGCGTATTCGGACAGCTCACCGGCGTCAACATCGTCGTATACTACGGACCGACAATCCTCGAAGAAGCCGGATTCGAAATCGGCGGCGCACTGCAGTACCAAGTGCTGCTCGGGCTCATCAATCTGGTCTTCACTATCGTAGCACTCAGCGTTATCGATCGACTCGGACGCCGACCCCTGCTCATCGGCGGAATGACCGTCGTTACCCTCGCACTCGCCGTCGCCGGATGGCTCTTCATATCCGGTGAAACCGCCGGAATACTTATCGTCGGAGCCCTCGGCATCTACATGGCCTGCGTTGCACTTTCCATCTGTGCCGTCATCTGGGTCCTGACGCCGGAAATATTCCCAAACTCAATACGTGCCAGAGCCGCCTCCATCGCCACGCTGGCAAACTGGAGCACAAACTGGCTCAGTGCATATTTCTTCCCCTCCTACGTCGCCAGATTCGGCATGCACACGGGCTTCCTTACATTCGCAGCAATCTGTGCGGTCGCAACCCTGTTCTTCTGGCGGTTCGTCCCCGAGACAAAAGGCAAGAGCCTCGAGCAGATAGAACACATGTGGCTCTCCCGAGACCGTCGCTAAACGCACATTGAGAATCGCGGATTATCGGGCGATCAGTCGAAACAACTCCCCCATGCGCAACGGACGCAGGAAAAAGACACTTTGAACACCCGTGATGCGCCGATGCAAAAAGGGCCCGGGCGATTTGCCCGAGCCCTTTTCCGGTTAAGTGTCCTTAAGCCCGCATTACTGGTTGCACACGTCAGCGGGCACCCAGTTGCAGTCCAGCCAGGCGGCTGCAAACACGGCAAAGTCGGCAAGGTCCACACGACAGTTGCCGTCGAAGTCCATCGGATCGATCTCCACGCAAATCGATTCATCCGTTCGAATCGCAGTGTACACAGCGGCCGCTTCGTACGCGTCCAGTGCATAGTTCCAAATCTGAACATCATCAAGCAGACCCACATACGTCGCGATAAGGCCCGTTTCAGTTTCCGCTCCGAATACAAGCGGCTGGGCATTTGTTTCGGCGCGGCGCATGTCGACTGCGCTGGTGTTATTAAGGCGTCCATCAACGTAAATCCGCATAACTCCGCCGACCGCGTCGTACGCAGCCACCACATTGTGCCACTGGCCGTCATTGACGGTTACATCGACCGACACGGTGTCGCCGCCGAACAGACCGCGAAGCATGCTCCCCGCAGCAGGGCCATTGTGCGCCACCACAAAACCTCGCCACGTGCTGGCGGCTGATTCAGGAATCCTGAGCTCCTTGCCCACGAGCGCGCCCCAGCCGGGTTGCGTCGTATTGATCCAGGCGCTCACCGTGTAGCCCTGCGGATAGAAATTGAAGTCCTCGCCGCTGTCGGCGACCACGATGATATTCGGATCACCGGTGAATTCCCATGCCTGCCCGGAAATACCGTCGGCATACTGAGTAAGAGAGGTCATGCCCACATGCGCGGGGTTCACTTCGCTTACCAACGTGCCGTCGAACGTCCAGTGTCCCATCTTGCGCTTAACCACAACGAACATGTCGTTGCTGAACACGTCGCCGGCATTGTTGCTGATGCGGCAGTAGTACCATCCTTCATCCGACAGCCCGACGCTGTTGAGCACGAGCTGAGAAGTCGTCGCCGAGGCATTCTGCACGGCCTGATCGCCGCCCTGGACCACCTTGAACCACTGGTAGCTTTCGGCAGTCGCCGTATCGACCAAAACGCTGAGTGTCGCGGTGCCGCCCGCATCGGCGACCGCACCGACGGACTGTTCAACGATTTCCGCCAGGAGCATTTCAGTATTAAACGACCATATCTCGCCGCGGACCATCGCGCCGCCGCTGAGTTCCTCGTCGATGCGCCAATACATGCGCGAATCAGACGGCAGCGGCATACCGTCGGCAACCGGATCATACGTCGTAACACCGACCGGAAGACGCCCGCGGTAAATCCCGCTTGCATCCGATGTTCCGGCCATGATTACAGCGTCGCGGTTGACACCGACGTAAACATGATGCCCCACAATGGAAGCATCCGTCTGGTAGTCATTGTTGACATCAACGCCCGTGTTCCAGCTAAGCACGTCTTCCGTCGTGCTGATGTCGACGGCGCCGCGAACAGGTGAAGGATTCCACGCGCAGTTAGTCGCAAGCCTCTGCTCCATCCGCACATTATCCAAATATATCCGTCCGTTCGTCGCCTGAATGTGAACCCACAGCATCTGCCCCGCGGGCGCGTTCCGCGTCGAGAGAGGTGCGTTGAGGATGAATTCGTTCGCACTGATTGAGGCAAGGTCGGCGGCTACAACTGAGTAGCTGTCGATCAGTGAGGCAAACGCACCTAAGGTGACACCGTCGCCGGCATTGCCCGCGCTTCCGCCCGCATAGAGGCTTACCGTCACGCGATTGTTCTGGGGTGTTCCGTAGCCGCTGCGGATACCTATCAGCATACTGGCGATGTAATCATGCCCCGGCGCAACCACGCCGATGTCCTGATAATACGCAACACCCTGATCCATGCCCGCCCATCGCGTACCGTCGCAGTTGGGCATGCCGATGCTCGTGCCGATTTCCCAGAAAGCGCGGGCTCCGGAGCCGCTCTGGTTGTCACCCTCTTCGTACCATTCCAGGACGTCATATCCCCAGTTGCTGCCAGGGTCACCGACGCTTTCAAAACTCGGATTGCGAACAGTCAAGCCCTCTGCCGGCAGTCCCGTAGTGCCGCTGTTGATCTGAGAGGGGTGCTTTTCGGTTGTGAAAGACCACACGTCTCCCGGCCATACCGTAGGAGCAGGAAGATTCGGCTCAAGGGCATCGACGCGCCAGAAGTATGTCGTGTCATAGGCCAGATTCAGCGGCCCCAGAGTGGTCTGCGCCAGTTCGCCTGCCGCCAGTACACCGGGCTCTCCACCGGCCACATACAACTCGTTGGGATCCATGTACACATCATATCCCATCGGTTCAATAATGCCGGGAGACGACCAACTGAAGACCTGATCGATAGGCACATCTTTTGCACCGTCGGTCGGAAGCGGGCTGCCGGCTTTTTCAGTGAGTACAATCTGGAACCCGGCAATCGTGCCCCGGTTGCCCCCATCTCGCACGGGACAGTGGATATCGAGCGTCGAACCGGTAATGTCTTCAAACAAAATGGCGTTGCGGCCGAATTCAAAACCGCCCACGGCATTGTAACGCAGTTTCGGTCCGCCGGCCTTGGCCACGCCGTTAACAGTGAAGGTCCTCCAGTTGCCGTCAGTCGAATCGGCCGCGAGCAGCAGAATGACATGGTACTTTCCGTATGGAACATTGGTAACCTCAATGTCAGCACCTATGCCATCGCCCGCGACCGCTCCGTCGCCATCGTCGAAATAGCCGCGTGCGACCTTGCCGTTGGGGCTTGCATCGGCGGTGCCGTCACCCCAAGCGTTGGACACGGTGAAGTTGATCACTGCGCCGGTCGCTGCGCCGCTGTCGTCGACCAGCGCCGTGCCGGTGGCGTCAACCTGGATATTGTTCCAGTTGTATGCCTCGTAGCCGCGGGCGCCAGCCGGCTCATTGGGCTGGACAGTTTGTTCGGGACGCGGGGCCGACTTCGACCCTTCAGCCAGATTGACGCTGATCGTTGCAGCGTTCACACCCGCCGCCAAAACCACCACCGCTACCGCTACACAAAGAAACACCCTTTTCACTCTCATAACCGACCTCCGAAAAACATACATCTCTGAACTGCTGCAGCTAACCATATAGCCAGGCAATCAGATACCGCATGATATTGAATTCTGCCCCTGAAAGTCAAGCCCCAACCAGCCCGCAATGCCGAGCCGCCCTGTTCGGCCTCTATCGCCGATCCAGGCAAATCTCCACCGCCGTGCGACGCTGATCCCACCTTACCTGCTCCGATACCCCGTTTATCACCACGCGATCCGGGCGATTTCTGCAATGGATATGCGCACTCAAAAGAGGTTGACCGTCCAGTTGAACCTCCATATCTGGCCGATCCGTCGTGAATGCAGCATACACCTTGGACAGACTGTCGACCAGCATCGTCCCGTCGCGTCGAAGATAGCTGCCGCATGCAACGAAGCACCGCCGCACCGCCTCGGCGCTCTCAGAGCGGCCCTTATCATATGTCAGCGCAAACAGATATGAATCCGTCTCCCATCCGGCAATCGTATTACAACTGTTGCGGTGCATCTTTCGCCCGTCAGCCTGGAGGTTAAGCCACACATCCGTGACCAGTTCGCGATCATAGATCCGCACCCCTATCGCATCCTGCCCTTTGAGCCTTTCCACGCGGGCCAAATCGCGACCGGGCAGTACAGGCATCACCAGTGTCATGAACTTCTCGTCGCGCCTGGGTCCCTCCGGCGATAGCGACACGTAAACGACTTCTGTGTCCGGATCGTGGTCCTTCAGTCCGGCCTTCTCTGCAATTTGAATGCGCTCCGGAAACAACTGCTGCACGATCGCACGTGCCGAACCGTTTTCAATCTCAATCGTGCTGTCCGTTCTTTGTGCACGGCCTTCATAGTGCAGCAGCCACTCCAACATGCCTGGTTCATGCACCCGCACGTCGTCGACAATAACAATCACATCAGCTACCCACAGAAAATGCCGGTAGTTGCGCGAGAACTTCCATGCCGTCGGCCCGGTTGCATCCGCAAAAACGTATTTCATCTCCGCACCGTTCAGCAGCCGGTGGACACCGCCGGGCGTAACGACTCCACGGTCGGGTCCGCCGCAAGCCTCCGGGTGCTCCGCCTGGCCGTCCACGAGAATAACGTTGTGCGCGCGGCTCGTACGGTAGTAACTGGTGTATTCTCGCCGCGAATACGAGCAGTTGCCCGAATCGATGATCAGCGGCTTGCCGCCGTGGAAAAGGACAAACGATCCCGCATCCGGATGCGCGTGATTCCAGGCAAAGCCCGACTTGACCGCAAGGAGTGTCGCGTCGTCTTCCCATGACGAGCGCATCATCGCCCAGCCGATGTCCTCATACGCCGTCGATGTCTTGGCCGCCGAGACCGAAGCACGACCTTCTGATCTGTAAACCAGCCCCACCGGATCGGTCGATGCCGCATCGGTCCGCTCGATGTACCACCGGTACTCCGGCTTGTCGAACCCGTTGGCGATCAGCAGACGCAACGTACGAGCAGCGCCCGCCTTCAGGCTGCCGTCGCCGAAGTTCACAGCCAGAGTGCCCTCGGAAGTCGGGTAACAAGTCTGCACGAAGAAGTCGCCCGCCTTATGCAGCAGCGGAATATCCGCAGGCTTGCGTGAGGGCAATGCATTGCTGAGGGCAAGGCGAAACAGAAGATATTCGCTGAGCGCATAATTGGCATAGTTGACGCTCTCATAGAAGGCGCCGTCGCGGTCGAAATTTGTGCTCTTGTTCTGCAGGATGTTGCCGGAATAATAGAACCACTCGGTGAGTCCCTCCTCAATCGCATTCGTCCATGCCGCGGCCCGAGGCTCGTCGTCCATTACAGCCAAAACCCCCATGCCCGCCATCGACACGCATACGCTCCACCAGTTGTGGCCCATTGAGTCCAGCGCATGGATCCGCTTGTCGCCAAGAATCCAGTCATTCAACGTCGGCTCGATGCCTAAGCGTACGAGCGCACCGGCGATATCCTTTCGTTCGTCGGCCGACAGCACATCGTAGATGCAGTCATAGCCGACCGCGTAGCCATAGCAGAATCGCGCCGTGTTCAGTTCCGAATTCCACCGCAGCGTATGACCGCCATCGCCAGCCCATCTCTGGTAAGCAGCATAGTGAAGCATGGCAGACTTAAGTTTCTCGGCATACCGTGCATCCCCGGTCATGCGAAATGCCAGACCCAATGTCTGGCCCATCTGCGCCATCTGTGAACTCGGTCTTCCATAATTGCCGTGCTGTCCGCTGCCGCCTTCGGCGTATTCCTTCGACACAAGTTCCTCAGCCAGCATTGCGTTGGCACGTTTGAGGATGGCCTGGCAGGCAGCGGTTAACTCCCGATCCTTTTCGACGAGTCGCCGCAGGTTTTCAACCTTTTCATCAGTAAACAGCAGCCGCGGATGCCGTCTTATTACAATAGCCGCCCGGCCCACTGTCGCGCATAAGATCACGGTGCATAAGAAACAAGTCAGAAGCCTGCCCAGAGCCATTATCTTCTCCGACAATCAAGGTTTGCAATCAGACTTGGCACTGCTGCCAAGTTGTGCTTCAAACATACCACAACCACGATCTACATTCAATCGGCGGCAAATGGCCGCAACGTGGAAGCAAAGTCTTGCTTCTCTGAGACGTTTAGTGTATTATGAACCTTTGGAATATTTGGAGGTAATTTCCATGCTAAAACAATTGTTAAGTATTTCCCCGCGGCGAAATGGGTCGTTCATACTCATTCTGATCATGCTCATCGCATCTGCCGCTCAGGCCGGCCTGCCTACAGCATTTGATTGGCGAGTCCACTTCACGCTGCCGCCGGTTAGAAACCAGCAGCAGTGCGGAAGCTGCTGGGCCATCAGCGCAGTTGACATTGTGGAGGTCGCCATCCTTATCAGGCTTGGCGAAACGGTCGACCTGTCGGAACAGTGGCTTGTCAGTTGCACCCAGGGGGGCAACGGGTGCAATGGAGGCGTACTCGCATATGCATTGGACAGCATGAAATGCTCTGGCTCGACACATGCCGATCCGTGCGGTGGCACCGGAGCAGTTCTCGAAGCAGATTTTCCATACACGGCGTCAAACGCCCCATGCCAATGTCCCTACAAGCACCAGTATTGCGTCGACTCATGGTCGTATGTAACCGGAAGCAATCCTACAAGCAGCCAGCTCAAACAGGCCATTTGGGACTATGGTCCGATCGCCTGCCACATGGACGTTTACGCCGACATCTATGATTACACTTCCGGCATCTACACGCATGTCAGCGGTGCATACCAAGGCATTAAGTCAATGGTTATCGTCGGGTGGGGCTATGACATGGGACAGGAATACTGGATCGTAAGAAACTCGTGGGGAGCAAGTTGGGCTGACAACGGCTATTTCAAGGTCGCCTTCGGCACCTGCAATATTGGAAGCTATGCCGTCTATGTGGGCGGGGTATCAAAGATAGAGATTGGCCACTACTGCGGCGAGCCCGGACAGGTCTACCTCTCTATGGATTTCGACAAAGACTGCTACGTGGGTCTGAGTGATTTGGCTCTTTTTGCCGCCGAGTGGCTTAAGTGCACTGACCTGTCGAACCCGGCCTGTTCCTGGGAATGATCTTAAAACTGCACCCGAACTACTGCCGAGACAAGAAGTCCCGGGCAAGCGGTTTTCTGTTTCGCTCATATCTGCGTAAACGTGGAGACATGGCCGGTCCTTCTACTATCTTATCGCCTTGCGCGGCAGATAAAAGTCCCCCGGTCCGACGCCTTCTGGATAAGGCTCGTTGGTCGGTCGGCGCATGATCACCTTCATGGTCTCAACATCCGCCGGCCCATACGTCTGGACGTGTCCGTCGGAGAAGGCGGCATTGAGCCGCACATCCACGGCCTGCCGCCCGTAATCGAAGGTTCGCGTCCGCGACCAGTAAGCGGATGAAAGCACCGTCCCAGCCGTGATAGCCGCTCCCTTGAACCGCTCGCAACTGCCGAACGCATAACGGCTGCGATGGTGACCATAGCCGAAGTAATCGCTCGCCATAAGCGTGCTTTCCCCCCACGACCCGGCCGTCGTCCGCGGCCCGCGGAAAAGTCCATCCCGCTCCGGCAGATATCCGGTGTAATTCCAGTAAAAACAGTATGTACCGCTTACCGGATCCTCAGCCGCAGGCGTCTCCGGATTGTCCCACTCGTCGCCGGCATCCCACGCCTCCTGCAGGTACGGATACCTTTGCGGCGCGCTTGGGCAATAAACCAACCTCGCATCATCCACATACCCCGCTAGGTACGCGCTCATCGAACGGTATTGCCGCTCCATTCGCCGGTAGCCGGTAATCATCATCGGTTCCTGCCAGTTCCATCCCGGCCCCATTCCCACAGTCGCGACCGACTCAGGAAATTCATCATCGTTGTCCATCGCGTATAGCGTCGTTCCTCGCACCGCCTCCCGCTGCCGAGTGCCGCCAATCAAGCGGCGCACCTTCATCCTGACCCCCACCAGGCTCGGGCCTATGATTCCGATTACAAGAGATATGATTGCAACTACCATCAGCAGCTCAATGATAGTGAATCCCCTGCCCCGCCGCCGACCGCCAATCAAGTTGTGTGTGCAGGAAGTAATAACAGCTCCTCCATGCTGTGCATCCCCACCTTACCATAGCTTTAAACTATACCCGATTTCTTCTCGCCGCCAAAACAAAAACTTGCCCACCGCCCATTTGCCCACAGAATCCCACACTGATGAAGCGTTGTGGAGTCGAACGTTCCAGCCCGCATCGATACAAGCAGAACCGAAAACACCTTCTTTAGCACAAGTGGTTTCAGACTTTGGTCAGGAGTCTCGTGGGAGCTCGATGAAGTGTAGGCAGGTCCCTCTCGCTTCGGGCCGCCTGAGTTATCGAACGGATAGTCGCCCGACGCGCCAGCAGTTGCTGAGCCGGCGTCTGCCTGGCGATATTCACAAGAACGCCGCCGGCAGCAGCGCACAAAAGCATGCTCGTACCGCCCGCTGAGATAAACGGCAGCGGAATGCCTTTCGTCGGCAGCACGACCGTAACCACGCCGATGTTGATCGCAGCCTGGATGGCTATAGTCAGCGTGATGCCCGCCGCCAGCAGCTTGCCGAATCGATCGCGGCAGCGAATCGCAACCGTCAGTCCCAGGATCACAAGAATCGCAAAAAGGAGCACCACGAAGAGCGCCCCCGCAAAGCCGAGTTCCTCGGCGATGATGGAGAATATAAAGTCCGTTGTATCCTCAGGCAGGTGCCCGTACTTGGAAACCCCCATGCCAAGCCCCTTGCCCCATGTCCTGCCGCCGGCGATCGCGATCAGCGACTGTTGAGCCTGGTAAAGGTTCGCAGGACTGGCAAGTTCCGGATTAAAGAACGATTTTATACGGTTGATGCGCGTCGTCGACGACATTACCGCCGCAAGAAACGCCGGCGCCGCCGCCAGCGCAGGCACGGCGAAATGCCACCATCGGGCCCCACCAATCAGCAGCATAATGAAAGTCAGCAGCGCGATAAACGCCGCCGTACCGAAATCCTGCGTTACGATCAACCCCGTAACCAGACCCGCCAAAAGACATACCGGCACAAACCTCCTCCAAAACAGGTGTATACTGTCGGCAAAATAGTCGGCAAACGCCGCAAGAAAGAAAACCATCGACCACTTGGCCAGCTCAGACGGCTGGAAACTGATCGACGCCGGACCAAGCGGTATCGAAAGCCATCGCCGCGCATAATTCTTCTCCACCCCGAAAATCAGCACCGCCACAAGCAGAATGATCGACGCCGGCAGCAGCCAGCCGGCAACCGACCGACCCGGCCCATGTTGGCCAAACCCGAACCGCCGGTAATCGATACGCGAGACCGCGTAAAGAATCACCACCGCAAGCGGAAAGAAAAACAACTGTTTCAGTGTTGTAAACTGATAAAAATGGCGGATATCGTATCCGCTGCTGACGTTCGCCCCGGCCGAGAATATAAAAACCGTCCCCATAGCCATTAGCAGTAGAATGGCCGCCTCGATCAAATAGGCAATCCGGCTGTCGTTGGCCGCGGTGATCAATGCTGTTTTTCCTGGTAAAAGAGGCTTGGCTACGCAAGCGGTTTGGTTATTGTCGGCAAACGTGGGGCTTTCGCCGCAAAAAACGGGGCGGTGACACTAAGGTTCCTGGTGACATTCACAATAAACGCGAGGACGACCCGATTCTCATGATGTCCGCACTAAATCCTCGGGACTCAAGCCATCGGGAAACTCGTCGTAGTCGAAGCTGGCATAAGAATTACCGACAGCATACAAAGATAGGCCGAGCGCCTGGACCAAGGCTTCGTGCCGCATGAACGCGAACGGGTAACCGTCCTCGTCAAATGAGGATTTTCGGAGGATGCTTTCGACGGAAGCAACGTCGCCTAATCCGAAGACCGAGCAGAGCTTGTCGGGGTCTCCGCCTTCCGGGCCGGCGGGATCAGTTTCCACATCAAAATAGCTGGGGCAGGAATTGTACTGATCGACCAGTTCTCCATTCAGAAAGAGTTGGTACCACAGGATGTCGTCGTCGTGATTGAGGACTGCCAACAGGGGGCACTCAAACCTGTGAGAAAGCTGTGAAGCGAGATGCGAGATCGTGTCCAGATCCTGCTCGTCGGATTCCTCATCGTATACGACAATGCAGCCGTTCTGGACAGGGGTCACAATCGCGTTTCGGCCTTTCATCGCCGTAGCCACAGCTTTCTGATCCGGTCCTTTCACCGTGTAGTTCACGTAGAAATTGCCCATACAGCTCCGCTCTTTTCCTGAAGACAATGATACACCAGTTTTTGCACATACTGGTCCATACTCATTTGGTTCCGACCGCCTTGAAAAAGGTGTAGCAGAAGGTGCCGTGGGGTATGATTCTCGCCGAAATATCAGGGTTCGGTCAAGCAGAAAACTTACTCAATTGTGCATGATGCGCGTGGCAAGTGAGACCTTTTGGCCACGAGTGTTGATTTCGCCGCCCACCATTTGTTTTTGGAAGGTCAGGTGCGTGTCTTCTATTTGGACTGTCACTTCGTCGAGGGTCTGGGTGATTGCGGCCTTTGCAATTGAGCGGGTATCCGCGGAGGCAGCGGTCAGGACGTTCAGAAAGTAGTCTGTTTGGGCGAGTTTAGTGGGGGAGATCTCTATGCGGCATTTTGGGGCTGGGCCGGTGTTTCGGTTTGGGGCGTAGGTTTGGTCATTCAAGGTGTAGAGGTCGTCGCCAGAGATGAGTTCTACCTCTGGGTTATCGGGGAGGAGGGATTGTATGAAGAGGCGGCCTTTTCCGTTGGTGATGGTGAGGGTGTCACCGTTTTGGGTTGGGGTTTGCATGGCCTGTAGGAGCCAGGTTTTTTTGTAGTTGGGGCGTTTTGCCTTCACGCGATCGAAGATGATGAAGGTGTCGGGGCGCAGGTAGACGATCTGGCGGGTGAAGTGTTCGAGCTTTTTTGGCGAGTAGGCGCGGGTGCAGTCGGCGGCGATGTAGACGTAGTCGCCCTTGTCCTCGAAGGCTAAGATGTCGCCGATGTCGTAGAGCGAGTGCCCCTTCTCCCATGCCTGGGCGTCGGCGACGGCGCCGTTGTGGTGAGGCCAGTCGTGGTGCTGGCCGCCATCGTTGGAGGTGACCGCCCCCGCGCGAATGCCGGGCCAGGTCTCGGCCGGGTCGTAGACGAGGATGGTGTTGTGGGCGATGGTGCGGAGATGGTAGTTGACATCGTGCCTGCTGCCGAATGCGTCGTAGTGCCCGCCGTCGCCTGCGAGCTCGTCATATTTGTAGATGAGGAAGTGCCCGACGTCCAGGTGCTGATGCGCCGTGAAGCGGTCGCCGCACTTAAAGAAGAAATACGTCGCATCGTCGTCCCACGAGCTGCGGGCATAGACATAGCCCGGTCCGGTGCTGATATGCGACAGCTTAAACGTCTTCAGATCGCCCGCACGCATAGTCGCATCGCGCCACAGGAAGTCCTTGTATGCATACACGCCCACGCTTGATCGCGGCGTCGTCTCGTTAAATGCATGCACAGCCTTATGGGCCGCATCGTCGCGGTAATGGTTCACGAGGATACGACGCGCCGACAGCGTCTTGTCGCGATCGCCGCCGAACACTCGCCCGCCGCCGTCGCCCATAGGGATGGCGCGACGTGAGCCATAGGTGCCGATGCCCGGATACGCCTCGAACATTGACGCAACGGCCCGGCCCTTGAAAAATCGTTCGGCATCGGCATAGTAATCGACGCCCTCGCAACACATGGCAGCTTCGCAGAAGAACAGCCACTCATAAAGGCAGTAATTGACATAGTACCCTTCCGCCCATCCGCCTCCCCCACACGCAAGATTAAGTGCCGGCGCCGCCCGCGTAAGCCAATCGGCACGCAGCGTCCGCAGAATCTCCGCGGCACGTGGATTCTCATAATACGTCGCATAGCACGCCAGGCCAATGCCCCAGTTCTTGTAGGAATACCAACCGTTGTGGAACACGTGCGTCTCGGAGTTCACATTCGCGTCGACAGTCTTGTTCATATAATCGTGGAAGGCAGCCCGTTCGTCGGCGGTCCAGTGCTCGTAGCACAAGTCGTAGGCAATCGCGCACAGCGCCAGGTCCGAGCCGAATGTAACATGCCCCGACCGGATCGGCCCGCGAACATACTTCATCGCCCTCTCCACCACCTCGCGGCCAAGCTGTCCATCCTGCTCAACGGCACAAACCAGAGCCGACGAAATAATCTTCGAATGGTCGTCCGCATCCCCGCCGCGCGCAACCCGCACGACCCGTTCCCAGTCCCCCTTCCGCTCGCCGGCAAGCCGCTGCAGATACTCCCGCGACCCTGACAAACGAGGATGCTCGCGCGGCACGGGGTGCGCAGCCAGTACACAGCCTGTCGACGCGGCCATCACAATAATAATACCCGTTGCCGGCAACGTCCGTCCCGCCATGATTCGCTCCGAATGTATACGCATAAATGCAGCGGCACAACCGCCAACAGTTGATCATGTCTTCGGCCTGGCCGCGCGCCAGCCTGCCTTCAGCATGGCCGAAAGCTCGGCAACCGTACCCTTCATGTCCTCGGCCGCCGCCACGTTAGCGTTCTCCGCAGGATCCGCATCATGATCATAAAGTTCGCGAGCCATTATCCGCCCGCTTGATCGCTCCTGCCATTCGGTATATCGCCACCGCGCCGTCCGCATCGTATAACCCATCACCTTGCCGCGCGGGTACTGGCTGAACGCAGCGCTCTTCCAGGGTCGATCTGGCTTGCCCATCAGCGGAACAAAGCTCGTCCCCTCGCAGTGCGCGGGCACAGCCACGCCGGCCAACTCGCAGATGCTCGGATAAATGTCCACAAACTCAGTGAGCGCACTGGTTCGCACGCCTCCCCTGCCCCCCGGCGCCGACGCGATCATAGGCACACGCGTATCCAGCTCGAAATTCGTATGCTTTGACCACAGCGAGTGCTCGCCTAACTTCCACCCGTGATCGCCCCACAGAATCACAACCGTGTTCCTGCGCAGATCCAGCCGATCCAGCTCCTCCAGCAGCCGACCAACCTGCGCGTCCATATACGAGACGCAGGCATAGTAGGCCTGGATGAGCGTGCGCGCAAGATCATCGCTCAACGGCCCCTTCTTCGGAATCCCGTAGTAGTTCCGCAGTTCGCCCCAGTCCGTAGGCGCATAAGACGGACAGTCCTTCGGCAGGAACGGATTATCCGCCAAACGTATCTCCTCGCGCGGGTACAGATCCCAGTACTTCTTCGGCGCGTTAAACGGCAGGTGCGGCTTGTAAAAACCCATCGCCATGAAAAACGGCCTGCCCTCACCCTTTAGCCGGCGAAGTTCCGCGATCGCATGATCAGTGTTGGCGCCGTCAGGATAGTAATTGTCCGGCACATCGGCCGCCTCATATGCCGGCCCTCGTCCCTCGCTGTTGGGCATCTCCGAAGTGTACTCGTTCATCTGTTCTATGGCTTCCTGCGTGATGTAGCCGCGCCCTTTCCATTTGCCTTCCGGAAATGTACCCGCCCGGAACGGCGCCGCCGACCAACCCTCCTGGTCGTCGTTCGGATGGTGATATATCTTGCCGATCGAAAGCGTTTCGTAGCCGCTGTTCCTGAAATGCTGCGGCAGCGACAAAACGTCCGGCAATGCCTTCCGCAGCGGCGTGTTCAGATCGTATATTCGCGTCGAGTCCGGCCGCAAACCGCTCAGAACGCTTGCGCGCGACGGCGCGCAAACAGCCTGCTGGCAATAAGTCCGCTCAAACAGCAGCCCCTCACGCGCAAGCCGGTCGATATTGGGCGAGATCATCTGCCCGTGCCCATAGCAGTTCAGTTGCGGCCGCAGATCGTCAACCGCAATGAACAGCACGTTCACCTTGCCCCGTGCCGCAGAAGCCGATTCCGCCAAAGAAGGCAAAACGACCGCCGCTCCCGCCGCCCCAAGAAACCTCCGTCGACTGATTCCACCCATAGGAATATCTCCTCCACATAAGTTAAACATTATTGCACGATCTCGTCGATCTTCGCCGCAAGAATAAAATCGTTCTCGTGCAGGCCCCCGATCTTGTGGGTGTAAAGCGTAACAACCACCTTGCCCCACCCCAACTGAATATCCGGATGGTGCTGCTGTTCTTCCGCGATCGCTCCGACATTGTTGGTAAACTCCAGCGCCGAGGCAAAATTCTTGAATCTGAATGCCCGCTCAAGGTGATGCCCGTCGATTACCCGCCAGTCCGCATGTAACTGGCTCTTCAACGGCTCGATCTCCTCCAGTGTCAGAGGCTCGACCCCGCCCCTGCACGGAACACACTTGCCCCGCGCCAGCGGGCATGATGAATCATCGCTTTGCATGGCTCACCGCTCCAAATGCACATTCATTCAATACAAACCAACTAAGACGTTCGGCTGTTCTGCAATTATAGACTCTTCCACCCGGCTGGTCAAATCAGAAGCAGAATTGCCATGTTTATCGGACGTCACACTTTGTTCTGAAGGGCACAATTCTTCCTGACGATAGTTAAACACCTGAAAAAACCGTTTGCACGCCGTGCCTCGTTTGATAATATGGTCGCCGACTGCGTCCGACGGAGGCCGCAGGCAGGGTGTGGGCAGGCATTCACTTTCATGGCTTAACACAAAAAGGATTCGACTATGGCAGAGTTTTCAGTAAGTCCGTCTGGAGAAAAATTCCCCATTCCGCACCGCGAAGAATACGCACCGGAAATGCAGCGACTGGAGAAACTGACCGCCGCCGCTCGCGCCGAGGGCAAAGAGATCGTCGTCGTCATGGGCGTCGGCTTCGTCGGCGCCGTAATGGCCGCCATCGTCGCCGACACCGTCGACAAAGAGACCGGCAAACCCGCCAAGTTCGTCATCGGCTGCCAGCGACCCAGCACCAGAAGCTATTGGAAGATACCCATGCTTAATCGCGGCCAGTCGCCGGTTAAGGCCGAGGACCCGGAAGTAGACCCGATGATCGCCCGATGCGTCAATGACAAGAAGACGCTTGTCGCAACCTTCAACAGCGACTGCCTCAAACTGGCCGACTGCGTCGTAGTCGACGTCCAGTGCGATTACAGCAAGCAGCACCTCGGCAATCTCCGCACCGGACAGGCCGAAATGGGCGCCCTCGAAGCCACAATCAAAACCATCGGTGAAAAGGTCGAGCCGCACTGCCTGACGCTCATCGAAACCACAGTCGCACCCGGAACAACCGAATTCGTGGCCTGGCCGATCATGAAGAAGGCCTTCAAGGCACGAGGCATAACGAGCGAACCGCTGCTTGCACACAGCTTCGAACGCGTCATGCCCGGCAAGGAATACGTATCGAGCATCCGCGATTTCTGGCGCGTATGCTCCGGCTGCAACGCCGAAGCGCGCCGACGCGTGGAGAAGTTCCTCCGCGAGGTGCTCAACACCGAAGACTATCCCCTGACTGTAATGGATCGACCCATCGAATCCGAGACCACCAAGATCGTGGAAAACTCCTACCGCGCGACGATCCTCGCGTATCTCAACGAATGGAGCCTCTTCGCCGAGCGCAACGGCGTCGACCTCATCAAGGTCATCAAGGCCATCAGGATGCGCCCCACCCACAGCAACATGATCTTCCCCGGCCCGGGCATCGGCGGCTACTGCCTGCCGAAGGACGGCGGCCTCGGCCACTGGGCCTATAAGCACATCCTCGGCTTCGAAGACGACATCTTCAAGATCACCACTACCGCAATCGACATCAACGACACGCGAGGCCTGCACGTCGCCACCCTCACGCGAGACGCACTCCGCAACATGGGTCGATACATCGCCGGCGCCAACGTCCTGCTCTGCGGCGCAAGCTACCGACAGGACGTCGCCGACACGCGATACTCCGGCTCAGAGATCGTCGTCCGTAAACTCACCGAAATGGGAGCCGAAATGCACGTCCACGACCCGTACCTCGAACACTGGTATGAACTCGAAAGCCAGGGCGATTATCCCGCCCCCGGCCACTCGTGGTCTCGCTTCTTCCGCAACCAGGACGACCTTGTCAACATCCGTGTCCAGAGCGATCTCGCCAAAGCACTCAAAGGCGCCGAAGCAATGATCCTGGCCGTGCCTCACGAGCCCTACCTCAACCTCGATCCCGACCAGATAGTCAAGTGGGCATGCGCACCGCTGGCGATCGTCGACTGCTTCGGAATCCTCAGCGATGACAATATCCGCCGATACTTCGAACTCGGCTGCGAAGTCAAGGCCCTCGGCCGAGGCCACATCCAGCGCATCAAAGAAAGCGTCCGGAACAAGGCGAAGTCCTGAGCTCTTGACGTCCAAAGTGAATTCGCAAGGCCCGCTAACAACGGGCCTTTTCTCTTGATTGCCGGCAGCCGAAACGGTATCATGTATGTTGAATGGCGGATTCCGCGGCCGCGTATTCCAACGGGCCCATTATGCGCAGGGTGCACCTCGTTCATCCGGCTCATCAGCCCGTTCGCGTAATACAAAAGAGAGGAGACATACCCATGTTCAGAAAACTCAAGTGCATTGCTGTTGTAGCGTCTACACTTCTGTCGATGGCCACCAGCGGGCAATCTTTACCGGCGATTACTTACCAGGGCCGTCTCATGGATCATGGATCCCCCGCGGACGGCGCCTTCGATTTCACTTTCACCATCTTCGACATGGCGACCGGCGGAGCCGTTGTCGGCTCGCCGTTTTCACTGAATCGTGTCAATGTCAATGGCGGGTACTTCACGGCGACACTCGATTTCGGACAGGGGGTTTTTAACGGCCAACCAAGATGGCTCCAGATAGCCGTTGCACCATCCGGTCTGACCAAAAAGACTGTACTTTCACCTCGGCAACAGATCACCCCTGTACCATATGCTGTGCATGCGCTCAACACAGAAACCGGCAGCGCCTGCCAGCGAACGAGAATCGTTAGTACCGTAGCAGGTTTGCGCGAAGCTCTTTCGTCAATTATTGACGCCGACGCCGAACGGAGGTACTTGATCCGGCTGGAGCCGGGCTGGTACGACCTCCAAACACAGCCGCTGCGCATGAGGCCCTTTGTGGATATCGAAGGTGCCGGGCCCGGCAGCACGGTTCTTACCGGCATCACCGACCCACAGGCCGGTTACCTCGAATCCGCGGTCGTAATCGGAGCCGATGACGTTAACCTGAGAGGCCTTACTATTCAAATGCAGCCGAATATCAGCTACGCTATCGGCCTTTTGAACCATGGCGCCTCCATGAAGGTCTCGGATGTGTCTTTTACCACAAAGAGAGAAACCCAGGGAAGCAATGGCTATGCAATCCTCAATCGCACCGGCGCTTTCCTCCGACTTGACAGAGTACACATCGACTTGCGGGAGCTTGATTACACCTTTGCCGAAACCACCGGCATCTGGAATCAGGCAAGCGACCTGGAAACGAGACACTGCGACATCGCAATATGGTACGGCGGCGATGAATACGGCATACTCAATGAGGCAGGCTGGTTTTTGCTGGACCACACCACAATCGAAGTGCGGCACATAGCAACAGGCGTCGGTATTGCCTGTTACGGCTCTATGGGTCATCGGCCAGTGGTGCTCAAACAGTCAACCGTGATAAGCGCCGACTATGCCATCGAAACAAATGGCGTTTACAACTATGAACTGGACGGCACAACCCTGCGCGGACGCATCGACATAGGAAGCGGCCAGATCATCGCCTCCGACGGCGCAACACAGCGTGTGGAACTCCGTGATCCCAGTCCTAACGTTGTAAATGGCTATCCGCCTTATGAGTACAGCCCAGGTCATTTCATGGGCAATCACGTCCAGCCGGGCGTTTACGGAGGTACCATCGCCGGAGGCGGGGGACTCTATCCCGACGAGGAGATCAACGTGGTCACAGGCCATTTCGGCACCATCTCGGGAGGGCGACGTAACCAGGCCGGCCAAGCCGCAGCCGTCAGCGGAGGAGCCCAAAACGAGGCATCGGGCCTCTATTCGACCGTGCCGGGGGGTTACGACAATAACGCCGCGGGCCAATACAGCTTCGCCGGCGGATCGGGGGCCAGGGCCTTGCACGACGGTTCATTCGTCTGGGCCGGCAAGGGCAGCGTCCCCCTTGCAAGCACCGCAGCCGATCAATTCCTCGTCAGTGCCTCTGGGGGATTCGGCATCAACGCCGTGCCCGATATCGGCAGCCTCATCGTGTCAATGCCGGGTCGCGTGGAGGTTACGGCCGCAACCCGCATGGGCTTCTTGACCAGTGCCGACCTCAACATCATTAGCGGCGGCAACGGGATTCTGAGCGTTAGCGGGAATATGAGCCTCGGGGTTGCCAATAACCATGTCGCTCAAATAGGCGGCACAGTAGATCACACCATTGGCAAGGCCCTTCTCGTAAATGCACAGCAGGCGATCCGCGCTTCGGCGGGCAATTCCATCGCCAGACTCGAAAGCAATGGGGACATACTGTTGTCAGGCAACGACATCTCTTTGACCGCCCAGCCCTTAGGCGACCGCGGCAGCACGCTAACAGTGAAGAGCAATTACATCTCCCTGGATTCTCACACGAATGATCTTCGCTTGTACTTGAAACACCTGCCCGTCGGCGGCGGGTCCAGAACGCTGACAGTTAATTCCTCCGGAGAGGTAATCGCGATGGTTTCAAGCGAGCGATACAAAAGCGATGTGCAAAAACTGCATCCGAATACCAATGCGGTATTGAACCTGGAGCCGGTGCGGTTCAAATACACCGACAGCGGCAAGGAGGACGTGGGCTTGATTGCCGAGCGGGTGGACGAGCATGTCAAGGACCTTGTCATCTATGACAACGAGGGCCGACCCGATGCCGTCAAGTACGACCGCCTCAGCGTCTACATCCTGGAGATCGTCAAGGAACTCAAGGCCGAGAATAGACGCCTAAAGGTGCGTGTAGACGAACTCGAAAAGCGTCTCGGCGAGAAATGACTGAAACTCGCAATTCACAAATCATATTGCTGGCCGGACCGCGGCTCAACTGCTATGATAGCGTCCAAAATAAGACCTTTTTCGAGGGTCCTGATGCCATGATCATCGCAACGTTTAACGCCAATTCAATACGCACAAGACTCGACATCATTCTCCACTGGCTAAAGAACCAGAACCCCGACATATTGTGCGTCCAGGAAACAAAGGTGCAGGATCACGAATTCCCCATCGACGCCTTTATGGATGCCGGCTATCACGTCGTATTCCGCGGGCAGAAAAGCTACAACGGCGTCGCTACCATCAGCCGCCTGCCCATCACCGACAGCGCTGTCGCCGTGGACCAGATTGATGCCGAGGCCCGTTTCCTGCAGACCACCGTCGGCGGCATAATCGTCGTCAACACCTATGTGCCCCAGGGCGTTGACCGCGAAAGTGAGCGATTCCAGTACAAGCTCAGATGGCTCGCCGCCCTCGAAGAGTACTTCAAAAGCACCTGCACCCCTCAAACGCCGTTGGTCTGGCTGGGCGACCTAAACGCCGCCCTCGACGAGCGCGACGTGTACGACCCTGCCGGACTCTGGGGCCACGTCTGCTATTGCGCCGAAGTTCAGGACGCAATCAGGCGAATCCGCGAATGGGGATTTGAAGACGTATTTCGCCTGCACAACCAGGACGACAAACAATACACTTTCTGGGACTACAGAGCCATGAGCTTCCAAAGAAACAAAGGCTGGCGGCTTGACCACATCATGGCCACCCCGCCGCTCGCGCAGAAGTGCACCCGCTGCTGGATCGACACCGCCCCCAGAGCTCTCTCAAAGGCGTCGGACCACACCTTCCTCGTCGCCGAATTCAAACTCTGATCCCGCCCGACCAAAAAATCCGGCGCCGCCGAACAAACGCCTCACGGCTGATTGGGATCGACCGCCAATCCTTCCGGCAGATTGAACTCCGGCCCATCCGCATGCCCGCTGTCGGCTACCGACTCATCCGCCTTGTCTTCCAGCAGGTCGGCAAGCGGCTTTGTCAAGTCCCCCGCCTTCCACGACGCGATCTCGTATACCCAGCCCGCGTGCCGCTCCCGAAAGGCGTTCGCCGCATCGCGAGCCAGAAGCTTCGCCTCCTTGGCCTTTAATTCCTCCTCGGTCTCCGAGCCGTCACGTTTCACCGTAACAGCCGCCGTATCCGTGAACTCAGCGTCCACCTTCAGAAACACCTTGTCATCCGCCTTGGCGATTTTGAACGTATACACAGTGGAATCCTTGAGCCGCGCAACGTAAGTCGTGTCGAAATTAAGCTCGCCAGCTTTCGCCGCCGACTGAACATCGGTGAACTGTAAACTCGAAAGCGCACCGAAAACCTGCCTGTAAGTGCTGCCCTTCCACTTCTTGCCCTCAGGTATGCCCGATGACAGCACAACCTCCTCGCTGTCTCCGTCTCGGCGCAGCGTATACGTGCCGTCCGCGCTCGTTACCGTAACGCTCTCTATCTTCTCGCGCTCGGTGCTCGTCAGACGCTTGTCGATGTAATCCATGCTCGACATCCGCGGCCACGGCGCGCCCTCAACAAGATAAACCTCGTCCGCCGCCAGCAGCCGCACATATACCCGCTGCGTGTCCGGATCCGTCTCGCTGATCACGATCCCGCCGAACCCCTCGATCGGTTTGCCTTCGACATCCAGAAACTTCACGATGTAACGCGCAGTGTCTTCGCTCACACCAAGATCCTTGTGGTTTTGCGCATTCCTCGTCACCAGTTCCAAGGTCTTGATGTCCAGTATCTCCGCCACCAGACCGTTAATCTCGTTCACCAGCGCCGGATAGTCCTCCTTGTTCGTAACGACGTAGCCGCCCCCCTTGCGCGCGATCTTCGTCTCCTCGTCCTTGCTCGCCAGAACCACAGTCGCTATCTTGCTCGTGTCCAGACCCTGTACGAGATTCACGTTCCGCGCAGAGAATGACGGCGAAGGCCTGCCGATCTGCGACGTCACCACCGCAAGCACCGCCATTACCGCCGCAACTGCGCCCAAAACCATAAGTTTCCGATTGCTCATTCTATGACTCCCGTTATTTCCTCAAGCATCGCTGGCATGACTTATATAATGCCGCTTCATCATACTCCGCCGCACACTCAGCGCTATCGCAATCAGCAATATGATCGCCGGACCCGGAAGCGTACACAGGTTCCGAAGCGTCATCCCCAACTTCTCGATCCGACGCACTTTCTCCATCTTCACCCGGCGAAGCTGCGTCTGAAGCTCGCGAATCTTAGCCTCCACTTCCATCTTCTCGTTGAGAATCTGCGTCTCCACGATCTTGCCCTCTTCGCCTCGCGCCGACGACAGAATCTCATTGAGTTTCTGCTGGAAGCCGGCGATCTCCGCGTTGATCTTCGCCTCTTCTTCCGAAGTTTCCTTCTCGGCCTGCCGCTCGATCTCGTCCACCACCGTAAACGGCCGCTTGAAATTGCCCCGCGACCGAATCGCTATCAGGTTGCTCGATCCGCTCAGGTCCTCGATCGCGTTGAGCATCAGCGCCGCATTGTCGTCAACCACCGTCGTGCCGAAAAACGTGTCCCGGTACGCAACGATGTCGCTGATGAAATCCACGTCTGAAAAAACGATCACCGCGCAGTCCTCGGAAGCCTCCGTCAGACCCACAAGCGTCTTGGTCTTCTTCTCCTCGCCCTCATCGTCCGCTGCATCATCGTCGTCACCGCCGGACTCATCGATCTCAACGCCGTCCGGAAACGCCGATTTCAGCCTGCCGGTTACAAGGTAACCCATATTCACCGGAGCCGAGCCGTCGGTGAACTTCGCCATCAGCGCCGAGTAGTCCGGAAAAGCCAGCTCATACGGACTCGACACCCGCCACGAGTTGCCGCGGTTGGTCGTCATCAGCAGCGGCGTCAGACTCGCACGCTGCTCGCCCTCGCCCACAGCCGTCTTTTTCAGAACGCCCGGAAACATCATGTTGACCTTGTTGAGGTCCGCCGTAATCGCCGTTTCAGGGTTGAAGCATTCGTGCACCTTCGACAGCGAAAGGATGCCGATTATCTTCTGAGGCCGCTCGTTCGGCCTGAAAGACCCCGTCACCGCAAGGCCCCGGTCCCCTGCAAAAGTGTTCGCCGGCATCTCCAGCCCCCACGCCCGAAGCAGAGCCTCCAGATTCGAATGAGTCTCCGGCATACGACCCATCTGCATCGCCATCTGGTCCGGCCGGTCGGCCACACAATGCGGATCGATGCAGATGATCGCACGACCGCCCTTCAGCACGTACTGATCAATGGCGAACTGAGTCTTCTCCGAAAGACCCTTCGGATGAATCACGAGAAGCATATCAACGTTGCGAATCTCATCCACGTCCGTCTCGATCTGACTAACCTCGTAGCTCTGCTCAAGATGCCTCACCAGACCCCACTTCGGCTGCGGCTGACGACCCTGCGCCGCCATCATCTGAGCCATATATCCCGTATCGCCCATCACAGGCAGCGAACTGAGAATACCCACCCGCCGCTTCTGCCGCGTCATCGCCGTATCAATCAAATAACTGATGTCATACTCGATGAAGTTCTGCCGGTCCGGCGAGAAAAACTCGATTGTCTTTTCCACCCCGAACTGCGTCTGCAAGACCATGCCGAAGAAAAAGTTTTCCTCCTCGTTGATCGCAAAACGCTTCAGACCGTAACGTATGGCGTCCATCTCGTCATCCGAAAACGGCCGAGGATCGATTACCTCCAGTTGAACCTTGCCCTTCGCCGCCGACACATACTCGTCAAGAAGCGCCTTGACAAAAGTATAGTAATTATTGAAGAAGCGTATCTGGTCCGGACCCTTCATCGCAGCCGTCTTCGTATAGTACAGCTTGATCCGGATCGGCTGGTTCAACTGATCCAGTATCGCCTTCGTACCGTCCGAAAGCGTATACAGCCGCTGCTCGGTAATATCCGCACGCAGAGAACCGCCAACGTTCTGAGTGATGCTGATCGCAGAAACCCCGATGACCGCGATAAACAACACCGCGATGATTGCACGCATCAGTCTGCTCATTAGTTCGCCTTCCTTTCATTCAGTATAACACCGCATGCCGCGACCCATACCGCTATCAGAATCACGAAATACGCAATGTCCTTGAACTCGATTATACCCTTGAGCATCGAATCGAAATGTGTCTGAAAACTAAGACTCTCGATCACGCCCAGAAGACCCGCCGGTACGGTCGCCGACAGGTAATTCAAAGTCGTAGGCATGCCCGCATAAACCAGAACCGCACACGCAACTACCGCCAGGATAAAACTGATTACCTGGTTCTTCGAAAGAGCCGAGAAAAACGACCCGATCGCCAAAAAGCCCCCCGCCATCAGAAGGCTGCCCATATAGCCCGTTATGATCAGCCCAACGTCAGGATTGCCCAAATATGCAACCGTAGCAGGAATCGGAAACGTCAGCGCAAGAGCAATCGCCAGAAACGTCCACGCCGCAAGAAACTTGCCCAATACCGCCTGACCCACGGTGATCGGAAGCGTAAACAGAAGCTCAATCGAGCCCGTCTTGCGCTCCTCCGCCCACAGCCGCATAGCGGTCGACGGAACCATGAACACGAACAACAGCGGCAGGTTCTGGAAGAACGTCCGCATGTCCGCCTGACGAAATTCGAAAAACCCTTCCTTGAACGTCAGGTAGCCCCCGAAGAACAAGAATATCACAAGGAACACGTACGCCACCGGCGTCGCGAAGTAACCCTTCAACTCCCGTTTGTATACCGCCCAAAAGCCGTTCATAATCGTGGACTCCTGCACTGTGAGAATTGCTGCTTAGTCGTTATCAGGCAATTTTCTTTGTGGACGTGATCTTTCGGAACACTTCGTCTAAGGTGCAATGATGCTGATCCTTCAAAACGCTTGGAGTGGAATCAACCAGTATCTGCCCGCGGGCAATTATCACCGCACGATTGCAGACGATCTCCACCTCCTCAAGAATGTGTGTCGAAACGATGATGCACTTGTCCTTGGCCATCTCGTTGATCAGCAGCCGAACCTCATGCTTCTGGTTCGGATCCAGCCCGTCGGTCGGCTCATCCAGGATTAGAACCTGCGGATCATGAATCAAAGCCTGCGCAAGCCCCACCCTGCGCTTGTAGCCCTTCGAAAGCGTATCTATCGTCTGGTGGTAAACCGAATCGATCGAACACATCGGCACGATCCGGTCCAGAGCCTTCTTGCGAGCCGCGCCTTTGATCTGCCGTGCGTCGCAAACAAAATCCAAAAATCCCCCAACCGTCATTTCCGGATAAGCGGGAGCGTTCTCTGCCAGGTAGCCGATACACCTGCGAACGCCCAGCGAATCAGTCAGAATATCGTGCCCGCAAACCTCCGCCGTACCGCTGTCAGGAGTCAAAAAGCACGCCAACATCTTCATCGCAGTGCTCTTGCCGGCGCCGTTCGGCCCCAAAAAACCCAGCACGTCCCCCTTGGCCGCTTCGAACGAAATGTCATCAACCGCCACGATCGGCCCGAATGTACGCCGCAAATGCCTAACACTGATCATAAGTCGTCTCCAATAAGACCCACGGACGCGATGCCGTCTCGACAGATCGGCTTGACGCGCATGTACGTCCAATTCTACTTATTAGTTCGAACGTTTTAAGTATTTTCCTTCGTTTGTCAACACCACCCCGGACCAAAAATTTCCAGTTAGACCGGATCGGCTTCCGCTGACCCGCAATGCAATGGAAGAAACTGACGTCAAATTACCGCTTTCCGCCAGCCGATGCCCGATGCGATGGATTACGCCTTCGCCGGGCTGATATCAATACTGGGGAACTAGGATTCGAACCTAGACTAAATGATCCAGAGTCATTTGTGCTGCCGTTACACTATTCCCCAGTGTTTTTCTATCCTCTGTTACTCGGCCCGGCCGACGATTTTCTTTACTTTCCTCCCCACGCCCCTTCGGAAAAACCCGGAATATACACCCCAGGCCCCCTTATGTCCAGACCCCTTCAAAAAAAACTCGTGGCATCGTGCCATGGGCATCCTGCCCGTGATTTGGACCGTCATCCTGCCCGTGATTAGTCCAAGGCACGCCTTGCCCCCGGCACGCCGAGAGCCGCCCCCCCGTTCTGCTGACATGAAGAAATTTCGCATAGTTCATGCCGTTTACCGAAACACCCTGCGTTCTTTGTCCGAATCTGCTCAAAAACAGCGATCGCAATACAGATATCTAACTTGCAGGATGCTCAAGTTTTTTTCTTGAGTACACGATAACCGCATATAATATACTGTACGGACAAACGCTCACAAACAAACGACAAACTCGGCAGGCTAAAGACGCGAATCCGGCTTGCCCTCCTGTCGATCATTCGCGCACCTCGGCGGCGAGCTTAACCGCCCCACAAGTGATACAACTTTGGCAGATCAAACGACAAGAAAGGCAAGACGACTACAATGATCAAGACACTCATTGTCGATGACGACCCCGCCTCCACCCTGCTGCTTAAACTACACATGGAGAAATATGGCCCCTGCCAGACAACCGACCAGGGCAATCTCGCAGTACACGCCTACCGCAGCGGGCTGGATTCCGACGACCCTTACGATCTCATCTGTCTCGACATAAACATGCCGCAAATCTCCGGACACGACATCCTCAAACAGATCAGACTTGCCGACTCCGAATACAGAGTCCCGCCGGACCGACGACCAAAAGTCATCATGGTCACTGCCATGGGCGACGTACACAACATAACCGCCGCATACAAAGCGGGATGCGACGGCTACATCATCAAACCGATCTCAAAAGAAAACCTCGAAAAAGAACTCAAAAAGATCGGACTGCTCGCCGTAATCGACTGAATTTCCCAGGCCGTCAACCAGCTCGACCTGTGCGGCGCGCTGCTTCGCCATCCCCAGTCGTCTGCCTGCCGCTTCAATGCTGATATAAGTAATTGACTTTTAGCCGATTGCATTGTACGCTGGCGGCACGACGGTGCTTCGGCGCCGCGGCACCGTGCAGTGTATTCTACTGGCCGCACAGAGAAGACATGAATAAGAAACCCGAAACAGATGCCCCCCTGCCGTTGGCGGCCGCCGTACGCCTTGCGGCCCACAAAATACTCAACCCGGATAGCCTGACCCGCTACGGCGGCATAAAAAACGACTCAACCGTCCTCGTCGTACTCGCCGCCGGAGCCGGAACACGCTTCGGACCCGACCCCAAGTGCATCCAGCCCGTACACGGCAAACCGCTTGCACGACATCTCATCGATGCATTCCGCACCTTCAGCCCATCGCCCGTCCTCGCCATCGTGGGCTACCGCGGCGACGACGTAGCCGCTGCAATCGGCTCCGACAACATCTGCGTCCGTTCGGACAACCCCACCGGAGGCACCGCATACGCCGCCCTCGAAGCCCTCAGCGTAAAAGCCCTCACCGAAAACAACCCCCTCCTCATAATCGCAATGGGCGACCGCATAATACCCGCCGCCATTTTCCAGCGGCTCTGCACAACCCACCTCTCCGGCCCCACCGAAGCCGACCTGACATTTCTTACCGCCGTCTACGAACCCCCGCGCAACAACGGCAAAGGCAGAATCCTCCGCGACGCCGACAGCCGGGTGCTGCGTATCATCGAACAAAGCGACATCGATCTCCAACAGGATGTCCTCCGCAGACAAATGAGCAGCCTTACCGAAGGCAACTGCCCACTCTATGCCATCCGCGCCGCAGCGCTCGCCGAACATCTCAAACCACTCACCAACGCAAACGCCCAGAAGCAGTACTACCTGACCGACCTCGTCGAGTCCATCAGCCGCGCCGGCGGCGACATCCGCACCATAACAACAAACCCCCACGACACGGAATACCAACTGCTCTGCTCCGACGTTACCCGCCCCGCCGACCTCGCCGTCATAGAGTCCATTCTCACATCACAACCCGGCTTGCACGGAGTCGATCACGACGATGTCCGCGCCGCAGTCGAAGCCATAAAGACCGACCGACCCGCCGGCCAGATCGCCTCAATCGCTCGACAACTCGAAGAACTCCTCGCCGAAGTCCGCGACAACAGGCTCTGCTTTGATCCTGACCGACCCGTCGCAATCGGCATTTCCGGCGGCCGACTCCGAATCGCATTCATGCACCCCGACATGGTCCGTTTCTTCGGCCCCGCATGGCAAATGCCCATCGGAGCAGGCGACGCCCACGGAACAGAACAAATCGTCATGCTCGCCCAGACAACCGACGACCGCCAAATACACCTCTTCCCAATGAACCCCGAATTCCGCAAAACAGGCAACTCCATCTCCGCCGACAACCCGGGCATGTACCCCGGACCCGAAGTCTGTGATCTCCACACATATGAGCAGTTCGGCACCGCAATGAGCGAAAACCTCCTGCGATCCCTCGGCTACTTCAGCGACGGCCAGCTTGAACAGCTCCGCCGCGACGGCAGCCCCCTGCCCCCGTCCGCCCGCTGGATCAGCAGCAACATGCGCCATCCCTTCCCACTCGTCGGCAACGCAATAGCCTCCATGCGAACCCTGCGCAAAGGCCAACTGGGATCAAAAGTTCGCCACAGCCTCGGACCCGACGCCTTCAAGGGCATGTCGATGGTCCTCACCGGAAACATCCCCCAGGGCGGATTCTCAAGCTCCTCCGCGGTAACCGTCGCCACTCTCAACGCCGTAAACGCTCTCTTCGCACTCGCCGTCCCCCCCGATGTGCTCGTCGACCTCGCCTGTCAGGCCGAATACGGAACCGGCGTCCGAGCAGGCTCACTCGACCAGGCCACCGAACAAAAAGGCAAAGCCCGGCAGGGCGCGCTAATCTCATCCAACCCAAAAGATGGCTATCGAATCCTCGGCACGTACAACGTCCCAACCGACCGCTTCCAAATCATCTTCCCATACAGCGTCGACCGAGACCGCGACGCATGGCGATGGTCCTGGGGAGCCTACGCACAATCCGCAGCCGATGGCCCTCTCACCACCGGAGAAATGCGAAAGATGACCGGCAAAGCCGCCGAGCTCGCCGCCCTCCTCACCCAACTGCCGCTCGACACCGACTTCTTTAAGCAGATCGAACCGGACCTGCTCTCAAAAGGCGCCCTCTCCCGCGATAGCCGCCGGTGGATTGCCTCCGTCCTGCTCAAGCTGCCCCTCCTCATACCGCTCGACGAACTCCGCTCCCTAATCAAAACGCATCGCGCCTGGTACGTCGACCAGCTCCGTCGGACCGCCCGCCTCGATGCCGCCTCCGCCGCCCGCAAAGCCAACATCGTTCTCGCCTCCCTCCTCAAAGGCTGGCGCCAACCCCTCCTCCGCCGAACCCCCCCCGACCTCCGCATCATAACCGAACGAGGCGTGCCGCTCCGCGCCATGACCGCCTACCTCTTCGCCGAAGTAGCCAAAAACTTCCACCTCATCCACCACACCCACCAGTGGATCGAATACGTCAGCCGCTCCCAGCTTGGCGACCGCTGCGTCGACATCCCGCTCGACGCCCTGCCCCCGCGCGATGCCATGCAAACACGTCTCGACTTTGAGCATGACCTTGCCGGCCCCGATCTCCTCGACGCATGGCTCCGGAACTGCCGCGCCACACCCTTCGACTACAACCGCGGCCTGGACGATGCTGCCCTCTCCGCCGCCGAGCCACCCGATTTCGCCGCCCTCCACGGATCAAACTTCTTCCGCGGCCTCGCCCTAATCGACCTCGCCGAAGCAATGCTCAAAAGAGCCTTCGGCCCTGAAGCCGTAGCCGTCCGAATCAACGCCGCCGGACAGGGCGACTACTGGCAGGTCCACATCGACACCCAAAAAGCCGACCCCAACCAGGTCAAGGACTTTATCCGCACTGCCTTTTACCGCCGCTTCTCAATCGCACCGGATCCCCAATTCGTGCAGCTCCATTCCGGAGGAGGCGCCCTCGGCGTCCGCCTCGATACCTACGCCTCCCTGCCACGCCTGATAAACCGCCTCGGCACCTGATCCGCATTCTTCCCCAATTTCAGCCATCTTTTGCATCATTTATAGGCCCAAATTACCCGCCCAACGCCCTGTCGACGCATTTCAGGCAATTTATGTTCAACACCAAACGTCTTTATAAACTATAATCGGGCCGCGGCGAAAACCTTGGCCGTGTTATGGAGTCCAAAAGCTATGATTAAGCGTTTCTGTCTCCAAGCCCTCGTCCTGGCGGCGATCGCACAGACCATCTCTGCCCAGGTAGTCCGCCCCTTCGAAAGCCGACCCGTCACCCCGCCCCAAAACGACATAGACAAGCTCGTCTTCGCCAGGCTCGAAGCACTCGACATCCCTCCCGCCAACCTCTGCTCCGACGCAGTATTCCTACGCCGAGCCTCACTCGACATCACCGGAACCCTGCCCACCGCCGCCCAGGCAAAGGCCTTCCTCGCCGACGACAACCCGCAAAAACGAGCCGAAATCATCGACACACTCCTCCAGACTGAAGAATTCACAAACTACTGGACCATGAAATGGGCCGACATCCTCCGCGTAAAAGCCGAATTCCCCATCAACCTCTGGCCGAACGCCGTCCAGGCATACGACCGATGGATACGAACCAGTATCCGCGACAACACGCCTTACGACATCTTCGTCCGCCAGTTGCTAACCTCCAACGGCAGCAACTTCCGCGCAGGCCAGGTCAACTTCTATCGCGCCGTACAGAGCCAGACCCCCGAAGCAATCGCACAGGCCGTCGCACTAACTTTCATGGGTGCCCGAGCCGAAAACTGGCCCAAACAAAAGCTCGACGGTATGGCCGCCTTTTTCTCATGCATCGACTTCAAGCCCACCGGCGAATGGAAGGAAGAAATCGTCCGCTTCGACCCCGAAAAACTCGCCGCCCAAACTGACTCGCCCCCCTCGGCAGCCTTCCCCGACGGCACACAGGTTACCCTCACTGCAAATCGAGACCCGCGAGAAGTCTTCGCCGACTGGCTCATCGACCCCAAGAACCCCTGGTTCACGCGCAACATCGCAAACCGCATCTGGGCATGGCTCCTCGGCCGCGGAATCATCCACGAACCCGACGATGTCCGACCCGACAACCCACCAGCCAACCCCGAACTCCTCGCCCTCCTCGAACGCGAACTCATCGCCGCCCGCTACGACCTCAAACACCTCATACGCCTCATCCTCAACTCACAGACCTACCAGCTCTCCTCAATACCCGCAAGCGACAACCCCGACGCACAGACAAGCTTCGCCCACTACCCCCTCCGACGCCTCGAAGCCGAAGTCCTCATCGACGCACTCAACCAGATCACCGGAACCACCGAGAAATACACCAGCGCCGTACCCGAACCATTCACGTTCATACCCGAAGAACAGCGATCAATCGAACTCGCCGACGGCAGCATCACAAGCTCGTTCCTCGAAATGTTCGGCCGTTCCTCACGCGACACCGGCCTCCTCTCCGAACGCAATAACAACCCCTCAACGGCACAGCGCCTCCACCTCCTCAACTCCACCCATATCCAGCGAAAAATTGAACGCGGCCCACGCATACAGGCCCTTGCCCAATCCAAAAAAACAACCCAGCAGGTTATCGACGACATATACCTGACAATCCTCTCGCGTTTTCCAACCACCCAAGAACGCAAGACAATCGAAGCGTACGCCAAGTCCGCCGCAACCCGGCGCGAAGCAGCCGTCGATCTGGCATGGAGCCTGATCAACAGTGCCGAATTCCTCTACAGGCATTGATCGATCGAAAGGACAAAAAAATGAATGACCAATACAAGCCGTTCAATCAGTTGAACAACTGCACGCGTCCAGGCCTCACCCGACGACAAGCACTCCGACTCGGACTCGGAGGCGCCGCCGGTCTCCTCCTCGCCGACCGCCTCACTCTGCCGCTCGCCGCTGCCGACCCGCCCGCCAAAGCCAAAGCTGTCATCCAGATCTGGATGTGGGGAGGACCCGCCCACCTCGACACCTTCGACCCCAAACCCGACGCCGGCAACGACTACACCGGACCGCTCAACAAGCCCATTCCCACCAACGTAGACGGCATCATAATCGGCGAACTCCTCCCCGAACTCGCCAAGCACGCCGACAAGTACTCCATCATCCGCAGCATGACACACGGAATCAACGGCCACGAAACCGCCGCATACATGGTCCAGACCGGCCGAAAGCCCGGCGACGGACAGGTCTACCCGAGCGTCGGCGCCGTCGTATCGCTCTTCAAGGGCTACGACGCCGGCTACAAAGGCCTCATACCGCCCTACATCGTTCTAACAACACCCCAGGGACGCTTCTCCGAAGCAGGCTTCCTCGGCTCACGCTACAAGCCCTTCGCCACCGGCGGCGACCCCGCCAGAACACCTTTCGTCGTCGAAGGAGTCGTCGCCCAGGGCATCACCGAAAAACGCCAGAGAGCCCGACGCGATCTCCTCGCCCAACTCAACACGCTCGGTAGTGCCATCCAAACAAGCCCCCAGTTGGCAGAACTCCAGCAAACCGAAAAGAAAGCCTACGACCTCATACTCGGCGACGCAGGAAAGGTATTCGACCTTACCGGCGAAGACGCCAGGCTCCGCCAGCTCTACGGCATGAACACCTTCGGACAATGCTGTCTGGTCGCACGCCGACTCGTCGAACGCGGCGTACCCTGGATAACCATCAACTACCGCGGCTGGGACACACACAAGGCACACTTCCAGGCCATGCGCCAAAAGCTCCCCCAGATGGACAAAGCAATGGCCGCCCTCCTCCAGGACCTCACCGACCGAGGCCTCCTCGATAGCACCATCATCTGGTGGAGTGGCGAGTTTGGCCGCACCCCCGACGTCCAGTGGGAAGCACCCTGGAACGGCGGACGAAACCACTACGGCAAGGTCTTCTCCGCCGTCGTGGCAGGCGGCGGCTTCAAGGGCGGACAAGTCGTCGGAGCCTCCGACGAAAAAGGCGCAAACGTTAAAGACCGCCCCGTATACCCGGTCGATCTTATCGGCAGTATATACGAGCTCCTCGGCATCGACACCACCGCAAAACTCCCCCATCCCCAGGGCCTGCCCATCACTGTCCTCCCCGACCCCGACAAGGTTAACACAGGCGGACGACTCAGAGAGATCATGTAACAGGAGCATAACATGAAACGCCAAGTGAACGACCATCTCTCCAACAGTGGCCGGCCCGCACGCACATTCAACATCCTGCTCTGCCTCGCCGCCCTGCTCGCCGCCTCCGCCGCCGCACAGCGAACCCCCGAAATCGCTTACGTCTACCCCGCCGGAGCCCGACTCGGCGCCACGACCCAACTCGCCCTCGCAGGACGCTTCCTCGACAACGTCTCGGGTGCTGTGATCTCCGGCGGTGGAGTCAACATCACCGTCGTCGAACACGTCAAACCCCTTAACGGCAGAGAAATAAACCTCCTCCGCGACCGCCTCAAAGAGCTCCAGGACCAGCTCGCACCCCCGAAGCCCGCCGGCAAATCTGAAACTCAAACCACGACCGAACCCCCGGAAAACGTTGACCCCCAGGCCATCCGACAGGAAATGGCCGACATCAGAAAGAAACTCGCCAACCCCAAAAACCAGAACCGCGAAAACCCACAGCTCGCCGAGGACCTCGTCCTCAGCATCGAAGTCTCCCCCGACGCCGCCCCGGGACGCCGCGAACTCCGCGTCAGGACCCCCGCGGGCCTCTCCAACCCCATAGCCTTCCACGTCGGCACACTCCCCGAATACAACGAAAAGGAACCCAACGAAAAACCAGCCGACACCGACCTGCTCCCCGCTCTCCCACTCGTCATTAACGGCCAGGTCCTCCCTGGCGACGTCGACCGATTTCGAATCCGCCTTGCCAAAGACACGCACCTCGTCGTCCGCGCCCAGGCACGAGACCTCATCCCATACCTCGCCGACGGCGTCCCCGGCTGGTTCCAGGCCACCCTCGCACTCTATGACTCCGACGGCAAAGAAGTCGCCTACGTCGACGACTACAACTTCCACCCCGACCCCGTGATCGCCTGCCGCATACCCGCCGACGGCGAATACGTAATCGAGATCAAGGACGCAATCTACCGCGGCCGAGAAGATTTCGTCTACCGCATCACTGCCGGCCAACTGCCTTTCATAACAAGCATCTTCCCCCTCGGCGGCACCGCCGGCGCCCAAACCACCGTTGAGCTCAAAGGCCATAACCTCCCCAAGGACAAGCTCACCATCGACCCCAAAGCCGGCACCCACGGCACGCTTCCCGTCTCTCTCACCAACGACGGGTTCACCTCCAATGCCGTACCGTTCGCAATCGCCGCCCTCCCCGAATGCCTCGAAGAAGAACCCAACGACACGCTCTCCCAGGCCCGCCAGGTCAACCTTCCCGTCATCGTCAACGGCCGAATCGACAAGCCCGGCGACTGCGACGTCTTCTCGTTCGAAGCCGCCGCCGGCGACACAATCGTCGCCGAAGTCCACGCCCGCCGACTCGACTCCCCGCTCGACTCGATCCTCAAACTCACCGACGCCCACGGCCGCACTATCGCCGCCAACGACGACCACGAAGACAAAGCCGCCGGCCTCGTCACTCACCACGCCGACTCGCTCATAAACGCAACCCTGCCCGCAGACGGAAAATACTTCCTCCACGTCGCCGACGCCCAGCAAAAAGGCGGACCCGAATACGGCTATCGCCTGAGAATAAGCCACCCGCAGCCCGACTTCGAACTCCGCATCGTCCCCTCAACACTCAACGTCCGCGCGGGCGCAACCGCCAACATCACCGTCCACGCCGTCCGCAAAGACGGCTTCACCGATGCCGTCAGCGTCAGACTGAAAGACGCTCCCAAAGGCTTCACGCTCACCGGCGGCAGAATACCCGCCAACAAAGACGAAGCCAGAATGCAGCTTAGAGCCCCCGCCGCCGCTTTGAAGCAGCCCGTAACTCTCGTCCTCGAAGGCGTCGCCAACATCGGCGACCGACAAATAATCCGCCGAGCCCTGCCAGCAGACAAAAGAATGCAGGCCTTCTTCTACTGGCACCTCGTCTTAGCACAAGACTTCAAAGTTACCGTCCTGCCGCGACCCGGCCCCGCAAGAGCCGTCGCCGCCGCCGTCAGGCAGGCAGCCGCAGGCGCCGCAAAGCCTCCCGCAAAACCAGTCGATCAGCCCGAAATGCCTCCAGAAGCGGAGCCGCCCAAAAAGCAATAATTTCAAAATTAGATGGCCGAAGTGCACCCCCGCGGTTATAATACTCGCGAGGACCCCATGAATCTCGTAATCAAAAAAGCCGGCCAACCGCTCAATGAACTCAAATTCGCCTCCGGCCCCATCTACATCGGCCGACACGCACACAGCCAGATCTTCCTGCCCGCCTCCGCCGTCTCGCGACGCCACGCCGTCATCTACGACGCCCAGGGCAAATGGCTCGTCGAGGACCTCGACAGCGCCAACAAGACATACCTCAATGACCAGCCCATACACAAAGCAGACCTCGCCGGAGGCGACGTCATCCGCATCGCCGACTTCACCATCGAAGTAACCCTCAGCCAGGCCGCACCTCCCCCCGTCCCCGCCGCCGTCCAAATGGACGAAACTCTCATCACCGTCCGACACGACCTCCCAACCGTCTCCCGACAGTGCCAGGCAAAGGAAGGACCCGAAATCCAGCTCCCCGCCAGAAGATTCAGAGACTTCGCGCGCGCCGCCTCCCAGATCTGCGCCGCCGAAAACCTCAAACAGCTTCACCGCACCCTTCTCGACGTCCTCGCAGCCCAGTTCGGCTCACACGACGCATGGGCCGCACTCAGAAAAATGCCCGAAGGACCGTTCGAACAACAGGGCGGACGACGCATGACAACCGAAATTATCAAGCGATCTGACCTCGTCATGCAGCAGCACGTCGCCGACGCATGTGAAAAACACAAGTGCATACTCGTACCCCAGGTCCCAAGAGAAATCGCCGAAGGCCAAATCCGCTCCGCAATTATCGCCCCGATACTCCACGAAAACCACTGCCACGGCGCACTATACGCCGACAACTCCCGAGACCACGAACACTACACAATGCACGACCTCGACTATCTCCTCTTCATAGCCCTCCAAACCGGCGCCGCAATACAGAAACTATGATATAGCACCAGGCTAACGTCGTTTGTACGTACCCATAAGCTGCCCCTCCGCCAGGATGTGCCGCTTCATGGCCTTCTCAACCTCGCCCTTGGTCGCCCCCGGCCCAAGCTCCAGCATCTTGTCCAGCGCGTACACCTTGAAGTAATACCGATGCGTCCCGCTCGGCGGCGCAGGCCCCCCGTACCCTAATCTGTGAAAGTCCGTCGTCCCATGCACCCCTCCGTTCTCCAGCCGCTCCTCCGCCTCCACCCCCTCCGGCAGCGACCGAACGTCGGGCGGCATGTCATAAATCACCCAGTGCACCCATGTCCCAACCGGCGCATCCGGATCATCACTGATCAGCACAATACTCGCCGTCCCGTCCGGAGTCCCCTCCCACTCCAACGGCGGCGAAACATCCTCCCCGTCCGCCGTATACTTCGCCGGTATCATCTGACCCTCTTCGAACGCCGAACTCGTAACCTTGATCCTCGTCGTAACAGCCATGACTAACCTCCGTCCACAGGTATACAAAAATACAAAACTGAAAGTCCCGTTATAACCCACATCGCCCACCGGATCCGCCCCGCCTTGCCCGCAACCGTCTGCACCAGCGAGTAAGCAATGAACCCGAACGCAAGCCCCGTACTGATCGAATAGCTAAGCGCGATCATCACGATAATCACAAACGCCGGAAGCGCCTCCTCCAGATCACTAAAATCAATCCGCCTCACCTCCTTCATCATAAACAGCCCCACCATAATCAGCGCCGGCGCCGTCGCATAAGGAGGCACAACACCGACCACCGGCACAAACAGCGCCGCCAACAAAAACATCGCCCCCGTAACCACCGCCGTCAGTCCCGTCCGCCCCCCCTGCTCGATCCCCGACGCCGACTCGATATAAGCCGTCGTCGTCGAAGTCCCGCACAACGCCCCGAACATCGTCGCCCCAGCATCGATCGCCAGCAGCCTGTCCAGGTTCCGCACCCTCCCATCTTCATCGACCAGACCCGCCGCCGGCGCCACCGCCAGCAGCGTCCCAACGCTGTCGAACATATCGATGAACATCAATGTGAAAATGCTCCCCATAAGACTCCACTTCAGCGCCCCCGCGATATCCAGTCGAAACGCAACCTCACCCACCGACAGCCGAAATGACGCCCACTGCCCAGGCGCCTCGATATACCCGAATAACCCCGCAAGAACCGTCGAAAACCCGATCCCTAAGAGCAGCGCCCCCGGAACACGTTTCATCTCGCAAAACAGCATCACCAACAGACCCGCCAGCCCGATCAGTGCCGTCGCCGAAAGAGGCGCCGCCTGCACCAGCGTCGCAGGGCTGTCCACAACGATACCAAGGTTCTGCAAGCCCATGAAAGTAATGAAAAGTCCGATACCAACCGCAATAGCGCTGATCAGCGACTGCGGTATCGCCTCCACGAGCTTCCGCCGCAAACCCGCAAGAGTCAGCACCAGAAACAAAACCCCCGACAAAAAAACCACCCCAAGCGCAGTCTCCCACGTAACCCGCCCCCCGCTGCCGATCACTAAGGTATACGCAAAAAAAGCATTCAGCCCCATCCCCGGCGCCATGGCAATAGGCGCATTGGCCAGAAGCCCCACGGCAATAGTCGCCGCCGCCGTAACAATGCACGTAACCGCGATCAGAGCCCCCCTGTCCATCCCCGTCTCCGCAAGAATGCTCGGATGCACAAAAATCACGTACGCCATGGTAAGAAACGTAGTAGCACCCGCCAGAAACTCCGTCCCAAACCGACCCCCCCGCTCCCGCAGCCCAAAATAATCCCGCACCATTGCCACTCTCACTCACTTCCCCTCGCTCTGCAGACGCCGCTCAAACGCCGCAATAGCCGACTCCAAGTCCTCATCAACCAGACCACGAAACCCCCGAACATGCTTCGCAAGATAGACCCCGCCCCCCAAAGACGCAATCCCCGGCGAACCGATATAAACCCCGCTCGACTGCGGACTGTGAGCAATAACAACCCCCGGCCCGCGATACTCACCAAAACACACCCCCGCCAACAACACCCCAACAAAACCAAAAACCAAACCCTTCATAAGTCCTCCAATAACCACCCGCCAAAAACCAACCGCCAATAGCCGTCAGCCAACAACTAACAACCCCCTCCATACTAAGCACGAAATTGCGCATTCTGTGCGAAATTTCCACCAAAAAATACCCCGCAAAAAACCTAAACCCTTGCAAACAAAGCACTTAATTTTTTTTATTTTCCCCCTCCGTAGCAAGATAGTGCAAGCGCATTTTGTGCGATCCCGACAAGACCGCCCCACTCAGACCCCAATACCCCAACAACAAAAAACCAACTTTTTCATCAAAAAGCCCCTTGCAAGGTTCGACAATACGCGTATACTCTTGCAGCATCATCGCGGGCGTAGCTCAGTGGTAGAGCGTCACGTTGCCAACGTGAATGTCGTGAGTTCAAATCTCATCGCCCGCTGTCCGTCATCCTGAGCGCACAAAACGTCACTGAGCCCCACAAAACGTCATCCTGAGCGCAGCGAGGACCTGTTTTCAAGCCATCGCGAAGCGATTCCACTTCCCCCGTCCATCAAGTCAATAGGGTCAGTGCCCGTCATTCCCGTGAAGACGGGAATCCAGCACATGCCATCGCCCCAGTTCGCCAAAGGCGCTTCCGCTGCATTTAACGCACAAAGTGCGCCCCCCAACAGCGCCCGCCCCGCACCCCCGCCGTGGTTTAGCCCCCGCACGGAAG
>Ga0334883_1000555_pt1 | contig 65913 bp, 46 predicted proteins | sample GraSluR1_MG_6_FD_207230 | JGI IMG/M metagenome (GOLD analysis project Ga0334883, IMG submission 207230) | Sludge microbial communities from methane-producing bioreactor in Wageningen University, Netherlands - Granular Sludge_09_05-R1 | ecosystem: Engineered > Bioreactor > Anaerobic >... | reverse complement strand
CGCCAGACTCGTCATACTGCTGACGGCGTCTTGACGCCCGTCTACGTAGAGCATTACGTCGTCGGTCACGTCTCCGTCAAGCACCACCGCCACATGATGCCACTTGCCGTCGTTGAGCACCCTCGTGCCGATGACCGCGCCGCCGCCGAATTCGGCCCGAAGACGTCCGGCAGAATCGACAACAACAGTCCACCTCGCGCCGACAAGATTCGGACCCCAGCCGATTATGTCCAGCGTGGCGCCGGTAGTCTTAATCCACGCAGTACAAGTCCGGGCCGCCGAACCGAGAATACCCTTGTAACCAACGATCTCAACGCAATCGCCGTCGCCGTCCAGCTCAAGCGCGCCGTTTATTCGGCCGCCGTAGGATCGCCACTGCGGGTTGCCCTGAACCGTGCCCGTCAGACCGTTGCCCGATGAATCCGCCGCCGCCGTGCCGCCGAATTCATCCAGCTTCCAGTGCCCCGCAACACCGCCTTCGGCGCGGTCAAGCGTACTGCGGGTCGGGTCCTTGATGGTAAGCGAGAAACCCCCGCCGTCGGTGACATCGTACCACGAGTCATTGTACGTGAAGTTGTGGATCGTCTGACCCGTCGCGTCGACCAGCGTGATGCGCTCCCCGGAATTGTCCAGCCTGCCGCTGTACTCGCCTGCGATGACGCCGGCAAAGCCCGGATACGTCGACTCGAACACCGCCCGGTTGCAGACCACCACAATATGCTGACCGGGAGCAAGTGAAACATCACCAAAGGCAAAATCAATGCCGTTTGTAAACCGGCACATATTAAGATTAATCGCCTCATCACCAATATTAGTAAGCTCCACAAACTCCGCCTCCGGCGCGTCCGGGGGGTGATACATGAGTTCCGTAATCCGAAGACTGTTGGCAACAGGACCCACACCGAAAACCCCCTCATGCAGAGGCCCCCAGGTGGTCCCGTTGCGAAGCCGCGCCTTAACATGCGAACTGCGGCTCAACGTAAACGGCCCCGTGTACCTCGATGCGTCGGGCGACACGCCGCCGCCGGTCGAACCGCTGGATCCTTGCCCGCCGACGAGTTCGACGGATATGAGAAAATCACTGCTGCCCGCTGTGACGTTCAGGCCCTGTATGGCCAGCAGGTTGCTGCCCGATCGCAGCGTTGAAATATGGTCCGAGAGGTTAATGTTCTCAAAAACCACTGCATCGCTGTCCGGGTTGAGTGCGTCTGCCGATGAGTTCCACTCATGGGCGCCGTTAAAGTTTCTGCGCGCCACCTCAGAGCCGTTCAGCCAGGCAACAAAACCATCATCATATTTAATGCGAAGAGTAAGCGTCGAAAGATCTGTATTACTGACCTCAAACGGAATACGGATGTAACACGTGGCGTTCTTGTTGTACATCTCGCTTTCTACATCAATGCCGATGAGCGACGTAAAGTTCACGGAGTCGCCGGGATTGCGCTCATATCCAACTCCACCGCTGCCCAGCCTCCAGGCCGAATCATCATAATCGTTGCTCATCCAGAACGAGCCCACCGGCGACAAAAACTGACCGGCGATAACCGATCTGGTGCCAAAGGTCCCGCGACGCCAGGCTACCGCAAGATTGTCCCCGCCGGTCCCTTCTTTATGCAAAGCTTCAATGTAATATCTCTGACCGGCCGTCAGACTGATTGACGCCGATTGCTGGCTGGAGTACTTGGTCCATTCACGGGAACTTGTCCAATCTGTTACTTCCGCAATCTTGGAGGCATTGGCGGGATTGGCGTCAGTACTGAGCCAGAGCTCGCTGGCGTCATCGCTGGCTATCCAGAATCGGTAACTGCCCGTCTGAGTTGGATGAAGGTAGCCGCGCACGCGAGTGCCGTAATTGTCCGCCCAGTCCACCGGTATCTCGAACGAGGTCAAGAAATCAGAAGCGCTTGGGCTCCCTGGATAATTGCCGTTTCCGGTCAAATCAGAAACCGAAGTACCCTCAACGCCAAACCAGTACTCCGCCAAAATCGAACCCACACCGCTCTGCAGCTCGCCCGTGGGAACCATAACGCGCTTCGGCGCATCTTCCCGCACGAGAGTTACGTCAAGGCTGCTCGACAGGTCGCGCACTGGTGTTCGCGGGTCGGTGCCATCGGTAGTGTAGTATATATTGCCGGCGCCGGCTGCCATCGAAAACACGGCCGTTGCGGCAATCTGGCCCCCCACGCTCTCGACTCCGTCCACGTAAAACGTCGGCGCCCCAACCGTCGGATACCATCCGTCGGCAATCAACTGGTTGACCACTCTTTGAGTACGAACCGGAAAATAGTTCTGTACTATGTGATTGACCGCCGACTCCCAATGTGCCTTGGTCAGAGGATACGACACTTTCGAATCGCCCCATCTCGCGGATTCGGCAATGATAGCCATATCCATCTCATTGGCGCGCGACGTGAGCAGTTGTGTAGCTCCCGCTTGCGTGAATACGCCCCCATTATAGAAGGCCTTGTAAGCAAGATCGACGAACCTCATGAGGTACTCCGGATGGGCTACAAGCTTCTCGTGAAGCGTCTGAGGGTTGAAGTAGCGAGCCTGCGTGAAGTTCGAATGTGTCCAGGGTCCGGTGCGGTCGGCGTTGCCGCTGTTCCTGTCCATATCCAGAGTGTGTTCACCGTCATGTCGGAAAAACTTGAAACCGTCCGGCTTCACCCGGTTTATCATGCAATAGAAATTATTGAGCCCCGAATTACCCATGAAGCTTGAAATGGGAGCATCACCGTCCCCCGAATAAAAGATGCCGAGCATATAGACGATCAGGCTGTCCTGATCGACCAGTATGTCGTAATCAGGGTTCCGCGTTCCATCTGCATTCTTGCCGAGAATACGGTAATAGTTCGCATTGGAACCGAGGCCGCTCATGGCATAATTGAACAGGCGGTCATAGGCCTGAAGGTTGCCGTCAGTGGCGACCCGCACCGATCCGTCATGTTTGATGACGTCGTAATCTTCCTTGTTGCCCCCGAAGTAGGTTTCTCCAAACGATGCCTCCGCCCTTTCCTGGGTCATGAACAGCCCCCAGTAATGGCCGTTAATGTACAGATGATAGTAACGGCTTCTCGTGTAAGGCTGCCCCATTTCGCGCTGCGAGTCCCGCTGAAACACTTCACGGAGCATCGTATGTCTGCTGTTCCCCTCAAAACTCCACGAGTAATTCTGGCTCGTTCGCAGGTCAACACAATCGAATTCACTCACTCCTTCATCGCCGAAAAGTGGATACCGCAGTTTCGTCGCACCGTATTCGCCCCGGAAGAAAAGCCTGAAGGCATGTTTCGGGTTGTTGCCGCTTCGGCTGTACCCACCGCGAATTCTCAGTCCACCATCGATCTGGAATCCCTTTGTACCATCCGGGTGCAGCAGTTCAAACGACGCCGGCCGCTCCCACGCACGACCATCCCGCCCCGCGTTAACATAAATCCCCGTCGAAGCACTGAACAAATGGTCAAGATCCGTAACTATCGAAAAACTTGGTATCGCCAGCAGTGCATCGTCCACGAGATCTTTGTAACGAACGTCGCTCTGAGTAATCCGCGAGTCCATTCCATAGTTGAGTATCTGCCCGTTGACCGAGTAGCTCGGCCAGCCCGGACCGGGCGCTTCACCGTTGGGGGATTGATTGACAACGTCGCTCACAAATATATATGTCTGCGTAAGCACCGGGCTCGAAACCCATCCCGGCTTGAATGCAATCGCTCGCAGAGTCGTCGTCTTCGATATAGTCAGCGGCCCCGTATAGAGAACTCCGTTGGTAGTCGCCGTCGGAGTACTGCCGTTCAGCGAATAGCGTATCTTCGCCCCGGGTGCACTCGCCGACAAAACCAGCTCGAAAGGTTCGTCGTAAAAACCGTGTGCGGTGCTGACATCCAGGCCCAGATATCCCATGAACTCCCCGTCGTTCGCCTGGCCCGGCGTCGGAATCGCAAAGTAACGCTCCGCGTATCGATGCAGCCCGTACGATACATTCTCAACTTGCGGCGGGAACCCCGCAACGCCATTACTCTGCTCATAGCTGACGTACTCATGTGCTATCATTCCCTCCGGCGTCACCAGCGCCAGATACTCTCCGTCCGCCGAAAGCTTGAAATTCGTGTGAAGATACCCCGCCCCGTCGACATAAGGATAGTTGCTGGGATAATCCGCCTGCTCCTTGCCCGAAGCGAACAGCACCAGATACCCGCCCGGCTCCAAAGTCACACCCGCCGGAAAATGCCATTTTGCGAGATCTGCGCTGTTATCCGTCAAACGCCAGCCCCCGAGCTCATAAGCAACCTGGTTCGGATTATAAATCTCAATCCAGTCCGACGCCTCACCGTTGCCGTCCAATAGCTCCCCAGGCGCGTCGATAGGCGGCAAGGTGCCGTTGCTCGCCATGAACTCGTTGATCAGCAGCGGACCAAACTGTTTCCGCCAGTTGACGGCCATCTTGGACAAGTCCTTAAGGTTTATCATACCGTCGCCGTCAAGGTCACTGCACGACTGATTGGTCGTTCCCATCTCGGCAACAGCCCAGACCTCCTCACTGCTCAGAACGCGATCATAGATGCGCACATCGTCTATTCGGCCCGCAAAATACCGCAACGTCGTCTGGCAAACGCCCACTGTAACATCGTGTGCCGCCGGCGTGTTGACGTACTGTGCGACAACTTCACTGATGGCCTCCCGCTGTCCATCGACATAAATGACGATACGATCCGTTGTCGTCCCGTCGCTGACGACCGCTACGTGGTGCCAAAGATTGTCCGTCAAAATGCGTGAACCGGTGATTGAACCCCCGCCCACTTCGACCCTAACACGGCCTGCCGCATCGAGCCGGATAATCCACCGTGCTGCCGCAACGGTCGGTTCCCCCCAACTGATAATCTCACCTTCAGTGACCGATGTACGTATCCACGCAGTACAAGTCCGCGGTGCCTTGCCGGTAATTCCCTTGTAACCGTTCATCACCACATATGACTCCACGCCGTCCAACTGAACGGCGCCGCCGATTCTGCCTCCGCTGGGCAGCCAGGTTGCATCGCCCATGAGCGTGCCCGCCCGGCCGAATCCGCTCGAATCAAACGCAGCGTCGCCCTCCCTCTCGTCGAACTTCCAGTGCCCCGCAAGGCCCTCTTCGACACAAAAGGCTTCGCTTAGCCACATCTCATGCAAAGCCGCCAAATCCCCAAGATCGACGCGGCTGTCCCCGTTCAAATCACCAGGCAAAAACGAGCCTTCCGCATTGTCCGCGCCGATGATCAGGATTGCCGCCATCCAGATAGGCAACACAGTACCGAAGAGGTATTTCAACATCCTCCACCCCTAAAAGATTAAAATTTGGATCATCTTCGCCGACATATAGCCCGCCGGCACTCCGTCACACGCATGTATGATACCGCCGGCCGGATCAGCGTTACGATTATTCCCGCACACAAATGCAGATACTTGCTGTTGTACGCACCGTCCCTCCGCGTCCGGTATATCCTGAACTCCGCGCCACCCTGCCGTATCAGCGACATTATATCACATAAGAGCTGTTGAATCAACCGCATGGCACCGCCCGAACGGCTTGTGAACAAAAAGCCAGATTCCTTAACTGAACAGAATCTGGCTTCGGAGGAGGAGGGTGATGAAAGGCCAAAATAACCTTGTTCCCGGTTTTTGAAAGACCCCGCAATTGCTGCCTCGGAATTTAACCAGCCTGCTGGCAAAACGCAAGTTGCCTCCGCATTTTTCACCTCCGCGTTCCCGCACGACTCCAACTCGCACCGCCGCACACGAGCACCGCACCATGCGCTTCCTGCTCAGATAAACCACCCGTCTTCGGAAAACGCTGGTTAATGGCCGAAAAAAAGCCTGCCGGTCGACCATCGCCCCCCGGCACCAACGGACCGCCGCCCAGTGCTTGACCAGAAGTTTGCCGGATATATGGGCCGCCCTTGTCATCATCTCCCCGCTTAATGCCGGGCGACTTGCTCACATGCCGCTGTTGGCAGCACTGAACGCTTACCGCCGAAGCGAGTGAACCCGTCGGACAAGCCGACACTTGATCCGGGCAGCCCCCATCCGCACGTGCACCATAACCGGAAGCGAACGCAGGTAGTCCAATGCATTATGCAAGGCCAGTGCCGCGTGAATTCTCCGCCACAATCGGCCTATCTCCCTGTCGTCGGGAGCCAGTTCCCTCGCAACCTGAATCACATCGGCGGCCTGCCGAACCCGGCGCTCAAGCAGGCAAAGCATGGCTGCGTCCGCCATCAAATGCGGATTTGTGGCATCGATGCTCATTGCATGCTCGAAAAACTGCAAGGCCCCCTCATAGTCCGACTGCACCGCAAGCGTTACGCCCATGTAATAAAAGGCCGCCGCATTCTGCTGATCCTCATCGACAACACCCAGCAAAGTATCCATCGCCGAATCGAAGTCACCTAACTCCATGAACATCACCGCCGTCGAAAGCAGCACGTCCGGATCCTCACAATCGCGCTTCAACTCGTCTATAAGCAGTTTCCTTGCCTCCTCCCGCAACCCGTCGTCAAGAGCCAGTCGGGCAAGCCGATATCGCGGCCCCGCCAGTTCGTCGTCTTTCCTCATCGCCCGACGGTAAAAAGCCGCCGCCGCACGCTTCTTGCCTTCCTTCAGAGCAAGGTCGCCAAGGTAAAACAAAGCCGGCGCAAAAGAAGGCTCAAGCTCCAGAATCCTGTTGAACTTCTCCCGCGCGGCCTCAAATTCCGAAACCTTGCACAAAAAAATGCCAAAATCCAGTATAACGTCCACATCCCCCGGGTTCTTGCGAAGCTCCGCAAGGAAATACTCCCGCGCGCGCCCCGTATCACCGCTCGCCCAGTAAGCCTGCGCTATTCGGTAGTTGATCTGCGGGTGAGTCGGCTCCAGCATCGCAGTACGCTCCCAGCACCAGATCGCACGATCGTATTTGCACCGCGAGAAGAGCGAGTTGCCGATATTGTAAAAACAAATCGGACAGTCCGGATTAATCTGCTGAGCCAGATAAAACATCTGCTCCGCCTTGTCGTGCAGATCCATCTCCGTGTACGTGATTATGCGGTTGCAGTAGCACGGTTCGAAATCCGGCGCAAGCTTCTCGATCTGTTCGAATATCGATATCGCAAGGTCATAAAGCCCCGTCCGTGTATAATCCACCGCCAGACTATTGAGAATCTCAGGGTCCCCCGGCGACAATTCCAAAGCCTTCTCATAAGCCTTGATTGCCAGGTCATAGTTATCCATCGAGTCCAGAGCAAGACCGGCATTGAAATGCCAGGCGCTGTTATTCGGATTGATCTCTATCGCCTCGCGCAGTTGAGTCAGAGCCTGTGACACGTTGCCGTTTTCGTAGAGTTCAAATGCCCGGTCGGCCATCTGATCGGCCTTGTCCCATGAGCTGTGATCGTCGGAGTCGCAAAACATCTATGGTCCTCTTTGTAGCCATGTTCTCTCAATCCGGCGCCGGGGCGCTACAAAGGATTACCAGGGCAGGATGGTGAACCCGCCGCACGAAACTATCGTCACAAATGAATCGCGGCTTAGACCATTTCACGCAACGAAACGCCATTTTCCACATACCACCGGATTTTCCTGGCCTTCCTTCACGTAACACCTTAAAATACCTAAAGTTAAGTGGCCCGACCCACGATTAACCTGTCGAAGGCCGCAGTTTTTCTGGAACTCTGCCGGCCAACGTCTTATAATAATGTCGGCGGCGGCGCGGAGCCGTCGTCATGTTCGACACTGGAGCCATCCTTATGGTCAAGGAAATAAAAGGCGTTATCTCCGCCGGAAAGGCGAATTACGCTATCGTGGCAAGCCGATTCAACGAGTTCATTACAAGCAAACTCGTCGGCGGTGCAATCGACAACCTGCAGCGCCACGGAGCCGCTGACGAGCAGATCACCGTTGTCTGGGTGCCTGGCTCTATCGAAATCACGCTCGCCGCAAAAAAACTCGCCGAAAGCGGCAAATACGCGGCAGTGATCTGCCTCGGCGCCGTGATACGTGGACAAACAGGCCATTATGACTATGTTTGCCAGCAGATCTCGCGCGGAGTCGGCCAGATCAATCTCCAAACGGGAATACCGACCATATTCGGAGTGCTCACCTGTGAGACCATCGAGCAGGCCATCGAACGCGCCGGCACCAAACTCGGGAACTCTGGAGCAAACGCCGCTATGGGCGCTATGGAGATGGTGAACCTGCTCGAACAGTTATAACCGCAACGTGTGTTCGTCCGACGCAAGGGCGCGCCGGACCGAGGGTGTGGTATGGATGCGAAAAGGATTGTGCTTCTGGCAACGGCGATCGCGCTGCTGTTTTTTTCTGCCCAGGCTGAGACAAGCACCCCCGCCGACTCAAACGCGGAGGAAGTATTCCTCTTCTCCTATTTCAAAGGCAATGGCGAAGACGGCCTGCACCTCGCCTGGAGCGCCGACGGTCTGAAATGGACCCCTTTGAAGAATGACACCTCTTTCCTTAAACCCACCGTCGGAAATGACAAACTGATGCGCGACCCCTGCATCATACGCGGTCCGGACCGTCTGTTCCACATGGTCTGGACGGTAAGCTGGAAAGAACGAGGCATCGGCTACGCCAACTCCAAAGACCTGATCAACTGGTCCCCGCAGAAGTATATCCCCGTCATGGAGCACGAGCCCACCGCCAGAAACTGCTGGGCGCCGGAGCTGTTCTACGACGAGCCCGCAGGCCAATACCTCATCTTCTGGGCGACCACCATCCCCGGCCGTTTTCCCGCCACCGACTCCGCCGGAGACGAAGGCCTCAACCATCGCATGTACTACGTCACCACCAGTGATTTCAAGACCTTCAGCCAGACCCGACTCCTCTTCGATCACGGGTTCAACGTCATCGACGCCACCATCGCCAGGGCAGACGACCGATACGTCATGTTTCTCAAAGACGAAACCCGACACCCGCCCCAAAAAAACATAAGAATCGCCTTCAGCAACCGCCCCCACGGACCCTGGGGAAAACCTTCCGAGCCAATCACCGGCGATTATTGGGCCGAAGGACCCACCGCCATACGCATTGGCGACGCATGGATCGTCTATTTCGACAAATATACCCAGCGCCGCTACGGTGCGGTGCAATCCGAAGATTTAACCGGTTGGCGGGACATCTCCGAAAAGCTCGACTTCCCCGCCGGCTGCAGGCATGGTACTGTATTGCGCGCAGACGCGGAGATTATCGCCGCCCTTCGTGCCCTGAAGTAATTGGTCCGTTTTCTTTGAAATCTTGGAAAGGCTTCCGTGGACAGGAGAAGCAGAGCCCGCGAACTCGCGGTCCAGGCATTGTATCAGCTTGACGTGTTGGGCGACTATTTTCTAACCCAGCTTGACATCTTCCTGCGGGATAATGCCGAAGACGATGCCATACGCCGACTCGCACAGGAATGGACACTATGCGCATGGCAGAACGTGGCTGTCTGCGACGAGTTGATCCGATCCGCCGCCATAAAATGGGAGCTGTCGCGACTCAGCACCGTCGATCGAAGCATACTCCGACTCGGTGCATACCAGTTGCAGTTCTGCACCGAAATCCCGGGCAAAGTAGTCATAAACGAGGCCATAGAAATCGCTAAAAGATACAGCGGAGAACAGTCGCCCAGGTTCGTCAACGGCGTACTCGACGCGATACTTAAGAAGCTGAAAACACAGAATTGAGCCGGGCTTCACTCCCGGAGATCATATACGGAAATACACACTGAAATGGAGTTTGGATTCGCAAGGGTGAACCGGTGAGAACTATCGCAGTGCTTAACCAAAAAGGTGGCGTCGGCAAAACGACCACTGTCGCAAACACCGCCGCCGCGCTGGCCATCAAGGGCCTCAAAGTCGCCGTCATAGACCTCGACCCACAGGCACATCTGACCATACACTTCGGCGTCGATCCCGAAACCGACGGACACGGCGCATACGAAGTGCTCACAAAGTCCGCCGACCTGTCAAACGCCCTCGTAAACGCCAGGGGCAACGTCTGGCTCCTCGGCGCAAACATCGATCTCGTCGGAGCAGAAAGCGAACTCATCAGCGTCGTCGGCCGCGAGACCGTGCTGCGCGAGGCCTTCGATTCGCTCGCCGAGTCGTTCGACTACATAATAATAGACTGCCCACCCTCGCTCGGGCTCCTCACGCTAAATGCCCTCGCCGCCGTCGAAGAAGTCTTCATCCCAGTCCAGCCCCATTTCCTCGCTCTCCAGGGCTTCAGCAAGCTCCTCCAGACCGTCTCCCTTGTCGGCCGACGCATTAACCCCAAGCTCAGAGTAGCAGCTATCCTCCTCTGCATGTTCGACTCACGCGTAACCCTCTCCGCCGAAGTAAAGGCCGACATCAAGCATTTCCTCGACAACGCCAGAGCCGACGCCAAACCCTGGTCCGCCGCAAGAATTATACCCGTACACGTCCGCCAAAACATCAAACTCGCCGAAGCGCCAAGCCACGGAAAAACCATCTTCGAGTACGAACCAAAGTGCAACGGCGCCATCGATTACGAAAGAGTCGCCGATTACATACACAACTACATGAACGGCGACACAGCCGACGAAAACTTCCTCGATTCTATCGCAAAAGAAATCGACGAACTCGATACCAGCCTCGAATCGGTCGACGCCGACATCGAAGCCGCCCGCGAAGAGCAGAACCTCGACGCCGAATTGACATTGGAGCCCTCGCAGCCCGTCCCCCAGGACGAACCAACCGATATTGTTGAGCCGATGGAACTGACCGAATCCAATGAGCAAATGCCCCGCAATGCACCGGCCAAACCCGCCGTTAGCCCCGCTGCGCGCACGCCTAAGCCCGTCGCCCCCCACCGACGCAAAATCCTCGCAATACAGCCGCACCGACGCAACACGCTCATGCCCCGCAGACGTCCCGCCGTACCCGTGCGAAAGTAGCCCCCGAAAACTTATCGATCGAGTGAACTGTCGTTGATAATGTCCCGGATCACCTGCTTCGACATGATCTCCGCAATCCGCCTGCGGCTCTTGTTGATCGTACGCTGCCGCCGCCTCGGATCCCGAATGACCGCCGCCTCAGTCGCATGCGCAATATGCCACACATACCGGCTCATCACCGAACTCGGCAGTTCCACCGTCCTGTAGCCCCGGTCAATAAGATCGAAATACAACTGCTTGCCCGGAGTGAGCCCCTGGTGAGCATTCTTCCCGAACGTAAGCTCTTCATCGCGCAGAACGCCGGTTCGATACAGACAGCAGATCGTCCGGTTGTAATAGCGGTACTTCACATCCAAAGATGGATCGCCCTTAAGCCGCCGCAGATGCATCCGCCAGTCGCTGACCTTGCGAAGCCCCTGTTGCCACTGCGGCCGCATCTCAAGCTTGCCCGAACCGACGCACGCCGTCTCCTCGTCGAAATAGCCGATCAACTCCCCCAGCCAACCCTCCCTGTGTATGAACGTGTCCGAATGCAGGCACACAAAAAACTCCGTCCGGCATTGCGAGAGCGCAAGATCCAGCGCGCCCGAATGCGCCTCGCTGCCCCCTCGGTCAGCCCGACGTGATCGGTTGATAAGCGTTATCCAGTCCAGAGAACGCAGGTACTCCGTCGACTCATCCCGTGAATCATTGTCCACCACCACGATCTCTGCAGGGTAATCGGTGAACCTCCTGATACTGCGAAGACAAAGGCGTGTATAGTCGTGTGTCCTGTAGTTGACCACACAAATCGTCGCCTTACCCTTGACCAGCACGTCTGAGCGTGCCGGTGCGGCCAACTGCGCTTCCAATGCGTCATCTCCTTCCAAGGAAATATTCCGGCCTGCATCCTGCGGGCGCCGATTGCCGAATCCGTCGGCGCATCAGTCGCATAATACCCACACCCCCCACGCGACGCAACTGAATTCCTCACCTGCCGCGATTCAGCATTCAGCAAACAACCGTCATTTTCAAGTAGACTTTCCAGCCTCTTGCGACGAAAATAAGCGCAAAAGACTGAAACCTCAAACGGGAGTATTCATGTTGGCCAATATTCAAGATCCATCGGGGTATGCAATTGGCTGGGGAACCCTCGCCCTCATAAACGCCGGCCTGGCGCAGTCCAAACGACGCGGAGGATTAATATGGTTCCTCATCTCCCTGCTTCTTGGCCCAATAGCGACGCTGCTCATCGTCGCCCTGCCCGCGGGTAATCGCAAATAACACCGCCCCCGAACGCGCCCTATCGGAATGAAACCGTCGCCGCGCCCGCCGACTTCTTCAAGTCGACAACCCTCTCAACGCCGCCGACGACCACGCGATGACGCCCGTAATACGCCGGCACGCTGCACCGACCTTTCTCGTCCGCCTTGCCCTCACAGCGCGTCCACCATTCCTCGAAGATAAGATCACGATAAGCCTTCGCCGCAGGCGTCGGCGTCCAGTCCCGAAGATACAGAGAAGACTGCGGTATCCAGTTGGCCCCCTCCCAGAACCCCCACATCAAAATGCCCTCCACCGCCGGATGCGCAAAGCATATACGATAATAATCCGTCAGCGCCTGTGCCTTGCTCTGCTCCTCTTCAGCCGTCAGCCTTATATCCCGCCGCTGGTACACACGCGAACGCTGCCCCGGAAAATTGAACTCCGTAATCCGAATCGGCAGACCCGTCTTGGCAAGCTCATCCAGTGCATTACGAAGCGCAGCGGCATCGAAACTGTCCCCGTGCAGATGACCCTGAACCCCGACCCCGTCGATAGAAGTCCCCTCCTCGAGAAAACCGCGGATGTGCCTCATATAGTCCGTCAGCCGCCTGCCCGTAAGAATATCATAATCGTTCAGGTAAAGCACCGCCCCGGGGTCCACAGCCTTGATCCATTCCGTCATCTGACGGGTTATCCCCTGCCCCAGCCGATCCGCATAATAGTTCCCGTGAATCATCTCGTTGTTCAGATCATATTCGACAAACCGCCCCTTGTACCGCTTTGCTATCGTCGTCGCACGATTCTTGAGTGCCTCTCGCAGCGCATCGTCATCCATCTCTTTCAGCCAGTTCTGAACGCGATTCGGAATCCCCCAGTAAATATTGTGCCCCCGTAGAGGAATCTCGTTCGCCTCGCACCATTCCAGCATCGCGTCCACGACGGCATAGTTCACCTGACCCTGCCGAGGCTCCATATCGTGCCACTTCAGCGCATTCTCCGTAACCGCCGAGTTGAAATTCGCAAGAAACGTCTCCCTGTACCGCCTCTCCGTCTCCGCGTTCATACGCCCGCTGAACGCACCGTTCGACAACGCCGCCCCAAACCAGAATTCATGACGAAGCTGCTCGACGCGCACTGTCGCGCCGGGCGACGCCTCAATAATAAGCTCCCCCATCCGATGCTGCTGCACCATCGCATCGATGTCAGCAGAATAAACCACGGTCCCAAAAGAAAAAGCCCCTGACGCCGCCGCCAGAACAACAAGGTGCAAACGATTCATCTTATCCTCCGAAAAAGTACTTGCCCGCCTCACAACCAACAGGCCATGTCGCATCTAAACGCGAAGTTGACGCTGACCGTCCCCGTGCGCCTTCCGGTGCTCCACAGCCTCACCGATCCACACCGCAAGCGCCTCCAGCATATCCGACTCCTCCGGCAAAAACGCCGCCGTCTCCGCCGGTCTCGCCGGAGGCTCCACGTACACACGCACATCGCCGATATGCCGCCCGCACGCTAAAATCTTAACGTGCTGACAACAAGACGTAGGTTTAAAACCCGGAGAGCAAAAAGTCCGCCCGCAAACCGTAACCGAAACACAGGTCTCACGCGGATTCTGATAACCCCGCGGAATAAACCCCGCTATACGACGCAGAACCGTCTCAATGTCCGCGTCAAGGTCCCGAAGGCAGTCCGCCACCGCATACATACACTCCAGCTCCTTCGTACGCTCGCTAAGGTCCATCGTACGCCGTCGAAGAGCCTCCTCAAGCCACTTGTATTCGTCGATCAGCGACTGCAAACGAAGAATCTCCTGATTGGCCTCCTGCAAGGCGACCATCAATTCCTCCTTGCTGACACCCGCCGAACTATCACGGATGTATGCATCTCCATTATTCATGCAAACCCTGTCCTTGCAGCAAATATCAAAACCACAGCCGCCGGGCTGCCGCGGAACCGAATGACGACACCGCATTCGCACACTTACAGTGTAAGCGATCATAAGCCCCCCGTCAACGGTCACATTGTCCCCCGCTGGCGCATTCTCTGCCGCTTCAGCATCCCAAACCCGCCCCGCAGCGACCTTGGAGAGCAAAACCGTTTGGGCAGAGGCCGAAATCTGGAGCATCTGTTCGCCGGGGGGGAAATTTTGGCCTCTGGGGGCCCCGAACGGTTTTGCTCGCCCGTCCAAGACCGCACGCGTCCATGCTGGCAGGAGAATGTGTGTGCCCTGGGTCACATCTACCCCCGCCGGCACATTCTGCGCCATGAACAGGCGAGTCAACATCTCGTTTAATTCAGGAGAACCGCCTCACAACACTCAAGGCTGCTTGTCCGCCCTGATTGGCCTTATCTTGATATTCCTGAACGAAACCTGCCCGTGATCACCCTGCAGCGCGATGTAACCCTTGCCCGACTTGGCAAACAGCGGCATACGCCCGAATTTGCTCTTTGCAACCCGTTCATTGAAGTCGTCGCTGCCCAGAACATACTCGAAATACTTCACGCCGTTGATCTCATGCTCACACTTCTCCTGGCTCACCAGCAGCCGTATATGGTTCCACTGCCCCACCGGTTTCGTGGCATCCAATGGCTTGCCCGTCGCCGGATCGATCGGAGGCTGATAGAGAGCATAAAGCCAGCCGCACCGAACCGGATCCGCCGCCTTCTCATTATCCTCCAATTGAACCTCCGGCCCGGTCGCCCACGTCGCTCCACCTTCGTCCGTAACATGATACATGATGCCGCTGTTGCCCGCTTCCGAGATATTGTACTCGATGTGCAGCTCGAACCAGTCAAACTGTTCGTCCGTGCACAAATCTCCGGCGTTGCGCGGGTCCGCGCAAACCAGCGCCCCATCCCTGACCTGCCACCCAGGACGAATGTCATTGCGCTTGAAGTTGTGCCATCCGTCCAGGTCCCGTCCGTTAAACAGCAGCTTCCACCCCGCCGCCTTCTCCTCCTCGCTAAGCGTATTAAGCTTCGCCGCCGCGGCAATCCGCTCAGCCAGGCTCTTCTTCCATGCCTCGCCAAGCTCCTCCACCGTCTGACCCGTGTACGTCTTCCACAGCGCCTCCTCATACCGACCCTCCCGTGCAGCCGCGTTCAGCTTCGCCACGATTTCCTTGTCATGCGTCTCGGTCACCCAGTTCAGGAAATTCGCACTCGTGCGGTAGCTGGCGTCGTATCGTGCCCGAGGAAGGCTGCGAGCCGTTATCTCCGCGCCGCGAGTATGCGGCTCGTACAAGAACCAGCGAATGTAATCTGCGATCCCCTCCACAAGCCAACCCGGAGTCCGCGTCGGATTCGGGTTTGTCTGCCGCGACCGCCCGTAATTCTGAACCACGTGTACAAGCTCGTGCACCACCGCCCCGCGCGCCTCGCCCCGCAACTGCCCCCGGAACCAGTTCGCAGCGCACCGTATCCTTGTGCCGCTCGCCGCCGCGACGCCCTGCATACTCGCACTGAAAGTTATGCTCAGACGCGTCGGCGCCTCATAACCTTCGCTCGGCAGCATCTTCACGATCTTCGGATACCACTCTTCTACCACCGGCGCCAGTTCTTTCTCAACCCATGCCGCAAGGTCCGGCGTCTCCGTCGTATCGATCGTGATCTGATACCGCCCGCCGTCCGCTGCCACTATCTGCCGCCGCCCCTCCACCGCCGGCGCCGTAACCGCTGAAACCACCTCGCAAGAGGTGCTGATCACGTCGATCTCGCTGAAGAATGTATTGCCGAATGCGTCGGTCTGTTCCGTCGCCGAAATGTCCAGAAGCAGGTACTGGTACTTGCCGATCACACCGCCCGAATCGCTGACGCTCACGCCGTATTGCCCCCCGCCGGCGCCCTGCCTCGGCCGTGTGTCCACCTCCGCAATCAGCTTCCACCCGCAACTCTGAGGGTCCGTCCCACCGCCGGGCCGCTGATTAAAACCGTCCCCCGCATTCCCCCCATATAGCTTGTAAACCTGCGGCCCTCGCGTATTCGGGTGCCATGAATAACTGTTGACCTGCTTTATATCGACCGCCGCCCCCAGATCGATCGAAAGCCGCCCTCCGCCCGTCCCCGCCGCAAAGAAAAAACTCTCGCCCGGCTGATCCTCCTCAGTCGGCATCTTTCCGTCGTTGAGCTTGCCAACGTCCCCCCCATTGCGGTCCCGCCGCCCGTCAACGATACTGAAAGCCGCCTTCTCCGCAACATCGCCCCGAGACGGCAGTGGAACCCCGTCCAGCCTGAAATCCGACCGCGCCGCTTCGTTGCCGTTATGACCGACCGATACCTTGATCTCCGCTCGCACACCCGCCGCCAGAAGCAGCACAACCACAAATGCACCACCCAGTCTGAATATGCTCTTCATCAGATCTCCTTCCGTTCGTTGGTTAACTTCAAGCATCCCCGGCCCACACCGCCGGACGAGTTCGGGCAATAACCGCGGACGCACCTCGCCCACGCGCCGAGCCCCACCCCCACAGTCTACCGAAACACACCACCTTCTGCAACCATTCCCACCTGCTTGGAAGGGCCCGCGCATTTTCCGAACCTCTGCATCGCTGACCCGGCTTGCTGTGACCCTGAAGAGATAAACCGTTTGGGTTGCCGCCGATCCGCGCAGATCAGCGTCGCGCATCGAGAATCAAATGGACAAACTCATCCAAAACCCGTCCATACTCCCCGCCCGCAATCCAAAGCAAATCATTGTGCCCCGCTCCCTCCACACGCCAGAACTGCTTCGGCTCATTCGCCGCCTCATACATCGCCTCGCCATGCCACGGCGCCACAATCTCATCTTCCGACCCGTGAATCACAAGAACCGGACAACGCACATCCCCGATTTTCTCTATGTTAACGAACTTGTCAAATGGCAGAATCCCCCGCCGCGTAATCACTCTGAACGCACTCGTAACCGCACTCTCCAGCACCAGCCCTGCCACCGGTTCCCGCGTCGCCAGGTGCACCGCCGGACCGCTGCCTATCGACCGCCCCAGCACTATCACCGCATTCGGCTCCACGCCCAGTTCACCCAACAGATACGCATAAGCCGCCTCAACCGCAACATAGGCATTTCGCTCGGTAGGTCGCCCCTCGCTCAGCCCGTAACCATGATAATCGTACCCCAGAACCGAATACCCCCACCGGTTCAGCCGTTCAAAAAACTCACGGTTGTGCCCGATGTCCTCCGCATTGCCGTGGCTGAACAAAACCGTAAACTCCGCCCCCGCCCGCTCATAGTACATTCCCGCAATACGCCGCCCGTCCGCCGCCGCGATCCATACAACTCCGTCTTCCGCCCCGTAACCGGCCCTCGGCGGACGAAAAATCAGCATGTCCGCGCACGAAATCGAAAACACAACCAGCATCACCGCGACTATCACCGTCGAGCGAACCATTCGCTTCCACGAAAACCGCCCGATCAGCAGTCCATGAAGCCTGTCCTTGTCCATCACGCAATACACCCCCAAACAACCCGGGTCATTCCTTCGCCTCGAAAATCGCCTTCGCCTGAAAAAACGGCACCACCCCCTCCACCGCCAACTTGATCCGACCCTCATCGTCGATGAAAAACGTAGTCGGCGACTCCCGCACCCACGGCGCGCAAAACGGCGCCGGCGGCGCCTCTCCCAATGACACCATAGTATAATTCAAACCCTGCGACACCGCAAACTCCGACAGTTTCTCCCAAGCCTCCTCCGAAAACCCAACTATCACCACCGACTCCCCCATCTCCTCCCGCAGCCGCTCCAAATGCTGCGCCTGCATGAAACTCCCCGGCGACCACGTCGCCCAGAACAGCAGCACCACGCCCCGCCCCCGCCCATCGCCCAGCCGGTGCAACTCGCCCCCAATATCCCGAAATTCCCACTCACCCGCCCGCCGACCGTACCACTCAAGCAGAACCGGCTCCCACGTCCGCCGCGCATCGATGATATCCTGCATCGTCAGCTCACCCGCCTTCTGCCCGCGGATATTCAGCGCAATCGCCTCCGCAAGGCTCTTGCCCTGGTGCCGCGACGGATGATTGCGCGACCCCCATATCACCAACCCAACCAGCACCGCGCACACCGCGTAAACCGGCCACGCTCGAAAGAAACTACTCTTGTCCCATCCAATCGCCATACAGCTTTTCACGCCCCTGTTTCACGTCAACAACACTCCCCCCCCTGCCACAATCATATCGGTCCTATGTCCGATAACACCACACAAAAAGCCCACCCCCTCTCGGCACCCTCCCGGCCGACAGACGCCCAATCCCCGCAAAACCCCCCCATGTCCCCATAAAACCGCTTTCACACCGCGAAATTGCTTGACAAAAACGCCCTCACAAGGCTAAACTACCTGTTTTAAGCCGTCACTTTTTAGGGAGATTTTACAAGTGCTGCCCCATAAATCAAAAACCCTGACAAGAACCGCGCTTTTAATAGCCGCAGCCGCGATCTTACTCGCCGGCTGTGCCGACTCCCCCGAAGAAAAGGCCGCCAAGGAACTCAGGCGACTGACCGAAGAAGCTATCAAAATCGCCGAAAAAGGCCCCTCTGTCAGCACCGACCAAGAAAACCCCGGCATTACCGACGCCGCCGATGTCTACGCAAACGCGCGCAAAACCCTGCAAACAGCTCTGGCAAAGGCCTCCATCGCCGGCGATGCCGCCGCACCCGCATGGCTCGCGCACGGCAACCTCTGCTTCGCACAGGTACGCCACATGCGACAACAGATCAGCCAATTCACCTCGCCCGTATCAGACGTCGTCGATGAACTCACCGTCCTCGCCGGAAAAATCACCGAACTGCACGTGCGCAGGGAAAAACTCCTCCAGGCCGCCGACACCATCGCCAACGAGACGCGCCAGCTCACCGACCTCCTCGAAGGCACCCCCGACCTCCAGGGCCTCAAGGCAAAACTCGCCCACGCACGAACCCAACTCAACGACCTCGCCGCACAACGAGAAAAGTGGCTCGCAGATCAGCAAAACGCACAGCAAAACGCCGGAAACATCCAGCGGCAGGCCGACGAAAAACTCCAGGCCGCCCAGCTCACCGCCGGCGACCAGAAAATGAACCTCCTCAACGAAGCCTTCGAACTCATGCGGCAGAAAAAGCAGCCGTTCATCCAGGCCCAGGAAGCCGCCGATCAGGTCAAATTGCTCGACCAGCAAATCGCGATCCTCCGCCCCACAGTCCAGCAGCTTGAAAAGCAAAGCGACGCCACCGCAAAACGAATAGCAGAACTCACCGACTCACCCGAACTCGAAAAAATCAACTCCGGAAGCGCCGAAGTCGACGACCACCTCCAGAAGCACGCAGCACGAGTCGACTGGCTCGCCGCCGACCTCAAAAAAGGCCTCCAAGCCTGCGCCGCGCACGTCGCCCAAATGACCGAACTGCTCGACACCGCAATCTCAGACTACAAAAAGGTCCGTGCCCGATCCCTCAGCCAGGTCGCCAATGTGCGAACCGCCGACGCAAACGCATGGAAAGCCTCGATCGCCGCCGACCAGATCATCTTCAATCAGCACGTCAGCGGCCGGCTCCAGGCCATCGCCGCGGGCCGCCTCGGAAACATCTCAGACGTCCTCAACAATCTCGCCGAGCAGTATTTCAAAATACCCCAGGACGACGCAAATGCCATCATGCAGGCTTACGACGAGGCTATCACCGCCTATGCCGCCGCCCCCGCTTCCGACAAGTCCGCAAAAGACGTCATGGCTACGCACGTACTGGCCCTCTACGGAAAAGCACTCTTCGCCGAGAGACTCGGCGATTATGACGCCGCCGACGCCGCCATAAATGCCGCCGACGAACTCCTCGAAAAAGTCAAACAGCTCGACCCCGTCTTCTTCACCTCCGTAACCGCACAACTGCTCAACCCTTCCGCCGAGTTCATACCCCCCATGTCCGTCGACCTCAGTGCCACCTACGAAGAATTCAAAAAACAGTTTCAGGCATGGAAGCAGCTGCGCGGCGACGAGAAAAAGGCCGAAGTTGAACGACTCCTCAATGTGCTGAATACCATGAAACCGCCCTTGGACCCCCAGGAATTCGAACGAATCATCGGACCCGAACGCCAGGCCCTCGAAGCACAGCTTGCGAGGGGTTTCGATGAGCCCGCCTCTGACGGACTCGGAGATCCGAACTACATGTTCTGACGGACCCCGACCGTGCCCCGACACGGCATGCACCGGCGATTCGTACGCCGGACACGTTCGACGCCCGCAAAACGCCCTGAATTCGCGCAGCGCCTTTTGCCGATGAATATGGTGCACCGCGGTTCTGCTTGCTGAAATAACGTCTTGCATCGACGCGGCGCATTTGAACCCGGCGCGGGCGTCTTGCCTGTTGCCCTGACGCCCGTATCGCCGACTCAGACGGAGATCGCTCTTGCTGAACCACATAACACGAACAATCGCCGCCGCGGCACACGAACCCGGCCATCTCAACCTCATCCTCCTCCTCGGCCTCGCCGTACTCGGCGGCACACTCGGCGCACGCCTCTTCCAGAAATTCCGAATCCCCCAGGTCGTCGGCTACATCGTCATCGGCATCCTCGTCGGCGGTTCCTTCCTCAACCTCGTCACACCCGAAACCGTCAAACGACTTGAGCCCTTCAACATGTTCGCCCTCGGCCTCATCGGCTTCCTTATCGGCGGTGAGCTTCAATACGACCTCTTCAAGCGATACGGCCGCCAGTTCGTTACCATCCTCCTCGCCGAAGGCCTCTTCGCTTTCGTCCTCGTAACCATCCTCACCACGCTCGTCGCCGGCCTCTTCCTCGACAACTGGCCGCTCGCCGCCGCACTCGGCGTCGTGCTCGGCGCAATCTCCTCAGCGACCGCCCCCGCCGCAACAGTCGATGTCCTCTGGGAATACAAGACCCGCGGCCCGCTCACCCGAACCATCCTCGCACTCGTCGCACTCGATGACGGCCTCGCGCTCCTCCTCTTCGGCTTCGCCGTCAGCATCGCCGACACCCTCACCGGCCACGCCGGCCGCGATCTGCTCACAAACATCCTCCTGCCGCTCTGGGACATCGGCGGCGCAATCGCAATCGGCGTCCTCGCCGGACTCGGCCTCGTATTCACCGTCCGCCGCGTCAGTGAACCCGACAAAGTACTAACGTTCACGCTCGCAAGCGTCTCCCTCATCATCGGACTCTCTGTAACGCTCAAGGTCGACAGCATCCTCGCCGCAATGGCGCTCGGCGCAACCATCGGCAACGGCCTGCCCCGAAAAAGCCACAGCGCCTTCGAACTCGTCGAAAAATTCACGCCCCCCATCTACGTCCTTTTCTTCGTCCTCGTCGGCGCGCGCCTCCAGCTCGCAACCATGCCGCTCTGGGTCATCGCTGTCGCACTCGTCTACGTCGTCGGCCGAACCGTCGGCAAGATCGCCGGCGCATGGTACGGTGCCCGACTCTCAAACGCACCTGACACAATACGCAAATACCTCGGCTGCTGCCTCTTCAGCCAGGCCGGCGTCGCCGTCGGCCTCAGCATCCTTGCAGGCCAGCGATTCACAGGCCCATTCGGTGACGCCGTCATTCTCGTTGTAACCGCAACCACTTTCCTCGTCCAGATCATCGGACCGCCATTCGTCAAATTCGGAGTCCGAAAGGCCGGCGAAGTAGGCCTCAACATTACTGAAGACGACCTCGTAAGGGCATGGTCCGTAAAAGACGTCTACGACACGGTCCCCGTACCCGTCGCCGCCGAAACCCCGCTCCGCGAAATCCTCCGCATCTTCGCAACCACCTCGTCCTTCTTCTACCCCGTCCTCGACCCAAAAGGCAGAATCCTCGGAGCCGTAACCACCGACGGAGTGCGCAACACCTTCGAAGACACCGAATTCAGTGACTGGCTCATCGCACTCGACATCATGGAGCCCATCGTCGCCACAACCACGCCCGAAACACACCTCGCGGAAGCACTCCGAACATTCGACGAACTCGAACTGAACGACATACCCGTCGTCGACGCCGATAACACCTACAAAGGAGTACTCAACGCACGAAGACTCCGAAGAAAAATAAACACAACCCTCCTCGAAAAGCAAAGACAGGCAGACACCCTCCACGCCGCCGGATAGCCCAATTACCGCCCACGCATTGCCTCCGTCGCCAGGCCGCGAAGCCCCGTGATATCCAGCTTGCCCGACCCCAAAATCGGAATCGTCTCAACCCCCACGTAGTTCTCCGCACGCGGCCGGTACATATTCGGCAGGTCGCTCCTGGCGATTATCTCCCGCAGCCGATCCGCCTCACATGCCCCCTCCACGTACACAACCACAAGCTGCTCGCCCTTCTTCGCATCCGGAACGCTCGTCACCGCCACAACGTGCTCGTGCGTCCCTAACCCCTTCAGAAGCGTCTCCTCGATCTTCAGGTGCGGAACCATCTCCCCGCCGATCTTGCTGAACCGTGCCAGCCGATCCGTTATCATCAAAAAACCGTCTTCATCCATACTTACAATGTCGCCCGTATTGTACCACCCGTCCTCGAACGCCTCAGCAGTCTGCTCCTCCTCCTCAAGATACCCCAGCATCACGTTAGGCCCCTTCACCAGCAGCAATCCCGACTCGTTGAGCCCCACCGGATGCCCGCTGATCGGGTCCACCATGCGAACCGCCACCCCCGGTATAGGATGACCCACCGTACCCGGCTTGTGACCAACGTGTACGATACCACCCGCCTCAACGTCCGGAACGTTCAGAGCGATCAAAGGGCTCATCTCCGTAACCCCGTACCCCTCCAAAGGACGAACACCAAACTTCTCCTCGAACGAATCCGCCAGCCGCGTCCGCAGCTTTTCCGCACCGACAATCACCAGACGCAGCGTCGCAAAATCCTCCCGATCCGCACGACGCATGTACGTCATAAGAAAAGTCGGCGTCGCAAACAGCAGCGTCGCCTTCGTCCGCCGAACCTCATCGGCGATCAGACGACCGTCCAACGGATTCGGCGCATACGCCGAACCGACCCCTGCCAACAGCGGAAGCCACAGTGTAAAAGTCAAACCGAACGAATGGAAAAACGGCAGACCCGAGCAGATTATATCGTCGGGATACACCTTGAACACCATCAGCGCCGCCGCAATGTTCGAAGCAATGTTATGATGACTCAGCACCACACCCTTCGGCAATCCCGTGCTGCCCGACGAAAACACAATCGTCGCCGCATCGTCCGCATTGAACCCCCGCCCCGCGGCCACGACACGCCGCGGCGCAAAACGTGCCTTAAGCAGCGCCTTCAACCGCTGCTTCGACCCGATCCTGCGCACAAGATCCTCCACGAACACGAGACCCGGCAGGTCCTCGTTGATATGAGCCTTCTCCAGAAACTCCCGTGAAGACAGAACCGTACCAAGCCGGCTCTTCTCTATCGCATGCGCCCGCGCCTCCCGCGACGTCGCATAACTCAGGTTAACCGAAACCTTCCCCATCAGCGCAAGCGCCGCGTTCGCAAGCGCGCCCCCGCACGAAGGCGGCAGAAGCACCCCGACGTTCTTGCGATCTCCCACAATCCCGCGCAGCTCCTCCGCCAGCGCAACCGCGCCGGTCAACGCACGACCGAAACTCAGGGTCTTGCCCGTCGAATCCGTCATGCACATCCGCCCCCAGTGCTTCCTCGCCGACTTCACAAACGACTCGCCAAGAGGACGACGCATCGGCTTGAGCGAATTGAAATAGTCGCACGACAACTCCATCACCGCCTGACGAATCTCAGCCGCCGTCGATGTGCCCGGCATCGCCGCCCCGAAATGAACCGTCACCGGAAATCGAAAACGCCGAGGAAACGTGCCCAGCAGCCGCCCGTGATAATAGCTGAAAACGCTGCCCCACGCCCCCCCGATATGAACAGGAATCACCGAATACTCCGTGTTCTTAACCACCTTCTCGAACCCGCTGCGAAACTGCTGAAGCATACCCGTCCGCGTAACCCCGCCCTCGGCGAAGATGCACACCGCAAACCCCTCCTCCATCGCCCGTCGAGCAGCCTGGAGCGAACCAATAATCCTCTTCGGCGGATCCTCCGGCGATATCGGTATCGCATGCATCAGCCTGCAAAACGGCTTCAGCCACCAGTGATTATATATCCGACGATCGATCAGAAATCGTATCCGACGCTCCTGCGACGCCCACAAAAACGCCGAATCAACCCACGTAACATGATTGCTCACCAGAAGAACTCCGCCCTCCGTCGGCACGTTCTCCGCACCCCAAACGCGAAGCCTGTACATGAACCGCGTCAAAACCACAATCACAAACCGCAACAAAAAGTCCGGCAGAATACGCATCGCAACCCCCGCCAGAACCAGCGTCAAAACCCCTATCGCAAAAAACGACTCCGCCGCCGACAGCCCCAGAACCCCGCTCAACACGTATAACAGGCCCGCCGACACCAGCACCCCAACCCAGCCGATAAAGCCCGAAGCCGCAATAACCTCACCGCGGATACGAACCGGCGAGCGATACTGGATAAAAGCCTGAAGCGGAACGATGAAAAGACCCGCACTGACCCCGGTAAAAAAAATGAGAACAAGAATAATCCCCACCGACTCCAGATGACCCACAAACGCCGTAGCCATGCAGAACGCCGCCAAACCCAACGCTCCCAGCGGAACGATCCCGAACTCGATGCTGCGCCCCGACAGCCGACCAGCTAACCACGACCCGAAACCGATACCAAGTGCCGCCGGAATAAAAAGATACCCGCTCCGAATCTTGTCCCAGCCAAGAGCCTCTATCCCGTAAGGAATCAGATTCATCTGCAAAAACGCACCGATCAGCAGAAAATACGCCGACGCAAAAACCGCAAGCACAAGGTACCGGTCGCCCCTGATATCACGCAGGGGCCGATAGACGTCCTTGACGAACAAAAACGACGCTCGCCTCCCCCCCCCCGCAGGCGACGTCCGCTCCACCCGGAAACTGCAAACCGCCCCAACCGCCGCTATCGCAACGCACACAAGACCCGCAAGTGCATAATGACCCCTCGTAACACGACTAAGACCTGGCGCCGCCGCACTCCCCACGACAATCGCCATGAACGTAAGAGCCTCCAAAAAACTGTTCGCCCGTGAAAGCTGCTCCGTACCCACGAGCTCCGGCACAATCCCGTACTTCGACGGCCCGAAAAACGCACTCTGAGTGCACATCAAAAACAGCACAACACAAACGCCCCACGGACTCCCCATATAAAACGCCAGCGTCCCCAGAACCATCACCCCGGTCTCCGCCGTCTTGGCGATCACCACAATGTCACGCTTGCTGAACCGGTCTGCCAACGTCCCCGCAAAAGGAGTAAAAAGCAAAAACGGCACGACAAAAATTGCCCCCGTCAAAGCCGTAACCGATGCCGCGCTCTCCTCGCCCCACAAACCTATAAGAAAGAACACGCTGAGAAACTTGAAAATATTGTCGTTGCACGCCCCGAAAAACTGCGCCGCGTTGAACCACGCAAAGGACCTGCCGAGCTCAAGCCGAATCGCCCTCATCGCTCATTCCTCCGTGCCGCCGGCATCGTGCCCGTCCTCACCGCCCCCACCTTCCATCCTTCCCTCGTCACCGTCCAGATACCTCATCGCCGCATCCAAAACCTCCTCCCGCAGATCATCCGCCTCATTGAAAAGCTCATGACCCGCACCCTCGACAAACGTAACTTCCCCCACCGCAAACTTCTCCCCGATGAACCCAAGGTTATACTTGTAGTCCACCGTCGTGTCCTTCGTCCCTTGTATAACATCCACACCCCGCCCGCTCGCCCCAACCTCCGCCATCCGCTCGTTCCACGCCTCCAGCGCCAAAAACCACCGAAGCGAAACCTCCCGGCAATGCAGCACGTCCTCCCGCCGGTTGAACCGCACATAATCCGCATCCGATGTATTCGTCCGCGGCAACCGCGGCACCTTGTCCGTAAAATGACTGTAGAACTTCGCCCCCCTCATCGACGACTCCCACTGCGGACTCCGCACTAACGGCGCCGCCAGAATCACCCGCCGAAACACCGCCTCCTCCCGCGTCAGCAACCAGTCAATCGCCACCGTACCCCCCGTACTGAAACCTATCAGATCCAGCGGCCCGTCCGCCAGACCCCGCACCACCTTCACAAAATCCGCCAGCACCTCCCCATACTGCGAAAAATCATCGATCACCGCACGTTCCCCGCTCGAAAGCCCGTGCCCCGGCATGTCGTACATCGCAACCGCATACCCCTCCTCCAGAAGCCGCCGCACCAAATGCCGAAACTGACCGCAATGATTCAAATACCCGTGCAGCAGAATCACCGTACCCCGATACTCCCCCGGCTCATACAAATGTCCCGCCAGAACCCACTCCCCCGACTCAAACGTCCCGAAACGATGCCGCACCCCGTCCCCCATGTCCAGCCCGTAATAATGCAGGTACGTCCGCACCGACTCCGCGTATCCCCCCGTCGCCGTCTCGATAGGCCGCATGTCTTCGTGTATCTGAGCCATCCCGTCCCAGCCGTCAATCGCCGTGTGTCTGCATCCCGGCCGAAACGCCGCCAACAGCACCACACATAACGTCAATACAACTGAAATCGGCTTCTTGCGCATACCATTTGCCGCCACAAAAACAACGTCCGCTATATTCGCAGCCCGCCGCTGCAAAGCGCCGCCCCCCGCCGATGGAACGTCCGTTTCAACTCACCACAAACGAGCCCGCCCGCACCGTACGCTTGCGACGAACCTGGTCCACGAACGCCTCCAGACGCGTCCGCAGAACCGGATCGTCCTGCCCGTCGAAACTCAGGTTCAGAACCGGCATGCCGCCGCACTGTGCGCTGATCCGCGCCGTCTGAGTACTTACTACCGTCGACGGCATGCACCCGAAAGGCATCACGTTAACAACCCCGCCCACCCCGTGATGATAATACTCGATCATCTTGCCGACGCTCAGAATCGCTTCCCCCTCGAACGAAGGATGGATATAAGGCCCCGCCGCCGCAATCGTATCCTTGATAGGCGCCTCCGCCAGCCGACCAAAACGCCCTTCCAAAGGACGACACAGAGACAGCTCGATCCTCCGCTGAACCATATTCTGCGCAAAATTGCTGAGCAGCTCCCGCCAGTCCAGCCGCCGAACCGCCCGCGATGTCCGCGTAAAGTTCGTATAGTACACCCACTCCGAAACGCTCGCCAGATCGCACACCGCACCCAACGATTCCAACTGCTCGATAATCCGACCGTTCGAGAACGGATGATTCCGAACGTAAATCTCACCCACTATCCCGATCGGCGTCCGCTCCGCCGCCCGATCCAGTTCCACCGAGCCGAACCGCTCCGCCACCCTCCCCATAAAACCCCGCAGCGCCGACATGTCAGCCCGACTCTCGATCAGTCCGATCCACTCCCCCAGCGCATCCTCATACACCGCCTGCGCCTCACCCCGGTCAACCGCAAACGGCCGCACACGAAGGATCAACTTGCGAAGTAGCTCCGCCCCCGCCGTCGCCGTCCAGATGTGCTTCATAAACGCATGTTGAGAACCGCCCACGCCGCCCATCAGCGCCCGGTAAAACCCGTTGTCCTGGTTTGGGCTGAAGATCGGCACCGCCCCCGCGTCCGCATACTTCAGCACCAGCTTCTGAAGACAATGATACATCCCGAACCGGCACGGACCCGACGTACCCGGCATAAAGAACGCGCTGCGAGCCGCATCGAACCCCGGCCGACTGATCACGTTGAGCATCTCACCGATCGTAATCGCGCACGGCAGACACTCCTTGCCCGTCGTATACCGACGACCCTCCACAAGCATCTGCTCGTCCGCCATGGGCATCACAACCGCATCGCGCCCGTACGCCCGGAACGCCGCCGCAAACGCATACGAACTGTCCCCCATGTATGGTATATAAAGCGCACGCGCCTCATTCGCCGAAGCAGCTCGACAAGACCCCGCCTCACACGTCGCCGCTGCCTCAGGACGATAGTGCCGCAGGCTCTCCAAAAACGCCTCCAGCCGCGTCACCAGACCCGCATCCGCCGAATGCTCGTCCAGCTCCAGTTGCAGGCACGGCTTCGGCCGCATACGATCCGCGAAAAACGTCTGAATAAACGAGTCCGGACCGCACCCGAAATTCGAAAGGTAAACCGCAAACAGCCGATCGTCTCCCTTCACGATCTCCGCCGCACGCAGAATCCTCCGCCCGTATGTCCAGTAAACGCTCTCCTCCAGGCTTTTGTCCTCAACGCTAACCCCCTCAAGGTCCAGCATGTCCATCGGTATCAGAGTAATCCCCAGTTCAGCCAGCTTGCCCGGCAGCCGAAGATTCACCCCCTCGTCGCACCCGTTGTAAGGACGCGAAACCAGCACAAACGCCTTCTTGTCCGCCGGAAGTTCCGCCAGAAACCGACGACCCTTCGCCCGAAGATCCTCCTCGAAATCACGCTGCGCACGCACCGCCTCCTCTATCGCCCGACCCGCCGCCGCACCCGACACCTTCAGCGACCCCGCCAACTTCCGAAGAGTCCGCCTCAAAAGCCGCCGACCCTCCCCCAAACGCAGAGGCGCGCTCAGAATCTTGCCGTCACCCCCGAACGCCGTCCGAATCTGGTACGGAAATGACTGCACATAAGGACACAACTGATTCTTCTGCCCACCCGAAGCCTCCGCTAGCGCACTCACCACGCTCGGCACAAAAACATAATCCGCACCGTTGCACATCAGCTTCGCAACGTGACCGTAAGCAACCTTCACAGGAAAACACATCTGGGCGCTGACGGCGTCAACGCCCATCCGGATCGTCTCCTTGTCAGTCTTGTCCGAAACCTCAACCTCAAAACCCAGCGACTGGAAAAAACGCGAAAACAGCGGCAGAAGCTGCCACGCAACCAGGCATCGCGGAATCCCTATCTTCCCGCGTCCTCCCGCGCACGCGCGCACGCCGTCTCCAGACCCGCCCAATCCCGCATACTCCAGAAGCTTCTGCTCACGATACGCAAAAAGATCCTCCCCACAAACCCGCTCCGCCTTCTTCTTCACGTTGTAACGGTCGCACCGGGAACCGTAAAACAACGGCTCCGAACCAGGCGACTTCACACGCTTGATCTGGCAGTCGTTGCTGCAGTGATGACACGTAAACGACGTCACCTCGTACTCATTCCGCACAAGATTGGCAAACCCCTTGAAGCCGCTCTGAAACTCCCCGCACACGCTCGACTGCTTCACGTGCACCGCCGCAATCGCCGCCGCGCCAAGAGCGCCCGTAACCTCGTGATGATCCGGCACAACGATCTTCTTCTGCGTGATCGCCTCGAACGCCGCCCACACCGCACGATTGAAAGCCGTACCACCCTGGAAGCTTATGTGCTCCCCGATCTTGCGCCGACCCACGACGCGGTTAAGGTAATTGCTCACGATCGAATAGCTCAGACCGGCCACAAGGTCCTCCGTCGACGCACCCTGTTGCTGATAGCTCAACAGGTCGCTCTCGATGAACACCGTGCACCGTTCCCCAAGCTTGATAGGCGACTCGCTCCGAAGCGCAAGCTCCGAAAACTGCCGCTTGATGTCGATACCCAAACGCTGCGCCTGCTCCTCGATAAACGAACCCGTACCCGCTGCGCACGCATGATTCATCTCGAAGTCGACAACAACCCCGTTCTGCAGCGATATGTATTTGCTGTCCTGCCCGCCGATCTCGAATATCGTGTCAACCTCGGGATACACAATCGCCGCGCCCGCCGCCTGCGCCGTAATCTCGTTGATAACGACGTCCGCCCCCACAAAGTCCCCCGTCAGGTAGCGACCCGAACCCGTCGTCGCCGCACCGCGAATCCGAACCTTGTCACCCACCTGGGCCCCGACACTCGTCATCGCCCTACGCACCGCCTCCAACGGATTACCCGCCGTCATCAGGTACTCTTTGGCCAGCACCCGACGCGACTCGTCCATCACCACGATCTTCGTGCTGATCGACCCGACGTCGATGCCGATGTAAGCATCCACCGCTCCCTCGCTCGGCCAATCCGCGACTACTGCGCTGATCGGCGATGCCGGCGGTTCCGGCAGCCGACGGCGACGAGGAGCCCTTTGCAGTATGCTCTGGCGGTTGCCAAGCCAGGCGTCTATCTTCTGCAAGCATCCCGCAAGTTGTCCCGCCTTCAACTCCGCGCACGACGCACCCAATACCGCCCCCATCGCACCGGTGAAGAAGTGATCCGCCGGAACGATCATCTCACCCTCTTCCAAACCTAACACCTGCTCGAACGCACGAACTACCGCCTTGTTCGCCGCAACGCCGCCCGTAAAAACAATCGGCTTGTGCAGTGTCCGCCCCGCCGCAAGATTGCTCTTCAAACCTCTCGCTAGCGCAAGACACAAACCCGCGATTATGTCGCACAGCGGTGTCGCCTGCTGCTGCAAGTGAATCATGTCGCTCTTGGCGAAAACCGAACAGCGACCCGCCATCCGGGGAACGTGCCTGCTCTGAAGCGCCAAGGGTGCAAACTCCTCCTCGATGCTAACGCCCAGCCGCTGCGCCTGCTGGTCAAGGAAAGACCCCGTCCCAGCCGCGCAAACGGTATTCAAAACAAAATCATCCAGCGCCAGCTCCCCGTCCCGCCGCGCAAGGAAAATCAGCTTGCTGTCCTGCCCGCCCATCTCGATCACCGTGGCACATGCATCCCGCCCGTGCGTCGTGGCATGGGCATCCTGCCCGTGTGTGGCATGGGCATCTTGCCCGTGCTGCCTCCCACGCAAATCCTGCCCGCCCTCATCCTCCAGAAGCGCCCCAACCGCCGCCGCCTGCGCCGAAACCTCGTTCGTAAACGCAATCCCCGCAAGCTCCGCAAGCACGCGCGCTCCCGCCCCGGTCGCCGCCGCCGCGCTGATCCGATCAGGCTCGATCTGCTTGAATAACTCCGCCAACTGCCCCCGAACAGTCTCCATCGGCCTGCCGTACGTCCGGCCGTAGTCGCGATAATAAACACGCCGATCCCGGTCAAACACGATCACGTCGCTGCTTATCGAGCCGATGTCGATACCTAAGAACAGCCCCCCGGCGTCCTTGCCCGCCCTGCGGACCTTCTCGACGCCACGCGATCTGCCCGCCGAAATCTCCCCAACTTTGGCTTTCATGATGGTCTCCTGTTGTTTACCATTGTTGACAAGATTACCCGTCCCACGGCAATAATCAAGTAGCCTCTTGCCTCATGAACGCCGATTATCTTCCATCAAGACCGACGCCGTACCGAAAAAACTAACATGCAAGCGCCGTGCCGAAAAAATAAAAAAATCGTTAACCCTTGCTGAAGCTCAACTTACAGACAAATCCCACATCCCAAAAAACCAGCCCGCCTTTCCGATTGACATCCCGTGCAGCCCCGATATACATTCTGTGAATGAAACCTCGAATCTTAAGCCAAAATGACCGACAGTTCTTCACCCTCGTCTCAAGAGCCGCTTTCACAAACCCCTTCAGCCGGGCAAGACTCGAAATCGACCGCCGAATAACAGGCGACACCTCCGACCGACCCTGGGTCGGCATAAGGCCCGACGCCGTCCGCGAAGTCACCGCACGAATACAAACCCTCGACCAGGCAAGGCCCGTCAAAATCACCGACTTCAGCCAAGCCGAACACCAGTTGCTCGAACACGTCTTCCTCTTCGATGAATACCACAAGCTCAACGACCCCTTCGACGACCTCATAGCACGCCAGGACCGCGCACCCGACAAACCCCTGCAGGTAACCTTCGCACGAGACGCCATACAACGACTCGTCGACCGAGGAATAAGACCCGACGAGGCAAAACGATACTTCTCGGCTTTCTACCAGATACGAAGGGCTTTCTATTTTATCGACAAAAGCCTCATCGGCCAAAGCCCTTCCATGAAAAAACTCCGTGAAGACCTCTGGAACAACATCTTCACCTTCGACATCAATCAGTACCAGCTCTATCTCTGGGACCGAATGGAGGACTTCTCGACTCTTCTCCTTGGACCAACCGGCTCAGGAAAGGGCGCCGCCGCCGCCGCAATCGGACGAAGCGGTTTCATACCCTACGACGAAAAAAACAACGTCTTCGCCCCGAGTTTTACACAAACTTTCGTCTCCGTCAACCTTTCCCAGTTCGCCGAAACCCTCCTCGAATCCGAGCTCTTCGGCCACGCTCGAGGCGCTTTCACAGGCGCAGTCGAATCACACGAAGGACTCTTCGCCCTCTGCGGCCGGCACGGCGCAATCTTCCTCGACGAAATCGGAGACCTCAGCCAGCAGGTCCAGCTTAAACTCCTGAAGGTCCTCGAAGAGCGGACTTTCTCACCCGTCGGAAGCCACAAAAAACTCCGCTTCCAGGGCCGCGTCATAGCCGCAACCAACATCGACCTCGACCGCCTCCGCCGAGAAAAGCAGTTCCGCGACGACTTCTACTACCGACTCTGCTCCGACTGCATCTTCGTCCCCGGACTCCACCAGCGACTCCGCGAAAATCCCCACGAGCTCACCGAACTCATCGCACACACCGTCAGAATCATCACGGGCGCCGATTCACTCGAACTCGTCGAAATGGTCGCCGACGTCATAAAAAAACGCCTCGGCCCGGACTACACCTGGCCCGGCAACGTCCGCGAACTCGCGCAGTGCATCCGCCGCGTAATCATCAAACACGACTACACGGCCGAAACCCGAACACCCGTCCCCCTCACACAGACACTCGCCTCCCCCGACGGAAGCCTCCCCACCGCCCGACAACTCCTCAACCTCTACTGCCAGAGCCTCTACCAGCAGCACCGATCATACGAAAAAGTCGCCGATATCACTAAGCTCGACGCCAGAACCGTAAAAAAATACATCCATGCCGCGCCTGAAAACACCGCTCAAGCCGCCGGAGACGCTCCGTAGTGAAGCCCCCAGCGCTGACTGATCGCCTTTACACCGAGAACCTCATACAAACCCGCAACGCCTACCAGAACGTAGATAATCCGCGTCGCCGCCGTCATGCTCCCGAAAAACACCGCGATAACGTCGATGTTGAACAGCCCGACCATGCCCCAGTTCAAACCTCCAATCGTCAGCAGTGTCCACACCACAACGTCCACCGTCTTCATGGCCCTGTGCTTCTTCATGCTCGTGCCCCCACGCGTAATGCGCCCGTGCCGCCAATCGAACACGACCGCTCTTCTTCTGCCGCCTCAATGCCAACCCGCCGTCAATGTGTCTTCTGAAAACGATGTGCTTGACGCTCTTCCCAGTAACGGGCAATCGCATCCTTGCTGCCAAGACCGATCGCAAGAGCAGCCGCAAAGCTCAAACCCGCAAGGATGATGTTGAATGATGTCGAAACCAGAAACGGTGCAATCCCCAACTGCGAAAGAGCTATCGCACCCGCGAAAATAATGATCGACCACCGCGCCACGCCCGAAAGAATCCCCGGATGAGGCATGTCCGCCTTCGCCGCCGCAACGTGTGCGATCCTCCCAACGAACATCGCAACGAACATACCCAATACCAGCACGAGAACCGCCGCGATCACTCGGGGAATATATGCGAACACCGCCGCAAGAACCGCCGAAGCCTGAGGAAGACCCAGCGCATTGACAACCATCACGAATACCATGATCATCACCAGCCAGAAAACCAGCCCCGTAACGAGACCCCGGGGAGATATCTGCAAATCCCCTTTCCGCAAAATCTCAGGTATCCCCGCCCGCTCCGCCGCCGCGTCGAATCGCAGCGCATGAAGTGCCCGATCCGTCGCCCACCGGATCGCACGCGCAACAAGCCACCCCACAAGCAATATCACCAACGCACCTAACAGGACCGGTATGTAAGCCATCACTCGGCTCAGCATTTCACGCATCGGATCCACAAAAACCGCTCGCCATTCAATTTGAGCTAACATGATCTGTCCCCCTGAAATAAAAATGACAAATAAACAACCCCAAAAACTTGCCGGCCTACCTGCAAAAACGCCTATCGGACGCACCCGCTCAATCACCTCGCCACCCCACACGCTACTATCTCGGCAACCGCCCCCCTCCTCTTAACCAGAACCTCCCCGCCATCCAACAATCCCCGCATAACCGAAACGGGCGAACGCCTGCACCACCCGCGCAAACGTCCGCCCGATCCTCACGCCGGCCCAACCGCGACGGCGCTAATCATCTGTCAAGAGTCAGTCCGCCCACCTGAACGGATTCTCGCACGATACATCCTGCGGATCGTAACACCGAATCCAGTCCGCCGCGATCATCGCAAGATCCTGCAGGTCAACGCGACAGTCGCGGTTCAGGTCCGACGCCAGAACCAGACCCTGTGCAATCACATCCGCACAGCTCGGACTCGTAACCGTAACGACCACCTCGTCATAGATATCCCCGCCAAGACCCGCCTTCCCGTCGTCAACCGTAACGCGGAACGTATAAACGCCCTGCTGACTGAAACGAACCGTCGGCTTCTCGACGTCATCGCCCGTAACGAACTCAACGGCAGCCGGACCAACGTACTCCCACTTGTAATTCAATACGTCGCCGTTCAAATCAATGCCGACCGCGTCGATCAGCAGCGTATCTTCGTAAGTCAGCGACAGCGAAAGATTCTCACCAGCGTCAACGCGAGGTATCACGTTCTGACCCAGCCGAACCAGGTCCGCAACGTCATCCGCGCTGATCGCATAACTGTAAAGACGAACGTCGTCGATCAGACCGTTCCACCCGCGAAGCGGAGCATTGTCCAGCCGGTTGCCGATCGCCGCATGAGTAATCTCCGGCTTCAGAGCAATCAAACCCGAAACCTCCATCTCCGCGTCAACCTGACCGTCAACATAAAGCACAACCCGCTGACCGTCATAAGTGCCCGCGATATGGTGCCAGTACCCGTCATTGATGTTCGCGGTGCCCGTCAGTGTCGTCTGAACGCCGTTCAAATGAAGCGTCACTCCGTCGCTCACACCACGCCGACCCATCCGCCACGTACCAACGTCATGACCGATGATCGTCGCCCACTCGTTCGTCCACTCGGCAACCTTCACCCACGCCGCCGTCGTAATCTCATACTGAAGAGTGTGCAGGTTCGGATCGCTCGCCGTCGCGTTGGCAATGCTCACGTAAGACTGACCGTAAAACTCCAGAGCATGATCGCCGACCCAGCCCGCAACCCAGTTCGGATCGCTCACACCGTCAGCCGAACTCAAAGTACCCGCGTCGTTGGCCCCCGCACTGTCCGCCGTCGACTTGCCCGAACCCTCCTCGAACGCCCAATGACCAAGGAAAACGTCGTCAACCGCCGCATCCTTCACCCGAACCCGAACCGTATCGCTCGCCGTCTTGCCCGGCTCGTGCATCACGTTGTTCGGATCGTAATCCCAAACCTGAACGCTGAACTCGTACATCCCCCGCTCCGTCATCTCAACGACGGGATTGGCAATCTTGCGATCGCTGAAACTCGCCAGCATCGGCCCGCTGACCTGCTTCCAGTTGTAAAGCACAACACCGTAAGGATTCCCGTCGTCCTTCACAGCCGCGCTCAGTTGAGCCGTCGCAGAGCCCCCAACCATAGCCGCCGTCTGGTCCGCACCCGCGTTAACCTGCGGAACCGCATTGTAATAAAAATCCCCAAGATAACGCTTCAGCGCATTCACAAAAATCTGCTCCCCCGCCGGCGTAAGGTTATAAGCACCCCATCGTCCCTGCGTCGAATCGACCTCCTGCGTCCCGCCCGAGAAGAACATTCGCCGCCCGCCGACCATCACGTTCGGCGTCGAGCTGTAATACGGCGCACCCGCGTCCCACTCCGCAATCAAAATATTCCCGTTGTCCGGCCGAACCGCCAGAACTCGACCGTTCCCCGCGTCGGCCGTATTAATGAAGCTCGAATGCCCCGGCCACACGTTCGCGTCATGCCAAACCGCATCGTTGTTCTCGTCTAACAGCACGTTCTCGAAAAGCGGCTCGTCAGGATCCACCGCACGCAGCAGATAATACGCCTGCCGCGCCGTAATGCCCGTCGTATTGAACCACCGCCCGTTCCCGCTCCGAGCAAGATACTGACTCATCAGAATCAGCGGAGTCGTAATCCCGCCCCACTGCCCGCGCTCCGTATCGTCAGTCGAATACGCACCGCTGCTGACGTCACGGCTCATGATAACCAGATCGGCCGCCTCCAACTGAGCGATCTTCGCCGCGTCAAGAGTCTGATAATAGCCGGTCCCCGCCGCCGACCCCTTCGGATACTCCACCGTGAACCCCAACGAAACCAGAAAGTCCACCCAACCCTGATCGTCCGGCACGCCCGGCTTCGTCGCATCCGTCGCATGAGCATCCGAAACCCACACAATCGTCTTCGCCTGCAACGCCCCGGCAGCAGCCGCAGCAAGCACCAGAACAATAAAAACCCGCTTCGCATTCATCGCCGCTTCTCCAAATCAGAATATCCTTCGCACATGCCTCAGCCCCGGGTACGCCCCAAAGACCGCCCGCAAGTGCAATCTAACCACACCTTAACCGCTAAGCAGGAAAACGAACTGTCCTTCTCCTGCCCGGCCCAAAAAACACATGCCCGCCATCACGAGCCCGCAGCCAACGTCCCATATTAACAAATCTTTACCCCTTCAATCAACACCTTTCCGCCCAACCAAAAAAACGTCCCTCCCTTTAAGCACGAAATTGCGCTTTTTGTGCGAAATTTCCACCCCCCAAAAAACATAAACCCTTGCCCCGCAAAGAGATAAATTTTTTATTTTCCTCCCGGACAGCAAGATAATGCAAGCGCATTTCATGCGATCCCGACACCCTCAACCCAAAACCCAGACGTCGGCTCAGCTTCCTGCTGAACATGCCGGCACAATTCCACTGGACATATGACCGACAAATGGTAGGCTTGATTCTGTCCGTTAAACTAAAACGCCGCTCGACCAGGTGATTCAGGATTACAAAAGGGGCCTTTATGGCAGTCACCGTCAAGAGAAAACCCGTATATTTCAACCCCGATTCCAGGCGTGTCATCACCCGTTTCTTCCTGCCCGGAGAGGACAGGGCACGCACAACCATTCGGATGGTCTTGGCAATGTCCCAGGACGAGCAGGCCAGGTTGTTCAAGCAGGTCTTGAGAGACTTTTCCAGACGCCACCGCAATATCACACGAGCATTTGACCAGAATTTCGAACGGGTAAAACACCTGCTTGACGACCTCGATGTCCCTGTCGAATCTTTGTCTAAGAAAACACGATACATCATCGGAGCCTATTTCACACAGGAATTCTCCATTGAGTCTGCTGCCTTCTTCAATCCTTCCATCGTCGAAGATCCGTACCAGGGCAATATCCCAAAAGGCCGCAAAAGAGTCATACTCAGTTTCAGGGCAACTGGCGAAGGCCACCTCTCATCCATTGTTTTTCGAGGCGGCGTCATCGATGAGCATAACGATTTCCAATTCGAATCCGCCGGTGATTTTGTTGATGTTCCCGAAATCGTCACACGCCACATATACGACAAAAAACTCTTCCTCGCAAAACTGGCCGAGATGAATATCAAGAAGGATGTAATCCACATGGTCATGGACAAGTTGCCTGAAAACTTCAACTATGGCCGGCTTCAGGCTGCAATTGCCAAAACCATAAGGGAACATGATCTGTCCTATACCCGCCAACAGGTCGTAAAAGCCATCAACTGGCTGGCCAAATCGCATTACGAAGTCACTTTCTCTTTCGATACTGCCATCTCTGACCGTGTACTCTTTCCACTTTCCTTCGCCGAAAGCAACGGCATCGAGGACGCCCGCTTCGTTCGATTCACCGATGAAGACGGTTCGACCGTTTACTACGCTACTTATACCGCCTATGATGGATTTGCAATTCTGCCCAAACTGATCGTAACTGAGGATTTCTACCAATTCAAAGTCAATCCCATACATGGAGAACATGTACAGAACAAAGGATTGGCCCTGTTCCCCAGAAAAATCAAAGGACAATACGCTATGCTCGCCCGTCTGGACGGGGTAAGCAATTTCGTAATGTTCTCAAAGGACATAAACCTCTGGAACAGCGCCCACAAAATCCACGAACCGCGGTATCCCTGGCAGTTTGTCCAGGTCGGAAACGCCGGCTCACCCATCGAAACGAAACACGGCTGGCTCGTCGTCACCCACGGCGTCGGCCCCATGCGAACATACAGCCTCGGAGCCATGCTGCTTGACCTCGAAGACCCCACAAAAGTCATCGCACGACTCAAGGAACCCCTGCTGACCGCCAACGAAGAAGAACGCGATGGATATGTCCCCAACGTCGTATACTCCTGCGGATCATTAATTCACAACAACGAACTCATCGTCCCCTACGCCATGTCCGACTACGCTTCCAGCATAGCCGCTTTTCCCCTCGACGAATTGTTTGACGAATTACTGCCAAAAACAAACCCTCCCTCCACCGCATAGCCACCGGCCACGAAACCCCACGAAGCGCAAGCAGCCCCCCGATCCGAGCCTTCTCGCTCTTCGCCGAAAGACAAAACCGCGTTATCTCCCGCACGGAAGTGCGGCGGGTTGCATCGCGCGCCCCCCCGATCCGTCGACCTCATCTACCCGCCCCGCTGAGCAAAGCCAGCACAACCACCACCCACCAGACAATCGGCAAGAAAAGCAGGCCATTCAAAACCAGCCCCGCCACCGCCGCCGTCCTCTTCTGCCCCCGCAGCATCACCCCCGCTGTCCCGGCCGCCAGCCCAACCAGATTCGATACGGCTCCCAGCAGCAGCAGCGCCATAGCCCCGGCCTCCCGCACTTCGAACCGCGCCATCGCCGCCCCCACACATACATACAGAATCGCGGCAATCAACCCCGCCAAAACCGAAACCCTGCCCAAACGCCCGCGCTTAGTATCTCTGCCCCGCCCCGCAGTCACTCCCATTTCGTCCATTTCGTCCATCTCGTCCATAGAGTCCATGAGTCCATGAGTCCATCTACTCCATCCCCCCCGCCGCATAAGAAAAAGTTCGCCAAAGGCGCTTCCGCTGCATTTAACGCACTAAGTGCGCCCCCCAACAGCGCGCCCGCCCCGCCCGCCGTCGCAATCCCCCGCACCCGCTCACAGCACCGCCCCCGGGGGCCGCCGAAACACCTCCGGCCACAACCAGCCAATCACACGAGTCGGCTTGCAAGTGCCCATAATCAGTCCATCCTGAGGCAGCGGTTCATTCGTAAGGGGAGTCCATTTGTATTAAAGGCTCCTTACCCCTTCATTCGTCCCAGACACTTTCAAACCATCACAAGCCTTCCGCGCCGCCATCGTTTCAACATGCTCGGCCCCATAAACTGCCTCGTATACACCTGCCGCCTTGTCGTAAAGCAATTCAGCTTCCTCATACCGCGCAAGTTCCTCATACATGGCCGCCAGCCTCTTCATGTAGCCCGCAACCACAGAATGCTCTCTTCCGTAGACCCGTTCAGCCATTGCGATCGCCTCTTCAAACAGCCCTTCTGCTTCCTCATGACGCCACTGTTTGCTGTACACACCCGCCAGGTTCGCCATGTATTGACTAATCTCGCCGTGATCGTTGCCATACGCATTCCGCGCTGTCCTTGCCACCGCCACAAATAGGCGGGCAGCGTCTTCGAATTGCCCCATCTTCCCGTACACGCAAGCCAAGTTGTTTTTGTAAAGCGCCGCTATGGTGTGCTCTTCTCCATAAACTTTCACCGCGATATCTACGGCCTCCCGAAGCTCCAGCTCCGCCTCCTCCAACCGCCCAGCTTCACGGTGTACATTCCCGAGTTCGTTTGAAGCCGCAGCAACGGCCGAGTGCTCCGGCCCACCGAATTCTCTGGCCATACTGAGCGAACGCATTGCCAACTTCTCGCCCTCTTCCGTCCAGCCAACCTGCCAACACAGCCTAGCCGCCGAACTGAGTGACTCTGCAAAACCTCCCCTGTCGTCACTCTGCGCGTGCTCAAAAATCGTTAATGCTTCCGCAAGTCGTATCTGAGCATCGTTTGATTCCCCGAGCCTTTCTCGCATTGAAGCCTGTGTTACAAGTAAACGTGCCACCGTATGGCTTCGGCTCCCGTATGTCTTTTCAACACAAGCTATCGCATCCGTCATCGAATCAGCACCAGCCCTCAGTCTTGCGCTTTCGCCTTTCAACGTCAGCCTGAAAACAGTAAGTAAGAACTTCGTCGTATCTTTTGGGTCAGATAGGGCTTCGGGTACCGCCGCCAAGGCCAACTCTGCGTCCGCAAACCTATGAATTTTCGCATAAAGGACTGCTCGACTGATTGCCAAAGTTGTTTTCCACTTCTCTCGTGCTCCCACGGCATCGCAGTTTTCCAATTCATCGAGAAGAGCTTCCGCTTCGGCAAACCTATCCATCTCGATATAGAGTAGTGCAAGGTTGACCTTACAGCACATGGCCTCCCATGCATTGTTGACCATCGGATTCCGAAAAACTTCCATAGCCTTGTGGTATAGCACCTCCGCGTCGTTTCGCCGGTCCATAGCTTGGTATAATTTCCCCTTTTCGCGAAGAAGGTCACCAACTATCATGTTCACCTCGCCGCTTTCTCCACCACAAAGCGCCAGAGCCCCCTCCAAAAATACTTCCGCCCGTTCAAACCGCCCAGCGTACTTGCTTCGAATGGCTTTCTTCTTCACGAAGTCGCAGATACCAGGCGGCACCGTCACATCAGCCGTTGCACTTGTTTTCTTAGCCCTCTGGAACATCTCGAGTGCGTCTTCAAGCTGGTCCATTTCAGCATACATACTTGCTACCATCCCCGCAAATGTGGCTGCGTCCTTGTTTGTATTCATCTCTTCACTGATCACCAGCGCCTGCTGGAAGACTTCTGCGGCCTCGCCCCAGCGTCCCTCACCATTGTAATCAAGCCCCAAGTAAAACAACGCCCGTTTGTACGATCCAGTTTTCTCGCCGTGGGCCTTCGCTTCAAATGCCAGTACGAATTTCAAAAATGTCTCACTTCGCCCTCCCCCTTCTGTCTTCAAATGATGAGTCAGCGACTCAAACACCGGCGTCCTCGGAAAATCTGAGCCCACATCCGCGGACACCCGCTCGATGACTTCACATAGCAGGTCTTCCGCCTCACTGATACAACCGGCGTGAAAGAGTATATAGGCTTGAGCAAACTCAAGTTCGGCGATCGCATTCACGATGCCCGTTCCCCGGCACCTTCTCAATACCGAAATGGCGTGTTCAACAGCCTTTCCACTCTTCTCATACTCCTCTTCTGCGAAATAGATCCTTGCAAGCTCGTAATACGAGTGCACAACCAAGTCGTATTCTCTGAAGACAAACGGCCAGCTATTCTCCATTCTTAAGATTTCGCCGAACAACACCTTTGCCCGTTCTTTTTCTCCCATGTCGTGGTTTATTCTTGCCAGGAGAAACGTCTTCTTCTTGTCAGGGAATAAGGCAAGCGCTCGCTCACAATAGTCGACAGCCGCTTCGCTTTGCTCCGCATAATATTCAATCGTTGCCCGCGTGTAGTAAATTTCAGACAGTTCGATCTCTTTTTCTTCTTCCAGGGCTCTTACAAGTCTTCGCGCATCATCGAACCGGCTTTCCGCAATGGCCTTTAGTGTTCGTGCATAAGCACTGTCCTCATCTGAAATTTGCTTCGCCAACTCCTGCGCTTTGGCAGATGGCCTATACCGTAATCCTGCATCAATAGCAGCGCCAACCCCCTCCGCCTCGCGTCCCTTGACGCGCAGTTCAACTTCCAGGAGGCTGATGATAGTCTCGTTTTGCTGGACAATATGGTCCAACCTGTCAACCGAACGCACCTGGAGTTCCCTCGATGCTCCAACATGGGCGAAATACATGGTCAGCGGAATTGCCACAAAAGATGCCACCATGCATAGCTGAACGAAGCAGTTTTTAAGCCATCGCCCGTTCCTCCTGCTGTACTTGTGCTGATAGCAGAACTTCCGCCCACCCGGGATTTCCCTGGTGCATCGCTTTCCCAGAAGCGTTATGCCCCGACACTGAACCATTCCCGCGTCTTCTTCGCTAGCAGACATAAATGCTCAATCTCACTCCTTCGCTTTTCTCCCCCCAATTATACCACCGCCCACCCAAATAACAACAAATTAGGAGTCTACATCGCCAAAGACCCGCATCCCCTAAAAATTGAACCCCACCCATAAGAACTGTGAATAAATCTTCGTGCTCTTCGTGGTACAACAACCTCCACATCTACTTGGCTACCTGTCCACTCGTCTACTTGACTACTTGTCTACTCGTCTACTCGACTGCTTCCTGATCCTGTCAATCCTGTGAATCCTGTAAGCAAATCTTCAAGCCCTCTGTGAAATACAAGATATATTCGTGTAAATTAGTGCAAATTCGTGGCTCCAAATCGCTCCCCCGCGAGCAGAAACTCTCACTAATCCGAAAAAACCACCCCCTTAAGCACACTCCCGCGCAAAAACACCAAAAAACGCTCGCTTCTGCGCAAAAAATACACCGCCATTTCACCAATTCTGCGCGCGCATTCGCACTGTTTTCACCCCTGCGGATGCCCCGGCCAGGGCAAATAATAGCGATTTGGCCCCTTTCGCAAGTACGAACGGTAGAATTTGACCACATTACTGGGCTTAAGACTGCCATCCGCCTGCCGCCCAAACAGCTCCCGACCCGAGTAATAATGGCTGTGCATACCAAACTGGTCAAAAACCCGGAAAAAATCATTCAAGAGCACCGTCTGCGCCAATTCCCCGTCCGTAGCAGGCGCAAACCCCCCAAACTCCCCGCAATGCATGCATAAACCATAATCAATCATATACTTATAGGCAGGCAGCCACATCCGGTGAATGTTCCGAATATCCCGCTCCAACGTCGGCCACCGGTCCTCCCGCTTAAAAAGCCGGAAATTATAATCATGAAAGCTGTACACCGTCAGCAGATCCCCCGTAGGCTCCACCAAATGCAGGTTTTGAATCGCCCCCCAGGCCTGACAAGGCTCAATGTAGCACAAATGCCGCTCATCAATAGCCCGAATTCGCCGCGTCAGCTCCCGCATCGCCGGGTTATATTTGTCCGCCTTATGGTCAAAAGGCTCGTTTATAAGGTCATAAGCCACCGCCCAGAACGGCCGATCATGAAGCTGCCGCGCGATCTTCTCGTAATGTAAGTACACCTTGACAATGAAGTTATCGTAATCCTCCTTCACCATCCTGTGGTGCGGCCCAAGCGTCTGATCTATATTGTTCATGTAGTTGACCCCCACCGCATTGCAGTAATCCGCGGTAATCTCCACACGTGTCCGTTTCTCATCCGCTGGGAAAAACCCCCTCGGCGGCAGCTCGTCCGCCCAGTTATGCTGCGGCCGATAGCTGTTCGCCCCGATCCACGCGATCAATTCCAACTCCCGTTTGTTGCCCGGCACCCCGGCGTCAACCCCCGAAAACATCCAGCTCGTAAACCCCGTAAAACGCGGATAAGGCTCAATCGGGTACCGGTAACGCAAGCGATCACAATCGGTTACGGCCTTGTACCCCGCCAGCAGCCCGCCATCCTGCCGCACTTCAGCATTCACATCAAGCTCAAGGCCGCGATACCTCCTGTCGACCGCATAAGTACACAAAGCCGGCAGGGGGGCGATTCTCAAGGGTTCTGTCCCCCATGCGTCCGCCGTTTCCAAATAATCGTAAATGTACGTCTGCTCCAGCACCGGCCCCCGCGGAATCCGTCCAATCGACATATCCGCATAATCCTCCCCCGCCTTCGCCACCCTCGTCAAGTTCATGTAATTCACCGGCACCGCCAGCGCCGCTCGCCGCCAGAACTCAACCGCCGTGACAATCGCCTCCTTATCGCCGGATCCCGGCACGGCCTTAACCCACGGCCGGACAGCAATAACGCGATTTTCAGTGCTGGCAAGCTCGATTTGTGTCCCATTCGTCCCCGCCGCAATGCTCTTCGGCGAGTCGGCAAACACCAGCAATACCGGCCGCTGCGGACCCGCCAACTCCTTCGACTCCAGCCACAAAATAGCCCAGTTCGACGGTAATCGCCCCGACTCAGAGGCATCGTACCTGCCGCCCGCCGCATCACCCACCCCGGAACCGGACGGCAAGATCAACCGCACCGACGCAGCCTCATATTGAAGGCTAAGCCGTCCCGCACGGGCATTCAACACCACACAAGGCGACAAGGGCGTCGCCAGAATGTCTACAGCCGTACCGTCGCCGCCGGCACCCTCCAGTTTCGGACACGTCAGTTCCAGCCCGCCCAGGATGCCGCGTTTGTCGCCGTCAGCCTCGATCCTGAACGCCAGATAATTCTCCCCGCCGAAGTTGACCTTGTCGGCGTCAATGCTGTAAACCCATGAATCGCCCCGTCGCTGTGCACCATGCGTGATCTCCCGGTCATTGATCCACCCCCGAACAAGCCCCGCCGCCCGAAACGACAGCCGCACTGCGTTGGGCGCCCATTCAGCAGGCACGTGCAGCCGTGCCCGATACCATCCAATCCCCCTAAAGGCCCCAAATCGCGAATCCGCCTGCCATCCGTCACCGATTCTCAACTGCGGCCACTGATTCTCAATATTGTACCCAATGGTATACCGCAATTCGCCGATGCCCTCGTCACCGGCATCGGTACTGAACAACCAGCTTTTCGGGCCCGAAACCCTGGTCGGCCCGCTGACGGGGTTAATGCGTATACCCCAGCGACTGATGTCGCTGTCAACCAGTTCAGGATGATCGATCCAGCCCAGCCGGTCATAGCGGCTCTCGTTGAGGTTGTTGAGCGGATGATCCAGCCGCCGCTCAATGGCAAGTCTCGCCGCGCCAGCATCCTCCGTCTCGCCGCGTGTCGCCACCAGCTCAGACGCCAGATGCACCGCTTTGCGCTCATCGCAGGCGGCGGCCTCTGCGCTCAGCGCCTCCGCCTCGGCAGCCAGCTTCTGCAGGGCATCCTCAAGCCGACGGACATGCCCCATCGAACCCGCAAGACCCGAAGCATTCGCAACTGCAGCCTGCTCAATCTGCGATCGCACAGTGTTGGCCTGGGTTGCGAGCCGCTCAAGCCCGCGGGCCGCTTCCAGAACCCCCGCCGCAAGCCGATTCGGTCCACCCCACCCATAAGCAGTGCCTTCATGTATGTAAAAGCCCTTGTTCAGAAGCAATGCATTTTCCCACCGTACGTCATCGATTATTCGCGTCGCCCGCCGCAACAGTGCTTCAATATATGCCGCCGCCAGACGGTCCTCACCCGCCTGCCACGGCTCCCCGACAGACACCTTCGCGCCGGGGCCCGCGTATCCGGCTCGCAGGACGCCCTCCTCTTCCAGAATCGTCGTCGGCGCCAACCTGGTAACGGTCCATCCATCGCCGGTGGCCAGGTCCATAACACGTTTTCCAGCACTGAAAACAGCCCCATCCAGTACGAAACCGGCCTTGGGAGCGCTCACGCAGATCACATGCCGTCCCGGTGTCAGGCAGTCGCTAAGATCCACTGTGTGCTCGTGCCGCCGGTCCGCGGGTTCGGCCGGTCGGTTGTTCTTCCGGTCCTCGGGTCGGGGCTCCCACGCATACCGCTGCACACCGTCAACCCACACATACACGTAGCCCGCTGTCCGCAGGACCACCGTCGCACGGTCCGCACCCGCAGGCACTTCGATCTCCGTACGGTAGACATACGGCGTCTGCGAGATCGTGAACCAGTACAGCGGCACCGGTGCGAAGCGCGCCGAATCCGCTTCGGCGCTCGCTTCGATCCAGACTCCCCCCACGCAAACTGCCTCAAGAATGCCTGACAGCAGCACGATTAGTACAAGTGATGCACGGGTAAACATAAATTCCTCCTTATCCGTATTCAACGGGGTGCAGCGTTTTGATCGCAGGATATCAGAAGACAGCAGGCAAAGCAATATGCAGGAGGCGACGAGTTTGGTCCGTAATAGCCTCGCTTTGGTCAATCCCCGCCAATTTCTCTTGCAACGCCCCGGCCGCAAACGTACTATATGCGGTTTATGTCGGCGGCCCAAGAGTCGATTCATACTGAATGATCCGAAATACGCCAACGTAGCTCAACGGTAGAGCACTGGTTTTGTAAACCAGCGGTTGAGGGTTCGATTCCCTCCGTTGGCTTGGCGTGCAAGAGGCGCATATGGCAGGGTTACAAATGGAAAAGGCAATTGAAAAGGCAAGATCGCTGATAGAGGCAATGGCCTATATCCGCAGCTTTCGTGATCGAGTCGTGGTTGTCAAGTTGGGCGGCAGTATCCTCGAAGACCTGGATCTGCAGAAAAAGCTCCTCACCGACATCGTTTTCATGGCCACCGTCGGCATGAAGCCGATCATCGTGCATGGCGGCGGTAAGGCCATCACCAAGGCCATGGCCGACGCCGGTCTGGAGCCGGTCTGGGTGCACGGTCGACGCTACACCGATCAGCGGACCCTGGCTATCGCCGAACACACCCTCATCCACAAGATCAATACGCCGATCTGCAACACAATTGAGGAATTAGGTTGGGATGCGATGGGCCTGCACAGCCTCAGCAGTTGCGTCGTATTTGCCGAACCACTGCAGATGCAGGGGGAGGACGGCCGCAAGATGGACCTCGGCCTTGTTGGAAAAGTCGTCCACGTCAACGCCGGACTGCTCAACACCGTATGCAACGCCGGTGTCATTCCCGTTATCGCCACAATCGGCTGCACAAAAACCGGCGGCAAGCTCAATATCAACGCCGACAGCGTCGCCGGCAAGGTCGCAGCCGCCGTCAAGGCTGAAAAGCTCGTTGTGCTAAGCGATACGCACGGCATCCTGACAGACATGAATGACCCCGAAAGCAGGATCTCATCGGCAAGCGAAGCCGAGATCGAGAAGATGATCGCCGACGGTGTGATCACAACCGGCATGAAGCCAAAGGTCGAAGCCTGCATCACCGCACTGGACGGCGGCGCCAGGAAGGCCCACATAATCGACGGGCGAATCCCACACTCCCTCCTCCTGGAAATCTACACCGACAAAGGCATCGGCACGCAGATCGTGCAGTAGCCCGAGCATGCAGACGTCAGAATAATGCCGTTTGTGCCGTTCGCCCAGGCGCTTCGCGTGTCAAGTGTTTGTCGCGATATTCACCCAGCGATGAAAACAGCGTTCGCATGATTACAAGCCAGTAATAACGGCCTTTGCGCGTCAGCACCACATGACCATTCCGTACTGTCGCGGCGCGGGTCGACAGGAGGAAAAGCATTTCAGGCCAGACAGTGCGCCAGAATCGCCCATGCCTGGCCTGCATCGCGCCAATATCCATTTTGCCGCCAAGCAGTCTCAGGGCCATATCGAAGCGCATCTGTGCCGCACGCGTAAAGGTGCGGACCATAGCGGGTGAAAAACCCTCTTGCGCCACCCGGTTCATGTAATCGGGTATTGAAAAGGCGTTGACGTACAATGAGCCGTTGATGTAGCTCAGTGCCCCGGGTCCTGTGCCAATGTATTCCTCGTGACTGACAGGATACTCGTCGATGAGTCCGGCCTTTTTCGAAAAACACCAGATGCTTTCCTGGCGGTAGGCCTCGGCGAGCCCGTCGACAATCATCTCGTACATGCGTCTTTCGCGCGCGAAATCGACCTCGGCAGTGCCGCCGAGTTGTCTCTTCTTCGTCTCCGAGAGCATGAGCGGGTACCAGGTCACCTGGTCGGCCGCCAGCTCTGCAGCCGATTTGATGTCGCCCGCCAACTTGGCTTCGTCCTGCCCCGGAAGGTTGAAGATCATGTCGATATTCACTGTGTCAAATTTCCCAATGACGGCTGCGACCCTATCGCGGATGGTATCGGCACTGCCGTACTTGTGACGCCGACGAACGTCCTCCAAAATCGCATCATCGAAAGACTGAACGCCCACCGAGAGGCGATTTGTCCCTATGTCCCCAAGAACCGAAAGTGCGTTGCCGGCAAGGTGATTGGGGTTGGTCTCGACCGAAAGCTGCCGGATCGGCCAGAGCCTCCGGGTCAGGTCCACCACTTCGGCGAGCTTCTCCGGCCATATAGTGGGTGTCCCCCCTCCGATATAAACCGCGCTGAAGCGAAAACCGGAGTCGCAACATGCCTGAATTTCCTTTTTTAGCGATGCAAAATAGTCGCTGGCCGCCGAAGCTTCGAACTTAACCCGAACAAAGGAGCAAAAAGGGCAAAGCTCCTCGCAAAAGGGTATGTGAATATACAGAAGATACTCCGATTCCGGATGAGGTGCAGGGTATAACCCCGCCTCTGCGGGTCTGAAAGCGAGATATCGCTTCGTCAGGCGTACAGCCTGAGCCGTCAGCAGGATTTCAGCCAGCATTACCACCCCTGGAAGTCTAAGCAATTGAGCAGTCTAAGGTCGAAATGTTACCCAACATATGATCAGAATGCAACGTGGCGAGCATCGAATTCCAAACAAATCCGAATTGCTCATACACATGAAGCCGGACAACCCTTGCCGAAACCGAGACGCCGCAATAACCTTGCAATCCCGCATGACAGTTGTTAAAATAGGAAAGTTTACAGATCAAATGCTGCCCTCTTGCATCGAGTTTTTAGCGCAGGCAAACGCATTTTTTTGGAGAAGGGTACATTGAAAAAGTTAGCCAAATCGACGGTATCGCTTATATGTTGTATCGCCGCAGTCCTCATGGCGACGGCCGGAAGCGGCTGCAGCATACTGCCGAGGGCAAGAATCGGCTCATTGGCGGCCCCCACGGTCGGCACGCCCTTCAGAGACCCGGACAAGCTTGGCACACATTCATACGGCTACCTTGGCGTGCTCTGTGAGAGGAACGGAATTGTCTACACATGCCGAGGCGGCAGCATAGATATAACGCATCTGCGATGGAACGCCGACTATACCCGGAGTCTTATTGACCGCACCCGCAATACGCTGATGAAGAAGGGCAGCGGATTCTCGTTCAATCTGGCTTTCGAGACGTCGACCCATCGTATACAGTTCCATTATCCGGACGATTGGGACACGCTGCCCAATGGGCAGAAGGCGGAAATCGCCGAGAAGGCCGCTTTTGTGATTGGACCCTACCTTGCCTACAATGCCACCATGTGGCACGAATTCCTCACGTGGTTCGGAACGCACTTCATCGGCGTCGAACCAGAGTTCAATTCTGCATTCGCTTGGGAAGACTCGTTCTCAAATCTGATGGGAACGCATCTGGCCGTGAGGGCGATGAAGGATGAAAAACGGACGTATAATTGCGCAATGACCATTGCCTTGAACGAGGAGCTTGCCGCACTTGGCGCCTTGCCGTCAAAGACCGCCAGGCGAGAAATTGAGAAGATGCGAGGTTTGTGGTACAAAGGCTATTTTGTACCTTATACGTATCGCCGAAGTTTCGACATGGGCCTCGACAACGGATACGTCACGGCGGTTCTGATCCCGGATGTGGCTGGCTGCGTGGGCGACGCGGCATCTTATCCGATCTGGACCCTCGACCCGCTCGAAGAATTCGGGCTTTCGATTACCTACGAGATCAAGCCCAACGTGTGGGAGCAGGGCAAGATATTCCGCGCAGCCGGCAGCGACCGCATCTTCCCGGAGACACACTTTCCAATTCTGCTGGAATTCGCCAGAAAGGAGGCCGCCGAGAAAGGTCTCCTCTTCGAAGAGTAACAATGCCCAGTCACAACCAGCGACTGTGGTCCAATATGGAGTCATGCCTTGCGCCCGAGGTATGTGGGCTTGTCGCTTCTCAGGCATTTTTTTGAACTTGACAACAATAAGGCTGTTAACATATCATTAATCTGCTACTATTATGGCATGCGGATCGCACTGGATCGTCGGTCCGCCGACAAGTTGCTTGTGTTCGACTTGAATAAGAGCAAGCAGCAGTTGAACAGAACAGGGATGGTTGTGTACCCCTGTGCTGTGGGGGCTGTTGGGCTCTTTTTTTGTTTATGGGGCGTCTGTGCGCCCATGCAGAGCCGATTTTCGAAGTTTTTTGAGAGAAGTTACGGCAGATGATAGCAAAAAACAAAGGTTTTTGCGGGGGGTATCGATTCAGCAATTTCGAAGCCGCTCCGCTTGACAAGATTGCGCCGCTGGGCATTCCTTCGACCGTCACCATAACATTGATGCAGGGCTTCAGCGACGAGGTGCCCTGTCTGGTCGCGCCCGGGGACATCGTAAAGGCCGGACAGATCATCGGCCGGGACGATGAGAGCATCAGCAGCCCGGTCCACGCCTCGGTAAACGGCAAAGTTGTCGAGGTGGGCAAGCTGGAGTATCTGGGCAATGAGGTCGCCGCCGTCAAGATCGCTTCGGATGCCAGCCAGGGCTGGCAAAGTCTGGATGGGTGCTCGGAGCAGTGGGACAGCCTCTCTGCCGAGCAGATCGAGAAACTTGTCTATCTTTCCGGAGCTTCGGGTGCCGGCCGAGCGGGAATTCCCACGCGATTCAAGAGCTCCATTATCTCCCCCGGTGGCGTCGAGGAGGTAATAATCCACGGCGTCGAATCCGAAATGTACGGACCGCTTAGCGAAACGCTGCTCAAGGGTGAGAATCTGCTGCATTTCGCCGACGGCCTCAAGATACTCCGGAAGATCCTGCCCGCCGCCGGCTTTCACGTTGCGCTCAATGCCGAACGTCAGGACCTGATCGCCAGGGTATCCGGCGCCCTGACCGCCAGCCGCTGGGTGGAGGTTCGCGCACTCGAGCCGCGGTACCCTGCCGATTACGACGAGGTGCTCGTATCAGCGATTCTGGGACGAGCCGTTCCGGCCGGACATCTGGCCGCGAACATCGGCGTCATTGTGCTGGATATCCAGGATGTGCTGCACGTCTATGACGCAGTCGCCAAGGGCAAGCCCGTGATAGACCGCACGATCGCACTTTGTGGGCCGGGTTTTACGGACAACTCGCACATTCAGGTGCGGATCGGAACGTCCGTGGAGGACGCAGCCGCCGGGCGGGTCAGTCGGGACAAGACATGGCGCTTCCTGCGAAACAGTGCGCTGACCGGCGAACGTATCGCTGAGATGACCCGGCCGATAGATCGCAACTGCCGCGCGTTGATCGCCGTGCACGAGAACGACACACGCGAAATGTTTGCATTTGTTCGCCCGGGTCCTCGCAAGGATTCGTACACGCCCATGTTCCTGTCGAAGCTGCTGGGCAAAACCCTGACGAAACGCGGCGAGACGAATCTGCACGGCGAAGAAAGACCTTGTATCTACTGCGGGTTCTGCGAGGAAGTCTGCCCCGCCGGTCTCATGCCGCACCATCTCTTCCATTACGTGGACCGCAATATCATCGACGAAACGCTCTTGCGATTCAGGATATACGACTGCATCGACTGCAATCTTTGCGCATACGTGTGTCCTTCAAAGATCGCCCTGGGGCGGCATATCAAGGAAGGCAAAGACAAGCTCATCAATGAGGGTCTGACCTGTCCGCCGCCCCCGTCTGATGCAAAGGGAGCCGGCAGGTCGCAGTAGTGCATGGCGGGGACCAATCACGGATACGGTTACCGATTGAATACAGAGGTATTGAATAGATGAAAGCTGTCAGATCATTGTTGGACAAGCTGTACGAGGTTCCGGCTCTGTCGCGGTTCAGGCCGATCATCGGCGCCGCCGACGCCATCATGTACGGGACCAACGAAACGACTCATGCCGCGCCCCACGTCGTGGACAATATCGATATCAAGCGGTACATGTCATTAGTCATCGTGGCGCTGCTGCCGGCGGTTGCCGCCGCGTATTTTTCGTTCGGCTGGCGCGTCATCGCCATCATTATGGTTTCGTATATCGCCGGCGGCGCCGTAGAGGTCATCTTCGCCGTCATCCGCAGGCATGACATCCACGAAGGCTTTCTGATCACGGGACTGATCTTTCCGCTTGTTCTGCCCCCCACGACGCCGCTGTGGGTTGTCGCCGTGGGCGTGGTGTTCGGCACGATGTTCGGCAAGGAAATGTTCGGCGGCACGGGACGCAACATCTTCAATCCCGCACTTGTGGGGCGGCTGTTCATCACGATTGCGTTCCCCGCGATCATGACGATGAGCTGGCAGACGCCCTTTGCTTCGGGTCCCGAGGCGATTACCGCCGCCACCCCGCTGACCACCTACAAGAGCACGGCCCAGGCGAGCGTCGTCAACCCCGAGGTCGTCGAAGCCGGTGCCGGACAGGTGCTCTTCACCAATGCCGCCGCCGTCGCCAAGTCCACCCAGAACCCGCAGTCCGAGTTCGACGGCGTCAAAGTCTACTGCATGGGCGACTCCGCCTACCAAAAGGCAGCGAATCATCGAAGGATCGGACCCGACAACGCCGAACGCGTCGTCTCCTATGCGGACCTGCTCATCGGCAGGGAGCCCGGCAGCATGGGCGAGACTCTCCGCCTGGCCGTTATCGCCGGCGGCTTGTTCCTGATGGTGCTGCGAGTGAGCAACTGGCGAATACCGGTTTCATACATCCTGACGGTTTTCGTCTTCGCTGCAATAGGCAGTTACTTCCTGCCTGCCAGAATTGCCCCGCCCCTCTTCCAGGTGCTTGCAGGAGGGCTTCTGTTCGGTGCAATGTTCATGGCCACCGACCCCATCACCTCGCCGTTTACCAAGGCCGGAAAGTACATCTTCGGCATATCGTGCGGCGTCCTAACTGTCCTGATACGCAGCTTCTCGGGATACGTCGAAGGCGTTATGTTCAGCATCGTTATCATGAACGCGTTTACGCCGCTCATCGACCAGATCGTTTTATCATTCAAGTATCGACCGGTGAAAGTATGATAGACAGAATCAAAATGATTGCGTTCGTTCTGGTGCTCGGCGCCGTGCTCACGACGGCGCTGGTGAGTGTCGACGCCTTCACGGCGCCTTACATCAGGGCCAATCAGAAGAAAAAGCTCCAGGAGAGCATCCTCAAGGCCGCCGAAATCGAATTCGAGCCCGCAACGCTCGAGCAGGCCTTCTCCGAGCAAATCAAGGCCATAGATTACCCCGACGCCCTGCAGCCGCTCGGAGCCGCCGATGACAACAAAAAACGCTTCTATCTGACTCAGGCCGCCGAGGTCATATTCGAATACCGAGGCTCAGGCCTGCAGGACGAAATATACGGAGTCATCTCCTTCGAGCCCGACCTGGAGACCATCAAGGGCATCACAATCGTATCCCAAAACGAAACGCCCGGGCTCGGCGGACGTATAGAAGAAGCCGAATTCCTCGCAAGATTCAAGCAGAAGAAAGTCTTTCCAAGGTTCAGAATTCGGCCGCCGGGAAAAGCATCGGGCGACAACGAAATAGACGGACTCACCGGCGCAACGTTGAGCTGCAATGCACTGGAAGCGCTGCTGAACAAAGAAATCCAGAAATACATACCGGCCATCAAGGAAAGTCTTAGATAATGAGCGCCAAAACGTTTCTTAACGCCGAGGACCGCAAGATCCTCAAGAATGGCTACACCCGCGAGCATCCGATCTTCGTGGTCGGCCTGGGCATTTGCTCCGCACTGGCGGTCAGCAACACCGTCGAAAACGCCATTGCGATGGGCGCCGGTGTCACGTTTGTTCTGCTGGCGACCGCCGTCATCATATCGAGCCTCAGATCGCTGATTCCACAACGAGCCAGGATCATCACATATATGATCACCATCGCTTCATTCGTCATCATCGTACAGAAGTTCCTGGACGCATTCACGCCCGCCATCAGCAAAGCGCTGGGCGCATACGTCGCGCTGATCATCACCAACTGCATCATCATGGGCCGCGCTGAAGCCTTCTACGTGACCCGGACCGTGCGGCATTCCGTCATCGACGCCGTAGGAAACGGCATCGGCTATTCCTTCACGCTGATCGCCATCGCCGCCGTGAGGGAAATACTCGGTTTCGGAACCCTCCTGGGAATGAAGGTCACCCCCGCAAACTGGGAAAACTGGGTTGTAATGTCAATGGCGCCGGGGGCGTTCTTCCTGCTGGGTGTGGCCATCTGGATCTCAAGGGCGATCACCGAGCGGTCAAGCGGCGAAGAAGAAGGAGACTGACCATGGGGCATCTGATTACCATATTCATTGCGGCGATACTTACGCACAACATCGCCCTGACATACCTGTTGGGCATGTGCCCCTTTGTGTCGCTGTCGCGAACGCGCAAGACCGCCTTCGGAATGAGCATGGCCGTGATCTTCGTCGTCACGCTGACCGCGGCCATCAACTGGCCGATCTACCACAAGCTCCTTGTGCCCGCCAACAGCCAGCTAATCTACTACATCGTCTTCATCATCGTCATCGCAGCCTCCGTACAGCTTGTGGAAATGATCATGGAGCGGTTCTTCCCGCCGCTGCAGGCCGCCTTCGGCATCTTCCTGCCGCTCATCACGGTCAACTGCACCGTCCTGGCTGTGTCGGTTTTCATGGTCCTTCGGGAATATTCATATGTCGCAACGGTCGTTTTCGCCTTCGGCTCGGCGGTCGGCTGGATGGTCGCGATTATGATCGTTGCGGCGATCAACGAAAAGCTTGCCCTCATCGGCAACGTCCCAAAAGGCCTCCGCGGTACGGCGATCATCATGATCATCGCCGGCATCATCGCCCTGGCCTTCCTGGGGTTCGGCGGAATGGTTGATGTAAAATAGGTTTAGACGGCGAAATCATATGAGCTTTGTTACACCTGTCATTGTTATCACCCTTATCCTGCTGGTTATCACGATACTGCTGTCCATCGCCGACCGACTCCTGGTCAGCTACGGCGAGTGCAAGATAACCGTCCATCAGGAAGACCAGACTAAGGAATTCACCGTCGACGGCGGCGGTTTTCTGCTCTCCGCCCTTACCAGCAACGGAGTCGAAATCACCTCTTCATGCGCGGGAAAGGCAAGCTGCGGATACTGCAAGTGCCGGGTCCTCCAAGGCGGCGGCCAGATACTGCCCACAGAAGAAGTCTTCATGAGCCGTGAAGAAAAACTCTCCGGCATGAGGCTTGCCTGCCAGGTAAAGGTCAAGAACGACCTGGACATCTTCATCCCCGACTTCCTCACGACCGTCAGGGGAATAGTGCAGAACAAAACCTACGATCCGAAATTGCGGTGGCGTTTCATTAAGGACGGATACGAGGATGTGATCCCCGAACCGCGGATCGTGAAGATCGACCCCGAGGATGATGTCGCGGTCGACAGAATATTCGACGAGTACCGGGACATGCCGGGAGCCGTCGTTCCCATCTTGCAGCGAATCAACAGCACCTTCAACTATCTGCCCGAGCCCCTCCTGCGCCAAACCGCCAAACGCCTCGACATGCCGCTGAGCAGCATCTATCGCCTGGCGACGTTTTACAATGCCTTCAGCCTCAAGCCGAAGGGACGAAACGTCATTCGCGTCTGTATGGGCACCTCGTGCTACGTCAAAGGAGGCGGACGCGTCCTCGAAGCCATGGAGCGCAAACTCGGCATCGCCGTCGGCGAGAACACCGAAGACCTCAACTTCGCATTGGAAACTGTCAGTTGCATAGGCTGTTGCGGCCAGTCACCGGTGATCTCCGTCAACGACGAAATATACGGCTATTTCAAAGTAGATATGATAGACGACGTATTGCACAAGTACTGTTTGGGAGCAGAACAATCGCAAAGCTGAATATAGAAGACCTGGACAAGATCGCCCAGAGAATGAAGAAGGTCATCCACCTTCGCGAAGGTCAGGCCAAAGCCAGAGTGATCGTTCACATGGGCACCTGCGGCATCGCCGCCGGCGCTCGTCCCGTCATGACCGCCCTTATGGAGGCCGTCGAGACCAGAGACCTCGCCGACGTGCTGGTTTCGATATCCAGCTGTGCCGGCCTGTGCAGCAGGGAGCCGATGATCACTGTCCAACTGCACGATCAGCCGCCCGTCAAGTACGTGGACATGACCGCCCAAAAGGCCCTTGAGGTCCTCGAAAAACACGTCCTCGGAGGGCAAATTGTTCAGGAATACGCACTGGCCGTCGGCAGCGAGAGAACTATGTAACATGGGATTGCAGTGTCCCAAATGGTCCGGCAGCCGGATCTGAAGATATAGGAGCGACGTTAATATGGCTCATCGTTCGCATGTTATGATTTGCACCTGCACCAACTGCATCTCCAATGGTGCATTGAAAATAAAGAATGCGCTGGAGAAGGAGCTTGCCGACCGGCAGCTTACCGACGACATCCGCGTCGTTCAAACCGGCGCCAGCGGCCTCTGCGTCAAAGGCCCCATCCTGATGGTCCACCCGGACGGCATCTTCTATCAATACCTTAAGGAATCCCACATCGCCAACCTCGTCGAGGAGCATTTCCTCAAGGGCCGACCCGTAAAGGACCTTATGTTCGTTCCGCAGGGCGAGGACACACCCATACCGAAACTGCGCGACATCCCATTCTTCAAGGATCAGCGCCTCATCGCCCTGCGCAACCGGGGAATAATCGACCCCGACAGCCTCGAAGAGTACATCGCCAGTGACGGATACAGGGCGCTGGCCAAGGTGATCGCCTCCATGACGCCCGAAGCCGTGATCGACGAAATGCAGAAGTCCGGCCTGAGAGGTCGTGGAGGAGCCGGCTTCCCAACCGGAAAAAAATGGGGCTTCTGCCGAAGCTACGTCATGAAACGCCGCGCAGAGAAGCCCGATACCCCGTGCTACGTCATCTGCAATGCCGACGAAGGCGACCCCGGCGCGTTCATGGACCGAAGCATACTGGAAGCCGACCCGCATTCCGTGATCGAGGGAATGATCATCGGAGCCTATGCAATGGGCGGCACGCACGGATACATCTACGTCCGAACCGAATACCCGCTGGCCATCCGAAGAATGGTCCAGGCCATCGGCCAGGCCCGCGAACACGGGCTGCTGGGAAAAGACATTCTACAAAGCGGATTCGATTTCGATCTGACTGTGTTCCAGGGTGCAGGCGCCTTCGTGTGCGGTGAAGAGACATCTTTGATTCATTCTATCGAAGGCCTGCCCCCGGAACCCACTCAGAAGCCACCGTTCCCCGCCGAGTCCGGCCTCTGGAACAGCCCCACCAACATCAACAACGTGGAGACGTGGGCAAACGTCGCCGCAATCATAAACTGGGGAGCCGACTGGTTCCGCCAGATCGGCACCGAAACGAGCCCCGGCACGAAAGTGTTTTCGCTGGCGGGCAATATCAACAACGCCGGCCTTGTCGAAGTCCCCATGGGAATCACCCTTCGCGAAATGATCTATGACATAGGCGGCGGAATTCCCTACGGCAAAAAACTCAAGGGCATACAGACCGGCGGACCCTCCGGAGGAGTCATACCCGCAAGCCTTCTCCATCTACCCGTGGACTACGAGCGGCTCAAGGAAGCCGGAGCCATCATGGGCTCGGGCGGCATGATCGTCATGGACGAGGACACCTGCATGGTCGATCTTGCAAAGTACTTCCTCGCGTTCACCGCCGACGAATCCTGCGGCAAGTGTTCATCGTGCCGCGAAGGGGCACAGGCTCTGCATGGAATCCTCGACAAAATATGCAGCGGCAGGGGCGAAATGAGCGATCTGGATCTGCTCGAAGAAATCAGCGAAGCGGTCAAGGACGCTTCCATGTGCGGGCTTGGACAGACGCTGCCCAATCCGATATTGAGCTCGCTCAAGTACTTCCGCGACGAATACATTCAGCACATCAAGTATAAGCGATGCCCCGCGGGCGTGTGCAAGAAGATCATTTCGTCCTCGTGTCAGCACGCCTGTCCGCTTGATCAGGATGTCCCCTGCTACGTCGGGCTCATTGCCCACCGCAGGTTTGAAGAGGCGATCAGAATTGTCCGGCAGAAAAACCCCCTCCCCGCCGTGTGCGGCCGAGTCTGCACCCACCCCTGCGAATCAAAGTGCAAAGCCGGTGCAGGAGGCGGCGTCGCCATCAATATCAAGTCCCTGAAGCGCTTCCTCGCCGACTACGAGATGCAGAAAGGCCTCACCGTCGACGTCGGCGCAAAACCGAAGAACGGCAAGAAGGTCGCCGTTGTCGGATCAGGTCCCGCCGGACTCTCCGCCGCCTACTATCTGGCGCTGGAAGGCTACGAAGTTGTCGTGTTCGAGGCCCTGCCCGTCGCCGGCGGAATGCTGGCGGTGGGTATCCCCAGATACCGGCTCCCGAAGGACATCCTACATTACGAAATCGATATCATCAAAAAGGCCGGCGTAGAGATTCGCACCGGCGTCAAAGTCGGCCACGACGTACCCTTCGACGACCTGCGCAAAAACTATGACGCCGTCCTCATTGCCGTCGGCGCCCACTCAGGATTGAAGTTAGGCATCCCCGGAGAAGACGCCGACGGAGTCATCGACGCTGTCGACTTCCTCAGAAAGGTCAGCCTCGGACAGGACGTCAACCTTGGAGACAAGGTCATGGTCATCGGCGGTGGAAACGCCGCAATTGACGCCGCGCGAACCGCCAGACGCCTCGGCAAACAGGTGACAATCTCCTACCGAAGAACCAAACTGCAGATGCCCGCTATTCCCGAAGAGGTCCACGAAGCTTTGATGGAAGGCGTCAAGATCGAATACCTCGTAGCCCCCGTCCGCACCATCAGCGACAACGGCAGACTCACCGGCGTCGAAATGATCAGAATGCAGTTGGGCGAGTTCGACAAGAGCGGCAGACCCAGACCCGTGCCGATGCCCGGTTCCGAATTCGTAGTCGACGTCGACACTCTCATCCCGGCAATCAGCCAGGAGCCCAACGTAAGTTCCGTTGCCGGCAGCATCGAATTGAAGCTTACAAAATGGAACACTATCGAAGCCGACGCCGAAACGTTTTACACCGGCATTGACGGCGTGTTCGCCTGCGGCGATGCCGTCAGGGGCCCCGATACCGTCACAACCGCACTCGCCGACGGCAGAACCGCCGCACTCATGATAGACAAACACATCAAAGGAGAGCCGCTCGAACGCACCTACGACATAACGCGACCCGTCGCACGCATCGAGGCGATTCAGCTCACCGATGACGAAATCGCCGCCATGAAGCCCGCCGCAATCCCCGTCATCGATGTCGAACAGCGCCGCTCCAATTTCGATGAAGTCGAGCAGGCCTTCACCGAGGAAGTCGCTGTTCGAGAGGCCAAAAGATGCTACAGGTGCGATCTGGAAGTCGACGACAACGAAACTCAGTCGAGCCAATAGCGGAACCGCCGAATGATGCTCGATGAAATAGTCCGGTTGCTCGATGCGCGTCTGATCGGACGCACCACCCGCCTCGAAAAACGGGTCAGGATGGCCTGCGGCTCCGATCTCATGAGCGACGTATTGGCATTCATAAAGGCCGACGCCCTGTTGCTGACCGGACTGACCCACGTTCAGGTGGTGCGCACGGCCGAAATGGCCGACGTCGCCGTAATTTGTTTCGTCCGCGGAAAACAGCCCGCGGCGGACGTGGTCGAACTGGCCGACTCGGCGCTAATACCCCTGCTGGTGACCGACCTTACGATGTACGAAGCATGTGGGCGGTTGTACAGCCAAGGACTGCCCGGCTGCCATGAAAAAAGATGACTCCATCTCACGCTTGGACGCTGTCGCTCACACCGACAAATGCGCTCTCGGCAAACCCGACAGCCCGAGGTTCACCAAAAGCCAGGAACTGGTATACGAGCTCACCGTCGCCGACGCAATGCGCCGCAAGGTCATCACAACCACCCCCCGCACACTTATGAGCGAACTGCGCGAGATACTCAGGGCCAATCGAATCTCCGGCACACCCGTCATCGACAACGGAAGGCTCGCCGGCGTCATCAGCATTGAGGATTTCATCATGTGGCTCGCCGCCGGCGAACCCGACTGCCCCATCGGCGACAAGATGACCACCCGCATCGACACCCTTTTCGCGCACGAGCCCCTCATCCACGCCGTCGGCAAACTCGAAGAGACCGGCTACGGCCGAATCCCCGTCGTCGACAAGGCCTCCGGCGACCTCGTCGGAATCATCACAAAGGGCGACATAATTGAACGCCTGCTCAGAAAGCTCGAAATAGACTTCCACACCGAAGAAATCCACCGATATCGCGCCAGCCACATCTTCGAGGACATCATGGGCGACAAGGTCGCACTGACCTTTCAATCCGCCGTCAAAGGCCAGGACTTCAGCCTCGCAGGCTCTGCCTCCTCCCGCCTCAAAAAAACCCTCGAACGACTCGGCATCGATCCGCAGATCGTCCGCCGCGCCGCTATCGCCTCATATGAAGCCGAAATGAACCTCGTCATCTATACCGATGGAGGTACCGTCACCGCCTCCGTGCAGCCCGACAGAATCCGCATCGACGTAAACGACGCCGGACCCGGCATACCCGACATCGAGCAGGCAATGCAGCCGGGCTTCTCAACCGCCAGCGAATGGGTCCGCGAAATGGGCTTTGGAGCCGGAATGGGCCTGGTAAACATCAGAAAGTGCTCCGACCGCATGGAACTGGTTTCCACCGTCGGCAAGGGAACCCACCTGCGGATTCACATCGACATCCATGCCGACAAATCCAAAGGATAATCCATGAAGCTAACCCGGATCATCGAACGCCTGAACCTCCGCGTCTGCACCGCCGAACACCGCCTCGACCGCGAGGTGCAAAACGGATACGTCAGCGATCTCTTGAGCGACGTCCTGGCCAACTGCCAGGAAAACGACGTCTGGATCACCCTCCAGGTTCACCCGAACATCGTCGCCGTCGCCGCCATCAAGGGCGTCGCCGCCGTCATCCTCGTCAACGACAGGCAGCCCCAGGAAGAAACCCTGGCCAAAGCCCGCCAGGAAAACCTGCCGATCCTCGTCAGCAGCCTTAGCGCCTTCGATCTCGCCGGAAAGCTCTACGCAATACTCAACGAGCCGAGCGGCGCCCAATGAGCCTCCGACTCTACAAGGCGGACCTGCACATTCACACCTGCCTTTCCCCCTGCGCCGATGCCGCGATGCGCCCCAGCGCCATCATCAACGCCGCCATACATAACCGCCTCGATATAATCGGCGTCACCGATCACAACACCGCCGAAAACGTCCCCGCAATGCAGGCCGCCGCCCGCGGCATGGGCGTCGCCGTCCTGGGCGGCATGGAAATATGCTCCTCCGAAGAAGTCCACGTCCTGGCCTTCTTCGACGATGCCGACGCCCTTGGTTCAATGCAGCAAGTCGTCTATGAAAATCTGCCCGGCCGAAACGACGAAGATTTCTTCGGACCCCAGCACCTTGTCGACGAGGACGACGCCGTCATCGGCGCCAGCGACAAACTGTTGATCGGAGCCACTCTGCTGACTATCGCCGACGTTGTCGGCGCCATCCGCCGCTTGGGCGGCCTGGCCATCGCCTCCCACGTCGACCGCCAGGCATACGGACTCATCAGCCAGTTGGGCCTTGTCCCCCCCGGCCTGCCGCTCAGCGCACTCGAAGTCTCATGGCGCTGTTCGCCCGACGACGCCCGAGCCTACCGCACCCACAACCTCCAAATCATCCGCTCCTCGGACGCACACTGCCTCCAGGACGTCGGCAAAGCCGCCACAACATTCAAAATCAACGCCCCCCAAATAGACGAACTCGCAATGGCCCTTCAGGGTAAACAAGGCAGAACAGTGAGCATCTGAAATGGAAGACCTGTCCTATCACATACTCGATATCGCCCAGAACGCCGTCCGAGCCGACGCCGCCAATATCACCGTCCAAATAGCCGAAGACGACGACTCCCTGACCGTCACAATCGCCGACGATGGCAAGGGCATGGACCCCGAAACCTGCCAAAAGGCAGCCGACCCCTTCTATACCACAAAAAAAGGCAAGCGAATCGGTCTCGGCCTGCCCCTGCTCGCCCAATCCGCCCAGGAAACCGGCGGCCTCCTGAAAATCGATTCCCAACCCGGCCGCGGCACACGCGTAACCGCCGTCTTCAACCAAAATCACCCCGATATGAGACCCCTCGGAGACGTCGTCGCCACTATGAAGACCATGATCGTCGCCCATCCCGACATCCGTTTCGTATTCGAATACCGAACCCCCGACCGGCACTATCATTTCGACTCCCGCCAAACGCCTTGACATGAAGTGCCCTTATGTGTCATAATTAGCTTACTATGAGACCGGGACCTGATTCAGAAAGAGCCGTTTTAATGATTAATTTCAAGCTGAACGATAAGCCGCTGCAAGTTGAAGAAGGCACAACCATCCTCGAAGCCGCCCTTGCCGCCGGCGTAAAAATACCCACCCTCTGCTGGCACAAGGATCTCACCCCATACGGAGCATGCCGCCTGTGCCTCGTCGAGATCGTCGGCGGCGGACGCCCGGGGCTGGAGGCATCCTGCGTCTTGAAAGTCTCCGAGGGACTCGAAGTAAAGACCGACACCGAACGCGTCCAAAAGGCCAGAAAAATCGTCTTCGAGCTCCTCATGGCCCGCTGCCCCGATTCCGAAATGCTCAACAAACTCGCCGCCGAATACGGAATCACCTCCAGCCGCATCCACCTCAAGCAGAAGGAAAACTGCCTCCTCTGCGGCCTCTGCGTCCGCGCGTGTGCCGAAGTCAGCCAGCGAAACGCCCAAAGCTTCGCCGGCCGAGGAGACCGCAGGACCGTCGACACCCCCTTCAGCAAGATATCCGAAAAGTGCATCGGCTGCGGCGCATGCGCCTACCTCTGCCCCGCAAAAAGCCTCAAAATCCAGGAAGCAGGCTGACGTGGCACCAACGTCCTGCCGTAGCGAGGGCATCTTGCCCTTGGACATCCCGTGGCGTGGGCATCTTGCCCATGCACCAAACCATACGTGGCGTGGATCCTCACAATGCACATCCCGTGGCGTGGGCATCTTGCCCATGAACATGATGTAGCGCGGCCATCCTGCCCATGCACGCGCTGAATGCCGGCCGCAAACGCCCGCACGAAGAATGCTTGCCCCGATATGCCGCCCGCTTCGCCGTTTTTCCGCATTTCAGCCAACTTGCCCCTTTACAGAATCGCACCCGAACGATATATAGAAAAGGTCGCACACCAGACGTGGCACGGGCATCCCGCCCGTAAGCACCCGGCCGAAATGGCCGTGCCGCAGCGGTGCGAAGACGCCGATGTAGCTCAATGGTAGAGCACGGCTTTCGTAAAGCCGGGGTTGAGGGTTCGACTCCCTCCATCGGCTTTATGAGTATTGACAACAAGTACATAGCACTCCAGAAAATCCTCCGTTCCTCCGGCAAGGTCCTCGTCGCCTACTCCGGCGGCGTCGACAGCACCTTCCTACTCAAGGCCGCCGTCGACACCCTCGGCCCCGACAACGTCCTCGCCTGCATCGGCATCAGCGGCTCCCTCGCCCGCTCCCAGCACCAACAGGCCGTCGAGATGGCCCGCCTCATCGGCGCCGACCTCCGCGAAATCCCCGCCGACGAACTAAACGACGCCGCCTACGCCTCCAACAAGGCCGACCGCTGCTTCCACTGCAAATCCCACCTCTACGGCCTCCTCGTCAAAGAGGCCAGGAACGCCGGCTGCGACACCGTCCTGTGCGGCAGCAACTTCGACGACAAGGACGACTACCGCCCCGGCAATCGCGCCGCCGCCGTCTTCGGTGTCGCCGCCCCGCTCATGGACGCCCAGCTCACAAAAGCCGATATCCGCGAATTGAGCCGCCGACTCGGCCTCAAAACAGCCGACCTGCCCGCCTCCCCCTGCCTCGCTTCCCGCCTCACCTACGGCCTCGAAATAACCGAACAACGCCTAAAGCAGATCGAGGACGCCGAAGCATTCCTCCGATCACTCGGCTTCGTCGAATTCCGCGTCCGCCACCACGACAAAGTCGCCCGAATCGAAGTCCCCGCCGCCGACATCGCCAGAGCCGCCGCAGAACCGATCCGCACGCAGATCACCGAAAAACTGAAAGAACTCGGCTTCAAATTCGTCGCCCTCGACCTCGCCGGCTTCAAAAGCGGCTCCCTCAACCAGCTACTCTCCCCCGAAGAAAAACAAGAACACACCTGACCCCACAATGACATGCCCCCGCTCCACACTCCACGCATCGCCTCCTCCCGCAGCGGCAGAAACGCATCATAGCCCAACTATCGTTTCAGTACGCTCTTGAGTTGCTCAAGCATGATTCGATGACGTAGTACCGTGTGCGCACATTTATTCGGATGTTAAAAGAGTTCTTTCTCTGGTCGATGGGAGATGAACTATTGCAGACCAGAGTAATGCGAAACAGTCAATCGGTCAGTGCGGACAAGAACTTGAGTTAAGTAATGTCATCAAAATAAATGAGGCCGAGATCAAAAACCATCTTGGCCGGATAGTTCCGTTCCTCCGTGGAGGAGACACTCAACGCCATGCTGGAGGCCGAGGCCAATCACCTGTGCAACGCCCGGCGTTATGAGCACACCGGACAAACTACGCATACAGGAATCAGTCTTTTCGTTAGTTTTCCCATAACGGCTGATGACGTAGGATAGTGTGCGCACATTATATTCGGACGTGAAAATAGTCCTTTCTCTGGTCGATGGTAGATGAACCAATTACAGACCATTCAATCAGAGAAAGGACAGAGTAATGCGAAACCGTCAATCGGCCAGTGCGGACAAGAACTTGAATAATGTCATCAAAATAAATGAGGCCGAGCTCAAGAACCATCTTGGCCAGATGGTCCGTTCCTCCGTGGAGGAGACACTCAACGCCATGCTGGAGGCCGAGGCCAATCATCTGTGCAACGCCCGGCGCTACGAGCACACCGAGGCCCGGACCGACCAGCGTGCCGGCCACTACAAGCGGAAGCTCCACACGACGGCCGGCGAAGTCCAGTTGAAGATGCCGCGGCTTAGAAACGCACCATTCGAGACGGCGATAATCGAACGGTACCGCCGCCGTGAATCCTCCGTGGAAGAGGCGTTAATGGAGATGTACCTGGCCGGCGTTTCCGTCCGCCGTATGGAAGACATCTCGGAGGCCCTGTGGGCCTCACGCTTTAGCACCTCAGCCTGGGCTTGGCAGAATCATTGCAGCCAGTGGTCGGCCACGAGTGCGAGGTCGAGCAAGTTGACGTGGCCGTCGTGATTGGCATCGCCAGGTATGTTGCTGCTCTTGCTTGCTTGGTGGGTGCCGCCAAATGCACCAATATTGATTCGATGGCCATTATCTTGTTCTTCGAAGCCCACTGCGGTTGCGGGATCACCCGTGTCGATGCAGGGGCTTGTGTGTGTATCGAAGACCCAAAGTGGACCGCCTGGACGGGCAGAGAATCTGCCCGCTCGGGACTGTAGATGGAAATCACGGGCAGAAGGATCAGCAAACAATGGATCAACATCGATATTGCCTCCGCCGTCTATCCCGAAAGAACCATTCCAATCCGGTCCGCTGCCGCCGGAGCCAGCGATATCGCAGTAACGAAAACGTGGGTTTGCAGAATAGACAGTATGAATCTCATTTCCTTCTGAGGACGCTGCGTTGCCCCAGAAGATGCTATTTGCCACTCTCGGGCTGCTAGAGTTGAAAAATATCCCCCCACCGCTGTTGGCAGCCAGGTTGCCACTGAAGGTGCAGTTTCTTACTGTCGAACTGCTCATGTCGAAGTAATATATCCCGCCACCGTCACTGGTAGCCACGTTGCCGCTAAAGATGCAGTTGCTAACTGTCGGGCTGCTATAGTAGTTATACATGCCGCCACCCAGCATGGCGGTGTTGTTCACAAGAACGCAGTTCGTAAGCGTTAATCCTATATTCGTATTACTGTGGGCGTCATAAATTGCTCCTCCGGAACCATTAAAAGCAGAGTTATTCTCTAATAAAGTAAGCCTTCACAGATTTTTTCATGAATTTCCAGAAAATCCACATATACCCCCTTGCGCTATCCGGAATGTTCGTGTATATGACAGGTCATGGACGACAAGGACAGGATTG
>Ga0334883_1000538_pt1 | contig 66925 bp, 51 predicted proteins | sample GraSluR1_MG_6_FD_207230 | JGI IMG/M metagenome (GOLD analysis project Ga0334883, IMG submission 207230) | Sludge microbial communities from methane-producing bioreactor in Wageningen University, Netherlands - Granular Sludge_09_05-R1 | ecosystem: Engineered > Bioreactor > Anaerobic >... | reverse complement strand
CCCAATAAACCTTGCAGTATCATTATAGTTGACATAAGAAAGGCTATTGAAAAAGCGTAATCGGCAGGAATTCCAATTTGAGGAAAAACTGCAACGGCGATGTACTCGCTAAGCCCGATGCCTCCCACGGAGATTGGGATGATCCTAGAAATCATTATAAAGAAAATAACTATAAAAAATGCCGCAATATTGAAATCAAATTTCTGTAAAAGAGAATAAGCAATACATAGATAAACAATTGCAATAAGCCCATGTCGAAATATAGCTATGGCAGTGTTGTAGGATATTTCCTTCCAATAACCTTCCCTTTTATCAAAATTTAAATTCCAAGACCTGAAAAAAGGATGAATCTTATGAAGGAGGTTTACAATGCTTTTAAAAATTTCCGGTCGGTTAAGCACTAGTAAAACAATTACCTCAACTACCAGAAGCGCAAGGATAATAAATTTAATCAAACTAATTACCTCTATCAGTGCGAGCAAGAGTATTGGCAGAATAACTATTGTGAGTCCAAAGGTGTAAATTAGCCTATCAAGCAAAACGACAAGGGAATTTTTCCAGTAGCTGGATCCGTATATGTTTTTGAAGGATTGAATTTTAAATGCATCGCCAAGCAAAGGGAAAATTAATGAGAAGAAAAAACCCTGTAACTTTATAGTTAGAATTTTAAACAGCTTAGTTTCAACTCCATAAAAACGGTATAGCGAGAGAATCCGATAACTGTTTATAATTAGATCGGCAAACAGCAGGAAAGGGATGATAAGCAAAGGCCAAAAGTAAATCCCTCTGGCAATTTCCTTCAGCTGGGATGTATCAATCTTCCTTAATGCCAAATACAAAAAAACGAAAGTGGCAACAATCTGAACTATCCATTTTATAACTTTTCGGCTCACAAAAAAGGGTTAGATGAAATTAATGATCAATTCGCAATTAAGGCATTACTTGTAAAGTCTTTCGTTATCCTGAATATCCATCCACATGGCAAAGAGTAAGGATTGAAGGGCGCTAACAACCAGAAAGACAAACATGATGGAGTTCAGGATTGGCCTTTCGCCAATGGTGTAACCCATAAAGTATTTTAAAATATTTATTGCAAAGGGTATGCTTGCAAAAAGGAGCACAAAACCCAAATTATACAAAATGAAAAGCGGATGAAAATCCTTGATAAAGTATTTAACCCAAATGCGCTTAAAGAATAACCTGAAGAGTAAGAATGAAATTCGGGGGATCACCTTGCGCACCCTCATCTTCGATTGCTCACCAATACGATAAACTGGTTTTATGGGAACCTCACGTATTGTACAGTAGGCAATGTTGAGCTTTACCAGCATGTCGTTGGGCATTCCGTACCGCTTGTAAATATCGTATAGCTTAATTGATTTCAAAGCATCCAGCGAGATGGCGGTGTAACCAGTTTGAGTGTCTGAAATTCGCCAGTACCCCGATGCGATTTTGGTAACCAGCGAAAGGATAGAATTGCCAAAAAACCTTGTACGCGGTATGTAAAGATTGGCGCTACCGTGAATCAAGCGGTTGCCCTTAACGTAATCGATACCCTCGTTAACCACAGGCAGGCAAATGGATTTCAGCTCAGCGGGGTCCATCTGCCCATCGCCAGCCATAACCGCAGTACAGTCGATATCGTGATCCTTACACCACTTATAGCCTCGGGCTATACTGCCCCCCACACCAGCATTCTTCAGGTTGGTTATCAGAATAATTCGGTCGGTATTCGACCCAGAATTGACTACCCTGAATGGAGTGAAAAAATCCATCTCCTTTCTGTTCATCTCCTCCAAAAAAACATCTGCCTGATTGTAGAATGTGGATTCAACTTTCTTTTTCTCTATGATCGTTTTTGAAATATTATGATGGGTGCTTAGGAAAGTTGAAACAACCCCCTCAGTGCCATCGGTTGAATTATCGTTGACAACGATAATACGATCCACAAAATCGGGCATGGTTTCAATCACCATCCCAATCTGTTTCTCCTCGTTGTATGCGGGGACCACTACGGCTACTGTTTTTCCTTCGAGCATAATTATGTATTATAAAATGGTTTTTCTTTTTCGGCTATTTTAATGTCATATTAAATTTCCCTTAATGAACATCAATATTCGATTCATCAATTATATAAAGGGGTCTTTTTCGAACATCGGTATTGATACGGCTTATATACTCACCAATAATCCCTATGGAAAGCAGCTGAACACCTCCAATAAACATGGAACTGATAATAAGTGAAGTCCAACCAGTTATAGTTTGATGAAGGATAAAGTGCGAATAAAGCGCGTAAAGAATCACGATGAGCGAGAAAAGCGAAATAATCAGCCCAAGATTGGTAACCATCCTAAGGGGTGAATTGGAGAAAGCGGTTATTCCATCCAGCGCGAAGCGTACCATTTTTCTTAATGGGTAACCCGTTTTACCGGCCATACGACTATCGCGCTCGTAATCAATAAATGTCTGCCTAAACCCCAGCCAAGCTATTTGACCTCTCAGAAACTTATGCTGCTCAGGCATCTGCCTTAAATACTCAACAACCTTGCGATCGATTATCCTAAAATCGCCAACATCAATGGGAATATCGATGGATGTGATTCTGTTCAGAATTCTATAGAATAATTTAGCAGTAAGCAGTTTAAACCACGTTTCACCTTTCCTCCTTGTTCTTCTGGCGTAAACCACCTCGTAACCCTCCTTGTATTTTTTGTATAGGGTTGGAATAAGTTCTGGCGGATCCTGCAGATCACCATCGATAATAACGACCGCTTGCCCCTTACAATGATCTAGCCCTGCCGAAACGGCTATTTGATGTCCAAAATTTCGGCTGAAGCTAATGAACTTAACCCGTTCATCCTTTTGCGATAATTCCTTTAGCTTTTCAAAGGTTGAATCACTACTACCATCATTTATGAATAGCAATTCGTAATTCCGGGTAAGTTGCATGACAGACAAAGTAAGCCTATCGCAAAGTTCAGCCAGAATGGCTTGCTCGTTATATAAGGGGATAATAACTGATAGTTCAATCATGGTTCTTCGTTCCGGTTATTTGGTAGAATACTACATCCTTGTTTGTCTTTATTACTTCGTATGTGTAATTCTCTGAGATGAAATTTTTTATATCGCTCTGCTGTGCAAAAACCTTTTCGTTAGGCTTCAGGTTTTTTGCATCTTTTCTCAATGAGATGTCAATCCCTTTGTCATTCATAACAGTAATATAGAAATAGTGATGAGGTGCATATCCTCCATGTAACAGGGTATAGCCGCTTAAATCTAACTTTCCCTTCAGGGCATCCTTAAGCAAATAGCCCATCCTATACTTATCTACCTCCCATGAAAACTCTTTGGGAGGATTCATTCTGCCAATTATATGACTAACAGGTTTTATGCTAACTAGAAAAAGGAAAATGTATGGAAGAACATTAATTCTTAGATTACTTCTAAAAAGTGAAATATTAACTAAGAATTGGAAGACAAAGTTGATGAAAATGGCTACAATCATAGCAAGGAAGGGGTACAAGGGCACTGCATACCACTGGAGCTTTGTTTTACCAAATGAGATAACCAAAAAGTAAAAAAGAACCAGAGAAACCAGATATATGGTAAGATTGCGGTACGCTGGGTTTTTATGAAATAATCCCACCAAAACGCCACAGGGTATCAGAATATACCAGTAAACAAGAAGGTGGTCAACAAGTAGCCGGTAATAGTACCAGAAACCACCCTTATGACCCTCGATCACCTCCACGTACCTTCCTCCCACCTCATTGTTCCAAACAACCTTAATGAAACCCGGATTCATACTCTCGCGGAGCAAATAGTAGCCAATGGCGAAGAATAAAAAAATCCCAAATCCTATGTATAAGTGCTTACTCTTAATAATGCTTACTAAATTTCTTTTAAAAACTGCGAACAGTGGAAGTACGGGAACGAAAAGCAATCCCGCAACACCTTTAGTCAGCACGCTTAGGGTTAAAGCGATAAAGGTAAAGTAGAGATATCTAGTCCTTTTTGTTTCAATGTAAATAAAGAAAAGCAGCGGGTAAAGTGTTGTGAATAAGGTGAGCAGTGAGTCATAGTCCCCTGTTCTGGTTGCATGGACGTGAATATAGCCCACAGTTGATGATAAAACAATACATGCAATTATTCCAAACCAGGGATCGTTTAGGTGTCTTGCAGAAAATATCAGCAGAAAAATGCAAATCAGGAAAGCGGCTATAGCTGCTGGTAGACGAATGGACAACTCGTTTACCCCAATAAGTTTCATAAACAACACTTGCAACCAAATCATCAGGGGTGGTTTTGTATTCCACATATCAGGTTTTTCCTCAAAATGGGTTACAATCAAATTGCCATTATTAAGCATCTCATATGCGTTTAAAGCGAGTCGGGCTTCATCAAAATTCCGGATAGGAAGAGTATCTAGGTGGCCAAATATTGGGAAATAGATTACTGCAAACAGCAAAAAGTACTTAATAATACTAATCGATTTAACCTTCATCTATTGAAGCCTATTAGAAAAAGTGACAATAATAATGAATTAATTACTATTAATGAGTTTTTTAAAGTTTTTCAAAAGTAATTAATTAAAATGAAGTCACAAGGAATGTGTATAAAACGAACCATTATCATAAACCTATTTAATCAAATTTGATAGTTTAATCCTGACAAAAAAATTATGATTTATAATTAATAAGTATAAATTTGCACTTAATTGGGATGTTGTGTTTTTATAAAACCTTATTTCTTCGATGAGATTTTCGAACCCCATTAGGAATGCATTAATTAGCTTACTGAGTCTAATAATTGTTACCGGATACTCTACTGCACAGATCAATTCCGATGGAATTCCCTTTATAACCAATTATTCGCCTCGTACTTATGCTGCCTCTGAACCCAATTGGTCAATTGCACAGGATCATCGGGGTGTGATGTACTTTGGCAATTCAAACTGCATTCTAGAATACGATGGCCATGTATGGAAAAAGATAGAGGTTCAAGGCCAAACTTACATCCTCTCCCTTGCCACTGGCCCTGACGGAACCATTTATGCCGGAGGAATCGATGATTTTGGACATTTGGTTGTTGACCAACAGGGGCAACTTATTTACGAGTCGCTGGCATTAATAATCGACGATAGCATTAGTATAACGCGCGTATGGAAGGTATACTCCGATAAGCAATATGTCTACTTCTGCACTTTACAGTACATTTTCATTTACAACCCAGAAACCAAAACCCTAGAATCAGTTGAATTACCAAAGGATAACTTTTGGAGTTTTCTGGTAAACGATCACCTTTATACAGGCAATCCCGATCTAGGGTTGCTATACCTCGAGAAAGGGAAACTACTTCAGGTTAATGGTGGGGATTTCTTTGTAAACAAGGATATCTTCACCATGCTTCCATGGGCAAGCGATACACTTCTCATTTCAACAGCCCAAACCGGATTATGTTTTCTCAATACCCAAACCGGGAAGGTTTCAGGTTTTAACTTTAACGCCAATGCAACAAGAACCAACAAGATTCTTCAGGATAACTCACTATACACGGGCGTTAAAATTGATGAAAACCACTTTGCCTTTGGAACCCATGTGGATGGGGTATTCATTATCAACAAGCAAGGGTGCATAGTTACACACCTCAATGAGCAATTAGGCCTACAAAGTGAAACCGTTTCAAACCTTTTCTTCGATCCTTCCAAATCGGGGGTACTTTGGATTACCCTAACCAACGGAATTTCCTCAGCCAATATCTCTTCTCCCATTAGAAAATTTTCGGGGGAATCTGGATTAAATGGTGCTTTACACAGCATAGTTAAACACAAACAGAACTACTATGCTTCAACAATGCTTGGCGTATATAAGTTGATTACTAAACCCGGGGAGAATACCATTTTCAAAGCAGTTTCAGGCATTTCAGCCGAACCTGTTTATTCTCTGCTCAACATTGTCACCTCCGATTCTAATGAAATACTTATTGCAGCTAGTGTTAGGGATATATATGAAATTAAAGATGAAAAGGCATTGCCTTTAAACACAAATGTTGAAACATACAAGCTACTCAAATCACAAACGGTTGACAACAGGGTGTATGTTGCCACTTCGCGTGGCATTAGGATCATTCTAATAAAGGATAACCGCCTAGATTTTGACAGTAAAGTATTTGCCCTTAATAACGAATCAATCACAAGAATTTATGAGGATAAGAAGGGTAATCTTTGGTGTAAGTCATTCTCAGGATTGCATCTTATCGATTCCAACGGATCACCTCTGGTATTACCAGAATCAATAAATGGAAAAATTGGCGACTTTTTCAGCTTCGATAATGAAATTTTCTTCAATACTAATGGTTTAATCTACAAATACAGCCATTCTGATCATGATTTTAAACTATACATTCCCCTAAATTCCCTTTTTAAGAACAAGAAAAAAAACCTGAAGGAGTTTTTCCCCTTGAACGATACGCTGGCATTGGCATACTTCAGCACCGACAATACTTCTCAGGCTGACTTATTAATAAAGAGAAAGGAAAAATGGATTAGCGATACTCTCTCCCTGCGGATTATCCCTCCCATGACAATTTACACTGCAGTAAAAGACTCTCCATACATTCTTGTCGGAGGACAAGATGGTCTTTTCATTCATAATAGGACAAGAGAAAAAGATTATTACCATCAATACGAATCCCTTATAAGGTCAATCACCATTGGAACCGACTCGGTTATTTTTAAAGGCGGTGATGGCTTTCTGACAAAAGGTTCGGGCGAAGCATCAAATGTTCAAATATTCACTTCTCCTTTAGAATTCAAGTACAACAACATCGCATTCGTTTTCTCAGCCAGCTTCTATGAAGACGAGGAGGACCTCCTCTTTCGATCTTATCTAGAGGGAAACGACCGCGATTGGTCACCCTGGCAAAACGACACCTATAGAAACTACACCAACCTTAAGCATGGAACCTATCGTTTTCATGTCAAAGCAAAAAACATGTATGGTGTAGAAAGCCAAATGGCAATTTTTGAATTCAGGATTCTACCCCCTTGGTATCTCACCTGGTGGGCTTACCTTTTATATGTTTTACTTGCTTTTATTATTATTCGCGTTACAGTTGCCCTATACACAAAGAAACTTCAGGAAGATAAGAAACGACTAGAAGCGATTGTTAGAGAACGAACCGCTGAAATTGTTGAGAAAAATAAGAGGATTGAACATCAAAACATTGCCATTACCGATTCAATTAGATACGCTAAAAGGATACAAACCGCTGTACTACCAGATAAGCAGACATCCAAACTCTTCGACTATTTTATCTACTTTGCCCCAAAAGATATTGTAAGTGGCGATTTTTACTGGATTCACCATTTTGAAAAGCAGAACCGACTTATTGTTGTAGCAGCTGATTGTACTGGACATGGAGTTCCAGGTGCTTTTATGAGCATGTTGGGTACCTCTTTCCTAAACGAAATTGTTGCTAAACTCGACGTAAATCACTCTGATTCTATCCTAAACCAGCTGCGAGAGTATGTTATAAATACTCTAAGCCAAGGTATCAAAGAGGGCAAAGAGGATGAAAGAAAAGATGGCATGGATTTGGCCCTAGCCTCCATTGATCTTAAAACCATAACACTGGAATTTTCAGGAGCCAATAACCCTTTAGTACTAATTCGCGATAATCAACTCCTCGAATACAAACCCGACAAGATGCCTATTGGTGCATATGTTAAGCAGGATGAGCCATTTAAAAGAACTGAAATTAAATTGAAAAATGGCGATGTTTTCTATCTCTTCTCCGATGGATTTGTTGACCAATTTGGTGGAGATGATGGTCGTAAGTACATGAAAAAGCAATTCAAGGATTTCCTGTTCTCAATCCATCATGAGCCCATGGAAACTCAAAAGGATTTTCTAAAAACCGAAATGGAAAAATGGATGGAGGGTTATGAACAAATCGATGACCAGCTAATTATTGGGATGAAAGTTGTTCTTTAATTATCACTTCTACATAAACTTTTCTCAAAATTATTTGCTTGCAAACATATTATTTTCTTAAATTGTTAAGAATATAATTTTTGCTTAAAATATGCTTCGGTTGGTTCAATTTTTGATAAATTTAATTCTTTTAATCGTTCTACTTTTTATTCACCTTTTGCTTTAGTTTACAATTTGTTGCATACATATTCTGTTTTAACATTATGTTTAAGTTACAATGCTTTCTTCAATTATCGCTATTGCTGAATTCATTTTTAATGAGCATAATATTCTTTTTTTACCCTGTAAATATAGAATCAACCTGTAAATATATCATTAACCTTAAAAAATCAACATTATGAAAAAAAATCTACTAACCTTGCTCTTCCTCAGCATGGGAATTTTTTATGTGCTGGGGCAAAGCCCGCTGGGCTTTAACTATCAGGCTGTAATTCGAAACTCCTCGGGTGAGATCGTTCCCAGCCATACGGTGGGCATTAAGATCAGCATTCTGCAGGGCAGCGTTACCGGTGATGAGGTATACTCCGAAACGTTCACCCCCGAGACCAATGGTTTCGGGCTTGTAAACCTCATCATTGGCTCAGGGGTAACTAAGTTCGGGGATTTCATCGAAATCGACTGGTCCTCAGGAGACTTTTTCATCAAGGTGGAACTCGACCTCAGCGGTGGCGAGTCCTACACCGAGATGGGCACCACTCAGCTACTCTCAGTTCCCTACGCCAACTATGCATTCTCGGGCAATCCGGGTGCATCCGCTTATCAGGTATGGTTGTCCCTCGGCAACGAGGGCTCCGAGGAGGACTTCATCAACTCCCTCACCGGACCTTCCGGCGATGCTGGTCCATCCGCTTACCAGATCTGGCTTGACCTCGGCAACGAAGGTACTGAGGAGGACTTCATCAACTCCCTTACCGGGCCCCAGGGCGATGCCGGACCCTCTGCCTATCAGGTATGGCTTGATCTGGGCAACGAGGGTACCGAGCAGGACTTCATCAACTCCATCTCAGGTACATCTTCATGGACAGATGCCGAAACGTCCGTCTCCACTTCCAAGCGCGTGGGCATCGGCACCGACGACCCTGTTGGCATGCTTGAGGTAGCCTCCGATGGCAAGTCCGATGAGGGCACACCCCTCTTCGAGGTCAAAAACTCGCAGGGAGAAACCGTTTTTGCCGTTTATGAGAACAGCGTAAAAGTATTCATCAACGAGGATGATGGAGAGGGCAAAACCGTGGGTGGTTTCGCCGTTTCGGGCCGTACCACCACCAAGGATGTACAGGATATCCTCGTGGTCACCCCCGAGAAAACTAGGGTATACGTCGATGAACCTGATGGCAAAACTGTGGGTGGGTTCGCCGTATCGGGGCGTACCACCACCAAGTCCGATGACAGCCTCTTCTTCCAGGTAACCCCGGGTCTAACCCAGGTGTTCGTAGACGAATCCTCCGAAAAGACCGTGGGTGGGTTCGCCGTGTCGGGGCGCACCACCACCAAGGGGGCTCAGGACATCTTCGTGGTTACCCCCGAAAAGACCAGAGTTTACGTGGATGAACCCGTTGGCAAAACTGTGGGAGGTTTCGCCGTATCAGGACGCACCACAACTAAATCAGACGACAGCCTTTTCTTCCAGGTTACTCCTGGCCTAACCCAGGTGTTCGTGGATGAGACCTCCGAAAAGACCGTGGGAGGTTTCGCCGTATCGGGTCGCACCACTACCAAGGGGGTCGAGGAAATACTCCACATCACCCCCGGATTCACACGTGTGTACGTAGGTGAGAGCACTGAAAAGACTGTGGGTGGATTTGCCGTATCGGGTCGCACCACCACCAAGGAGGGGGGCATATACGATGTGTTCAAGGTCTTCCCCGAGCGTACCGATGTATTCATCAAGCCTAGCCCCAGTAAAATGTTCCCTGACGGTTTTAGTATCTCTGCTTACAATGAATTCTTCGAGCCCACGGAACTCTTCAACGTCTCCGAGGAAGGTACCTTCATCAACACCGACCTAACCATCGTACCTAAGGTTAACACTACTGATCCTTACGATATAACCCAAACATCAGCAGTAGCTGGCGGTAATGTTCTGAATTATAATGGCTCTCAGATAATCAGCCGTGGAGTTGTATACAGCATTACCCCGGTACCTTCTGTCGATCTTGAAAGCCCAATACTACCTGAATCGGGAACTGTTTTTGAAATGTACGGTGGTTTCGGAGAATTTACCGTCTACCTCTCAGAACTTATTCCTGCAACAACATACTATGTAAGAGCTTTTGCCATCAATGAAGAAGGGCTTATAGGGTATGGTGAACAGAAATCATTCACAACGATTGCTCCATATACCCTCACCTTCATCGTTCTCGATGGAGAATTTAGTGAAATTAGCAATGCTACAATCACAATCCAGGAAATGGATAATCCAAATCCCATAATTAATCCGGTAGGAAATTATGTTTTCAATGTAATTGAAGGAGTTTACTTCTACAGCATTCAAGCACCTGGTTACTATGAATATGTTGGTGAAGAAGTTTATGTAGAAGGAAACACCACCGAAACTGTTATCCTTAGTCCTGCTCCTACTACAGTTACTTTCATTGTAAAAGATCAGGATGAAAACCCTGTAAGTGATGTAGAAATTGAGGCAACTGATGATATGTTTTATTACTACTATTACCAGACTACAAACCAATTGGGGATTGCAGTTATTAACCCTGAACCTAATTCTTATAATTATAATATTAATCCAATTTTTGGCTATGAAGTTCATGAAGGGGGAAGTTTTACTGTAAACAATGGGGATATTATTGAGATTCCTATCACGCTAACTGCATTACCGAAATATACCGTAACATTTAACGTGGTAAATGAATTCTTAGAACCTTCGGTAGGGGCAGAAATATATCTTTATTATGATGGGGAAAAGAAAGATGGAGCAAAGAATTATAACGAAACACTCTCTACCGATGAGTTTGGAGTAGCCGTCTTTGAGAATGTTGTCCAAAATGCAAACTATTCCTATGAAGTATATCATCCAATTGATGGATTTGAATACAATAATATATCAATTCTTGAGGATACTATTATTGAAGTTACCCTTATGGGTATAAAAGGTAATGAATTAGAGATAAAACCATCGTTGCCTAAAAATTAACACTAAATCAAATAATTAAATGGGCATGAAAAAAACAATTATATTCGCAATCCTTCTTTGCCTCAGTATAATTACTTGGGCGCAGGAAGCAGTGGTTTCCAGCGGTAATTTCCACAAGAATACCAGTGGGTCAATCAGCTGGGGCTTGGGAGAAACTGTAATTCAAACCTTTGTCGCTGGGGAGAACATTATTACACAAGGGTTTCAGCAAACAAGGCTAACCATTACTGCGGTAGAAGAGATCCCTGGATTGGATTTTACCATTATCGCCTATCCAAATCCGGCTCATGACTTTGTAAACCTTAAAATTGACCGGGAAGATTTTAAGGGTTTTCGCTATGAACTATTCGATCAGAATGGTCGTATCCTAAAACAAGGTATTTTCGAGAACAATCCTGTTCTAATTCCTTTTAGCGACAGGAATTCTGGAATTTACTTTTTAAGGGTTATTTCAAGTAACAACGAATTGAAAACCTTTAAGATAGTAAAACAATAGATATTGGTTGAGCTAATAAAAAAACTCGTTAGTTTCCTTACTAACGAGTTTTTTTATATAAGGTCGAACATAACTTCAAGCATATTCCCTTCCCCATCAACCAATGTTAACCTATGCTCACCCCCTCCAGGGTTTATGGCCATTCTATGAAACGATTTAGTTGTACCCAAGTATTCTTCATTAAGATGCCAATATATTATTGCATCATCATTTCTATGAGCTACTTCGAAAATTGCCTCGCTAAAGCTCCCATCAAGGTTCCTTGGAATGTGAAGTGTTGTTCTTTCAATTCGTGGGTATAGCAATGCCATTGGATTGGTAACCTTTGCTGGTTCACATCCTTTAAGGTAAGGGGGCAATTGCCTGTAATAAGGATTTTTACTTCTGTAGAACCACTCCATTGCCGGGGGAAGAACAAACCAAGATTCTGCTATCATTTGGCTAACGCTTGTGCATCTATCAGTAACTCTATGCGTTCGCTCCTGGTTTAAGTGGACAATCTGATGGTAAGGGCAATCAACTGTTTCCAATCCTTTTAAGGGTATCCAAAGGGTATCGACAGGATCACAAATATCTGAAGCCCTATGTCCGCTAAAGCGGCATATCGGAACCCTTGCCATATCATCGTTAGGAATATCAAACCAAGGAGAAGGCGGGAGTAGTTCAAAAATATCGAAAAGTATGGGTGCTGCAGCACTAACCCCTGTCAGGTTAGGACGACCTTCTCCGCTTGCATTTCCAACCCATACAGCCACTACATATTGAGGATTCAATCCAATTGCCCAAGCATCGCGATGGCCAAAACTTGTTCCCGTTTTCCATGCCACAGATCTCGATGAGGAAAAGTAACGCCATCCTGCCAACTCATCGGGACGAGAAACCTCCCGCATAGCTTCAAATGTGAAGTAAATTGCCGATGCATCAAGTATAGAATGAAACTGTAATGGATGACTCTTACCTTCCATTGGAAACTCAATATAGTTGGGTTGCCTGTAATCTCTCCTGCTGTATCTGCTCTCATATCTTCGAAAATGGTTAAGGGTTCGGGCCATACTGGCATAAACCCCTGCCAAATCCCAAAGTGTTGCCTCTGCACCTCCAAGTATCAGCGAAAGGCCGTAATTATCAGGTGATCGGTTAATGGTTGTTAACCCCAAACCACTAAGTAGATGATGAAAGGGTGTTACACCGTATTGCTGTAGCATTCTTACCACTGGTACATTTAATGAACGAGACAATGCACGGGACGCAGGAACAGCCCCATCGTACCCGGGGTAAAAATTTTTGGGAGTATAACCTCCAATCTGTGTTGGAATGTCAGGTATTAGGCTATTGGGTAAAATTATACCATCATTGAGCATCGCTGCATAGAGGAATGGTTTCAGAATACTCCCAGTGCTTCGGGACGAAGTGATTATGTCCACATCGCCTCCGTTCTCACTATCAGGCATATTGCCAACATAGACAACAGCATTGCCTGTTTCCACATCAATAACCAAAACTGCAGCATTGTGGATTTGATTTCCCGTTAGCCGTTGCCTGTGTCGTTCAAGCACATTTACAGCACGTCTCTGTAAAAAAGTATTTAATGTTGTATATACACTTTCACCTCTTCTACCATCAATAATTGTTCTGGTTAAAAGATGTGGTGCTAGCTGTGGCAAAGGTTTAGGCTCTCCGGGCAGAGGCTCAAGCAATGATAAGCTATAGGTTATACTGTCAATGGTTCCATTGTTAAACAATTTGCCCAACAATCTATTACGTTTCTCTCGAAGCATTTCAGGGTTTCGTCCCGGGAATATGAGTGATGGTGCGTTGGGAAGCACAGCTAAAGCTGCAGTTTCAGCCCAACTTAAATCGAATGCTGAACGACCATAATACCTCCAGGCTGCTGCATCCAAACCTACCACATTGCCTCCAAATGGCGCATTCGAGGCATAAAGGGCAAGTATTTCCTCTTTGCTTAAATGCAACTCAAGCCGAATGGCTAACAACATTTCAACTACTTTTTCCAACATTGTGCGATTTCTTCCTTTGCGATGAAGACGAATTACCTGCATGGTAATGGTGCTACCCCCGCTTACTATTTTATTCTCACGGATATTTTGCCATGCAGCCCTTGCAACCGAAAATGGATTTACACCCGGATGCCAGTAAAAAAACCTATCCTCAAAGGCTACAACACATTTGGCATACCTTTGGGGAACTGAATCGACTCCAGGAAAACGATACTGGCCATCAGTGGCAATGGTAGCAGCCAGCAAATCGCCATTGGATGCGTAAAGGACCGTGCAGGTTGGTTCGGTAAATAGCCTATTAGGCAGAGAAAGAAAAAAGAAGGTAAGAAGCGAGAAACTCGCAATTACAATAATCCAATTAGCAAGGATTGTTTTCGATGAATTTTTAATTATACGTTTATATATCAATGGTATAAATATTTATATAGTTTTGAATGGTTGAGACTATTTAATCATATAACGAAGATACAGTTACACTGGATATTTCCAATTCAAAACATTTACCTTTGTAGAAAATTTTAAAAATAATGAGCATACTGCCCATTTCAAATTGGTTTAAAAGGAAAATTGATTCTCCTCTTATCATAGCGGGACCATGCAGCGCTGAAAATCGCCAACAGGTAATTGATACTGCTGTGGAGTTGGCAAAGCTCAACAGAGTGCATGTGCTAAGAGCTGGCGTTTGGAAGCCTCGATCTCGTCCAGGAAGTTTTCAGGGTGCGGGAAACGTTGCATTGGAATGGCTCGAAGAGGCAAAAAGTCAAACAGGTTTACTCTTAGCAGTTGAAGTTGCAACTCCCCAACATGTTGAAGTCGCGTTAAAGCACAATATTGATGTACTGTGGGTTGGTGCTCGTACATCATCTAACCCTTTTTCTGTGGATGAACTTGCCCATTCGCTGGCTGGGGTTGATGTTCCTATCTTGGTAAAGAACCCCGTAAACCCTGATATTGAATTGTGGCTAGGTATTATAGAAAGGTTCCTACAGGTTGGGATTAGCAAGTTGGGTGCAATTCACAGAGGTTTCTCACCTTTTCAACAGTCGGCATACCGCAACCTTCCCAAGTGGGAAGTGCCAATTGATCTAAAAAGCCATATGCCATCGTTGCCCATTATATGCGATCCCAGCCATATAGCCGGACGACCAGAACTAATAAAAGGTATTGCCCAAAAGGCATTAGATTTATCCATGGATGGATTAATGATTGAATCGCACATCAACCCCGGAGTAGCCCTTAGCGATGCCAAACAGCAATTAACTCCTACCGAACTCTCAATCTTAATTAATTCCTTAATCTTCCGAAAATTATCGTCTACAAATGCTGAATTTATAGATATTCTAGAATCTCTTAGGGAGAAAATAGATTCCATTGATCAGCAACTGCTGGAACTTCTTTGGCAAAGGATGGAACTGGTAAAACGCATTGGTGAGTATAAAAAGGATAATAACGTTGCCATTATGCAGCTACGACGTTGGGAAGAGATGATTAATTCACGGGTTGATTTTGGGAAATCATTAGGTCTTGATCAAGAGTATGTGAAAAACCTGCTTCGGTTGGTTCACAAGGAATCCATCCGTAAGCAGGCTGAAATCTTATCTCAAAACCGTGAATTAGAAGCGGAGTAGCTTTAATCCTTTAGTTCAGTAACATTATAGCTATAACCCTCCATCACCGGATTAGCTAAAATCTTTGAGCAAACTTCGTTTACTCTTTCCAGGGCTATCTCTTGCGTAGGGGCTTCTATCTCAAAGGTAATGTGCTTGCCAATCCTCACATTGGATATTTCGGTAAAACCTGTGTTATGCATTGTCATACCCACAGCTTTACCCTGAGGGTCAAGCAAGGCTTTAAGAGGCATTACGTTTATTTCGGCTTGGAATTTCATGCTGAATAAGTTTAATTTTTTCCTTAGGCAAAGTTACAAAAAAGTGTTTACTCAAAAAAAATATCAAAATTAACTGCTATACCTTATCCACTTCCACATCTCCTTCCACGTATGCTTCTTCCCGTAGAGCAAAATACCCACACGGTATATCTTGGCAGCAAGCCATGTAACAGCAATAAATGTCACAATAAGCAATGCCCCCGAGAGAGCTAATTCCCACGGTGGAACACCGTAAGGCAAACGGGTGATCATAATAATCGGTGAAGTGAAAGGGATCATTGAAAACCAAAACGTCATTGTTCCGTCGGGTGATCGAAGGCCACTAATCATTACAACAATGGCAATAATAAGCGGAATAGTAATGGGAAGAACCAACTGCTGAGTATCAGCTTCGTTGTCAACCGCTGATCCCACAGCGGCAAACATGGCTGCATAAAGCAGATAACCGCCAATAAAGAAGAAAATAAACCCACCAATGATAAGCACAAAATTCATGTTCGAAAGGGCGGTCATCATTTCTCCGGCAAAACTTTGTTCAGTAATACCTTCGGGGACTGCTTGTGCCATTCCCGGTTGATCCATCAGGCTTGAAACGCTCTCCTTTTGAGCCATAGCCTTTTCGGGTGATCCCATGAAAATTGCACTTGCGGCAGTTACCAGCCCAAAGGTTAGAACAATCCAAACAACAATCTGCAACAAGCTCACGGCAGCAATTCCTAAGATCTTGCCCATCATCAGCTGGAAAGGTTTTACCGAAGAGACAATAACCTCGATTATACGACTACTCTTCTCCTCAATCACCCCACGCATAACCTGGCTTCCGAAAAGGAATATCAGCATGTAAACCAAAAAGCTTAGAATATAGGCCATCCCAAAGGCCAATTCGGAGGAACTCTCCTTAGCCTCACCGTCTTTGGTCCATTTAATGGTTCTAACCCTAATGCTAGTTTTAATACTTTTTAGAATCTCCTCGAGGTTCTCGATGTCGTAAGTTTTCAGCTTTTGAGCTTCAATCTCATTCCTAATGGCTGAGGATATGTGCGATGTAATATCCATTGATGGCTGCTTATCGGAGTAAAGTATCACCGCATCGGGTGAACTTGCCACCATACGACCAATATATAACACAGCATAGTAATTCGATTCGCTAAACGATGATTGCAAATCGGGCACGGAAACCCCGTCGAGATATGTAAACTTCAGGTACTCCGTTTCAGTAATCTTACCCATAAAAAGACCTGAATCATCAATAACGGCAATATTCCTCTCCTTTTTATCCTCCATGGTGGCAATGATCATGGGAACTATCATTATCCCGGCAAAAAGCAAAGGGGTAAGAATTGTCATAATAATGAAAGATTTCTTCCTAACTCTGGTTAGAAACTCCCTCTCGATAACAAGTAATATTTTGTTCATAGCATTTGTTTTAAACTAATTAAGACTTTAGTCCATGTGCCTTGTTGTACTCCTGAACCACCTGAATAAAGATATCGTTCATGCTGGGAACAACCTGGTTAAATCCCATTATCTCTACAACAGGTAGAACAAGGCTTAACAGCCTGTTATCATTAGAATACTCATGTACTTTTATATGAGCCTTTACGAGTCCTGCCTCCTCACTATGATTTATCAACTCGTAGCTTGAGTTTAAACAATCGCTGACTTTTTGCACATCACCTTTGAAGGCTAGCTCAAAAACATTGCTTCCATATTGCTGTCTAACATTATCAATTTGACCGCTTAGGATATTTTTTGATTTGTTGATCAGGGTGATATGATCGCACATCTCCTCAACGCTTTCCATATTATGGGTTGAAAAAAGGATTGTAGCTCCCTTCTTCTTAAGATCAAGAATCTCGTTCTTAATTAAATTAGCGTTTATGGGATCAAAACCACTGAAGGGCTCATCGAATATCAACAACTTTGGTTCATGAATAATGGTTACCACAAACTGTATCTTCTGTGCCATTCCCTTGGAGAGTTCCTCGATCTTCTTGTTCCACCACCCCTGAATTTCCAATTTTTCGAACCAATACTTCAGCCTTTTCAATGCTTCGGGTCTACTCAAACCCTTTAGCCTTGCCAAATAAATAGCATGTTCGCCAACCTTCATTTTTTTGTAAAGGCCTCGTTCCTCGGGCAAATAACCAATGCTATAGATATCATCTGCCTTCATTGGCCGACCAAAACATTCCACCTCACCTTTGTCAGGTCCAGTGATTTGGTTGATAATCCGTATCAGGGTTGTCTTCCCGGCTCCGTTGGGTCCTAGTAATCCATAAATACTCCCTTCGGGGACTGAGATGCTTACATCGTCAAGCGCCAGATGGTTGGAGAAACGTTTTTCGATGTTCCTTGTTGTTAGTATGTTCATAGGTAAGAAATATGAATAAATGATTTATCAAGCAAAAATATGATAATTGATTATCATTGAATATGTGGAAGTGGTAAAAATTTATGATTTTGCATATATTAACTTATTTGAAGAGTCGATCAAATCTGAAGAAATTATGTGCATGTCAAGATTTTTGTACTCCTTTTCAAATACAATTTGATTTTTTCTTTCCTCTATGCTCTTATTGTATGACTTATCGTAATATGCCAGTAAGATCTCGGCCACTCTCCTGAAATTTTTCTTATCCAACTCATCCAATGCCAGCTTCGCATTCTGCCCTCCAAGCCTTTTGGAAATTCTCTCAATGGCAGATGTAAGATCATTCTTATCAAAACAGGCATATTCGGCAACCAGTCGGTTAAGTCGCTCCTGAAGGCAAAGATCAACCCTAAAGAGTGGGCTGCTTCGCATTTGCTTCCAAAGTGGCTCTGGAATAAATACCTTTCCAATACTCATGGACTCATCCTCCATCCATACAGGCTTTTCGATGTCAAAGTCTTTCAGTGCCCAAAAAAGGTCGTTGTGGAATTGTTCCGATGTTGGTTGTGGATTTTGCCCCAGTGCACCAAAGGATGACCCTTTATGGCTAGCCAAACTCTCCAGATCAACCACCTGTTGCCCTGATGCTTTCATATACCTCAGCAAATCAGATTTTCCACTTCCGGTAAAGCCTGTAAGAATTCTTATATCAAAGGTTTGCTCAAAAAATGAGAGTATATGGTTACGAAACCCTTTGTATCCATTTTCAAGGGTTATTGCTGGAGTATCGGCCGTATTCAACAGCCAGGCAAAGGTTGATGATCGCATTCCGCCCCGCCAACAATGAATAATAAGGTATTCTGTATACTTATACTTGCTTGCCTCACGAACAAAATCGGCCATTTTTGGCCCAACAATCTCAAGAGCACTGATCATCGCAACTTTCCGACCTTTCTGCTTATAAAGAGTACCCACTATGGCTCTTTCATCGTTTGAAAATATTGGAATATTCACCGAACCAGGTATATGTCCCGATTCGTATTCGGCAGGTGAACGAACATCAATTAGAACGTTCCCCTTGAGACGATCAATCAATTCATTGGGTTCAATGGAGTTCAAGGTTGAAGTATGAAGAAAAAATATTAATAAAAATGAAAACACAGAAGTGATGCAAAATTAGCTCTTTACTTTTTCAATTTAATCATTTCCTTCGAGTTTATTGGCTTACTATTTCAATTCAATCTTTGTAAAACAAGCATTCATTCTATCTATAAGGAAATTGCAGATCATTATATTGTTAAAAAGTTAAAAAAGTTTTGATAAAAAATGATAAGTTTGTATGTAGTCAAAAAAAACTCCAAACCTTTTAAATTTTTTCAGTTAGTATCAAGGTTTTTCATTTGAATAAACAAAAAACTTAATATGAGCCCACAGGATCTTGCTATTATTGTTATTGCCTCACTGGTTGGAATTGCTTACTTGTTAAAATTGAGAAGTTATGATATTTACGAAAAGGAACCCTTTCTCTTGCTTCTTATGGTAGCTGTTGTCGGGGGGATAATCTCCATAATTACATCATTGTTTCTGTATAAGTTTGTTGATGTACAACTAAATTTTATCGACGCCATTGTAAAGATTGGGCTCATTGAGGAGATATCCAAGCTGCTGGCACTTATGTTAATATTCTTTATTATCGACAAGAATTTCAACGAGATAGTTGATGGCATTATATACATCACGGCCATTTCGCTAGGCTTTGCCATAATCGAAAACATATTCTATGCTTTCAGCTCCGAGACGCCATTCATCGTTCTGTTTCAAAGGTCTATCTATTCAACCCTGGGTCATATTTCTTTTTCAGGGTATATGGGTATTGCATTCTATATCCATAAAAGGATACATAAAAACTATCTGGGAATAATGCTATCGGTAGTTATTGCTGCTCTGGCACATGGTCTATACGATGGAGTAATTTTCCATGAAGAATTGAATTTCCTTTTCAAAATAGTTTTTATTGGACTTGTTTTCCTTCAATTCTGGTTGCTAAAAACAACCTTAGGCTTTTCAAAATTTAGGGTTAACCTTGATGAAAATACTTTTAAACAGTCGGATAATACTCTTTTCCTTTATTGTTGCAAATGCGATAATAGTATTAAAAGCAAAGAACTCACTTTTTGGAAAATTAAGGCTGGGCATTGCAGCACCTGCAATAATATAGTTTTCAATTCCGAAAATCTGATCAAGCTTTTCCAATATTTTCGCCCGGTGCTGAATGCAAAAAAAATTTTGAAAAAATTACCTCAAAACAAAAGAATTATATCTCTTAACGACGGGGGTAGTATTCTCTTCAACACTAAACGGAGTGCCTTAAGTTCATACACAGTTGAACTAGGCCAATGGCTTAAAGAGAAAAATTGCAGTGATAGAAAGTCTATTCTGGATATGCCTTTCTTCGGATACTTCTTGAAAAATTTAGGACTGAAATACCTTATCGATCAAGCATAGTTTTGCATATAATACTAAATATGGAACTTGTTAAAGGACTTAAAACGCCTAAACAATATTTGCAAACAAGTAATCGTTTTGCATAAAAACTAAAACTATGAAATCCAAACTTTTAGTCATTATCATAACGGCCATTGCAACCGGTATTGTAATCTTGACCATAGGGTATTTTATACTGGGTTTAAACACAAAACCCAAAACAATCCTTTCGCTCGATTCGCCTGATAGAGCATATACGGCCTACGTTGTTGAAAACCCAGCGTTAGATCCTCCCTGTCAAAGCCTGTATATTGGTAAAAACGGAAGTAACGAATTCCGACTTGTGGCCAATTTACCGGAGGATATCGAGATATGCGATAGCATCTACTGGTCGCCCGATGGGATTACTGCTATATTTACTACCAACTGGCACATTTACATTACACATATCGAGGGTTTTAACACCAAAAAAATCAGCATTAATCCCGATTGGTGGAAAAGGATGGAAAAGGGAACCTACAGAAGTTCTGATCGTCATGTACAGATTGAGAGGCTCACCTTTGTCAACTCTGATACCATCCGCTACAAAACGAATTTAATGGATGCCCCGGGAATTATCTGCATTAACAATTTATAGCCGTTACCCCTTGGGTTTGATCTTCAGAGTTTGCCCCGGCACCAGCTTATCGTCGGAAAGGTTGTTTATGCGCTTAATATCGGTATGCGATACTCCCGGATATAGCCGTGCGATATCCCATAGCGTATCGCCGCGACGCACCTGATGGTAAATGTAATTTGCATCTGCTCCTGTAGGAGATATTTCCTGTGTGTAACCTAAGCGCTGGGCTGTTCGTTCGGGAACATAAATGATAAGCTTCTGACCAGTTCGTATTAAACTGCCTCTTATATTATTCCAACTTCGTAATTGGCTTACAGTAATCCCATGCCTTTCGGCAATGGTTCCCAGTACATCCCCTTCTTTTACCCGGTACTCTATTCTTCTGCTTCCTGTTGGCACATCGTGCTGATATGATGCTGTATATCTGGAGGGGTTTGCTAGGATATTACTATTAAAGAATAAGCTGTCCTTGTGAGCAAAGATTTCCCTTTCCCTGTCGATAAAGGGTCCAACATAGTCCAAAGGGAGTTTAAGCGGTTGCAGCTTAGTCTTTGCAGGAATTATATCGAGCTTATACTGAGGGTTTAAATCGCGTAATACCTTCATGGGTATATTCAACACTTCTGAAACTTGCTGAAGATGCAACATTCCTGAAACCATAAGGGTATCGGTTGTGGGGGGTAATACCATGGGAACCGGTCGAAGATTATGCTCTTTGTAGTATGTCATGGCATAGGTAGCTGCAATAAATGCAGGCACATAGCCACGAGTTTCTCGTGGTAGGTAGTAGTATATATCCCAGTAGTTTCTCTTTCCGCCGGCACGACGGATAGCTTTGTTCACATTGCCCGGCCCGCAGTTGTAGGCTGCAATCACAAGGGTCCAATCGTTGAAGATTGAGTAAAGATCGCGGAGAAAACGGGCTGCTGCATGGCTGGAGGCAATAGGATCGCGTCGTTCATCAATAAAAGAGTTTATGGTAAGATTGTACATGCGACCTGTGCCATACATGAACTGCCAAATTCCTGTTGCTCCGGCACGGGATATCGCACGGGGATTAAGTGCCGACTCAATAACAGGTAAATATCGCAGTTCCTGCGGTAATTGGTATAAGTCCAAAATCTCCTCAAAAATGGGAAAGTAGTAGTCTGTCAATCCAATCATCACTTCTACCCTGTCGCGTTGCTTTTGTGTGTAAACGTTGATATAGTTGCGAACTATTCGGTTGAATGGCAATTCAATGGCTGAGTTTATGGCAGCCAATCGTTGAATGTAAACCGAGTCGGGAAAGTCGGGGATAATGCCAACGCTATCCTGCTCCACCACCATTACCAGGTTATTGGTGTCAATTGCTTGCTGAACATACCAAAGACTTAGAAGGCTATCGAGGTTACTTCCAAAACGTGCAATTATACTAACTCCTTCAAGGGTAGAATCACGAAGTACAGGAACAGTATCACGATTAACACTACCAATTACCAATGTACATGCTGCAAAAAAAGTTGAAATCAAACTTACAAACCGTTTCATCTATTAAAATGTTAAAAATCGATCTTTAAACGAACTCCAAAATTGGGTGCTGAACCCATTGATTGTGCAGAAATACCCCTATTAAAAACGGGTTCAATTCCCAGCGCTAAATTATCACTAATATCCCAATCAAAAAAGTGGGCATCCACATTAGCATCTATAATGTTTAAAACATAGAGGCCGGCTAAACCAATTATTGCCATATCGCGATTTCGGCGGTATAAATCTCTTCGCCAAATAAGTTCTTCTTTAGGGACCTGTCCGCCGTAAACGTCTTCCTGATTTGGATCAATAAGTTGCTCGTATGCAGTTTTGAAGAAAACGAATCCCCTCTGGTTAAAATCGACTATATAGTACAACGATGCAATTCCACCATAAACCACTGGCACTTTCCAAAGTTTTTGATTGTAAACCTGTCCCATTCCCGGAACTAATGCAGAAAGTATAGTGGCAGTAGCTGGTGAATGTTTACCCTTTGTCTTAACGATAAGAGCATCGGCTACACTTGCAAGGTAAAAAGCCGCAGCACCTGCATAATATGCATTTCGTTCAATTCTGTATAATGTCCATTCCTTTTCATAACTCTCCCCACCTTCGGGAGTAAAAAGGGTGGATTGGTACTCGTTCCTAATCCTCCTGTAATTATTGTTAGCATTGACTCCAAGGTATATCATCGAACCCATTCCTGCATAAAAAACAGGTATTTTCCAGTACTGCTTATTAATAACCTGACCCGAGCCGGGTAATACTTGCGAAGCAAGCCAAACCTGTTTGCTATTAAGTGAATCGAGATGAAAGGGTTTCGATGCATTAGTATTTGAAGACAGGACAATGCAAAGGAGAGCTATCAGTAAGTGATGCCCTTTTGAAAGTATGTTAAAATGATGAAGTGCCCTCAAAGCTGGGTTTTCTTTTTGGGTATGAAAACGTGTAAATGGGAAAAATGTTACTCGTTAAACCGACTAAATTTATTCATTAACTCTTCCAGTTCACCTTGAGTTCTATAGGAAATAACTATTTTACCATCTCCTTTTCGTCCTGGTTTAATATCGGCTCCCCAACCAAAAAGGTCATTGAGTTTTTTCTTGTATTCTAAAATACCCTCATTATCCTTGATTTCTGGCTCATTGTTTGGTTCTTCCTCTTTTACATTTCCTTTCTGTAAAAGTTTTCGGGCCATCATTTCGGTTTGTCTAACTGATAGTTCGCCTTTGATTATCTTACGGAAAATCTTCAATTGCTCTATTGGGTTTTCAATGCTTACAAGTGTCCTGGCATGACCCATGCTCAATCTCCTCTCTTTTATGCCCATTTGGATTTCAGCAGGTAATTTAAGCAATCGTAAATAATTTGAAATGGTTGACCTTTTCTTTCCAACCCTGTCGGAAAGACTATCGTGAGTAAGGAAGCATTCGTCAATTAATCGTTGATAGCTTATTGCTACTTCTATGGCATCAAGATCTTCACGTTGAATATTCTCCACCAATGCCATTTCAAGCATTCCCTGATCGTTGGCCGTGCGAATGTAAGCGGGAACAGTGGTTAAACCTACCAATTTAGCAGCCCTAAGTCTTCTTTCACCAGAAATAAGCTGGTATTCTCCGTTCACAAGTCTAACGGTAAGGGGTTGAATTATTCCTAACTGTTTTATTGAAGCTGCTAACTCACCAAGAGCTTCCTCGTCGAATGAAGAACGAGGCTGAAAGGGATTGCCCTTAATCTTCTCAATTTCTATTTCGCTTACCAAATCATTGGATTGGCGTTCTTCCCTACGTTCTGCTCTGGATATTGAGGATTCTGCATCCTCGATAAGCGCCCCAAGCCCTCTTCCCAAAGCCATTTTCTTTGCCATGGTCAATTTAATAGTTCGTGATATTTTTTATACTACTCTTTGTTCAGCTCCGGCCATCTCAGTTTTATTGTTCTTTTGCAGTAATTCCCTGGCAAGATTTAAATGGTTTGCTGATCCACTGGAAGCTGCATCATACAGAATAACAGGCTTTCCATAACTTGGAGCTTCACTAAGCTTGATGTTTCTCTGAATTATTGTATCAAACACCATCTGCTGAAAATGCTTTTTAACCTCATCGACCACTTGATTGGACAACCTTAACCTTGAATCGTACATCGTTAGAAGGAAACCTTCTATTTGCAGCTCAGGATTCAATCGGGTTTGAATAATTTTAATGGTATTCAAAAGTTTACCAAGCCCTTCGAGTGCAAAGTACTCACACTGTACAGGTATTATTACAGAATCGGCAGCAGTAAGTGCATTCACTGTGATAAGACCTAAAGATGGAGAGCAATCGATAAGGATAAAATCGTAATCATCTTTAACCTTTTCGATAACTGTCTTGAGCATCTTCTCCCTATTGGGCATATTAAGCATCTCTATCTCTGCGCCAACCAAATCAATATGCGAAGGAATTAGGTCAAGCCCATCAATTTCGCTCTTAAGTATAATATCGCGAGGATTTACTTCTTCTATTAAACACTCATAGATGCTGGTTTTTATATTACGGAGATCAAATCCAGATCCCGAAGTGGCATTTGCCTGGGGGTCGGCATCGATAAGGAGTACTTTTTGCTCAAGTACAGCCAAACTGGCTGCTAAATTAATGGCGGTGGTGGTCTTTCCTACCCCACCCTTTTGGTTTGCAAGTGATATTACTTTTCCCATACTTCTTTTATTAAATCCTGCATGTTTTATCAAAAGTTACAAAGATACCCTGAATGGCATTTATCTAGGATTCTTCCTTGTTTTGAATATAAACAATCGGGGGTAACTTACTAACAAGTTATTAACAACTATGAAGATTTCCCTTTGGCAAAATTAGCAATTCTTTTGCAATTAAAACCTTTTTTGCATTGTGTCAAAGTGATGTTTTATATAAACGGTCAAATGCAGAGTTCAATCAAAAAAATATATTACAAAAATAAGTTAATTGTATATTTGCCCAAATAAATAGCAATTGTGTTGGAAGAGAAAAGTAAATGGTTTGCCATTGTTAACCCAAAGGCTGGTTTTGGCAAAGTAAAAAAAGAATGGCCAACAATTCAAAAGCACCTTATTGATGAGGGTGTTGTTTTTGATTTCATGGTTACCGAACGAAAGTACCATGCCGTTGAATTGACCGTTTCGGCAATTAACCGAGGATATAAAAAGATTCTGTGTATTGGCGGCGATGGCACTCTTAACGAAATCGTTAATGGAATTTTTATCCAAACAAAATACCCTCAAACCGATGTATTAATTGGAACCATTGGTATTGGTAAATGCAATATCTTCGAAAGGATGTACGCAATGCCTAAATCTTATAAAGGGATTGCGGCTGCTATAAAGGAAGAAAAGTATTTTATGCAGGATATTGGGGTGGTTCAATTCTTCGAATCAAGAATCAGGCATACACGCTATTTTGCCAATTCCGGAGGAATTGGATTTGAAGCAGAGCTAAACTTTAACTCCAACATGCTAAAGGAAAGCGGGCGGAAAATAAGGATACATTTCCTTTTCAGCATTTTAAAATCGCTGATTCGGTACAGGAAAAGTATGGTAAAAGTTCAAATTGACGATTTTAACCTGAGCGGTAAATTTTTTAGCATATTGGTAAGAATTGTAACCTACAATAAAGAAGCGATACTAGCAACACCCAATGCTAATCCCGACGAGGCGATGTTTGACATTGCAATTATCAATAACATACGCAGATGGCAAGTGATTCGGAATTTACAAAGGCTATCCGATAGTTCCATTCAAAATCACCCCAAAATATCCCGATACAAGGGCAAAAAGGTAACCATCTCATCAAAACCTCACGTCAACCTTGTGGTTGATGGGGAATCACTGGGTAGTTCACCGTTTTCTTTCTCAATTCTCCCTAAAAGCATTAAGGTACTGGTTGGTTCTGACTTCAAGGGAGTTAACCAATAAATCATTACATGGGATCCACATCTATAGAGGTAACGACACCTCCAAAGGGTTTGTAGCTATATATCCTACCTATCTCCTCCTGAATGGACTCCTTAGCCTTAGGCAAAGGGAGATTCCTCTCAAGTTTTATCAGAATGTCCTCTATGTAAAGGTTTTGAATCTTGCTGATCAATGGCTCCTCGGGGCCCAAAACTCTTTCTTTGAATCGTGATCGCAGGTTGGTAGCCAGTTGATTTGCAGCAACCTGTAAGGTTTTAATATTTCGATGCTTAAGGGATATTCGTATCAGTCTGTAGTATGGCGGGTAATGAAAGTCTTTTCGTTGCAATAATTGCTCCTTGAAGAGCAGCTCGTAGCTGCTTGAAACCACATGCTTTATTATGGGATGATCAGGATTTGTTGTTTGAATATAAACCTTTCCCCGCTTAAACTTTCTGCCTGCTCTACCACTAACCTGTGCCATTAGCTGGTAACTACGCTCGTGAGCTCTAAAATCAGGGAAATTGAGCATATTATCAGAATTAAGAATTCCAACTAAACTTACCCTATCGAAATCCAACCCCTTGGTAACCATCTGCGTACCAACCAGAATGTCAATTTTTCCTAGCTCAAAATCCGAAATAATTCTCTCGTATGAATTCCGCGAACGGGTGGTATCGAGGTCCATCCGCTCGATAACAGCCGATGGAAAGAAAAGAGCCAACTCATCCTCCACCTTCTCTGTCCCAAAACCCTTGGTGGTTAGCTTTGCGCTACCACAAGCCAGGCAGGAGGACAAGTTGGGTATGGTGTAACTACAGTAATGGCATACCAGTTGGTTGCTTTTTTTATGAAAGGTTAAGCTCACGGCGCAATGCTTGCACTGTGGAACCCATGCGCACTCCTCGCATTCAATAAAAGGGGAATATCCCCTGCGATTCTGAAATAGGATTACCTGCTCTCCCCTGCCAAGAGTCTCCTCAATGGCTTCCAGTAGCTGAGGTGAGAAGATCGATTTCATCAACTTCTTTTTTCGAGCGATCAACGTGTCGACCAGTACAATTTCGGGTAGCTCAATCTCCTTGTATCGCTGAGTAATGGTGGCAAAGCCATACTTACCCACCTGTGCATTGTAGTACGATTCCAACGAGGGGGTTGCCGTGCCCAACAACACCTTAGCCTGCTTCATTGATGCCAATACTATTGCCGAATCGCGGGCATGGTAACGGGGTGCTGGGTTAAACTGCTTAAAGGTATTCTCATGTTCCTCATCAACTATAACCAAACCCAAGCGTTTGAAAGGCAAAAATATTGACGATCGAACACCGAGAATAATGTCGTAAGAAGGTTTCGATGGATCATTACCATCGTTCAGAAGGCTCTGGTACACCTCAACCCGCTGGTTATCGCTGAACTTGCTATGGTATATCCCAACCCGATTGCCAAAGAAACGCTTGAGGCGATTGATTATCTGTGCTGTAAGTGCAATTTCGGGGAGTAGATACAACACCTGCTTACCATTCGCAATCTGCTCCCTAATCAGCTTGATGTAAATCTCGGTCTTCCCGCTGGATGTAACGCCGTGAAGGAGCACAACCTGCTTCTCCAGAAACTCATAGTTAATCCTTTTCAGGGTTACTTCCTGCACTTCTGTTAGCACTAGGCAGTCTCCGCATTCATCTTTATCAGATTCCAGCCTAGATACCTCTTGCTTTTCGGCTTCGAAAATGCTCTTATTGATCAATGCCTGAAAAACCGATTCGGTAACATCGGCTTTTGCCATCAACTCCTTTTTAATTACCCAACCCGTAAAGGTCGATTGGGTCTGTACCGTTAGCGAGAGGAACGCCATCAGCAACTTCTGCTGAGCCTGCGCCCGCTTCAACTCGCTGAAGGTTCGATTGATATCCTCATCGTTTTTGAGGCGTGAATGTATCCTGACAAATACCTCGTACTTTGGGGTAAACGGTGATTCGATGGATTCGTAAACCGATAACAACCCCTTATCGAGCAACGATTTAATGGCACCTATAGGATTAGAGATACTAGTTATAGCCACAAGTTTCTGAATGGAAAGGCTTTTACCATCATCCATCAAGCCAAGGATCAGCGACTCCGAATCGGATAGGGGTATGGATTGATCTGCTTCTTCATCGATCCTCACCAGGGTTTCGCTCTCCATTTTTAACCCCGAAGGCAAGGCTGCCTTCATCACCTCGCCCAGCGAGCACATGTAGTAACCAGCCATCCACTCCCAGAATTTAAACTGCACCTCCGATACCAATGGCTCATCGTCGATAATCTGAAGTATATCCTTGGTTTGGTACACCTCGGGTGCAACACTATGCACCCTGAAAACAATGGCCGAATACAACTTCTTCTTGCCAAACTGCACAACCACCCTTGCGCCAGGCACCACTTGCATTTCCATTTCCGAAGGGATGGAATAAGTGTAAAGCCTAGCTAAGGCTAAAGGAAGAATAACATCGACAAAAAGGGGGCTCTGCATAAAAAACTTCATTCGTTTAAGGACTCGCTAATGTAGGAAAGTTTAAGAGGATAAAAAAGAATTTATTAAAGCGCAGCTAATCTATTCCAATTCTGAAACTTTTAAACTCCTTTTATGGTTGATGCCACCGCCTCCATCAGCCAGCGAGGGGTTGAGGTTGCTCCGCAAATACCTACACTTTCAACACCATCAAACCATTGGGCTTCAATTTCGGCTGGACTACTTATAAAGTATGTGTTGGGGTTGACCAATTTGCACACCTCGAAGAGCATTCGGCCATTGGAGCTGTTTTTGCCGCTTACAAAAAGGATCAAATTATGCCTTGCAGCGAAGCATTCAATCTCAGCCTTTCTGTTGGATACCTGCCCACAGATAGAGTTATGGCTTTTGAAATGGAGAAGGGTTTCTACCTTTTGATCCTCCATCCTTTTTCTTATTTCATCAATAATCCTCTGATAATCCTCAACACTTTTAGTGGTCTGCGCAAAGAGCTCGATGGGCTTCGAAAAATCGAGTTTATCCAGTTCATCCATAGTTTCAATGACAATGGCATTGCCCTTGGTTTGCCCAACAAGCCCTATCACCTCAGCATGTCCTCTTTTACCATAAATTACAACCTGTCCTCCCATGCGCAGCATTCTTTGCCATCCTTCGCGCAGCTTTATCTGCAGCTTTAAAACAACAGGGCACGATGCGTCGATAACGGTAACACCCTGATCCAATGCTTCCCTATACGTTTCGGGAGGCTCGCCATGGGCTCGGAGCAGCACTTTTTCTTCGGTTAAACTCTTTAAATCATCATGCGAAATCGTAATCAATCCTATGGATTTTAGCCTCTCAATCTCTTCGCTGTTATGAACAATATCGCCCAGACAGTAAAGAGTTTCGTTTTGCGTAAGCTCAGCCTCGGCCTGCGAAATGGCATTCACTACCCCAAAACAAAATCCCGAACGGCTATCGATTTCAACCTTCATGGTAAGGTTTGTGTTATTTAGATGAAGAAGCTAATCTCCAATTTTACTTCTGATAATCTGCTCAACCCATTCCATCTGCTTGGGAATGGTCATATACGAGTTATCCAGCACAATGGCATCATCGGCCTTTTTTAGGGGTGCCACATCGCGCGATTGGTCAATACGATCGCGCTCCTGCACATTCTTCAAAACCTCTTCAAAGGTTACGTTTTGGCCCTTCTCAACTAACTCCTTTAACCTTCGTTGCGCCCTGATCTCGGGGCTGGCAGTCATAAATATTTTAAGCTCAGCGTTTGGGAAAACAACGGTTCCAATATCGCGGCCATCCATTACAATTCCCTTACTTTTTCCCATCTCCTGCTGCTGACGTGTCATCTTTTGCCGTACCATTGCAATTGTTGAAACGGGGCTAACCAGATTCGAAACCTCCAGTGTGCGGATATCCTCCTCTACTACTTTATTGTTAAGGGTTGTAAGCCAACCCTCGCCTCGTGGATTTGGGGTAAAACCAACCGTAATATCTTCGAGGAGTTTTGGCAATGATTGCAGATCAATTCCCGTCTCAGAGGCAATTCCAGCTTGAATGCATGCAAGCGTTACAGCCCTGTACATCGCACCACTATCGATGTATAGATAACCGAGATTTTTAGCTATCGCCTTGGCAAATGTGCTCTTCCCGCAGGAAGAGTGCCCATCGATGGCAATTATGATTTTTTTAGTCATTTGCTCATTCTATGGAAACAGTACTGTATGATTAACCAACCAAATCGAACTTGGTTCAACAAAGGTACTTAAAAAATGGGTAACGATTAAAGGTTGTTCTTAATGAACAATTCATCGAGATTGGCACTTACGGAAAAATGGTTGGATGCTCCAACAAGGTGATAGGTTGCCCGGCTATAGCTGATATGATATTTTTTAATTTTTATTCCAATACCCCAGCTAAATCCAACCATTGCAACCCTTTCTTCAATTTTCAGTTCATTACGTCGTTGATAGTTATAACCACCCCTTAGGTAGAAATTACGCACTGGGACAAACTCAACTCCAACAATTACATGGCTGATAAACTCTTTTCCAACTCGTTCAAAAAGGGTTGATCTACCTTCCTGCTCATCACCAAAAAACGTGTAAGTTTCCTTTTCACGCTCATAGTAAAGATCAAATGTTTGAAGTTGCTGAAAGTTTACGACAAACCTAAAGGGAGCATGACGGAGTTTCTGGCTAAAGCCTGCCACCAGCTCAAAGGGAAGGGGTTCCCATGTTTCAGGGGTATAGGGTTTAAGCATCGTTCCCACATTTCGGGCAACGATGCCTGCCGAGAAAAGGTGTTCCCGACTTAAATATACAGCCCCAATATCAGCTGCAAGGCCAAATGAACGATACCTTTCCAAATGAGAGAAAACAGGTTTTAAGTTAACTCCTATGGTAAAAAGACTATCGAAAGTTCGGGAATACATAATATTTAGGGCCATATCATAACCAGTAAAACTACCAGTAATCTGACCTGTTGGATCAGCTTCAATAAAGCGTCCATAACTTACATGCTGCATACCAATCCCAAAAGTTCCTAAACCCTCATAATGCCTTGCATAGGAGACAAAACCGTACCTAATATCTGCAAAGTATCCTACATAGGATAAAGCCAGCTGATTATGGAGGTCCTGGTTTAAGTGGGCTGGATTATTAAGGGTTACTCCCATATCGCTCTCATCGAGAGCAACTACCTTGCTTCCTAGTGCTGCGCTTCGTGGGGTAATGGAAAGGTTTAAAAAACTGTATGCACCACTTCCACCTACCTGAGCACTAGTTTCAACTGAAAACAGGAAGAAAAAAAACAAAAAAAATAAAATGCGATGAACCATGGCTAACACTTATGAAAGAAAAGACTTTTTGCAATTGGCAATTTACTATTACGATTCTTTAACAAAACTAAATTAATAAAGGTTTATTGCAAAATGAAAACAATAAACTTTATCCTGCTTAATTCATAAACTTTGTGCTTTCTTAGTGACTTAGTAGCAAATGTTTTTCCGCCACAAAGACACCAAGACCCTAATTTTCACTAAGATGTATTTATTTATGAATTAATCAGGCTATACAGCTTATCAAACAAAAGAATTTCTAGAGTCGTTCTCATACTAAAAAAAAGGTTAAGTTGTTATTTTTAAAAAAGTTCGTTGTTTAAATAATTATTACCTTTGCTGTCCTATTAAAAAAGGAGTAAAAATTTAGTAAGTGGTACACAAAAGGGAAACGGTATTATTTATAGTAAATCCGGTTGCCGGATCAGATAGCAAGAGACTGATTCCCGAAAGGATAGAAAAATCGATTGATTCAAATCGGTTTACTCCGGCCATTGTTTACAGCAAAAATCCTGGAGATGCCACAAAAATTGCAAAAGAGCATTACGATAAGGGCATTCGAAAGATCATTGCCGTGGGTGGCGATGGAACAGTGAACGAAGTAGCCAAAGTTTTAATTAATACAAATTCTACACTAGGTATTATTCCTTTAGGTTCTGGCAATGGATTAGCCAGACACCTAAAGATTCCCTTTAAACTAAAACATGCGGTTAACTTAATAAACCGGGATCGAATAGCCATGCTAGACTTCGGCTTAATTAATCAAACCCCATTTTTCTGCACCGCTGGAGTTGGGTTTGATGCTATGGTTGGATATAAGTTTGCACACCTCGAAGAGCGTGGATTTGCCAGCTATGTAAAAACTACCATAAAGGAATTTTTTCGCTATCAACCTCAAACCTATACCCTTCGTAATAATGGGCAAACCACAACCAAAGAAGCTTTCCTTATAACCGTTGCCAATGCATCGCAGTTTGGTAACAACGCCTACATTGCCCCAAATGCTGATGTTGCTGATGGCATGCTTGATGTCACCATTATTTCTCCTTTCCCAAAGTATTTATCCCCTTCGTTTGGGATTAAACTTTTCAACAGAAAACTTGGAAGAAGTCGGTATGTTGAGATGTTCCGTATAAAGCAACTTGGCATTGAAAGGCAGGAATCTGGTTATGTACATTTTGATGGCGAGCCAATATCCATGGAAAAAAACCTAACATTTCAGGTTAAGCCAATGGGGCTTAATGTGCTGATACCTTGAAAAGACCATTCCCTGATTGCTCAACTATAGACATTCTGCTATTTTGTACCCTTTACATTCACTGTATTGAATGGAGATTTCGATTTAATTCGCTCAATCACACCATACACAACCGGACAAATCTCAACATTTTTCAAAGTTATACTTAGTATCTGATGCATCCGCTTCCTGTCAGTATGAGGATACTCGCGGCATGCCTTAGGACGATAATCGTATATCATACACAAATTGTCAGGTTGAAGAAATGGGCATGGTGCTGTACAAAAGACGTAGTCACCATCTGTATCCATCTCAAGATATTTTTCAACAATAGCCGAAGGCTTTTCTCTTAAACCTTTTGCCATTCTCTCCACATCGTGAAATGTAATGATTGGGCTGATCGTTTTACAGCAATTTGCACAGGTAGTACAATCGAAATTTTCAAACTCTTCCTTATGTGCCTCATGGAAAAGCTTATCAAGAAACTCTGGTTTTATCCTCTTTAACTTCTTGAAAAATTGCTTATTTTCTGCGTTTTGAGAATCTGCCAGCTCTTTTAGTCGTTGAGATGAAAAGGGTTTGCTCATAATTTTCCGTTAGCTACCCACGAAAACAGCCCCTTACGAACCTGCGAAAGGAAAAGACCTACTACAACCACAATAATTCCAGCTATTTTAACAGGGGTTATTACCTCTCCAAGTAGATAGTAAGCAAATATTGCTGTAAGAACAGGAATTGTATTAGTGAAAACATTTGCACGAGTAACTCCCAGGTTTTTAATGGCATAGGTAAAAAACACAAAGGCAAAGGTGGATGCAAATATTCCCAATTTAAGCAAAGAAAAAACAACCTCTCTTGTGGGGATAATAGTAACAAATTCGTTGAAGTCCAGAATAAAAAAAAGCGGAAGGAAGAAGAATATACCCAATGTATTCTGATATGTAACAATGGAGAACACATTGTAACGAGCACTAAGCCTTTTTATCAACAGGGCATATCCTATTGCAGCAATTACTGCAAGAAAAAGGTAAGCAACTCCTATTGGACTGACATTGTCCAAATCAAATCCCTGATGAAAGATTACAATGGCAACACCCAGAAAAGAAACCAATAATCCAATAAAGTTCATAAAGGTTATCCGTTCTTTCAGCACTAAATATGCTGCTAATGGTGTCAATAACGGTATAATTGAAATAATTACTGAAGCAACTGTTGAAAGCACCAGATTTACACCGTAACTCTCGCCTAAAAAGTATAAAAATGGCTGAAAAAATGTAAGTACAAGAAAAAATTTCAAATCCGACAAATGCAACTTATTCAACTTGCCAAGGGAAAGTGTAACAACGAAAAGCAAGATGCTTGAAATGATCAGCCTCATAAGAACCAGAGATACCGGACGGTAAAGAATCAACACCTCCTTGTACCAAATAAACGATAACGCCCAGAATACCATGGCAAACATGGCACTCGCATAAACTTTAAAGTTCTTAGCCCTCATTTTAAAATTTATGATTAAAAAACCTTCAGTAAATCAACAAAAATTAAACATAAAGCGTTTCCAAAACTCGGCGAAGATACTTGAATTTTTGAGTAAAAAATAGTTGGGAAAAAATTATTTCCCCCAAATCATTAAGCGTTCATATCTTTTGCTATTTTTACCGTAAATATTCAAAGCCACATGGAAGAGCTTATTCGGTTTAGGCAGGAGCTACATCGTTACCCCGAACTTTCGGGGCATGAGAGAGCTACTGGAAAGCGTATTCGTTTCTTCCTCAACAGGTATCGTCCCGATATTCTTTACACTGGCATCGCCGGAGAAGGTATGGCGGCAATCTTTAATGGCAACGAATCCGGTCCGACTTTGGTCTTTCGGTGTGACCTTGATGCACTTCCCATTCAAGAAACCATTAATCGTCCATACAAATCAACCGTGCCGGGTGTTTCACATGCGTGCGGACATGATGGGCATATTACTATGGTTACAGGGCTTTCTAAAGTCATAATCGAAAACCCATTAAAAAGAGGTAAAGTGGTTCTCCTTTATCAACCTGAAGAGGAGAATGGGCAGGGTGCAATCAAATCCATTAGAAAATTAAGAGAGCATAACATTATCCCGGACTATGCCTTTGCCATACACAATATGCCCAAGTACCCAATTGGGAGTATCATAACTAGTAGAAATTCTTTCGCAGCTGCATCCAAGGGCATTATTGTAAAACTATTTGGCGTTAGCTCTCATGCAGCATTCCCTGAAAATGGGGTAAATCCATCGTTGGCCATTGCCGAAATCATTCAAGGCTTAGATAAATTGAATAGCAGTAAAGACTTTTCTGATTTCACTTTGATAACAATTATCCATCTCAAGGTGGGAGTAGTTGCTTTTGGCACCTCTCCTGGTTACGGCGAAATGATGGCTACTCTCAGGGCATTTAATGATTCGGACATGAAGATCCTAACCGAAAATTCTCTGGATCTTATCCGTAGGATTGGGAATAAGCATAACCTTGTGGTTGAGACTTCCTTCGACGATGACTTCCCAGCAACAGTAAACGATTCAAAGCTTACTGATGTCGTGGAGAAACTAGCCAAAGAAAATGGCAATCAGGTTATAGAAATTGTTGAACCCAACCGGTGGTCTGAAGATTTCGCACAGTTTACTGTTCGTGGACCTGCCATTCTCATTGGCTTGGGTGTTGGAGAAAATATGCCCGACCTACACAGCCCTGAATATGATTTTCCGGATGAGGCTATACCGCACGGCATAAAGATTTACGATTCGATTATTAGCCATTTCTTAAGGTAGCCCTATTGCCTTAAAAACAGGCCTATTCATACTAATCAATAATTCATACTTTTTAAGGATTCTTATTTCCCAATTATCTTCTATATTTTACTACTTTTGCATTTTAAGGAAAAACTTTTAGCATGAAAAGAGTTAAACTTTGGGACAAAGAATTCGAGATCAGCTATCCTGCTCATGAGATAAAAAAGGACATTGAGAATTTAGCCAATGTAATAAATAAGGACTTATCCAATGAATCTATGCCACTTTTCGTGAGCGTTCTCAATGGATCTTTCATTTTTACTGCGGATTTTATCCGTCTAATCGAATTTCCTTGCGAAGTATCATTCGTAAAGCTAACATCCTACCAGGGAACCGAAACAACAGGAACTGTAAACCAGTTAATTGGCCTTACTGAAAAAATTGAGGATAGAACTGTAATTATTCTCGAAGATATTGTAGATACTGGTATTACCCTTGGAAAACTTATTGAAACATTAGAGCGTCATAAGCCAAAATCCATAAAAATTGCAACCCTTCTTTTTAAACCCGAAGCATATAAGGGTAGTTTAAACATTGATTATGTTGGAAAAAAAATTCCTAACGATTTTATTGTGGGCTATGGTCTCGATTACAATGGACTGGGTAGAAATTTAGCCGATATTTATACCCTAGTATAGCTGTTTATTGTGTTACTAACCTTATCTAAATCATCATGCTCAACATTGTACTATTCGGACCCCCTGGGGCAGGCAAAGGAACACAATCGGAAAAGATTATTGAGAAGTACAGCCTGATGCACCTTTCAACAGGTGATATACTTCGAAATGCCATTGAAAAACAAACCTCACTTGGAATAGAAGCCAAAAAGTACATGGATAAGGGCGAACTGGTTCCCGATGAAGTGGTTATCGGAATAATTGGCCGTCGCCTTGATGAATATCGTGATAAAACCCAAGGTTTTATTTTCGATGGATTTCCTCGAACAAACAACCAGGCTGAAGAATTGGACAAGATGCTTGATGAAAAAGACCTATCCATCACTCAACTCATTGCCCTTGAAGTAGACTATAACGAACTGGTAAACAGGCTGCTAAAAAGAGGTCAGATTAGTGGACGCACCGATGACCAGGACATCGAGGTTATCAAAAACAGGATCAACGTTTATAACGAAAATACCCGCAACGTAATGGATTATTACAAAGCACAGAATAAGTACAGCGGGATTGATGGCATGGGAACCATTGATCAAATTTTTGAAAGAATCTGTAAAGCAATCAATGTCCATTTAAAATAATTTTAAATTCTACTGAATTTCTAGAATGTCCTCATCCAACTTTGTTGACTACGTAAAGATTTTTTGCCGTTCCGGCAATGGAGGTGCTGGCAGTGCTCACCTTAGGCGCGAAAAGTTTGTACCCAAAGGTGGACCCGATGGTGGCGATGGTGGTCGGGGTGGACATGTTTACCTAAAGGGCAATGACCAGCTATGGACTCTTATCCACCTCAAATACCAACGGCACATATTTGCTGGTCATGGCGAAGCAGGTAGCAGAAGTCGCAGCACAGGAGCCGATGGACAGGATGTTACCATTGAAGTGCCCATTGGAACTGTGGCTAAAAACCCCGAAACGGGTGAGCAACTCTGCGAAATAACTCAGCATGATCAGGTTGTAACGCTTATGCAGGGTGGGCGTGGCGGGTTGGGTAACTGGCATTTTAAATCGGCAACAATGCAAACCCCCAGGTTTGCACAGCCCGGAGAAGTTGGAACCGAAGGGTGGGTAATCCTTGAACTCAAAATTCTGGCCGACATAGGCCTGGTAGGATTCCCAAATGCGGGTAAATCGACCTTGCTCTCTACCATCACGGCAGCAAAACCCAAAATTGCCGATTACCCATTCACAACCCTGGTCCCAAATATTGGCATTGTTCCCTACCGCGATCATCGATCATTTGTGGTGGCTGATATCCCTGGGATAATTGAAGGGGCTCACGAAGGCAAGGGATTGGGTTTGAGATTTTTGCGTCATATCGAACGTAACCCAGTACTGCTATTCATGATCCCTGTTGATAGCCCCAACATAAGGAACGAGTACAATACCCTGCTCAATGAGCTTGAGCAGTACAATCCCGAACTCATGGATAAACGCAGACTTCTTGCCCTTACCAAATGCGATTTAATTGATAACGAGCTGAAAAAGGAAATGGAAAAGGATTTACCAAATATTCCGTACCTATTTATTTCATCGGTTACCAACCAAGGAATTGAGCTGCTTAAGGATAGAATCTGGGAAGAGATAAATCGTTATTAATACGAATTAACTATTTTGTTAAAAATCTGTCAAGAAAAATAATTCTTAAACAATGATTGAATTCCTTTCAAATATCGACACAAAACTATTCCTGCTCCTAAACGGTTTTAACTCTCCTTTTTGGGACACAGTAATGTGGCATATTTCAGGGAAACTTACATGGGTTCCACTTTACCTGCTACTTGTTTTTTTTATTGCCAAAAAGTACGGTTGGAGAACCCTTTGGATATTGCTTGCCATTGCCTTGGTTGTTGCTGCATCCGATCAACTTTCTGTTCATCTGTTCAAAAATGTTTTCGAACGCCTTAGACCTTGCCATAATCCTGATTTAAAGGATTTGGTGCATGTAGTTAACAGATGTGGAGGTAAATATGGTTTTGTTTCATCCCACGCAGCCAACACTTTTGGCGTTGCTGTGTTTTTGCTTATGCTTTTCAAAAAGCATTGGTTTAGCTTTGCCATTCTTTTCTGGGCAGCATTGGTGTCGTACAGTCGTATTTACCTTGGGGTTCACTATCTAGCAGATGTAATTGTTGGGGGGATGCTGGGTGCTGCCATTGGTTTTGGCATTTGGAAACTCTTACTGCTGATCAACAAAATTTTTAACAGAGCTATCCTAAAACCTACCAAAAGATAGGTACACCATGCTGTGCATCAATTCATCGTCCCACGATACTTACTTCAACATTGCCAGTGAAGAGTACCTGCTGAAACGGTTCACCGATGATATCTTTTTGCTATACCGCAATTTACCCTCTGTGATAGTTGGGAAACATCAGAACACACTGGCGGAGATCGACATGAAATTTGTAACCAAAAATGGAATAAGAGTAGTACGACGACTATCGGGTGGTGGTGCTGTTTACCACGATATGGGAAACCTTAACTTTACCTTTATCAGGAATGGCTCAGAGGGAAAACTTGTCGATTTCAGGGGCTTCACACAACCCATTGTTTCAGCTCTTGCAACCATTGGCATTCAGGCAAAGTTCGAAGGGCATAACAGCCTTACCGTTAACGGTAAAAAAGTATCGGGCAACGCCGAGCATGTTTTCAAGAATAGGGTTATGCACCATGGCACCCTGCTTTTTTCAACCAACCTTGTCCATTTATCCAGAATTCTTTACGTGGATGAAAACCGGTACAACGATAAAGCCGTTAAATCGGTAAGAGCCAATGTGACAAACATTAGCGAACATCTGGCAAAATCGATGACCATTGAGAATTTTACCAAAAATATCTGGGAGTTCGTGATTAAAAGCAATGCCAACGCTAATGAATATGTTCTTTCCGAAGATGATCATACACAAATTCAAAAGCTCTGCAAAGAAAAGTATACCAACTGGGAGTGGAATTTTGGATACTCGCCCAAATACTCCCTTAAAAGAGATATAAAATCTTTATCTGGCAATCTATCCATTTCTCTGAAAATTGATAAAGGCAAAATAACGTATGTGGAAATTACTGACTCCAACTTACCCGAAAATATTGAAATCAGCATAAAAAAATCATTAATTGGTTGCGATCACGAGGCAAATAACCTGTGGCAAGCGTTACAAAAAAGTACATTAGATACTGAATTGAAAAAAACTATTCTGGAAGGTATCGTGTAATTTTATTTACTCTATCAACATCGAATAAATTTTAAGTTCTTCCCCCATAACATTATACCCATTGCAAATGTACTTCCATCCATATCTCTCATAGAAGTTAACCAAATCCGTAGAAAGGTATAATTTGCTGAATCCTTTAGCCTTTGTCTCTTTTATTCCATGAAACAAAAGCTCTTTTGCAATGCCCGTTCCACGTTTATCCTCTTCAACATAAAGGCATGCAAGCCATGGCGATAAATCCTGACGACTAATCAGATCATTCACAATAAGCGCATAAGAACCTATAATTACTCCATTTTCTAAGGCAATGTAGAATTTGGGAAGTGGGTTTTTATCATCCAGCGAGTTTTCGATGCAATTTTTGTAAAAACTGTAATTAAAATCATCTCCCCAGCGTTTCCAGAAATAGGATATAGCATCTATAAGTAAATCCTTGCGTTTTGATAGTTCAGCTATTTGCATATTCATTTTACATTGAAATATGCCGTCTAATTCTCAGGGTCGATGCGGAAGAAAACTTTTTCTGTCAATATCAAATCAAACGACTCGGGGCTAAGCACTGATGCAACCCTAAAGGTTGTGTCGAGAAAGAATAAACACTCCAATTCTATTTGTTCTCCAGCCAGATCTACCGATTGAAATTTATGTAGCATAATATAGCCCAAAAGATCACCCAAATTACTATTGAGAAGAGTTTTCAAACTATCCAACTTTTCTGTATTACCTTCCTCTTTGCTCACTACTTCCTCCTGCTCAATCATGGACATTAGCTGAAGTGTTCGGTCACTCTTCTCATATCGGGCATTAATGTCGCCAAATACAATAGGCTTGTAATGGGGATATTCATTGTTTTCGAACATCCAACTTTTTATGGCATCCTCAGCTTTTTGCTGTTTTGATGGGGTAAATTCACTGCTATCCTGCTTCGATCTCTTACAGGAAAAAAGCCCTGAAATTATAATGAGGCAAAGGATTAACAGGAATGATTTTTTCGCTTTCATAATGCACAATATTAATTGAAGGCAAGATACTAAAAAGCCAACTAAAAAAGCACTTCAAAATCAACAAAAATGAAATCCCGATTGGTAATTTAATACTCAATCGGGATTTTTTATGCTTAGTTGAATTTCCTATTTCTTAATCATCTCTGCAAAATACTTGTAGAAAAGTGGAATTGTTTCAATTCCTTTAAAGAACATGTCGAGCTGGAAATTCTCGTTGGGAGAGTGAATGGCATCGGACTCCAGGCCAAATCCCAAAAGAATAGATTTTAGTCCAAGTTTCTCCTCAAATGTGCTGATAATTGGTATGCTTCCACCACTACGGTAAGGTATAGGTTTCTTTCCAAATGTTTCTTCCATGGCTTTGTTCGCTGCCTGATAGGCAGGAATGTTTGTAGGCGAAACGTATCCTTGTCCTCCATGAAGCGGTGTCACCTTCACCTTAACGAATGGGGGAGCAATGGCCTCGAAATGCTTCTGAAAGAGCTCGGCAATTTTATGATGTTCCTGATTTGGAACCAAACGCATGGATATTTTTGCCGATGCCTTCGATGGCAGAACTGTTTTTGCTCCTTCGCCAATGTATCCGCTCCAAATACCATTCACGTCGAGGGTTGGACGAATACCAACTCGCTCAAGGGTTGTATATCCCTTCTCTCCCCATATTTCAGCAATATCAAGAGCTTTTTTATAATTATCAAGGCTGAATGGAGCCTTATTCATCTCAGCACGTTCTGCAGGATCTACATCCAGCACATCGTCGTAAAATCCTGGAATAGTGATATGGTTATTCTCATCGTGCATGGAGGCTATCATCTTGGCAAGAATATTTGCTGGGTTGGCAACAGCGCCGCCAAAAAGACCCGAGTGAAGATCACGATTGGGTCCGGTAACCTCAACCTCAACATAGGCTAATCCCCTGAGTCCGGTTGTAATGGAAGGTTCGGTTTTGCCAAGCAGCGATGTATCGGAAACAAGGATTATATCAGCTTTTAGCATGTCCTTATTATTATCGAGCCATTTGCCAAGATTGGCAGAGCCAATTTCTTCCTCTCCCTCAATCATGAACTTAACGTTGCAGGGAAGTGTGTTGGTTTTCATCATCAGCTCGAAAGCCTTGGCATGCATAAATCCTTGTCCCTTATCGTCGTCGGCCCCACGGGCAAAGATTTTTCCTTCCCTAATTACCGGTTCAAAAGGTTTTGTCTCCCAAAGCTCAATAGGATCAACCGGCATCACATCATAGTGTGCGTATACCAATACGGTGGGTGCTTTTGGGTCAATGATCTTCTCGCCATAAACCACAGGATGACCATCGGTGGGCATAACCTCTGCCTTATCGGCTCCAGCCTTCAGTATCTGATCTCTCCAGTATTCAGCACACTTAACCATATCGGGTTTATGATCAGCAATTGAGCTGATCGAAGGAATTCTAAGCATTCCGAACAGCTCCTCAAGGAATCGATCCTTGTTGTCTTCAATGTACTTCTTAATGTAATCCATAACTATTATTTTGGTTTATAATTTTCTAGCCACAATGATAGCAATAAAAAGAAAAACATCCTAATTGAATCAGCAAGCACATGCCCAACAACATCTAACCTGGTAAACTAAGCAAGGGAAATGTCTTAATAATCTTACTCACCTTTGTCTTTGACTTCACCCTCCTCATCAAGCTTTTGCTTTTCGATGAGAATAGCAGCCTCCTCCATCTCTTCAAAGAATTTTTGGCCAAACGCTCTGGCAATGGCTTCCCTGAGAAATTTGTAAACAGGAATTCCCTCTTTAACCCCAAGAACTCTGGCGGGTTCACAAATACTCCACTGATCATAGTTAATGGCTGTAAACGTGGAGTATTTCTTCACTCTGATTGGGTAAAGATGGCACGAAATGGGTTTGCGGAATTTCACTTTGCCATCGAGCCAAGCTTTTTCGATGGCGCAAAAAGTGATACCATCAACATCAATGGAGTATGCACATTCCTCTCCATTGATAAGAGGGGTAACCATATCACCATCAAAATCTTTTATGGCAACCCCCTGCTTTTTAATTGACTTTTGTCCAGAGGGCTTAAGGTAGGGTTCAATGATTTGAATTTCGCTCTCAAGCATTTTTATCTCCTCTGGCTCAAGGGGAGCTCCCGATTGTCCAAAAACACAACAATTGCCAAGGCACTGGGGTAGATCGCAGCAAAAATGTTTCTCGAAAACATCGAAGCTGATAAGCTTATCGTCAATTTGAAGCATAATCAAATGTGCAGGTTTTCCAGTATTTTATTCCCCCGCAGGTTATATTAGTTATACACAAAGAATTCTTCCTGTCATTTCGCTGGGAATTGGCAATCCCATAATGCTGAGGATGGTTGGAGCCACATCGGCAAGTATTCCATTCTCTATCCTCTTGTAACTATCGCTTACCAAGATGATGGGAACAGGATTCAGCGAATGGGCTGTATTGGGCGATCCATCGGGATTAACTGCATAATCGGCATTTCCATGATCGGCAATAATTACCACTGTATACCCATTTTTTTTAGCAGTATTTACCACCTCTCCAACACAGCCATCAACCGCCTTTACTGCAGTTTCAATGGCACTGTAAATCCCTGTGTGTCCCACCATATCGCCATTGGCGAAGTTGAGGCAAATAAAATCGTGGGTACCATTATTAAGCTCTCCCAAAATGGCATCCTTCACCTCAAAGGCACTCATCTCGGGTTTCAAATCGTAGGTTGCCACCTTGGGTGAAGGGATTAGGATTCGGCTCTCATTGTTGAACACCTCTTCCCGACCACCTGAAAAGAAAAAGGTAACATGGGCATACTTTTCGGTCTCAGCAATCCTAAGCTGTTTGAGTCCTGCCGATGATACAACTTCACCCAAGGTATTAATCAGATTATCTTTTTCGTATGCCACGTTTACCCCTTTAAATGTATCATCGTACCGGGTAAGCGTAACGTAATGCAGAGGAATGGTATTCATTCCATGCTCTGGCATGTCCTTTTGGGTTAAAGCAATGGTAATTTCCCTTAGTCGATCGGTGCGGAAATTGAAGCAGATCACCACATCGTTCTCCTTAATTATGCCAACAGGTTTACCATTTTCATCAACCTTTACAATGGGTTTGATAAACTCATCGGTAATGCCTTGGGCATAGGATTCTTCCATGGACTTAGTAATGCTTGCAGTGGCTTTTCCAATGCCATTCACCATTAAATCGTATCCCACCTTTACCCGTTCCCAGCGCTTGTCACGGTCCATGGTGTAATACCGGCCTATCAATGAGGCAATAGTACCATTACTCTTTGCAAGATGATTCTCAAGGTTACGGACGAAACCCAATCCACTCTGGGGATCAGTATCGCGACCATCGGTAAGGGCATGTATAAATACCTTGTTTAACCCATAGTCCTTGGTCATATCGCAGAGCTTGTAAAGATGAGTATCCATGGAGTGCACCCCGCCATCGGAAACCAAACCAATAAAATGAAGCGAAACGCCCTTTTCACGGGCATGGTTAAATGCATTTGAAAGAACAGGGTTACTGTCAATTTGCCCCTCTTTGATCTCCTTGTTAATCCGCACCAAGTCCTGATATACAACACGACCTGCACCAATGTTTAGGTGTCCCACCTCGGAATTGCCCATTTGCCCATCGGGCAAGCCCACATTCTCGCCACAGGTAAGCAGCTGCGCATTGGGATATTTCATTCTAAGGGTATTCATATTCTCGGGCTTGGTGGTGGCAATCACATCACTCCGGTCGCCCTTGCCTATGCCCCATCCATCGAGGATCATCAGAAGTACTTTGTTTTTGATTTTCATATAGTTATTATCACTTTTGTACGGTATAATACAAACAGATTCACACTAAAAATGTTTCATTGTAAATGGATGCAAAGGTATAGATTTTTGGAATTGTTTTTTAATACTACATTTACAAACAAGCGGTTTATATTTCGAATTGAATTACTGTTAATAGCTGTTTCCCTGCCTGCCGAAGGGATGGCACGCAGGCAGGTTTGACATATTGAACACAGCCAAACCACCCCGACCCGCACAGGCTGATGCGTTGTGAATTGCTTTCAGATTGTATCTTTGACTTATTGAACACAGCTTGGCGTTAAATTCTGACTGCTCAGGATAAGTTGTGAATTGCTTTCAGATTGTATCTTTGACTTATTGAACACAGCCGAGCAAGCATCTAACCTTTCTATCCTTTCGTTGTGAATTGCTTTCAGATTGTATCTTTGACTTATTGAACACAGCCTATTACAACTCCTTTGGCTGCTAAACTCTGTTGTGAATTGCTTTCAGATTGTATCTTTGACTTATTGAACACAGCGGTAATCTCGAAATTATTCTTCCCAAAAAAGTTGTGAATTGCTTTCAGATTGTATCTTTGACTTATTGAACACAGCATTCTCGCCAGTAATTTGGTACGTTAACGAGTTGTGAATTGCTTTCAGATTGTATCTTTGACTTATTGAACACAGCTTAAGAGCATCGACATCATCAACGCGCAGGTTGTGAATTGCTTTCAGATTGTATCTTTGACTTATTGAACACAGCCGTGCGCCCTGTACCCGCTATCGTACCGTAGTTGTGAATTGCTTTCAGATTGTATCTTTGACTTATTGAACACAGCCAAGATGGTACTCAAGGCTCGATTCGTCGGGTTGTGAATTGCTTTCAGATTGTATCTTTGACTTATTGAACACAGCCTATATCCGAGGAAACCGATAGCACAACAGTTGTGAATTGCTTTCAGATTGTATCTTTGACTTATTGAACACAGCTTGTCGTAATGCTCACCGTAAAGGTGTACGGTTGTGAATTGCTTTCAGATTGTATCTTTGACTTATTGAACACAGCGAGTGCCTGTATCCGTGTCCCGAAATTGCAGTTGTGAATTGCTTTCAGATTGTATCTTTGACTTATTGAACACAGCTCAAGCCTAACCAGGTGTGGCTAACGGCAAGTTGTGAATTGCTTTCAGATTGTATCTTTGACTTATTGAACACAGCAATAAAGAGAAGTCCCTTGCAATTAAGCAGTTGTGAATTGCTTTCAGATTGTATCTTTGACTTATTGAACACAGCCTACCCGTTCGCAGACTGCTGGAATTCCGAGTTGTGAATTGCTTTCAGATTGTATCTTTGACTTATTGAACACAGCGATTCCTTTTCTGCCTTCATCTCAAATTGAGTTGTGAATTGCTTTCAGATTGTATCTTTGACTTATTGAACACAGCATACCCTAAGGTAAAAAACTTTGCTACAGCTCATTAAGTCAGAAATTAGAAACAAAAAAAGTGTTCAATACTAAATCCTCCCAGATGGTTTGGGGGGATTTTTTGTTGAAGTTAAGTCCGAGTGCGACTTATAGTATAGTTTGGGGGGATTTTGAAGTGAAGTCCGAGTGCGACTTAAAGTCGCACCCGGACTATGCGGCTATATCTAAAACAACTCTAGCTGCTGCGGTTCTGGGCTTGGCTTTACCGGTTTTGTAGAATGGAATAGATCCATGCTTCCAAACTGCTTGTCGGTAATACACAGTATACCAATGTACCCGTTGGGTGGGAGAAACGATTTAACCCTTTTGATATGCACATTGGCATTCTCACGGCTGGGGCAGCACCGGGTATAAATGGAAAACTGGAACATGGAGAAACCATCCTTTAGTATGCTCTTACGGAACTGAGCATAGTTTTTCCTATCCTTCCTGGTTTCGGTAGGAAGATCAAATAGAACGAGTACCCACATAACTCTGTACTGATTTAATCGATCGGTTGAGGTCATAACTCAGGTGTTTTAAATACTCATCGGGTCACTTTATGTTGGACAAAGTGTCACCCCGTGAGTATTTAGAGAGTTGGGTAAAGCAACCTGCGACTTACCCCTTCGAAGCACTCAAATAGCGATGCTGTAGTTCTTTGCGTAGCAATCATCAAGGGGCTAGCTTTCCCCTCAATCCTAACATCCAATGCTGGGATAACCAGCAAACGGGCTTTAATCTCAGTGGTCAGCTCACTTACATCCTCAAAATCTCTTAGGATTTCAAGCACAACCCCATCAACAAAAGGTCGGTAAGGCTCCATAATATCATCGGCAAGGCAAAAGGCATTGTAACGGTTGTGATGATGAATCCCAAGGGTTGGCAAGAGACCCGTTGCCACTAAGCTGCGAGCCACAATGGCCCTAAGCACAGCGTATCCATAGTTGAGCAGATTGTTGGGATCATCGTCAAACCTACCCCGGGTAAAATTATCATCGAGAACCCCCTGAAAAACATTCTTCCAGTAAAAGGCTGCTGCCCTACCCTCATAGTTATCAGGGTCCCCGCTATGAACGCTTCGCTGCCAGTATAGCATTGGTTCCACATCAACCTTCAATTTCTTTAGCAGTGCGGCTTGATTGCCGATCTTTGCCTGTACGGTTTGCTGCCAAAGCTGCTTTTTCAGTGGTACGCTGGCCGCAATTTGGGTTGCATACCGCTCGGCTTGTAGGGTATTCCCCTCAAGTGGCATAAACAAACCCGATGGCATATGCTTCTCGTTACAGGTGATCATTGCTGTGTTGTTTGATAAAAGAGCATTTAGCAAAGGATGCGATACGGTAATTTGAGGGTGATCGAGTAAAACTACGCCAATATCCTCAATGGGAATGGTAATACTATCAGTCTGGGCGCGACTTTGAGTCGCACTCGGACTGATACTGATAGCCTCTTTTTGCACCACCAGCTGCCTATCCTTCATGCTAAGGTATGCTGGATTGCCGAAGTAAAGTGTACGTTTTATCATGGGTTCAACTTTAAAGTCGCACCTCGACTATCGACTATTTTAGCAGATCAGCTCCAACCCAAACTCTGCTATCCTCTCCCTGCTTATCAACTTCCCATTTCGCATCCCAACAATATCTGGGTACGACGAGAACTCCCATTCATCATTGCGTTTCACCAACCCATCCTTTACCGGGTTAAAGTTGATGTAATTGAAGCAGACATTTGGGTACTGCAATTCAGGATGCTGAACATTTATGGTTGTCAAACCCTTATCAACATAGTATGCACGGGCAGCCTTATCGTTCTGGGTTAGGCAGATGGCTTTGGTCTCGCTTCTGAAAAGCGATCCAGTCCAATTATTTTGCTTATTAATTGCTCGTGTGTATGATGCAAGCATTACACCTATTGAATGCTGAAACGATTGGGTTTTTGAATTAGTAGTATTAGTCCGGGCGCGACTTTGAGTCGCACTCGGACTAATACACGACAAGCCTTGAGTAGTAGCCTGAGCATCCTTCGCAACAGGTAATTCCACCTCATTTACATACACCATTAAATGGAAGTGGTTGGGCATTAAGCACCAAGCCAGTAAATCGGCATAGGGCAAAACATGCTTTTTAATCTTCTCAAGAAAAAACAAATAGTTCTCCCTGTTGAAGAAGATACGCTGGCGGTTATTGCCCTGATTGTAGATGTGGTAAAGATGGCCTTGTTCGAATATCATAACTTTAATTTGGCATGTCCGGGCGCGACTTAAAGTCGTACTCGGACAGGCTATTTTTAAACTTGCAGTTTAAACCAAATTGCCAATGCAGTTGATTTTTACTTTTGTTGGATTTAATGAAAACAATGCACTCAAACTTTGCAATAAAATATACCTCTTACTTTGCTTAGAATTTACATCATCAACTAATTGTGTTTCTAGATGATGTCTAAATACCCAGTATTTCTCCCCCAACTTCTGCACCCTGAATAGTTTATCGCTAATCGCCCTATAATCATTATTTATCCTAGCATTCTCAACCTCTTCATTTGTCATCCCCAGCACAAACATCTCATTCTGCTGCATGTTAAGGTGTAGTATAAGGTTTGGTTCTGGGAGAAGATTTAGAAAACTTTCAGGGAAAGTACCCTCTGGTTTTTGCTGTATGGTATCCCATACCTCGTTTGTATTTGAAATAATTACAGGCAACCCATACTTTTTACGCTCAACGGCTTGCCAGAAGGTGCATATATGCTCAACCTTATTGCCATCCTTATCGGTGTATATAGCAATATGGTGATTGTTGCCTGGCTTTACAAAGCCAATATCCTTGCCCTTCTCGTCCTTTCGTGCAGGAACAACTGCCGAGAGCCCGGTGTGGCAACGAACTGACCTAATAGGTCTATCTAGACCTTCGTCCTCGTACCATTTTAAAATCATATCATTGCATTGGACATCCTTAAATGCCTCTTTGGGCTTTCCATTAAACTTTTCCAGTCTTGCTTGGAGTATCCTTTTTATATTACCATCAATTACCTTATCAGCCTTATTGAAGTTAACATCTACATTATACTTAATCACATACTCATCGGTGTAGCAAGAACCGTATTCAAGTGGTATCAACTTTTCATTATCAATATAAATAGGCTCTTTTTTGATTGAGGCCAAAGCTTTCTTTGTATCCCCTTCAAATTTATCCAAACGCTCCTCAACAAGTTGTTTAATGAGAGGTTTAAAAATTAGGTGAGAATTCTCGAAAAGGTATTTTAAAGGTTTTTTCTCCTCTACCTTTTTAATCTTTCCATATACACTTTCCTCACTCAATGCACCACGAGGGACAATAATACCTGTTTGAACCACTTTTTTATTCCCTCTTTTCCCAATCTTTCGCTTGCCCACTACAGCAACCTTTTTACCCGCTTTGAATGAAACTAGGATATTTGCAGCCTTCTCCTCAACCTGTTCCACTGTAAAGGGTTGTTCGCCAACAATATATTTCTCTAATAGATTTAACTTTTCCCGATATTCCGCAGAAAGGCTATCAACATCTCTTTGCATATCCTCCCGGGTTTTGCTGGAACTAAGCGTATTGAACCTCTGTATATACCCCTGCTTAGTGCAAGCAATGGTAAGCGCATCAATGGCATGATGCCTGTGATCATCGCGTTTTGTCCAACCTGAAATAACCTCCTTGGCGTGCTTGTTCTTACCATGTTCACTTTCCCACTCCTTAATCTCAGTCAGCCCCAACTCCTTGTATTTTGGGAACTGTAGGTTCATTGTAACATCGTCCCACCCCCATAAATGGCGAAGTTCAGCCGTAACAGTTCCTGAGGTTGACCATACGTTATGGCAAATGGTTTGTAAAATCTCTCGTGCTTTTCGGGCTATGTACTGGCTTTCTCTGAGCTGGCGGTCGATAAAGTTTTGAGGAATCTTATCCTCGGTCATCAAAAGTTTATCTCGCTTGGCTTTACCTATGACTTTGCTGGAAAAAAGTTTATTCACCCTATCGACATACGCCGCAAGAGCCTGCTCCGATTTCCCTTTCATAAAATCATACGCAGTACGATCACCCTTGTCAGTATTGCATCGCCTATGGGCAAGGGTCTTATTGCTCTGCGAATCATCAAATAGTTTAGATTTAGGGATAATGTGTTCAATATCCACATCACTCCCCTTTATAGCTTCGGTTAAAGAAATGGGCTGTCCGCAGTAAATACAAATTGCGTTAAGCTTTTTATCTTCATTATCCATCTCCTCGTAAAGTCGCCATTTTATGATATTATTTCTTGTTGCCCTTAAACCAAATTCTTGAAGTTTTTTTTCAATCTGCTCATTTTCCCTTTCCCTTTTGCTTAAAAATCTTGATGTATCGCTCCGTTCCTCCTTACTTTGCTTTAGTTCCCTTGCCAGTTCAACTCTTATTTCGTCGGGCTTGCCATACTTCTCAATAATTGCATTTACAACGTTAACCATCTGGTTTAGAATTTTCTCAACAATTGGTTGACGTAGCGTGTTATTGGCAATTGGTTTAAGCTTATCAAGTAAATTCCGTTTTATATTTTCATCTTTTGTAAGGGAGTTTGAATGGTCGTAACCTGCAAAGCACATTGCATCACTATAAACAAAGCCCTCCATTAGATATGGCAGTATCTTCCGAATTGCTTTTGCCGATTTATTCCCAAAGCCCCCTTTGGTTAAGTCGAGTTTTGCTAGTTTATCAGCAATATCGGGTTTAATATTGAATTTTTTCTGTAATACTTTGCTGCACTCGTCAATATCGCTTAAAGAGTATATAGTGTGCCATAACTGGTAGTAGGGCTCGTTTTCGATTTTGGGGTCGACAAATTTCACTTTATTTTCACTCAGAATTTCACCTGTCTTCCTGTCGTATAGATAGCATAACTCATTCTTTTCGATTGTCTCAAAATCAAATTTAATAAGATGTTTATAATCCTCTGGCCTATCAAAACAACTTAATATTGCCATTTTGGTAACATTGCCTTTTATACCATTGGCTATTTGCTTGTTGAAAAAGCATTCATTCTTGTTCAGTCCTAGTATTTTAATTATATCGGTTTGAGTTAGTTTATCATTATTTTCAAGATGGTTGAAAAGAGCCTGTTTTTCTTCAAGTGTTAGATCTTTTTTACTTCCAAATTTGTTTTCAATCCTTATGTTGTTTACATTCTCCCAGACTTTGGCAATTTGAAAAATTGGTGAACTGCGAGGAGCTACCTTAGGTCCAACAAAATACTCTTTTCCATCCTTACCGTTACACAAGAATCCCTCAAATTCGCAAACGGATACCAACCCCTTTTGAGATTTTAGTGGACGCTGATAGTAAATAATTTCATTCCTAACCCTTTCAATAAACTTATTGGTGATAACATCTGGATAATGAACTTGCTGTAGTTTGCATATTGCCTCATACTCCTCAATATATGCCTCACGGGGAAAGATATTCTCTTTAACCCGAAAGAACTCATTGTTTGAAAGATGCTGCTGAAAATATTGCCCAATGGTTAGGTTCTTATCCTTAATGGTTTGATGTCGGCTTTTTACCTCGGCAACGTACTCCGTATCCTTTTTATCCATGTTGGCTTCGCTTCTGCCACTTTTGTACCCCCGTTTCTGATTAAGCCAAAGAAGTAAACGGCCTAATTCCTTGAGGGATATTTTTGACGTTACCGCTTTACTACGCAACTCCCATAGTTGCTTCTTAGGTAAGTTCTTCTCTTCCTCAGTTGGGTACATCTTAGTTCTTATCAACTCATTTACAAGATATTTCCTACGAAGCTGGTAGCGATCGTAACCCTTTCGGGTGGTTCGCATTTTTGTTCTAATAGAATTTCGGCTCTCTCCAGTTCCCTTTTCAAAATCTTTTCCCTCAGTTCCCTCATAGGGTATAATCCTGCTTCCTAAGCCAAGTATCTCTCTTTTAACTTCTCCGTTCTGTTCTTTCTCTGAAATAACAGCCCAGCCAATGGATGCCGAGCCGAGGTCGAGCCCTAAAATTTTTTTCATAGCCTATTGATTTATTGGTATTATCGTATTATATTTGCATTACAATCTGAAGCAATTCACAATAAGGATTATTCCGTTGTGAAAACATTTAAGGCGGCGCAAGTCGCCTTTTTTTATTTATTGAGATGAAGAACTTTTAATGGCTTCTAAATTTATCAATAAATATATTAACATCCAAACCATTAGCCTTTAATGCCATTTTCAATATCAGGAATACGAAAAATATATTTTTTCATACCCCCCCCTTTTTTTTACACCACACCAATTGTATATTTTTATTTTTTTAAACATTACCCCCTATTTATTTCATATCATATTAAATATTTTTTACATTTGCACATTCTTAACCCCTAAATTATTTTGTATGCCACAGCTAAGATTTAAAGCTGTTGAGGAAGCCCTCCAGCGCCCACTAGTTCCCTTTAAACATGACAATGAGAAAATATCTGACCTTTTTGGTGTTAATGTTTTCGATCGCGAGAAGATGCAGCGCTACCTTTCGTCCGAAGCCTTTGAGAGTGTGATTAGCGCCATTGATGAAGGACGACGCATTGATAGAAAAGTAGCAGCCCAGGTTGCAGCTGGAATGAAGGCCTGGGCCTTGGACCGGGGTGCTACACATTACACCCATTGGTTTCATCCGCTAAATGGCGCCACTGCCGAGAAACACGATGCCTTTTTTACGCTGGGTAAAAATGGTATGGCCTTCGAAACCTTCAGCGGCGAACTGCTGGTTCAGCAGGAACCTGATGCATCGAGCTTTCCCAGCGGTGGCATTCGTAATACATTCGAGGCCAGGGGGTACACTGCATGGGATCCATCGTCACCCGCCTTTGTGCTGGAACAAACCCTGTGCATACCCACCATTTTTGTTTCATACACCGGCGAAGCCCTCGATTTCAAAACACCACATTTGAAATCACTCACAGCATTGGACAAAGCCGCAACGGATATTTGTAGCTACTTCGACAAGGATATCAAAAAGGTTTTCTCTACCCTTGGCTGGGAGCAGGAGTACTTTTTGGTTGACGAAGCGTTATACAACGCTCGTCCCGACCTTGCGCTAACCGGACGAACACTAATGGGACACGCAGCGGCTAAGGATCAGCAGTTGGAGGATCATTACTTCGGTTCAATACCCGAAAGGGTGAGCAGCTTTATGCGAAATTTCGAGATCGAATGTTACAAGTTGGGAATACCCATAAAAACAAGACACAACGAGGTGGCTCCCAATCAGTTTGAGTGTGCTCCCATATACGAGGAGGCCAACCTGGCGGTTGACCATAACCAACTACTCATGTCGTTGATGGATAAGGTTGCCCGCAAACATCATTTCAGGGTTTTGTTCCACGAAAAACCCTTTAAAGCAATCAATGGTTCTGGAAAACACTGCAACTGGTCGCTTTTAACAAATACTGGGGTTAACCTTCTCTCGCCGGGGGGAACACCCAAAAATAATCTGCAATTCCTAACTTTTCTGGTTAACACCTTAAAGGCTGTTCACGACCATTCTGCCTTATTGCTAGGAAGTATTGCCAGCGAGGCCAATACGCATAGGCTTGGAGCCAACGAGGCTCCTCCTGCTATCATGTCGGTTTTTATTGGCAAAACTCTTAGCCGTGTTCTCGATGAACTGGAGGAGAGGGTGCATGACAAAAAGATGACCCCCGATGAAAAAACCGAACTTAAACTGGATATAATTGGGAAAATTCCGGAAATACTTCTTGACAACACCGATCGTAACCGCACATCTCCCTTTGCTTTCACTGGCAACCGATTCGAATTCAGAGCCGTAGGCTCTTCGGCAAGCTGCGCATCCCCAATGATTGTATTAAACACAGCAATGGCCGAACAGCTTAGCCATTTTAAAAAGGAAGTCGACTCACTAATCGAGAAGGGAGTTAAAAAGGACGAAGCCATACTGCAATGCATTCGTAAAGTGATTATTGCATGCAAAAAAGTCCGATTTGAGGGTAATGGATATAGCCGTGAATGGATTGAGGAGGCCCAAAAGCGCGGATTGCCAAACATTCCCAATGCACCTGAAGCATATAAAACCTTCCTGCTGGCATCATCAAAGAAACTTTTCAGCAGTTTTTCTGTTCTATCCGAACGTGAACTTCATGCTCGCTACGAGATTAGAAATGAGATATTTGTAAAGAAAGTACAGATTGAAGCTCGGGTTTTGGGCGACCTGGCGATTAACCATATTGTGCCCTCAGTAATTGCATATCAAAATGTCCTTATCGAAAATGTAAAGGGTATCAAAGCGCTGTTCTCCGATGAAAAAGAGTATATAGAACTTGCTAACCCGCAGATTCAAACCATAAAAAAGATTTCGGAACACCTTAGAGTAGTACGCGAAAAAGTTAAAGAGATGGTCGATAAGCGCAAAGAGGTTAACCTGATAGAGGATATTCCACAACGTGCAGAAGCCTATAGTAAAGTCATCAAACCTTTTGTCGAAGAGATCAGGTATCATATCGACAAGTTGGAGCTTATTGTTGATAACCAGATGTGGCCCCTGCCAAAGTACCGGGAACTACTTTTTATACGATAGCAAAAAAATTGCTTTATCTGAAAGTCAATGCCAAAAAGAAATCTAATGAACATGCCCGTTCATTTTTGAATGTCAATTATAGAAATTTCAAAAATATGTTTACTTTTACATGGTTTAGCCAAAGGGATTTTATTTGCTAGCACAATAAAAAGCCTTGGTTATACGTATCAGTTCATTATAATGGTTTAGCATTGAAAAACACGGCGCAATGAGATTGATAGCAAAGTTATTACTTGTATTTGTCTTCATAGGTATCTTTATCGATGGAGTAGCCCAAACCAATCGAATTAAAAGAGCAAATGCTCTATATGAGGCTGGCGGATACTTCGAAGCAATCGAACTATACAGGCGTGATCTGGACAAAGTTGCAAGGGAGGAAATGGGCTTGTACCTCACAAGAATTGGCGATTGCTATCGAATGATTGGCAATGCCCGACAGGCAGAAATTTGGTACTCCAAGGCAATCCTACGCGATCCTCCCGACCCTCGTGTGTATTACTATTACGCTGAGATGCTGAAGATGAGCGAAAAGTACGATGAAGCCCTAGAGCAATACATCAAATATAAAGAGTTGGTTCCCAACGATCCCCTTACCGACTTTGGCATACAATCGTGCGAACTTTCAAAAAAATGGATCGAAAGTCCTTCGGGCTATGAAATAGTAAACATGAGGGCTATCAATAGTCGCCAGAGCGATTTTAGCCCAGCTTATGCCTCTGAAGACTACACCATACTATTCTTTACCAGCTCCCGCGATGAAGCTACCGGCACTAAGAATCATGCTGGAACCGGAGAAAAGTTCACTGATATTTTCATCACTCAGCGCGATAGAAGAGGCAGTTGGAGTTCACCTCGTCCTTTGGATGAAAGCATTAATACACCCAACGATGAAGGAACGCCTTCACTTTCAGCTGACTTTAATAAGCTTTACTTCACACGTTGCCGCACAAGTAAGCGCAATAAGTTGGGTTGCGAAATAATGGTCAGTGAAAGAAGAGAACAGGGATGGCTATCACCGGAACCAATACCCATTGCAGCCGATAGCATGGTGGTAGCACACCCCGCCATTTCGAATGATGAGCTCACCCTTTACTTCGTTAGCAATATCCCCGGAGGTTATGGTGGCAACGATATATGGAAAGTTACCCGTAATTCACCCTCCGATAGTTGGGGTGATCCGGTAAATCTAGGACCCGACATTAACACCAGAGGGAATGAAATGTTCCCATTTATCCATTCAGATGGCACACTTTACTTCTCATCCGATGGCCATCCGGGGATGGGTGGACTTGACATTTTCAGAGCAAAACCCAAAAGTGATGGCAATGGTTGGGAAGTCGAAAATATGCGTTACCCCATTAATTCTCCCTCCGATGACTTTGGTATTATCTTCGAAAAAGAAAGGGAAGCCGGTTACTTTTCATCGCGCAGACGCGATGTGGGCGCCAGGGGCGGCGACAATATTTACCTGTTCTATCTACCCGAACTGATCTTTAACCTGATTGGTGAGGTAAAAGACGACAAAACAGAATTGCCGCTTGCCAATGCATCAGTTCAGATGATCGGCAGCGATGGTCTTATTGTCAATGCTAAAACTGATGCAAGGGGAGGATTTAAGTTTTTGCTAAACCCCGGTACAGATTATGTGTTGATCGCCTCACGTGAGGGATACCTTAATGGTAAAGGACGAGAAACAACCAGAGGCGTGCAGCTAAGTAAAGACTTTGAAATGACTATAATGCTCACATCAACAGCAAGACCCATTGAACTGCCAAACATCTTCTACGATTACGATCGCTGGGAACTTCGTCCAGAATCAATGGCTGCTCTCGATAGATTAGTAGAGGTGCTTAATGATAACCCAACTATAATTATCGAACTTGGTGCCCACACTGATAATCGGGGTACATTGGAATACAACTATGAACTATCACAAAAGAGGGCACAGTCGGTAGTTAATTACCTGATTGACAAAGGCATTTCAACTGAAAGGTTGCGCGCAAAAGGATATGCACAGTCTCAACCAAAACTAGTTGATGAGCAATTAGTTAAACAATATCCATTCCTTACGATAGGTGCAACTCTTAATCAACAGCAGATTGATAATTTATCCAACGAGGAACAAAAGGAAACGGTTCATCAAATCAACAGAAGAACAGAATTCAGAGTACTTAGCACAGACTTTAAAGCTGAATAGCTATCAATGAGCAATAGTAAATCGATGATTAGACTCATAATCATAATATTGCTTTCCCTTAAGGTAATGCTTAGTTTTGGTCAAAAGATCTATCAAGGTGACTCGGCCAGTGAAGCTCAGGTAAAGGTTTTTGCAGTAGATGAACCCGAAGAAGCTGACATCTGGGTTTGCTTTGTTTGGGAAGAAAAAGAACTTACAAGAACTGGGCTTTGGATGGACATGCGCTACCCACATGAAGCTGAAATAATTATATTTTTTGTTGAAGAAGAAAGTGAAGCAGATTTAAAGATTTGGCTGGTTGATACCATTGAGGAGTCGAAATGGCTCAACGAGAAGAAGAAAAATTTGCTTACCGTAAAAAAACCAAAAAATTAACACTCATTATCTTTAATACATCTGATGTTAAATGATTCTCGATATTCCCAAAGGGGTGTTTCAGCATCAAAAGAGGATGTTCATGCAGCCATAGGTCACCTCGAAAAAGGTCTTTTTCCCAAAGCATTCTGTAAAATTGTTCCCGATTTTCTGAGTGGAAGTGATGGTCACTGCGTAGTTATGCACGCTGATGGTGCAGGAACAAAATCATCACTGGCGTACATGTACTGGAAAGAAACTGGAGATTTGTCGGTTTGGAGGGGCATTGCTCAGGATGCTATAGTTATGAATATTGATGATTTGCTGTGCGTTGGAGCATCCAATAATATCCTCCTCTCATCAACCATAGGAAGGAACAAAAACCTGATTCCCGGGGAGGTAATCTCCGAAATCATTGTGGGAACCGAGGATTTCTGCCAACAAATGCGTGATATGGGAGTTGGTATCCATCTTACCGGTGGTGAAACCGCAGATGTGGGCGATCTGGTGCGTACTATTATTGTTGACTCAACCGTTACAGCCCGTATTCAGAGGAAAGATGTTATCAACAATGGCAACATTCGCAGCGGAGATGTGATTGTTGGATTGTGTTCCTACGGACAAACCAGCTACGAAAAAGAATACAATAGCGGTATGGGCAGCAATGGGCTTACCTCGGCGCGGCACGATGTTTTTGGCAAGTACCTGAAAGATAAGTACCCCGAAAGCTACGATCCTTCAATCAACAATAATCTGGTTTATAGTGGAAATTATCGGCTTACCGATTCGGTTGAAGAAATTGGTATAACTGCCGGGAAAATGGTATTAAGCCCTACCCGCACCTATGCCCCTGTAATTAAAGAAATCCTAAACCATTACCGACCGGTTATACATGGCATGGTGCATTGTTCGGGTGGAGCACAAACCAAAGTTCTAAACTTTGTAAACAACCTTCTAGTCATTAAGGACAACCTCTTCCCAACCCCTCCTCTCTTCAGAATTATTCAAAAGGAGTCGAATACTCCTTGGCAGGAGATGTACAAGGTTTTCAACATGGGGCATAGGTTTGAAATTTACGTTTTCCCCGAGTATGCTGATGATATTGTGGCCATTGCCAAAGAGTTTGGGTTGGATGCACAAATCATTGGATCGTGTCATAAACAGGATGAAGGCAATAAGCTAAAAATAAGGAGTGAACATGGAGAATTTGAGTATTCATAATACCCAATAATATTCGATACAATAAAAACGCCCCGATTTCTCGAGGCGTTTTATATTTACTGTAAACTGCTTGTTTGACCTATTTCAGACCATGCTTTTTCACAAAACCCTCAAGAACACCTTTAAGGTCTGGTTTTCCTATCTCAGCCAGATCGTAGTAAACACGAGTTGTAGGCTTCTTAATATTGATAATTCTCGAAAGATCAATGGGTGTACCTATGATCACTGTATCGCAATCGGTATTATTTATGGTTGCTTCAAGATCCTTTAGCTGCTGTTCTCCGTATCCCATTGCAGGAAGGATATTGCCAATGTTTGGGTAAATCTTGTAGGTCTCCTTAAGCTTTCCAACAAGGTAAGGACGAGCGTCAATCTCTTCGGATGCACCAAACTTACGTGCCGCTACAGTTCCTGCACCAATCTTCATTTCACCGTGCGTAAGGGTTGGGCCATCCTCTACAATAAGACAACGTTTTCCATTGATCAATTCTGGCTTATCTACAGTTATTGGAGAAGCACCATCAACAACAATAGCCTTTGGATTGCGACTGCGAATACTCTCGCGTACTGTCTGAATCCCCTCGGGTGATGCAGAGTCCATCTTATTGATAACAACAACATCAGCCATTCGTAAGTTAACCTCTCCCGGGTAGTAGCTAATTTCGTTTCCTGGCCTATGTGGATCGGCAACGGTGATAGTTAAATCGGGCTTGTAGAAAGCAAAATCGTTATTTCCACCATCCCAAAGAATAACATCACATCCGCTGGGATCCTTCTCGGCTTCACGAAGAATAGCTTCATAGTCAACACCTGCATAAATAACATTACCCCTCACAACATGTGGCTCATACTCTTCCATTTCTTCAACAGTACACTTGTGTTTTTTCAGATCGTCGACAATAGCGTATCGTTGAACCTTTTGAGCCACCAAATCGCCATAGGGCATGGGATGACGAATTGCAACAACCTTCAATCCCATTCCCATCAAATGCTCAATAACCTTGCGAGATGTTTGGGATTTTCCGCATCCAGTACGAGTAGCAACAACTGCAATAACAGGCTTGTTGCTTTTAATCATGGTTTCGCTTGGACCTAAAAGCATAAAATTAGCTCCTGCAGCATTAACCGTGGAACTTATCCGCATAACATGGTTGTAAGTTACATCGCTATAGGAGAAAACACAATCGTGCACATTTTTCTCTTTAATAACCTTCACTAAATCCTCCTCTGCTACAATGGGAATACCAGCAGGGTACAATTTACCGGCTAATTCAGCGGGATATTTTCTTCCATCAATGTCTGGAATCTGTGCTGCTGTAAAAGCAACCACATTGTACTGCTCGTTATCGCGGAAGAAAGTATTGAAATTATGAAAATCTCTTCCTGCAGCACCAATAATTACTACATTTCGCTTATTCATAAGAGTTATATTATTTGTTTTATAGATAATATGATGGTTTGTATACGATTACATATAAACACCTCGCAAAATTAAAAGTTTAAGCGGTAGTTTGAGATAAAAATTCAAGTTGGAAACTTGTTAAACGCTAAAAATATTTTGCAAACATCTGAATATAAGAACAAAAGCAGCTCCTATGTTAAGCAACATCTTTTAACAATTATGAATGGACTTAGAACGTTTTTAATTGCAATGAAATGAGACAAAGCTTAGGAGTCATCATTTTTTTATACTTTTACATAAATTTTTCCATCATGGATAGATTGCGGCTTTACACTAAGGGGCTTGTCAAGAAATATCGCTCTCGAACTGTTGTTAATCGGGTATCTGTTGAAGTAAGTCAAGGCGAAATTGTTGGATTACTCGGTCCAAATGGAGCAGGGAAAACCACCACATTCTACATGATGGTAGGGTTGGTTACTCCAAATGCAGGAAAGATTTTCCTTAATGACATTGATATTACCAAGGAACCTGTTTACAAACGTGCACAACGCGGAATTGGTTATTTGGCTCAGGAAGCATCGGTTTTTCGGAAGCTCAGTGTTGAGGATAATCTTAAAGCTGTTCTTGAAATGACTAAATTCTCAAAAGAATATCAACACGAGAAAGTGGAATCACTGCTCAATGAATTTGGACTTCAGAAAATCCGAAAAAGCCTTGGCATCCAGCTTAGCGGGGGCGAACGTCGTAGAACTGAAATTGCAAGAGCACTTGCACTTGAACCAAAGTTCATCCTTCTCGATGAGCCTTTTGCAGGAGTCGATCCAATTGCTGTTGAAGATATTCAGAATATTGTCGCTCATCTTAAAGACAGGAATATTGGCATCCTAATTACCGATCACAACGTACACGAAACTCTTTCCATTACCGATAGAGCATACCTGCTGTTTGAAGGGGAGATACTCAAATCGGGAAATGCCGAAGAACTTGCTGCCGATCCAGAGGTACGCAAGGTTTATCTTGGACAAAATTTTGAGCTTAGGCGTTAGGTCTATTTTGTCTTAAAATAATTAGAATATTATCTGAAATCCCATCCTAAGGCCAAACTTCTCAATATTAGGATGGTCTAAATGCGTTAGCCTCCAAAGTGCATCGAACCTAACCACTTTAAAAATATTCTCAACACCTACACTTGCTTCTAGGTATGGATTTGAAACTGAGTACAATCCAACGGGAAATTCATAAATATTTCGGTTTTCGTTGCGGATAGATCCAATAAGCCCTTTTGCTGCTACAACTTCTCTCCATTTAAGTTTCCTCATGATCGGAATCCTATTCAGGAAAAAGCCCTGAAAATGATGTTCGAGGTATAGGCTAATATACTGATCAGAAGCAAATTCGTAGTAGTTCATCATGTTGAATGCGTATCTATCAAATGCATAGGTTTCATTACCCTCATGGAGTTGAAGAAGTGGATATGGCACATCTCCAAAAATTTTCCCAGCATCGATGATATACCTAATGTAACCCAATGGGTTTATGTTTGTCTTATGGTAATAGTTAAAATTAACTTTAAGAAACGAAAAATCGCTAGCCAATCCCTTCAGGCTTCCAGTTAAGGTTAGGCTAATTTCAGGGTGTGTACTCCCAAGGCTTACTCTCTCGAATTTACCGGTAACAAATCGTTCATTTTTTACCCACCTTGTGTTAAGGGTGGCACTTGTTGTTGTTAATTTCTCGTAGTTCTGGCTTTGATCGGGACTAATAAAAGGGATATATTCGGTTGGAAATATTTCTCTGTTGGTTAGAGAAATTGTATTTGAAAAACCCGTGAACCACTCTTTGTGGTACTCCATTCGAATATCGTTAACAAGAGTAAGCTTATAGTTTGGATTTCGACGTAGAATAGATGTAAGAATATTGTCCTCAACAAGAGCATTGGGGCTTTGCCCCAACTGCTCAATATCCTTTGAGTACGATACCATTAAACTTTGGCGGGGCATATAACCAAACATATACAGCCCCTCAACACCCCATTTAAAACGCTCATCCTTATCACCATATGCAACAAATGCCGAAAGCATAAACTTTGTGCTAAACTTATTGCTTGTTCTTCCCGATAATCGAAATCGGTTTCCCTCAATCTCGTTAAAGCTAAAGGTTTTATAGTATGGACCTATCTCGAAGTAACCAATGATATAGTAATAGTTTACAAAAATTTCGTAGAGATCGAGAAAAGTCTTAAACATTGGCACCTGTTTAACCGTGTCGACCAAAGCGTAGATTCCTGCCTCTTTTGGGCTTAGCTCAAATGGTCGAAGTTGGCTCCATAAAGTGTTATCAGAATTCAGGGCGTTTTCGGTAATGGCAACTCGCTCATTGCTTTGGGCAATTCTTTCGGGTATGGGCTCATTTATTAAAATGTTTCGGTGAACAGTAGTCTTCGTCCCAAAAAAACCCGTTGTTCTGTTGCTTAAATTAAAATCAGCAAAAATTTTGGTAACAACTGGAAACCAAATGGTATCGGCAATGGGTTCGTAGTCAATATTTGCCACTAAATCATTGACAAAATTAAGGTTAACACCCGCCGATAGGCGAACCTGTGCCTTAACAATGGACCATGTAGTATCGTTTACCCAAAAATCCCCAGTAAAAGTTGGCTCCTGTCGTCGCTTTGGTTTGAATGAAACCTGATAGCACCATCGGTTTTGAATAAAAGCGCTATCCACTAAATAGTATTTATAGTAAAAAAAACCTGAATTGGCAATGGGACTCACTAAACCCTGATCGAATACGTTAATATAATTATCGTATATGTTCACATTTTGGTAAAACTTACCTGTAAACTGAGATACACTCTCGTTTTCAAATCCTGAAATCTGACTAACCTTTATAACCTCATGCTCAACTTTGGGGCTTCGCTGAAAGTAATAATCCGAAACGGCCTCCGAAATAAAAATTGGTAAAAATACTTTACCTGTGATGGCATTGGTGTCAATATGATCAAATACAAAATGGAACTGCCTGAGCAAGCGTTTTTCCTTCATGCTCTCATCAACATTGTTCACGTCGATCTGTAACTTATTATAAACCTCTGATGCATAAGATTGAATGTTGTCAGGATTGTTTCTTGCCTTATTTGAAATGATATTCCTAATAATCCGATGCGCTGGATTTTCGCCCGGAACAATTACTACTTCATCAAGCATAACAGATTCAGGAATAAGTTCAATGTTAACTTCCTGATAAGCATATTTTCGAATTAGGATAGTTTGTGAGAGATAACCTACGTAGGAAATGGTAATTGAATCACCTGAATGCCTGGTTTCAAGAAAAAACCGACCCTCAAAATCTGTTATTGTTCCTATGTTAGTTCCCTTGAATGAAATGTTCACAAAGGGCAAGGGCTCTTTTGTATCAGCATCTTGGACAGAACCTCTAATTCTGGTAGTTTGTCCTATCGAACTCTTGGTAATACCCAAAACCACTAAAAAAAATAGTATGTTTTTTAAAAATCTATATGCTTTTTTATTTGTCAGCATGGATAATATTGCAATAATGTTCAATAAAACATTGTTAACGAAAGTAATTAAAAATTGAAATTTAATAATACATCGGTTGATATTAATTGTATCCTTGAAATCTTCTATGCTGCATTCTCAGCATTAATCTTTCTGTGAAGCCTAAAAGAAATTAGAATGCTAAACTCGAAAAGCAGCCATAAGGGCAAAGTAACAAGAAGAAGACTAATAACATCAGGGGGAGTAATAATGGCAGCAACCACCATAATTAGGATAAAAGCATGTCTACGATATTTTTTTAAAAACGCTGGGGTTACAATATTTACCTTGGTAAGGAAGAAAATAAGTATGGGGAGTTCGAATAGCAGCCCTGTTGCTAATGTTACCGATGCAACAGATGTAATATATGAACTTAGGTTAATTTGATTTACAACTTCTTGGGAAATCCTATAGCTGCCAAGGAAATGTATTGTAAGGGGTGAAATAATGAAGTATCCAAAGCAAACTCCTATGAAAAAAAGTAATGAAATATAAAAAACAGCTCCTTTAGCTCGCCTCCTCTCAACCTCATACAAAGCCGGTTTCACAAAACTCCATATCTGATATACAATAAAGGGAAAGGCAATGATAATCCCCACGTAAACCGAAACCATAAGATGGGTGTTAAATTGCCCGGCCATATTTATGTTAATAATGTTCAGAGGGTCTGAATTGATACAAAGTCGAGGAGTGTTTAAGCTATTTGCGATGGAGCATAAAATCCGGTTAGTAAAGAAAACTGGGGATTTTGGCGCAAGAATTACCCAATCGAATATTATACGGTATGAGATGAAAGCTCCCACGGCAGCCACAAGAATTCCCAGAGCCGAACGAACAAGCACCCATCTCAACTCTTCGAGATGATCGAGAAATCCCATTTCGTTGCGCTCCATTTTTTCCTTTTGGCTCATAAAGAATAATTAAATTAAACCCTCACGTAGAATATCGTGCAGATGAATCATGCCAACGTATTTACCATTATTGGTAACTAAGAGTTGGGTAATTTTATTCCTCTCCATTAGGTTAAAAGCATTAATTGCCAACTCCTCCCTTTCGATAGTTTTTGGGTTTGCCGACATGATCTCCGAAGCCGTAAGATTCTCAATATTATCATTCTTCTGCAGCATTCGCCTCAGGTCACCATCTGTTACTATTCCGGCAATTTCACCATTTGAATCGATCACTGCTGTGGCACCCATGCGCTTAGAAGATATTTCAACGATAACATCCCTGATCTTCTCTCCCATATCTACCTTTGGTACAATGGCTTCGTCATAAATATCAACAACCCGCATATACAACTTTTTACCCAGCGATCCGCCAGGATGAAATCTGGCAAAATCTGCTGTCGTAAAACCCCTCAACTTCAGAAGGCAAACAGCCAATGCATCGCCAAGGACTAATTGTGCTGTAGTGCTAGAAGTTGGAGCAAGATTGTTTGGGCAAGCTTCATTCTCAACTGTAGCTCTAAGAACATAATCGGCCCTGTGAGCCAAATAGCTATCCGGATTAGAAACAATGCCAATCAATTTATTCCCTAGGTTTTTTATTAACGGAACCAATACTTTAATTTCAGGGGTATTTCCACTCTTTGAAAGGCATAGTATCACATCATCGGGTTGAATAATACCAAGATCTCCATGAATGGCATCAGCTGCATGCATAAATATTGCAGGAGTACCAGTTGAGTTAAAGGTTGCCACAATCTTTTCGGCAATAATTGCGCTCTTTCCAATTCCGGTTACAATGATTCTACCCTTTGTATTGAATAACAAGTAAACGCAATCTTCAAAGACAGAATCTATATATGACGCCAATTTATCTATTGCGGCAGCTTCAGCTTTAATGGTTTCCACCGCAAGATGATTTATATCAACTTGACTCATTTTCAGAAAATTATTTGTATCTTTAAATGTTAAATAAAAAAATAGATGTTTTTTAAAAAAAAGAATGCTAATTTTAAACTACAAATGTAGTCCTTTTGATATTATTTTTTGCTTTATTGCAAAGTTCATTATATAAAAGACCATAGCTTAGATATTTGCCATTTCTGAAAAAATGAGTACAAACATAGACATATCTTTAAACGAATATCTTCATAAATATTTTGGTTTTTCAAGTTTTAAAGGTAATCAGGAGATAATCATTCGTAACATTCTTTCTGGGAAAGACACATTTGTTCTTATGCCTACCGGGGGAGGGAAATCTTTATGCTATCAACTCCCAGCATTGATATCAGAAGGAACAGCAATTATTATTTCACCCCTAATAGCCCTGATGAAGAACCAGGTTGACTCCATGCGAGGTTTTAGCTTAGAAGATGGAATTGCCCATTTCCTGAATTCTTCTCTCAACAAAACTCAAATTCAGCGAGTTAAACAGGACATGCTGAGTGGAAAAACCAAGATGCTTTACGTAGCTCCCGAATCACTAACAAAGGATGAAAATATCCAATTCCTGAAACAGGTAACCATATCATTCTACGCGATTGATGAGGCACACTGTATATCTGAGTGGGGTCACGATTTTCGACCTGAGTATCGACGTATAAGACCTATTATTAACGAAATTGGTAGTGCCCCAATTATTGCCCTTACTGCTACGGCAACCCCTAAGGTGCAACATGATATCCAAAAGAACCTTGGCATGCTTGAAGCCAGCATATTTAAGTCTTCGTTCAACAGGCCAAATCTTTACTACGAGGTTCGTCCCAAGGTGAACACCACCAAAGAGATCATTAAATTCATTCGAAATAATGCTGGTAAATCTGGGATAATTTACTGCTTAAGCCGAAAAAAGGTGGAGGAAATTGCCGAAATGCTCAAGGTAAATGGCATAAAAGCACTGCCATACCATGCAGGCATGGATTCAGCTACCCGAAGTGGCAATCAGGATAAATTCTTGATGGAGGAAGTTGATGTAATAGTTGCAACCATTGCTTTTGGAATGGGAATCGATAAACCCGATGTACGCTTTGTGATCCATTACGATATTCCCAAAAGCCTTGAAGGGTACTACCAGGAAACTGGTCGTGCAGGTAGAGATGGCGGTGAAGGAATGTGCATCACATTCTACAGCTATAAGGATATCCAGAAACTTGAAAAGTTTATGCAAGGGAAGCCTGTGGCAGAGCAAGAGATTGGCAAGCAACTTCTGTTGGAAACTGTTTCTTACGCCGAATCATCAGTTTGTCGCCGAAAAATGCTTTTACACTACTTTGGCGAAGAATTCAATGAACCCAATTGTAGCACATGTGATAATTGCATTCATCCCAAAACGCAATTTGAAGGAAAAGAATACCTTCAATTGCTGCTCGAAACCATTATTGCCATTAAGGAAAAGTTTAAGGCGGAGCATGTGGCAAATATCCTATGTGGCAACCTAACCACTGCCATCAAATCATATAAGCACAATAAACTGGAAGTGTTTGGCGAGGGAGCGGAGAAAGACATTAAATTCTGGAATGCCATAATTCGTCAAGCCCTTGTCATGAAGTTTCTGGATAAAGACATTGAAAATTATGGACTTCTGCTAGTCACCCCAAAAGGCCACGAATTCCTGAAAAAACCCTACGATTTA
>Ga0334883_1000529_pt1 | contig 67262 bp, 60 predicted proteins | sample GraSluR1_MG_6_FD_207230 | JGI IMG/M metagenome (GOLD analysis project Ga0334883, IMG submission 207230) | Sludge microbial communities from methane-producing bioreactor in Wageningen University, Netherlands - Granular Sludge_09_05-R1 | ecosystem: Engineered > Bioreactor > Anaerobic >... | reverse complement strand
ATGAGTTGGAACATATGGGGCATGTTCTTCGGATCATGTCCCAACTCATCATTTTGGCCATACCTAAAAAAACCCAAAAATATGTCCGCTATTTCAGGATACTACATCGTAACCCATAACGCATAACGCTTAACTCCTCAGATAAAAGGCAGATAGACATGGTGATGGGGGCTCTCGGGGGCCGAGGCCAAAGATTTTCCTTGTCTTTTTTTCAATGTCCCAAATAAAGGGCACAAAGAGAAAACCACAAAAGGAATTGATTTTCATGAAGCTTTCAACGCGAGCAATCGAGATCCAGGCTTCCCCGATCCGGAAGCTGATGCCCTATGCCAATCAAGCCAAGGCCAGGGGGATCAAAGTGTATCATCTCAATATCGGGCAGCCCGACATCCCCACTCCGCCTGAGATGATCAAGGTCTATCACGAGTTTTCGGACAAGGTCTTGGCCTATGGCCCTTCGCAGGGACTGGATGTGTATCAACAAGGTCTTTTGCATTATTACTCCAAACTGGGCATTGAGCTGAAAAAAGAGGATATCATCGTGACCACCGCGGGCAGTGAAGCGGTGACCTTTGCCATGTTGGTGGTGGCCAATGAAGGGGATGAGATCATCGTTCCGGAACCTTTTTATACGAACTACAACGGTTTTGCGACGATGGCTTCGATATCTCTGAAGGCAGTGACGACTTTCGCTGAAGATGGCTTTGCCCTTCCTCCGAGCACTGAGATCGAAAAGCTGATCAATCCCAAGACCAGGGCGATCATGCTCTGCAATCCGGGAAATCCCACAGGCACGGTGTATAGCAAGGAAGAGCTGTTCCGCGTGGCGGAGATCTGCAATCAGCACGGTTTATACCTGATCTCAGACGAGGTGTATCGCGAGTTTATCTACGACGGAATGAGTCACACATCGGTGTTGGAAGTGCCCGGCTTTGAAGACCACGCGATCATGGTGGATAGCGTTTCCAAGCGCTATTCGGCCTGTGGCGCGCGCATCGGTTGCATCGTTTCGCGCAACAAAGCTTTGATGGAAGCCACCCTGAAATTTGCCCAGGCCCGGCTCTGCCCACCCACGGTGGATCAATTAGCCGCCAATGCCTGTGTGTATCTGCCCGACAGCTATTTTGCCGAGATGGTCACAGAATATCAATCCCGTCGGGATCTGGTGTTTGACGCCATCAGCCGGATCGATGGCGTGGTCTGCAAAAAGCCGGAAGGCGCGTTTTACATCGTGGCCAAGCTGCCCATCGCCGACGCGGAAGACTTCGTGATCTGGCTGCTAAATGACTTTAATATTGACAATGAGACCGTGATGGCCGCACCCGCGGAAGGCTTCTATGCCACTCCCGGATTGGGCAAAAACGAGCTGCGTCTGGCCTATATATTGAACAAAGAAGACCTCAGCAAAGCGATGAATATCTTCAGCCGTGGTCTGGCCGAATACATCAAACTGAAAGGGATTTGATGAACGAACCTATCGCCCTGAAGCACATACTGGAAGGATTGATCCACAATCTGAACAATCCGCTGAACCTGATCCTGGGTTACGCGCAGCGCGTCAAACAAGCGCAACCTGAAAACCCGGACGCGGAAAAGATCTATCAAGCCGGAATCAAGATGGATGATATCCTAAAGGACATCGCCAAAAAGCTTTGGGACAATAGCTATAATATCAAAGAAAGCCTCTGCCTGAATGAGTGGCTGGATGGCGAACTGAAGTATCTGCAACACCATCTGAGGGTCAAGCACCAGGTGCTCTTTGACCGCTCGGACAGCTGTCAATCAGCTGAGATTAAGGCTGCTCCGCTGATGCTAAGTCAATGGTATGAAACGGTGTTAGCCGCCTTGCTCAAAGAAGACGGAGTGTTGCGTCTGACTACGGGCGTGAGCGCTCATGAAGCCAAGCCGGCCTTGTATATCAGCTTGAACGAAGAGCCTTGCGAAGGCTTGGTGGATAGCGTCTTGCGCGAGTCCGGGGGCTCTTTGACGACCATCTGGGATGCCGACAGTCGCAGCTTCATCGGAGTCTGTGAATGAGCTCTCGGCATCGCCTGCTCCTGGTTGATGATTCTGTGGAGAGCCTGGAGCTATTGGCATCTCAACTTACAGATAAATATCAGATCAGCACTGCGTCTTCGCTATCGGAAGCGCGGGAAAAGCTGGCCCATGACCGCTATCACATCGCCTTTGTGGATCTGGTCTTGCCCGGAGAAAACGGGCTGGATTTGATCCGCGAAATCGCCAAAGAGCATCCCTTCACCGCCGTGGTCGCCATCAGCGGACAAGCGTCGATCGAGACCGCGGTGGAAGCGATGAAGCTGGGTGCCAGCGAATTTATCGTAAAGCCCATCCGCAATCTGGAATTGATCCAGATTTTGGTGGATAAGATCTTGCAAACCCAATGGCTGGTGGCGGAAAACCGCAGACTGAACGCCATGATCCATAAAGAACTGGATACAAACCTGGTGATCGGCAATAGCGAGGCAGTGCAAACCCTGATCCAAAAGGTGAAGAAGATCGCGGTATTGGACACCACGGCCTTGATCACCGGGGAAACGGGAGTGGGGAAGAGCGTCTTTGCCGAGCTGCTCCATCACAACAGCATGCGTAAAGGCGGAAAGTTTGTGGCCGTAAACTGCGGCAGCTTGACCGAGACCTTATTGGAAAGCCTGCTCTTTGGCCATAAGCGGGGTGCTTTTACCGACGCGCATCGGGACAAGATCGGATATTTTCAGGAAGCCAATGGCGGCACGCTCTTTTTGGACGAAATCACGGAGACCACGCTGGCCTTTCAGGTGAAGCTGCTCAAGGTCTTGGAAAGCGGAAAGTTCAGAGCGGTGGGCTCGGATAGCGATCTCAGTAGCGATGTGCGCATCATCGCCGCCACAAATAAAGACCTGAAAAAGATGGTGAAAGAAGGCAGCTTTCGGGAAGACCTTTACTATCGGCTAAATGTGATCACCCTGTATATCCCTCCTCTAAGGGAACGGCGTGACGACATCAAGATATTGACCAATGCCTTCGTCAAAGAGTTTTGCGCGAAGTATAAAAAAGCCGAACTGAAGGTCTCGCCGGGTGTGCTCTCGCTGCTTTTGAACTACCCCTGGAACGGCAATATCCGTGAGCTACGCAATGCCATCGAACACGCGGTGGTTTTGGCCGAAAACAAAGTGATCCAACCCGATGACCTTCCGGAAGGCGTGGCCGGAAATATGGCAGGGAAAGACGGGGGCATGAACCTTGATGATCTGCCCTGGGCCCTGGCCAAAGCCGAATTCGGAAAGCACTATCTGCATACACTGCTTACACATACGGGCGGGAATATCCAAAGGGCTGCGGCCATAGCGGATATCACTCGCGAGAATTTCTATAAAAAATGCACAAAGCTGGGCATAGACTGGCGTGAATATCGCAATCCCGGCGACAAGGAAAATGGTGGTGAGATATGAAACCTAAATGGAAGATTTCCCCTTATCTGTACATCCTGCCTGCATTGATCATCCTGGTGGCATTTCGTTTGCTGCCGATCGTGATGAGCTTCGTCATTTCGTTTTACGATTGGTCAATATCGGGAACGGGCAGATTTATCGGGCTTGAAAACTATGTGACGATGTTCCGGGATCCGATCTTCTGGCAATCGATGATGAACACCTTCTGGCTGGTGATCATACAGGTTCCGGCCACGATCGTGCTCTCTCTGCTCTTTGCGGTGCTTTTGAACCGGATCAAATATGTCAAAAGCTTCTTTCGCATCATCTACTTTATGCCCTATGTGACCTCGCTGGTGGCAGTATCCATCGTGTGGAAGCTGATCTTCAACGAGCAGACCGGACTGGCCAATACCTTTTTGGGCTATGTGGGCATCTCTCCCCAAAAGTGGTTGGCAGAAGCCAGCGGCATCTTTTATCTGATGTTCAATAGCATCGGGATCGAGCTGCCCAAGTTTATGCACGGCCCTTCCCAGGCGCTCTTTGCCATCATCATCCTCACCGTGTGGAAATCCCTGGGCTACAATACCATCATCTATCTGGCGGGTTTGCAAAACATCTCCAAGGTCTATTATGAAGCAGCGGAGATCGATGGGGCCAGCAAGTCCAAGCAGTTCTGGCATGTGACTGTGCCTTTGATCTCGCCCACCACCTTTTATGTATTGATTATGACCACGATTGTGAGCTTCCAGACCTTTGCCCAGGTGTATCTGATGACGGACAAAGGCGGGCCGCGGAATACAACCAAGCTCGTGGTGTATTACATCTATGAAAAAGGCTTTGATATGCTCGAGATGGGCTATGCCAGCGCTGTTGCTTTGGCCCTCTTCATCCTGATTTTGGCGCTCACCGTATTCCAGAAACGTGTAGAAAAACACGTGAACTACTAAAGGGGGGACAAATGGATAAGCTAAGAAGCATTATTACCTACGCCCTGCTCATCATCTTTGGCCTGACCATGGTGGTGCCCTTCATCTGGATGCTCTCGACTTCACTGATGACGCAATCCGAATTTAACAAACAGGATACCCTGTTCATACCCAAAGAGGAATTCCATGTTTGGAACCATGGGGATGATAGCCAACGCATCCTGGTGGTGATGGATAAAGGCGAAACTTCAATAGTGCACACCCTGGATAAAGACCTGAACATCATCGATGAATACAAGGAAGTGCCCACCAGCGAGATCGAGCTTTTGCGCAAAAAACCCAGTCTGCATTGGGATAACTATGTGAAAGCTTTCACCAAGGTGCCCTTCGGCCTGTATTTTGCCAATACGCTTTATGTCTCCTTTGCCAGCTTGATCGGAGTGCTCATCACCTCCATGTTGGCAGCCTATGCCTTTGGCAGGATGGAGTTTAAAGGGCGGGATTTCTTATTCTATCTCTTCCTGTCGATGATGATGGTGCCGCAACCGATCTATATGATATCGTCCTACATCCTATTGGATAAGCTGAACTGGCTGGATACCTATAACGCGCTGATCGTGCCCTGGCTGGCGAATATCTTTACCATTTTCCTCTTTCGTCAGCACTTCAAGAGCCTGCCCAAAGAGCTCTTTGACGCGGCATCCATCGATGGCTGCTCGACCTTTGGCATGCTCTGGCGCATCATCATGCCTTTGTCCAAGCCGATCATTGCCACGGCTTCCATCTTCTCGCTGATCACCAGCTGGAATAGCTTTATGTGGCCTTTGGTGATGGTCAACCGTCCGGAACTGCGCGTGTTGCAGGTGGGGCTCAGCTATTTCAATCAGGAAGCCTCTACGCAGACCACTCTGCTGATGGCAGCTTCAACCTTTAGCATCTTGCCGGTGCTCTTGCTCTTCTTCTTTGCCCAGAAGCAGATCATCGCCAGCACGGCCAAAGCCGGAATGAAAGACTAAGAAGGAGTATCAATGCCCAAAATAGATGAGATCAAGAAACTCGCTAATGCCCCAAAGAAGGGGACTAAGGAATATCAAAAGCCACAGGCGGCAGTAAGAATTGATGACGCGGTGTTGAGACCGCAGGCCCTGGTGTCGGATAAGACCAATGCCATCGTGGCCTGGATCATCTTTGCCCTTACCCTGGTCGTATATATCACCACGCAGGCGCGCACCATGAGCTTTTGGGATAGCGGGGAATATGCCACCTGCATCAGCATTCTGGGGGTTCCGCATCCTCCGGGCAATCCCTTTTATATCGTGTTTGGTCGAGCAATTGTAGCGTTGTTTGGCTCCTTTGTGTCCCATGCCATCATCGCGGCTTTCATCTCCGGATTGGCATCTGCCTTTGCCGTGATGTTCACCTATCTTTTGACCGTGAAGCTGGTGAGCATGATGAAGATTTCTGCTTGGGAAGCCATTCTGGCAGGCACGGTGGCAGCTCTATACACGGCCTTTTCCTTTACCTACTGGATGAATGCCATCGAGGCCGAAGTATATTCCGGACTGGTGTTCTTCGTCAATCTCATCCTCTGGCTCACAATGGTCTGGGTGCAGAAATCCCGGGATTATGATCAGCAAAACATCCTGCTCTTCATCGTCTATCTCTTTTTCCTTGGCTTCAGCGTGCATCAGACCGCACTGCAAGTAGCGCCCGCGGTGCTCTTCATCATCGTCTATCCGATGTTGCAGCGTGGCATCAAAAACGAGAATTTCTGGCTCAAAGTGGTGGGCTATACGATGGCAATCATGGCCGGCTATTTCATCGCCGGAGGCATCGGCGCCAGGCTCAGTATCGATGATTTTGATAAATGGGGCTTTGCCCTGGTCACTCTGGTGATTCTGGCCTTTGAACTGCGCGATGTCTTTGGCAAACGCTTCTGGCAGCTGGCCATCATGCTCGTGGTGGTGGGGCTTTCCAGCCATATCTATCTGATGATCCGGGCCGCAGACCGTCCCTTTATCAATGAAGGGCATCCCAGCACGCTGAGAGCTTTTCAGGACTATGTCTTGAGAAAGCAGTATGGCAATACCAGCTTTGTGGTGCGGCGTGGCAGCTTCATTGGGGATCAGATGGGCTATCACTTCCTGCGCTATTTTGGCATGCAATGGTTCCCGGAAGGGATATTGGCTCCGCTGGTGAAAACCGCAGGCGTAATCGGCCAAAACATTGGCAATATGTTCATCGCGCTTTTGGGAGTCCTGGGTGGGATTTTCCACTATCGGAAGAATCGTCATAGCTTCAATTACTTCTTCTGCATCCTGCTCTTCACCACCATTATCATGGTCTTTGTGATGAATCTCTCCAATGCCGAAGTGCGGGATCGGGATTATTTCTTTGTGGTTGCCTACAATATGTGGGCGATCTGGCTGGGCATCGGGGCATTGGCTTTGGTCAATATGGCCAAACAGGACAATATCAAATACGCTTTGGCAGCTTTGATGCTGCTGCTCCCCGTGGGCAATATGATCAGCCAGTATCATGTGCATGATCGCTCAAATGAGTTTATCGCTCTGGATTATGGGGTGAACTTCCTTAATTCCCTGGAGGAAAACGCCATTATCTTCACCAATGGGGATAATGACACCTTCCCGCTCTGGTATGCCCAGGCGGTGGAAGATCCCTTTGCCTTTGAATACACGCATGAGGCGCAGGATGTGGCACCTTCAGCTGAAGCTCAAGCCACGATGGACGACGCCCTGGCCTATAAAAACAAGTATCTGAAGGGCATCCGTCAGGATGTGTCCGTGGCAAATCTTTCGCTGCTCAATACGCCATGGTATATCCGCCAGCTTCGGGATAAAGAAGGCATTCTCTTCAAGTATCCGGATGAAGCGATCGATGGCATGCGCATCAGCAGATTGCAGCAAAACCTGATCGTGCCCGGAACCGAGGCCAGTGGCAGCTTTGTCCTCAGTGTGGATGAAACTCCGGCCTGGCGACCCAATGAGCCTTTCTATCGCGTGTCCGATCTTGCCGTGATGCAGATCATCAAGGATAACTTTGGCCATCGTCCCATCTATTTTGCCGTCACCTGCGAAAGCTTCATCGGTTTCGAAAACTATACTCGCAATGAAGGCATGGTGGCCCGCCTGGTATCCGTGCCCGGAGAGGACATGATCAATGGCGAACGCCTGTTAAAAAACATCGATGAAGTGTATGTGTATCGCTCGGTGGATGATGACCGGGTGTTTAAGGATGAAAACATGCGTCGCCTGGTGATGAACTATGGCTCCGGCTTCGTTCGGGCTGCCACCTATCTGGCCGAAAAAGGCGAATATCAGAGAGCTTCGGAATACATCGAACGAGCCCGCGTCTTTGTGGATGAAGATATCCGTCTGACTGAGTTCTATACCAGGTTCTACAGTGGTAGTGGGGATTGGGATGCCCTGGAGAGATTTGTGGATGAAACAATCTTCACTGACTCTCGCGGTTGGCGCATATACATCTCCTATGTGCTCAGCTATCTCATGGAAAACCATACGGATGCCGCTGCTCGCTTCATCGAAAAAGGGATGCTACAGTATCCCTCAGAGGATTATTATACTCAGGTGCTCATGCATTATGCTGCTAAATACAAGAAGTATCAAAGCTCTTTGGATATCCTCACCCGGGTGCGTTCCCGCTTGCGCTACGATGTCAGAACAGAGCTCATCGGATTGGAAAACGCTGCGCAGGGAGATCTGAGCTTCTTTGAAGAGGTAGAAAGTGCCCGCTGAAACCTTTAATGTATTGATCGGAGGCAAGGCCGGCGAAGGCGTGAAGAAAGCCGCGCAGGTGCTCGCGCATCTAGCCATGGCGTCCGGAAAACACGTGTTTCAAACCGACGATTATCAGTCTTTGATCAAAGGCGGACACAATTTCAGCGTCGTCAGCATCAGCGATACCAAACTCTATAACAGCTATAGTGCCATCGATCTCATCATCAGTTTTGACGATCGCAGCATTCGCCAACACGCAGGACAGCTCAAGCCTGGAGCCCTTCATTTTGTGAATGGAGATGACGCTGCTTCAGCTGACTCAAGCATGATCAAATTGCCCTTGGGCAGCCTGATGAAGGAAGTGTATGGCCCGGGTGGCAACGTGTCGCTCTCGGCTATTGCCATCTTCTGTGCTGTGTGTGGGATTGAGGCTCGGGACTTAGAGCAAAACATCAAAAGGGAGTTTAAACACAGCATCGAGCAAAATATCACTTACGCGGAAGCTGTCAATAAGCTGGTCAAAAAGCTTGAACTTGGTGAGGCTTACCCTTTGTCATACAGCAAGATGGGCGCAAGAAAGCTCTACAGCGGCAATCAACTGATAGCTCTGGGAGCCTGGGCAGCAGGGCTGGATCTATATTTCAGCTATCCCATGACTCCCGCTTCATCCATCTTGCACTATCTGGCGCTTAAACGCGAAAGCCACAAAGTGTACGCTGTGCATGCGGAAAGTGAACTGGCAGCTGCTAATATGGCTGTGGGCGCGTGTTTTGCCGGAAAACGGTCAGCCGTGGGTAGTAGCGGTGGTGGATTTGCCCTGATGCAAGAAGCCTTTTCCTTGGCCGGGATGGTGGAAGCACCGCTACTCTTTGTCCTTTCCTCCCGTCCGGGACCGGCCACCGGAGTTTCCACCTATACCGCGCAGGAAGACCTCTTTTTTGCCCTTCATCAGGGGCATGGTGAGTTTCCTCGTATTGTAGCCTCACCTGATAGTTTTGAGCGCGCTTTTTCGCTGGCAGCGGAACTGATGGACCTGGCTTGGGAATGTCAGAGTCCGGCCATCTTGCTCACGGAAAAACACCTCAGCGAGAGCTCCGCGGACATCTTCCCGGAAGAGCTCTCTCTGCCTTCAGCGCCGGAAGCACTCGTAAGCGAGGCTAAGCCCTATAAACGCTATGCTGTTACCGAATCGGGAGTATCACCCTTGAAGTTCCCCGGCTCTGAACACGCGGATGAAGATGACGTGATCAAATGGAACAGTCATGAACATCTGGAAAGCGGGGTGCGCACTGATGGCGCGGAAGCCATGGTAATGATGAAGGATAAACGCCTTCGTAAAGCGGAAACAGTGATGACCGCCACGAAGAAGTATCAACGCGTAGCTGTATATGGAGCAGGGGAAAGCCTGGTCTTTGCCTATGGCTCCACCGCTCTGGAGCTGCGCGAAGCCATGCAACACCATCCCTTCAAACTGGTGGTGCCCATCTACCTGGAGCCCTTTCCCGATGAGGAATTGGAAGCCTATCGCGGATGCGAAGCGATCATCGTGGAGCATTCTTCGCAGCCTAACTTCGCGGAGTTTTTGCGGATCAAACTGGACATCAATGCCAAGGCCAATATCCTGCGCTATGATGGTCGTCATTGGGATAGCAAGGAACTGGCAGAGCGCGTGAGGGAGGCAGAAAATGCGTAGCATGAATACCGGCAAGGAAAACACCTGGTGCATGGGTTGCGGAAACTTCGGCATCATCGCGGCTGCCAAAAAAGCTATAACAGCTTTGCATGATGAGGGAGTTTCACTGGCTGATATTGCCATCACCTGTGGCATCGGCTGTCATGGCAAAATCTTTGACTATCTCAATCTCAGCGGAGTTTACGGACTGCACGGCAGAGCATTAGCCACCGCTCAGGGCATCAAACTCGCCAATCCCAAACTGCATGTGATCAGCTTTGGCGGAGATGGCGATAGCCTGGGAGAAGGCCTTGAGCACACTCTTTTTGCCGCCAAACGCAATATCGATATCACCCTGATCCTGCATAATAACGGCACTTATGGGCTCACCACCGGGCAGGCTTCACCCCTGTCCTACACGGGCTACAAGGGGCTTTCCACGCCTTTGGGCAATGTCGAAAATCCCTTTAATCCCATCACGCTTTTGATGGAAGCCGGAGCAAGCTTCGTGGCCAGAGCCTATAGCGCGAAGATCGACCATCTGAGTGGTCTGATCCAGCAAGCAGTGCGGCACAAGGGCTTTTCCTTCATCGAAGTCTTGCAACCCTGTGTGAGCTATAACAATAGCTATGATCTATATAACGAACGCTGCGTGATGATGGACGCCATTCCTTTCGATGAGATCAACGCGCGCCAGCTGGCTAAAGCTACAGAGCAGATATACTTGGGCATCTTCAAGCAAGAACTGAAGCCCGAATACTGTGAAGCCATCAAAGTGCAAGATAACCCTCTGCAACGCGCGGAGCGGCTAGCTATGATCATCCATTAAACATGAGTAATACCTTGCAGCGCAAGCTCTCTCAAGCCCTGTTTTTGCTTTTAGCACTGGGGATATTGACCATTGTGATCGTCAAGGCTAAAGCCACCATCCACAATATCTGCCCCTATGCCCTGATCTGCTTCGGATTTCTGAAGGGCAATCTCATCACTTTCAGTGTGGGTGTTGCAGCCCTTGGCATCCTTTTGGGGATCGCTTTCATGCTGTTGAGTATGTTTCAAGGCCGCGTCTTTTGTGGCTATATCTGCCCTTTGGGCACCTTGCAAGAGCTGGTCTATGCCCTGCGTAAAAAGCGTTGTCAGCAGCTATCCTATATGTATGAGCGCAAGCTGGTGAAGCTGAAATATGGCGTGCTGATCATCAATATCATCCTCGTAATCTTTGGGCTATCATGGCTTTACACAAACTTTTGTCCAGTTTACGGACTCTCCCGCTTACCGTCAATGGCCATTGGTGGATTGCTCGTCTTTGCACTGATACTGATCGGGGGATTCTTTGTGGAACGCCTTTGGTGCAGGTATCTCTGTCCTTACGCGGCACTGTTGAACCTGGCACAAAAGTTCGGCGCAGTTTTAGGGATCAAACGCCACATGATCTTCCGTAATCTGGAGCGCTGCATCGATTGTGAACTTTGCAGCCGCAATTGTCCGATGAATCTGGATATCCTGGCCTCTGAATATGTGGAAGATGAAAACTGCATCCACTGCCTGCGTTGCACCGTTAAATGTCCCAAATCAGGCACTCTTTGCCGGGGAAAGGAACAATGAGAAAGATCATAGTTGCAGTAATCGTTATCCTGCTTTTGGCCATAGGCATCATGCAATTTCTGGCTGCGCGGGGAGTATTCCCCAAACAGGAAAAGCAAACTGTGTGCCCGGTGGATGCCATCAGCATGGTGAATGGCAAAGCCGTGATTGATAGTGTCAAATGCATTGGCTGTCGCCGCTGTGTGGATGGCTTTGTGGCCATTCCCAATCTGCCAACCAAGGAAAGCTCTGCGCCTGAAACGATACAGCTCGAAGTAACTCCTCAAGAGTCCGAAGTGACATCCGGTGAAGCCGTTACGCCACCACGCGAGGATAAGCCAATCCCCAAAACTGAACCCAAAGCACAAGCGATAGAAAAGGAAGAGTCAAACAAGCCTTACTACACTGTGGATAGCGCAGAATGCATCAGCTGTGGTTTGTGTCTCAAAGTGTGCCCGGTGGATGCCATCACATACAAGGACGGCAAGGCCTTTATTGATAAAGAAAAATGCATTGCCTGCGGCATCTGCGCCGGAGAAGAGCCCGATACCTTTCGTGGCTGTCCGGTGGATGCCATCACGCGGGTGGAAACACCATGATGCTATGTTTGTTGGGGCATTAGCCTTTCCTTCTACAGAAGATCAGCTTAGCTTTACTTGGTGCTTACTACTTAATTTCTTCATGACATGAGAGGAACATGAGGCAAAATAGGGGTAAACTCAAGATATTCAATTGGGCTGATGGACGGAGTAAGCACGCTAAACCTTATGAAACTCTGAATCGCGCACATAACTCACCACATATGAACATGCTAACCTATTGCGCTTAAATTTGATCACCGACTTGTTTCTCTATTTGGATTACTCTCTGAATCTGAGAAACACGGATACAAATCGGCAAAAAGCAGCTTATTCATCGATTATAATCGGTAAAAAGCAGGTAAATTGAGGGATTAGGATCCCCTGATCCTGGATAGCCCTGGCTTGTTTTACCAATTCAAAGCCCTTTTCAGGCTTGCCTGGCACAGAAGAGTCTCCCAGACCCCTCCTGCCTGGTGGGGAAGAGGGCTGGGAGAGACTTGCCAGTGGCATGGGAGCCAGAGATGGGCTAACTGATATGCCGTGCCGATGGCACTCAAAACATTGCGTGACAACCGGATGCTATCTGAAATGTCGTTCCTACGGAACTCATGGACTCGTCTTTGTACTTGCGAGCTATCTAAACCCAAATGAAACGGCTTTCACCACAGTGAATGAAAACCGGGTGAGGATTGCAGACGTCCTCGTCTGCACAAGCAGCGAAGCTGCTTTCTTTTCTCGGCCTGCGGCCTCGCTCGACACGAGACGTGTCGAATCCTCTGGTTTTCATGTAAAATGTCGTGCTCATCCAACCCCGACAATCACTACGCACCAAGCACCAAGCACCAAGCACCAAGCACCAAGCACCAAGCACCAAGCACCAAGCACCAAGCACCAAGCACCAAGCACCAAGCACCAAGCACCAAGCACCAAGCACCAAGTACTAAGCACCAAGTACTAAGCACTAATCATTAACTACCGCTTCCGCTAAGGGCAATACCTTCAGTTCTTTATCACGCACAAATTGCAGGATATCGCGGAACACATCATCCGAGCAGGAATCCATATAGCCTTCCGTTTCCGCATTGAAACGGTGAAAGCCGATGATGATCAGGCGTTCACTCCGGGCTAATCCTCGTAAGATGCGCTGCTTGACCGGCTGCGCGTCCCACCCCGTTTGAAAGGCCAGATAGCCCAGGGCATGGCGGTTTAAGGGTTTATGCATGGCAAAATCGCTGCTGCCACGAATGTTGGTGTAGAGACTTCGCAAAAAGGGATAAATCTGAGATGGGCATTGTCCTTTGGGTAAGGCGAAAGAGCGGGGATTCAGACCATGCTCAATTAGATTGTTAAAGTCTTGTTGGATCGCGTAAACGGCCTGCTCATAGTCCAATTGATTCAGTGCTTCATGGTTCAGGGTATGGCCCCCTGTTTCCCAGCCGTAAGTAAGCTCCATCTCAACCAATTCATCCCAGCCGAAGAGCCCGGTCTGTCCCAAAGCGTTGCTATTCACAAAGTTCGTGCCGCGATAACCAAATTCTTGCATGATGGGGAAGGCCACGTCATAGACAGAGGCATGCTGATCGTCAAAAGTAAAGACTATCACCGGCTGCGAAGCGGAGACAGAACTGACAATCTTGCAAGAGCTTAAGCTAAATGTTAGGCTCAAACTCAAAATCAAGAGCAAGGCCAAAAGTATGGCGCCCTTGATCTGAGCCGAAATAGCTGTAATCATAGTACAATCCGATGCTGCTGCCGTAGAAATCCGGGTTTGCCAAATGATACTTCGTAAACAGGCGATGTTGCCACATGCTCTCGCCATCAATAATGTGCAGATTAGTAAGCGGAATCAGGCTTATGTAATCTCCCAGCTTCTGCTGCAATCTCAGCTGATACTGCTGCGTCTCGTATGGCGCGTAGTTTTGCTTTTGATACACTGCGCCGATGGCAGGAGTGGGAAATACCTTGGGACGGGCCATCAGCTCCGTCATCACAAAGAGCTCGTGATGAGCTTCAGTGGCTTCCCACTTTGGCAGCAAGGCCAGAGCCGTCTCCAGCTTGAGAGATGCTGACGGAAAATGCCTGGTGAAATTCAGCGCGGTGATGCTCACCGGAGTGCGCCAATGATTGTCCATGGCTCTAAAATCCTGGCTTAGTGAAACGCGTGTCTGCGGTACTAAGGACATGGGGTGTAGAGTTCGCATTGAGCTGTAACCCAAAGATAACAGCGCGGAAGCCTGGTTGTGTTTGTTTCCCCCCACTTCAGCTCTCAAAGAAAGCTCATTGTTCAAAGATACCTGTGTCTGCAGTGAGTTCATGCGCATGCTTTGATAGCGATATGGTTCGGATCCGCGCTCCAATATGGGATTACGATCCAGGCCGAAGTGTGCTCCATAACCCCGTGGATAGGTGCCGGCCTGCCAGAACAGCTTGCCGGTGTCATAGCCGATGATCAGGGTTTTCAGGCGTAAGATCGGTTCGTCAAAGAACTGCTCCGTTTCAGTTTCCATAGCCAGAAACACATCATCATAGAACTTGCCCCTGATGCCAAACTCCGCTCTGTAAGCCTCATCCCAGCTCAGCTCCTTGCCGCTCTGCAGGGGGTCATAATACATCGTGTTCAGAGACTGCCATTTAGCATAAAAAGGCAGCTCAACTGCCGAGCAAATGCCAGAAGCTAATAGCAACAGGAAAAGGAGTTTACTTTTCATTGACGCCATATTTTAGGATATCGCGGATACTGGCTGCCATATTTGCGATATCAAGGTCTTTGTACACCAGCCACTGGGTCATGGCCAGATCCATCACGCCTACGATCAGATACGCGAAGGCATCCAGATCCAGATCCCGTATCCTTTTCTCGGCGATAGCTTTACGCCCCAGATCCTTCACGTAATCCAGATAACGTTTGAGCGGATTGTAATCCGGATAGAGGGCAAAAAAATCATCATTCTGCCGGGCTTCCATAGTGAGAAAGCGCGCTATATATGGCTTCGCTTTCACTAGCGCGATATGCTGCTCAAAGAAGCTAAACAGCCGATCCATGGTATCGGGGATATCCTTGGTGGCTTCGATGATGCTTTCGATCTCCGTGCCGATGATCTGTTGCATACACTCATTGAGCAGTTCTTCTTTGCTGCTAAAGTAAACGTAAACAGTGCCTTGCGCGATCTTTGCCTTCTTGGCGATATCGGCAACGGTGGTCTGTTGCGATCCTTTTTGCGCAAAGACCTCAATGGCTTTTTCCAAGATCAGGTCGCGTTTGTTTCTACGAGTAGCCGCTCTTTGATTTGACATGCTACCTCCCGGTTGCTTTGCTGAACTATGTTCATAAAAATTGGGGTGCCCCTTATCTGTCAATTCTTTTCGCTGCCACGATCAGGATGCCGGTGCCTGTGGGATTGTTTTCTCTCAAGTCCAGCTGCATCAGGATTTCGCTAATGGGATAGACCAAAGCGTACCAAAGGGGGAGGAGCAAAATCCCAAGTTTATTGATAGCGATGATCTTAAGCGGATATTTCATCATCAAGCGCCAGCTGAGGGCTCCGTATCTGCCATAGCTATAGATGCTTTTTTGGATATCGTAACCACAGTTTAGTAGCTTCTCTTCCAATTCAGCCTTGTTGTAGCCTGGACGCACATGCTCTTCGGTGAATTTCGCCGCTTCATCGGTATCGCTCGGGGTGGAGATGATCAGCTTGCCACCCGGTTTCAAAGCCGCATGGATATTATTCAGAGCTTGCACATCGTTTTCGATATGTTCCAGAATGTCGATGGCGATAGCCATGTCATAGCTTGCTTTTGGCACAAAGTCTTGCAAATCAGCGCTTTGGAAGCTGAAGCGAGAGCCCGCCTGCAAAGCATATGATCTCAGATAGTCCGTTTTCAAGTCTGTGGCAAAAACGTTTGACTTGGGGTAGCGCTGTAGCACATAGTGGCTGTATTGACAAAACCCTGCTCCGGCATCATAGAAGGTCATCCCGTCCTGAAAGTGACTCGCGATTTCCTGCAGGACATAGCGTTGTCTCAGCAGCAGCAGATTCAATGCCTTGTAAAAGCATTTTCGTAAGCCCGGAAACAGCCCGATCAGGCTGGCAGCACGGTCTTTAATCGGATCATATTGCATGGCATCTCCAATGGGTTCAAGAAATCTATTGACGATTTTTGGCACCGTGCATTTTCGTCAATAGATAAAAGAATTATGATTGTAAAAGAGATAAACGACATCAGGCGCATCAACCTGCACCTGCACACGTCCGTGTCCGATGGACTATTGAGCCCCGCAAAACTGGTGAGACAAGCTAAACAGCTGGGGCTGGATCTCATCTCCATCACAGATCACGACACCGCAGATGCTTATACCATGCTCCCAGCAGAGCTGGCGCCGCTTCGCATCCTTCCCGGCATGGAGATATCTTCCATGCATCAGGGACACGACGTCCACATCCTGGCCTATGGCTGTGATTTTGAAAATGAAGGTCTGAAACAGACCATGGATATGTATCTTTTGGGTAGAAAAAACCGGGCTATACGCATGCTTGAGCTTCTGGCCGATCTGGGCATCAAGATCAGTCTAGATGAAGTGATTTCCGTGGCGGGTAGCAGAGAACTGATTGTGCGTCCGCATATCGCGCAGATCATGGTGAAAAACGGCTTTGTAGCCAGCAAAAATGAGGCTTTTGACAAGTATATCGGCAATTTCAAACCGGCCTTTGTGCCCAAGCCGGAACTGGCAGTGGATGCTGTGATCAAGATCATCCACGATGCCGGAGGTTTTGCCCTGATTGCGCATCCGGGTAAACTAACCAATGCCACCTTCGTCCATGAATTCATCGAGATGGGCATCGACGGCCTGGAAGTGTGGCATCCGGATCATTATCAGTCCGAAGTAGATACTTTCATCGCTCTGGCGCAAAAGAATGGCCTGTATATGACCGCCGGCAGTGACTATCATGGGGATTATGATCGTCATAACCTCTTTGATACCGTGCCTGCCACTGAAGTGGTGCTGGAAAGCGTGCGAGCCCTTTACAAGGAGTATAAATGCCGCTCCGCCAAAAGATAAACCTCATTCGCGACAAGATTCCGGTACTATATCGCTACAACCCCTTTGCCCGTTGGCTGACGATTCTCTTAGCCTTTCTGATCGTCATCTACTGCATCAATTTTATGCTGCGTTTTGTAAATAGCGAAACCCAGACCTTCTTCAAGCTCTTGCCTTTGTTCATCTGCTTCATCGCGCTGCAATCCATCTTGCGCAAGGTTACCAGCCTCAACAGTGTGCTTTTTGAGAAAGATCATCTGCGTCTGGGCTTCATTGCCCGCAAAAGCATCGTGATTCCCTATGACAATATCCGCAGCCTGGATCTCAAACGCAAGATAACTTACTATCTGGTAATCAGCTATGAAGATGCTAAAGGTAAACCCGCGCAATACACCACCCCGGCTTCGTTTCCCAATATCCTGGAAGTGATCGTCAATATTGCTGATCTGGCCTATAGCGCCGTGATCCCCGAGACGATGAAAAACCTGCTGGAATATGTGAAGGAAAACCATGCCGAGTAGTTTTGATCGGGTCATAGACCGCAAGGGAAGCGGCTGCTTCAAGTATGACGCGATGCAGCTGATCTATGGCCGGGATGATCTTCTGGCTATGTGGGTGGCGGATATGGATTTTGCCGTGAGTCCTCAGATTCAAGCTGCCCTTCGCCACCGAGCGGAGCATCCCGTTTATGGTTACAACTTCAAGGCTCCCGCCTTCAAGGAAGCTCTGGATGCCTGGCTGATGAAACGCCATGGCTGGAATACCACGGAGCACAAACTCATCAGCCTGCCCAGTTTGATGACGGCTCTGGCTCTGGCAATTCTCAGCTTGACCAAAGAGGGCGATGGCATCCTCATCCAAAGCCCGGTTTATCCGCCTTTTCATAGTCAGGCAAGTGACCACGGACGCAAGCTTTTGATCAATCCCCTGATTGGTGAAGATGGGCTTTATCGAATTGATTGGGTTGATTTTGAACTCAAGGCCGCAGAGGCCAAGATGTTTGTGCTCTGCAATCCCCACAATCCCGTGGGCAGGGTATTCACCCCTGAGGAGCTGGCGCGAATGGCAGACATTTGCCGCAAGCACAACCTGATCATCTTCAGTGACGAGATCCATGCCGATCTGGTTTATGCTCCTCACCGCCATATCCCGATCGCTGCTCTGGCTGAAGATATCACCCTCACCGGCATCTCACCGGCAAAAAGCTTCAATATTGCCGGGATGGGCACTGCGGTCTTGATCTCCCAAAACCCTGAGCTGATCAAGCCTGTGGAAAAGCTCAATTTTGCCCTGCACACCTATATGGGCAATAGCATGGGCATCGCGGCCTTCACCGCAGCTTATGGTGAATCCGAAGCCTGGCTGAATGAGCTCTTGCTCTATCTCAAAGCAAACAGAGACTTCGTCCTGGAAGAAATCCCCAAAGCCTTGCCTATGATCAAGATAAGCCCCATCGAAGGCACTTATCTGGCCTGGCTGGATTTCCGAGCTTATGGCCTTTCTGAGGATCAAATCATGCGCGTCTTGCGGGATGATTGCCGTTTGGCTCTGAATGAAGGCAGCGCTTTTGGCGAAGAAGGACGGGGCTTTATGCGCTTGAACTTTGGCTGTCCCAGATCCGTATTGGAAGAAGCCCTTTGCCGCTTACACAAATTTCCCAAGGAGTAACTAATGCTCGAACAAGCGATTATAGATATTTACCAGAATCCGCCTCAAGACTATCTGCCGGAACATCGTCTGCTCTTTGCTGAGTTTATCTCAAAGCTAAATAGCGGAAGCATCCGCGCTTGCGAAAAGCAGGATGATCTCTGGCAAGTAAACGCCTGGATCAAGATGGGCATCCTCATCGGTTTCAGGATGGGCGTCCTGGCCGCTTTGCCGGATGGCAACAAGGATTTCTTTGACAAGGATACCCTGGCTGCCAAACGTTTTAGCCTGAGCGATCAGGTGCGCATTGTGCCCGGTGGATCATCCGCCCGTAATGGCTGCTTTGTCGCCAAGGGTGTCACCATCATGCCTCCCGCCTTTATCAACATCGGTTCGTATGTGGATAGCGGCACCATGGTGGATTCTCACGCTTTGGTGGGCTCTTGCGCGCAGATTGGCAAGCGGGTGCATTTATCTGCCGGAGCAATGATTGGTGGTGTTTTGGAACCCATCGGGTCTCGTCCAGTGATCATTGAGGATGATGCTTTTGTCGGAGGCAACACCGGCATTTACGAAGGGATTATCGTGGGCACCCGGGCTGTGATCGCATCAGGAACGATCATCACTGCCTCCACGCCCATCTATGATAGCGTGAACGGTGAGTATTTACCCAAAGACGCGGGCGGCAGTTACACGATTCCGGAAGGTGCGGTAGTAGTACCCGGATCCCGCAAGCTGCGTTCCAATCCTGATTTTCAGGTATATTGCCCCATCATCGTGAAGTATCGCGATGCCAAGACCGATGTTTCGGTAGCCTTGGAAAATGAGCTCCGCCACATCCTGGATTGATTCCAAACGATTGGCCGGCATAGAGCTATCACTTCTACGCCGGATGATGGCCGATGCTCCTTCCCATGCCATCAATTTGGCTTTGGGTGAGCTTAGCTTCGATTTTCCTGAGTCCTTGCGCGATAAAGCCTGCGAATTGCTCACTGGCGCGAATCCTGCTTATACCCCCAATGCCGGGTTACCGAGTCTCAGAGCAGCTGTGGCTGAATATCTGGGCTATCCTGATCCCGCGAACATCCTGATCTGCAACGGAGCCGAAGAAGCGCTCTACATCACGCTGCAAGGCCTTGTGAATGAAGGCGATAACATCGCGATCCCGGATCCGGATTACCCCGCTTATCCCACTCTGGTGAGCCTTGCTTCCGGCAATTCCATCCGTTTATCCTTTGCCGGTGATCTTTGTGGCATAGATTTTGAATTTTGGGAAGGTCTGCTCACAGGTTGCAAAGCCTTGCTGCTTTCTCACCCTTCCAATCCCAGCGGTTTCCGCTTCTCTGCCTTCGAGTTTGAGCAGCTGGCCCAAATCCTTAATCGTCATCGAGTTATCCTGATCGTTGACGAAATCTATAAGGACTTATACTTTGACTTTCTTAACGAACCGGATTACACTATCATCAATAGAGTGATAAGGATTGGTGGGCTCTCCAAATCCCATCTGATGAGTGGTTGGCGCATCGGCTGGCTGGCTGGTTCGATCCCTGAAGTGACTGAACTGACCAAGCTGAAGCAATATATCTCCACCTGCGCGGCCTGGCCTTCGCAAAAGCTGGGAGAATATGCCCTCACGCAATGCAGCCTGGTGGATGATGTGCGCTGTCAACTGAGCGATAATCGTAATCTTTGCCTGGCGACTCTTCCCTCTGCAAAAGTGCACGCGCCCATGGCCGGGCCATATATGATGCTTCGTTGCCCGGATGGCCTTGAATATGCTAAAGACCTATTGCACAAAGGCATCATTGCCGTTCCGGGGATTGCTTTTGGCAAAGTTGCCCAGGGCTATGTGCGGATCAATATTGGGGTGAAGCCTCCGCTTCTGGAACGAGCTTTAGCCTTGTTGTAGCCCCATATCCGATTTTGGAGTTAATGCCGCTATCTTTGTTCATACATGCCTGTGAATTTGGAACTTACGACTCGGTTCAGAGTAGACCTTGATCTTCGGGCGGCATTGACTTCAAACAGCGGGAATGGGAATGCGATTCCGCTGCTTGTACTCCTTCGCTTCGCTACGAAGTCCAAGGGTGGAAGGCGATGCCGCTGCTTGTACTCCTTCGCTTCGCTACGAAGTCCAAGGGTGGTCTCTTTGGAGTTAATGCCGCTATCTTTGTTCATACATGCCTGTGAATTTGGAACTTACGACTCGGTTCAGAGTAGACATTGATCTTCGGGCGGCATTGACTTCAAACAGCGGGAATGGGGGAAGTGAAGTGTGAAAAGTGAACATAGACGGCATGCTAGCTGCTTGAACTCCTTCGCTTCGCTCCGAAGTCCAAGGGTGGAAGGCGAACTCCGAGAGAACAGAATACAAAGAGGTTATTATGACTACGATATTTTATGGCGGACCCATTTACGGTAATCCCCAAGCTGAAGCCCTGCTTGTGGTGGGGGACAGCATCTTCCACATCGGCTCCAAAAGCGAATGTGAAGCTCTGGCCACCGAGCCCATGCAAGCCATAGATCTCAAAGGACGCATGCTGATGCCTGCCTTCACCGATGCTCACACCCACTTTGTGGAATACTCCAAAGCCCGCATTCTGGTGAATCTGCTGGATTGCCGCAGCATCGAGGATATCAGGGGCTATCTGATCAACTATCGTGATAATCTGAGCTGGAAGGCAGAATGGATCCTGGGCGGAGGTTGGAACCGCAATGTGCTCAGCGATCCGATGCGGCTGAACCGTTATCTTCTGGACGAGATCTGGCCGGACACCCCGGTGGCCTTATTCAGCCGAGACTATCATGCCAAACTGCTCAATAGCAAAGCCTTAGCCATTGCCGGTATAGACCATAACTATCCGGATCCTGCGGGTGGGACGATCGAACGCGATGCTCATGGCGAGCCCACCGGAGTGCTCTATGAATCAGCCACGGAGATCATTGACAAATACACCATTTTACCCCCCGATGAAGAGATTGTAAAGGCTATTCAGGCCAACGTGCAGGACATCTATGCCTGGGGACTCATCGGTTTTCACAGCATGGAATATGAAGGCTCAGCCAAACTCTTGCGTCAGGCTCAGGCCAAAGACAGCCGCTTTCGCGTTTGCTGGCATTTCCAATCCTACGAACTGGATGAGATGATCGCTCGCGAACAGCGCAGTTATGATGGCGACGAATGGTTCAAAATCGGCGGTCTCAAGCTCTTTGGCGATGGCTCTCTGGGTTCACGCACCGGCGCCATGTTTGCTGATTATCACGGTGATCCGGGCAACAAAGGCATTCTCCGCTATACTGATGAAGAGCTTTATTATCAGATGGAAAAGGCCGCCAAAGCGGGATTTGCTTCCACCATCCATGCAATTGGTGATCGCTGCGTGCGCCAGGTGATCGATGCCACTCTGCGCCTGAACCAAAACCCTGATTATGCTGGGCTTTTCCACCGCATCGAACACGTCCAGTCCATCCGCCTGGCCGATCTTCCCGATCTCAAAAAGAGCGGACTCTTTGCCAGCCTGCAACCTGTGCACATCGCCAACGACATCCCCATGATCGAGAAATCCTGGCCCCATATCCGCGAGGAAGTATACGCTTTCCGCTCACTTTTGGATGCCGGAATCCCCGTGGCCTTCGGTTCAGACGTCCCCATCGAGACCATGAATCCCTTCCACGGCATTTATGGCGCTATCAAGCGCAAGCATCAGTGCGATCCTGCTCAGGACTCATGGTGGCCTCAGGAAGCCATCACCGCTGAGGAAGCCATTGATGCTTATAGCTTTGGCGCTGCCATGTCCTCTTGCTCAGAACAGCTCCGCGGCAAAATCGCCAAAGGCTATCTCGCTGATCTAATCGTTATCGAAGACTATCGCAAACTCGAGCCCGAGTATTGGCTGGAAGCACGCAGTCAGATGACCATGATCGGTGGGGAAGTGGTGAGGTTTGAGGTTTGAGGTCTGAGGTGTGAGGTGCGAGGTGTGAGTGACGACACATCAGATTGCTCGGGCATCAGTTGCAAGCTGATCTCCCAAGAGCCTTCTGACAACCTCTCAAAGAGTTCCTGAGCCACATTCAGGAACTACTAAAGAGATTATCAATAGACTGTCTGGAAGATTGCTTGCAGGCAGGCTATCCCTTTGGATTGCGCTTTGCAATCGCTCTAGATTAGCCCCATTATACCTCATCATCGCCTTATCCCAAGAGGGCATCATGATCAAAACTAAAAGTGATACAGAAGCGAAACATCCGGCTACAGCTTCACAAACCTCTTGATGGCAGTGCGATCTCCCTGACTGGCTATCACATAATAGAGTCCGGCGGGACAAGCTCTTTGGTTGTAGTCCCTTCCATTCCAGGTGAAATCACCGGTGCCGGAAGTCTCAAACACCTTTCGGCCTCTGATGTCGTAGATCGAGATGATCTGTAGCTGTTTGGAACTGGAGCTTATTGTCAGATGATCCCGACAGGGATTTGGCCCCACTTTCAGGCTGAGCATGGGCAGTTCGGGAGTGAAGGTTCCTTCCGAAGAGCTTGGTTCCACATAGAAGGTCTGTGCTGCGCCCACGGGGATGTTTTCGTTCAGAAACAGCCGTGCTTCCGCGACGTGCGCTCCGGGGCTGTAGCCGGTTTCGCGACTATGAAAGATCTCTTCAATATGGCTTTCCCCGGGGTTGATTTGCACTGTGATGGACATTGGGGGATACATCGCGGAAGGTGCTTGGTCATCGACAAAGATGCGGGCAACGATCGCGTTTGGAAAGCTTAGTTGCCAGGGCAATTGATTGGGATTGTACATTTGCAGGGTTCCGGATATACCTTCCTGACTCACAGAAGTAATGGAAAAATCATACTCAAGATCATAGACATTGCTAAGAGGCTCAGGGTCGTAGATAAATGTCTGGGGGTTACCGACAGGAGGATCTCCCAGCAACACAGCTCTGGCTTGAGCGACATGGCTTCCGGGAAGGAGGGGGGTAAAGCCAACGTATGATACAGTTTCAGATATTGTAGCTTCAGCTGGAACCAGTACAGCGCTTAAAATGCTGGGGTATACAACACTAGTGATGTTGCCATCCACCATCAGGTCAAAGTTACCAGCGGTAGGAAATTCGAGTATAACATCCTGAGTGCCGGGATTCGTGATTAACAGAGTTCCTGAGACATAGAAAGGACGCACTTCATCGATGGTCAGGGAAAACTCCAGAGCAGTGAGATTGCTGCCCATCATCGCTATCACGATGATTGTCAGTAATATCATTTTCTTCATTATCCACCTCCTATATGGCAGTTAATATGAGAGATACGATACTCAAATACCATCTTTTGGGTTCGGTAATTTCTTGTCAAGTAAATTATGAGATTATTGAGGTTGCGTTTGTAAATGCGCTTCTGAAGCTGGTTTTGGCTACTATTAGCAAAGCCAAAATCAAGCTCGAAGACTGTGTCGATTTGATCCAGGTCAGGCATTTCAAGTGCCTGTGATTGCGTAATGTAAAAAAACAGTTGACTCGTTATCAGCCTCCAAAAAAGGTGTATTCTGGAGATTAATACGGGATTATGAAGAGAATTATCATTGCGATCGATGGTCCGGCAGCCTCTGGAAAGAGCACCGCTGCCAAGCTTTTAGCGCGTAAATTGGGATACGTCTATCTCGATACGGGTGCGATGTACCGCGCTTGCGCTTTAGCTGCCAAACGAGCCCGCATTGATATCACTGATCCCCTTGCCCTTGCCGCCCTTATGAGCCGGATCAAGATCAGAATCTCCTTTGCCGAAGAAGGCAATATCATCGAACTGAATGGGGAAGACGTCTCTTCTGCCATTCGAGAGCCGGATATTTCCCTTTTGGCATCTGCCATCTCAGCGCAGAGGTTGGTGCGCGAAAAGATGGTGGAATTGCAGCGTGAGATGGGCAGCCATGGAGGCGTGGTGCTGGATGGAAGAGACATCGGCACTGTGGTATTCCCCGATGCCGGACTGAAGTTTTTCCTGGAAGCTCCCCCGGAAGTGCGAGCCCGCAGACGCTATCTGGAGCTTTTGCAGAAAGGGCTGAAACCCTTGTATGCAGAGGTCTTGCAAGAAATGATAGCCCGCGATGAAGCGGATTCGTCGCGCGAACTTGCTCCACTGGTTCCGGCTGAAGACGCGATCCATATTGATACCAAAGACTATGGGATTGAAGAGCTTACTGAGCTTCTCCATCGTCACTTTCTCAAGCGCGCGGAGGGTCAATGATTATCCGTCTGGCAAAGTTCTCCGGCTTTTGTTTCGGCGTGCGCAGAGCCATTCAGTTAGCCATGGATGCCGCAGCTAAGGCCAATCCTGTGTATAGTTTGGGCGAATTGATCCACAACCCACAGGTGGTGCAAGAACTCCAGCAACAAGGAGTAATCGTGGCTCATGAAGCGCAGGCATTGCGAGCAGCAACCGTGATCATCCGTTCGCACGGGGTCAGTAAATCAGTGCTTGCGACACTCCGCGAAGGTGGAAACGAGATCATCGACGCTACCTGCCCCTATGTGAATCGCACGCACGAACTCATCCAAAAAGCCAATGAAGATGATTATCCGGTGCTCATCTTGGGCGATCCTTCCCATCCGGAAGTGAGCGGAATGAAAAGCTATGGCGATGCCAAAACCATCGTCTATGAGCCTGGCACTGCCATCCCGGAAGGATTCGGCAACCGTCTTTGTGTGATCAGTCAAACTACCCAGAAGATCGAGAATCTGCAAAATTTGGTGACAGATCTCCTGCCGAAAGTGAAAGAATTGAAAGTTTATAACAGCATCTGTCTGGCTACATCGCAAAGGCAGGCAGCAGCAGAATGCCTGGCCAAAGACAGCGATCTGATGATCGTCATCGGCGGCAAAAACAGCTCCAACACCAAGATGTTGGCCAATCTTTGCCGTGGTTATTGTCCTACTTATCACATTGAAACCGAAGCGGAGTTAGAGCCTGAAAGCCTGGTCGGGATAGAGCGGGTCGGTCTGGCAGCAGGTGCCAGCACACCGGAATCCCGCATTGTGGCAGTTTATAATCAAATACTAAAAATAAATGGGGACTCGAGCTCTGCCCTGAGCATCGAAGAAATCCCCTTGTTTAAGGAGGAATCATGTTAAATCATGATCAAAACCCAGTCGAGCCCGAGATCAAAATCGAAGGTGAAGACACAGCGTCGAAATCAACGGAAGTAGAAACAGAGCTCAGCAACGAAGAGCCGAAAATGGAAGAAGAAACTTCTGCCGTGAAACCTGAGACTGAACTTGAGGAAGCCGCGCAGCCCGAACCCGAAGCGCAGCCTATTCCTGAAACCGTAGTCGAAGAACCCGTGGTGGAGAAAATCGAAGAACCAAAAGCTGTCAAACCGGAAGAGCCCAAAAAGGTGCTCAGCCCCGAAGAACGCGAGATGGAAGCCATGCTCAATATGTATGAAGAATCCTTCTCAAACTTCAAAGTGGGTGAGATCATCGATGGCACCATCGTGGATATCTCGGACAAAGACGTCCGCGTGGATATCGGTTTCAAAAGCGAAGGCGTGATCCCGATCTCAGAATTTGCCTATAGCGGTCCACCAGAACGCAACAGCGTGATCCGCGTCTATATCAATAAGATCGAGAGCGGTGACGGACGCTTGCAGCTTTCCAAGAAAAAAGCTGACTATCAGGAAAACATCGAGCGCATCAAAAACGCGGCGGTCGATGGCAATCCCATCCCCGGCGTGATTCGCCGCAGAGTGAAGGGCGGAATGATCGTTGACGTATTTGGCATCGAAGGCTTTATGCCCGGTAGTCAGATGTCCCTCAAACCGATCCCAAATCTGGATCAATTCATCGGTAAAGAAATGCAATTCAAGGTTGTAAACATCGATGAAGAACACAGCAACATCATCCTATCCCGTCGCGCCGTGATGGAAGAAGAAGCCGCAGAAAAGCGGGAAGAACTGCTGGGCAAGATCCAGGTAGATTCCGAGCTTGATGGTGAAGTCAAAAACATCACCCAGTACGGTGCTTTTATCGATCTGGGCGGCATCGACGGCCTGTTGCATCTCACCGATATGTCCTGGGGAAAGCTGAATCATCCCTCCGAGATGCTGGCCATCGGCGATAAGGTGAAAGTGAAAGTGATCAATTTTGATCCTGAAACTACCAAGATCTCCCTGGGGCTGAAACAGCTGGTTCCGCACCCATGGGAAAATATAGAGATCAAGTATCCTGAAGGCACTCGCATCACCGGTAAAGTGGTGAGCGTCAAGTCCTTCGGAGCTTTCGTAGAGATCGAGCCCGGTGTGGAAGGCTTGGTGCATATCAGCGAAATGAGTTGGACCAAGAAGATCACCGACGCGAGAAAGATCCTCAAAAACGGTGACTCCATAAATGCCATCGTGCTGGAACTGGACAAAGAAAACAAGCGCATCTCCCTGGGTATGAAGCAGATGGATCCCAATCCCTGGCTTACCATCGAAGATCGCTATCCCATCGGAACCGTGCTAACCCGTAAGGTAAAAAGCCTCACCGCATTTGGCGCCTTCGTGGAAATCGAAGAAGGCATCGATGGTTTGGTGCACATCTCTGATATCAGCTGGACCAAGCGCATCTATCACCCGCGCGAGATATTCCGTAAAGGCCAGGAAGTGGAAAGCATCATTCTTTCCATCGATCGGGCTCAACACAGAATCGCGCTCGGCGTGAAGCAACTCGCTCCGGATCCTTGGGAAAGCCTCAATGAGAAGCTGCCTGTGAATACCGAAGTGAAAGGCAAAATCTCCAAGCTGATCCCCAAAGGCGTGCTCGTGGATATTCCGCTGGATAACGATGTGGTGGAAGGCTTTATCCCCATCTCCCATCTGGCCCTGCCGAAGCTGGAGCACAGCGAAGATGCCTTCCATGTGGGCGAAGAGCTGCCCCTGAAAGTGATCGAACTGGATATGGACAATCGCCGCTTGATCCTCTCTGTAAAAGCATTCTTCTTCTCTCGCGAACCCAAACTGCAAGAAGAATATATCGCTATTCACGAGCAGTATATGCGTGACCGCGTTGCCAGAATGCTGAAGAAAAAAGCTGAGAAAGTGCAGAAAGACAAAGAAAGAGTTGTTGATAATGAAAAGCCAGCGGATGAGCATCAAACCCATGAAGAAGAAACTCCTGCAGTCGAAGAAGCTCATGTAATGGAAGAGACTCCTGTGCTTAAAGAAACCCCGGTTGTCGAAGAAACCCCAGTGGTCGAAGACGAAACTCCGGTGAAGGAAGTTGCCACCGAGCAGGAAGCTGAGATCAGCGAAGAAGAACCCAAACAAGACTAATAATGAATCAATCTCATATCGAACAGGCGCCTCACAAGGGGCGCCATGTTCTTTTCTCAACCCATTTTCTGATCCCGGTGGCGATCATGATCAGCGCCACCATCCTGTTTGGATTGCTGCCTTTGGACCACAGCATTCAGTCCTGTTACTATCGGGATGGCTGGCATCTTGCTGACATTCCGCTGGCCCGGATATTGTATCATTACGGCAATCTCCCGGCATTGTGCGTGGCATTATTTGCCCTCTATCAGCTCTTCAGATCATTTGGCAAATCTATTCTACACCAAAAATACCGCAAGCTAAGCTTGTATCTGGTTCTATCGCTGGTAATTGGCCCGGGTTTGATCGTAAACAGTATCTTGAAAGATCACTGGGGCAGGCCAAGACCCCGTGATGTGGTGGAGTATGGTGGCAGATACAGTTATGAAGCTCCACTTACCATGGATCGCGATTCACCCGGAAAGTCCTTCCCCTGTGGCCACGCCACGATGGGCTTCTATTTCTACGCCTTAGCCTTTGCGTTGGGCATCAGGCGCAAGCCTTACTACTATCTGCTGCTTGCTTTTGCCACGATATATGGTGCATTGATCGGCTGGGTGCGCATTGTGCAGGGAGGTCACTTTGCCAGTGACGTCATCTTTGCCGGAGCCATCGTATATCTGAGTTCATGGCTACTATTCAAAGCGATGAAGCTGGACACTAGTCCATACTATCACAGCAAAAGCCAGCCCAGGAAACTGGCATTGTGGCATAAATCAGGTATCGCCACAGCCGGAATCCTGATCATATTAGCCGTTAGCCTGGCCACTCCGTATAGCACCACTCAGAATCTGGGTACCACTATCGAAGGCGACTATCATCTTCTGATCGATCTCGATGCTGCCACGGTCAACCTGTCGTTCGGTGATTCTTTGTATGTGGGCAACACTGTGCAGGGCTTTGGCTTTCCCGGATCCAAAGCGAGGATAACACGTTACAGCGATGGAGGCACGCTTAGTTTCGTTCAAAAGAAGAAGGGGCTATTCACAGAGTTTAATGCCGATCTGCTGGTAGTGATCGACACTTTGCGCACTAAAAGGCTGAGCCTGATAACGAAACAAGGCGAAACGATCCTAACTCCTTACGATGCTGGGAGAGATAGCCTGACTTTAGGAACTGAAGCATCAATACAGCAACCGGGTGATAACACTGCCAAATATTGGATCTCAGCCCCCAAGATCAGAATCAAGGAGGAAAAATAGTGCTGGACAAGATCGGCCTTCACCGCAGATTGCCCTCAAATACATAGAAGGAAGTGTCAGATATGAAAAAGGGACTTATCGTCTTACTGGTAATCCTCTTATTAATACTTATTTCTGCCGGATGGTTCATTGGCAGATACAATGCTTTGCAGAGAGAAAAGGTGAGCGTGGAATTCGCCTGGGCTCAGGTGGAAAACGTCTATCAGACCCGCTTTGACCTGGTTCCAAATCTTGTGGGAACCGTGCAAGGAGCTGCTAACTTCGAACGCGAGACCCTCACTCAGGTAACTCAAGCTCGTGCGGCCATGGGCGGTCAAGTGAATCTTCCTCCTGAAGCACTCAGCGATCCTGCTGCTTTTCAACAGTTTCAACAAGCTCAGGCTGGTTTATCAAGTGCTCTTAGCCGTCTGATGGTGGTGGTCGAGCGTTATCCTGAATTGAAAGCGAACCAGAACTTCCTCACTCTGCAATCCCAATTGGAAGGAATCGAATCCCGCATCAGAGTGGAAAGAATGCGCTACAATGAAGCTGCCAAGCTTTACAATCAGATGATCGTAGTGTTTCCGAACAACATCATTGCCGGCATGATCGGCGCCACCAGTTTCCAATTCTTTGCCGCCGACGCTGAAGCGCAAAGAGCTCCGGAAGTTCGCTTCGAATAAATCTGTTTCAGGCTGTGATAAGCCACATGATTTACTATACAGAGAGCGGTCTTTGGGCTGCTCTCTGTTTATCTGTATAAACCGCTGGCATGCCGTTGATCGAAGCCAGATAACCAGGTACTTTCGGACTCGGCTTAGATGCCGGCTCTTTTCTTTGCTTCGGATTCAGGTCTGCTTTGCCTTATGTTCTCCTCGAGCTACGAGAGTATCATGGGCTAAAGCAGAAGAAGCTTTGATCAAATGGATGGACTTCGCTTGGCGGGATACCTCGCTCACGCATGCAGCTGATCGAAAGCGGGCGAGCCAGGCGCATAAGGATAAATACTGTGAGTGTTAATTTCATCATTTGCGCAAGACAGGCTTTTAGCTTATACTGTTTATCAGAGGACTATGCTATTTCCTCAAATTGTATTTTCCCGCTGCGGTCGGTGCTTCGAACTTGCAATCGTGCAATTGAATCAAATTGCACATGAGTACAAGCCTGAAGCATCTGCCAGGTGTTGACGATATAACACAAAAATGAGCTTTTGTGGAAATCGAGAAACAGATGCTTGAAGTATTTTTACAAAGACAGCACAGAAATTTGTAGACAGAAATCGGCACTTATCAAAAAGTGCACCAAGTGATGAAACAAACTTTGGACAGGAGGTATGCCCATGCTTGAACTGACAACACTGAATGTGGTGACAGATTTTGTCACCCCGGAACGCATCACCCTGTTTGTGCGTGTCGTACTGATGTTAGCAATCGGAATTCCCATCATCAAATTCGTAAAGAAGATACTGGCGCGCATCATCAAAGACAAGCTTTCTCTGCAAGCTGAAGTGCTGATCATCAGAACGGTGTCATACGTTCTGTTTCTCATTCTGGCAGTGATGGTTTTGAATGAATTTGGGTTCAAAATTTCTGCCCTTTTGGGTGCAGCGGGTGTCTTTGGATTAGCCATAGGTTTTGCTTCACAGACCAGTGTTTCAAACATCATCAGTGGGATCTTTCTGATCTCCGAAAAGCCTTTTATGATCGGTGATGTAGTCCAGATTGGCGGGACTTTGGGATTGGTGGATTCCATAGATTTACTATCGATCAAGCTGAAAACCTTCGACAACCGTTTCGTGCGCATCCCCAACGAAACTATGATCAAATCCGAAGTGATCAATCTCACCAGATACGATATTCGCCGGGCTCAGATCGTGGTGGGAGTGGCCTACAAAGAAGATGTGCGAAAAGTATTGGATGTTTTAAGAGATGTCGCTGCCAATCTTCCCGAAGCCTTGCAAGAGCCTGCACCAATGATCCAGGTAGACGGTTTTGGAGATTCCAGTATTAATATCAACTTTGGTGTTTGGACAGCCACGTCTAATGCCGTGAGTATGAAAACCGAGATGATCCTCGCAGTTAAGGAACGTTTTGATAAAGATGGCATTGAGATTCCCTTCCCGCATGTATCGCTATATGCTGGTGAGGCATCCAAACCGATTAAGATACAATCAACTACATAAAAGAGGAAGTAACAATGAGCACAAAACCCCTGATTAAAGCAGTCATCTTCGATCTTGATGGCACATTGCTTGACACTCTTACCGACATTGCCAACGCCATGAACAAGACCTTGGCAGACATGGGTTATCCCACCCATCCCATCGAAGCTTATAAGGGTTTTGTAGGACATGGGCAGCAAGAACTCATCACCCGCGCATTGCCGGAAAAGCATCGCACGGCTAAGGATATCAAGAATGCCAGCAAGAAATTCTGGGATTTCTATGATATCGAATGGTATCTTACCACAAAGACCTATCCCGGTGTGCTTTACATGATCCAATTGGCCGTTGCCCGCAAGATCAAGCTGGCAATTCTGTCCAACAAAGCGCATTATTTCACCAAGAAGATGATCCGTCACTTCTTCCGCGGAGCCATGATCCGTCACACCAAGAATCCCTTTGGTATCTACAGCGGTGAACAGCCTGATATGCCCACCAAACCGGATCCTACCCTGGCTCTGGACTTGGCCGAACGCATGAAAGTGAAGCCGCATCTGGTTGGCTTTATTGGCGATATGGTCGTGGATATCGAAACTGCTAAGAATGCCGGAATGGTGGCCATCGGTGCAGCATGGGGATTTAACACGAAGGAAGAACTGAAAGCCGCGGGAGCAGACATGATCTTTGAGACTCCTACCGAGCTTGCAGCCTATCTGGAAACCATCCCCTTGGTATAAATGAAGCATTTTCGCAAGGAACTCTGGTTTTGTACTCAGCATCGCCGTGAATATCTGAATATCACGAGCCAGGTGCAGAGCGCGATCGCAGAATCCGGAATCATTGAAGGCCTCTGTCTGGTAAACGCTATGCACATTACGGCAAGTGTGTTTATCAACGACGACGAGCGAGGTCTGCATGATGATTTTGAGCGCTGGCTGGAAAAGCTGGCTCCGGAAAAACCCCATAACCAATATCGGCACAATGGCTATGAAGACAATGCTGATGCCCATCTGAAGAGACAAGTGATGGGCAGAGAAATAGTAGTCGCCATCACCGGTGGAGCTCTGGATCTGGGCCCTTGGGAACAGATCTTTTATGGAGAGTTTGACGGAAAGCGTCGCAAGCGAGTGCTCGTCAAAATCATTGGAGAATAAAGTAAAGCCCCGGTTTGTACCGGGGCTTTATCGTAGAAACGTCATCCTGACGTTCGAAAGTAGAAGCGTCATCCTGACGCTTATCCGCGGCAAGAAACCGCAGCTACCTGTCTATCTGAAATAGTAGTATATACCCACAGCGGGGATATACATCACGATGTCGTCTCTGTGGTTATAGGTGATGGGAAGCTCCACAGATATATGAAAGCGGTCTGCCAGCATCATCTCGAATCCGGGTCCGGCACCGATTGACCATTTATTGTCGTTCACCCATTTGGAATCATTCGGAGAGTAGTAGCGTTTCACCTTTTGCAAGGTATAGCTGCCTCCGGTAAGCACGTAGAAATGATATTCCTTGGCCTTTTGCAGGTTCCAGATGTAGTTCAATCCCAAAAGCCCGGTTTGTCTGCGGGCGTTTTTGTAATCCTCGCCCACGAAGTCACTATTGCTATAATCAGGATTCTTGCTGCCATAGGCATAGGCCGCGATAGTTGCCTGATAGCCATTGCTTATTCCCCAATGTCTCACGCTGTATCCGCTTCCGGTGGAGGTGCCAAAATGGAAGCCCATGGCCGTGTTGTAATTCTCAAAAGCGAATAGGCCGCTGACGCACATGATTGCCAGTAGAATCAATAAGTATCGTTTCATCTTATTCCCCTGATTTTCTTTTGTTCTCATTAGGATCAGATGGCGAAAACTGTCAAGAAATATCGCATTTAAACTGAGGTAGGGCTCGTAACAAAAGATAACGTGGGAATTTCCCGCTTGACACGATAGGCATTGTTGGAGATCAGTACCTCTTAGGAAACTTACAGATATCTGATTATCTAAGAAGAGGTTTGGAATGAGTTTGAACAGATTAAGCATCCTGCTGGTGCTGATGACCCTGCTCGTAGTGGGTGGCGGATGTGCTAAGAATAAAAGGATCTACAAGGAAGCGGATAAGCACTTACAGCGTGGGGACTACCACCGAGCTACGCTGTTGGCCGCGGAATCCCTGAGCCTGAAGCCATCATACACCAAAGCCCAACAAACGCTAAAAGTGGCCTATCCCAGGGCATTACAGGAACATCGCGAGATGATCATGCAGCTCAAGAACGCGGAGAATCCTGAGCTCTGGCCCCAAATCCTGAACTCCTATGAAGCACTTCAGACACTGAGCAACGCTGTGAGAAACCTGCCCGCCATCATCGATTCTGAGACCGGGGAGCGCATCAGATTTGACGTTTCGGATTACTCCAGAGAAATCACCGAAGCCAAACAGAACTCTGCGGAATACTACTATAGTCAGGGTCTTCACTATAGCCGCATGGGCAGCGACGCGGCCACGCAAAAGAAAGCAGCAGGACATTTCAAGAGCGCTATGCACTACGTCCCTGATTACAAAGATAGTTCATTGCGCTATGAAGAAGCCCGTCAAAAGGCCGTGCGGCGCCTGGCCATCCTGCCTTTTGAAGACAAAAGCGGATCCCGCAGTCGTTATGGCGCTATCACCGATATCCTGGCCGATCAGATCGTTAGCCACATCATGCAAGATAAAGCCAGAATGGAATTTATCGAGCTCATAACCAGAGATCAGATCGATAAGGTGATCCAGGAGCAGCAACTCAGCAGTTCCGGTTTGATCGATGAAGCCAGTGCTGCCAGGATCGGTGTGCTTTTGGGAGCGCATGAAATCCTCAGCGGCAGAATCCTGCAGATTGACTATAGCGCGCCCAGAACGGTGACGGTGGATCTCCTGGAAAAGAACAACATCACCATCGAACGTGAAGATGGCGAAGAGGATGATGAGCTGGAAGTGGAATGCTACTATCGCAAATACACCAAACGTGCTTCTGTGCAGATCCTGGCTTCATACTCCGTAGTGGAAGTATCCACCGGCAAGATCAACACCCAACAGAGCTTTACCGCGTCACGCACTTTCGAAGATGAGTGGGGCAGATTCATCAGTGGCGATCGTCGAGCTCTGAGCCCTCAGCAGAAGGCTCTGATCGCCAAAGCCGAGCCCTGGCCGCCCAGTGAGAAGGACATGATCAACACTGCTTTGTCCGAACTCAGCCACAGCATCGTCAGCCATTTTTCCCGCTATCTCCAATGAAGCTCAGTATTTCAGTTCTGATTTTGTTACTCCTTTGCGCTTGCAGCACAAACCGGCAAGTGCCAACCTGGGCCATGCAACATCCATCCGACCCCATGTTTTACAGCGCGGTGGTAAGCGAGAGCAAAGCCAGGCCAAACTATCAAGAGCTTGCGCGCGACAAAGCCCTGCGCGATATCGCCATGCAGATCAGCACTCAGATCGACGCCAGCATCAGTGTATCGGAACGGGAAGCCTGGGGCATCGCCAGCTCGGAATATCTCTCCACTTTACAGGCCACATCTTCGGCCAGCATCAGGGATCTGCAACTGCGGGATAGCTTTGAGACGGACAAAATGTACTATGCCTGGTACCGATTGAACAAAGCCGAATACGAAGCTCAACGCAGATTGCTGCGGGATCGCGCCTTAGCTTCGTCTGTGGATTTGCTGAACCGCTACCATGGTGCAGCTAGTGATCCCGCCACAGCCATCCCGTTACTGTTGCAAGCGTTGGAGAATCTGGTTGACTATCTGGATATGGATCTTTCCTATCCCAATGGGGCAGAAAGCATCAATGTGTACAATGAAGTGCTCTCCACTTTGCGGAGCATTCCTGCGGCCATGGATATCCGCTTCACACCGTCCCGGATGCCTGCCATGGCCAGACTCGGTATTGCGCAGACTGCCAGCGGTCAAGTGCTGTTTAATGAAAAGAATGCGCGCAATATCCCCCTCAAGTTTGCCTTCGAGATTGCCGATGGTGAGCTTAAACCCACATCCATGACCGATGCTATGGGCGTTTTTGAGCTGCAGATCAATCGCCTGAACAGCACCCAAAGCCCGCAACGCGTCAAAGCTGAACTGGATCAATCAGCCTTCGCTAATAGCATAAAGAAGCCGGCTGTGGCGAAGATCTGGCAAGGCATCTCTTTCAGTCCCGCTTACCTGGTTCTGGATGTCAAAAAACCGCAGATCTATCTGGATTACAGCTACATCGGCAGCTACCAAAGCGGCCTGCGAGATGCTCTGGCCAATCAATTGGCAACTATGCAACTGGATCTGGCAAACAAGCTGGAGGATGCTCAATATTTGCTGGAAGTGCGCATCTTTGCCAAGAGAGGCGATCACCTGCCCAATTTGAACTATTATACTGCCTTCGGAGATATTCATCTGACCCTGAAAAACCCGGTGAGTGGCGCCACCGTCAACTATCTGGAGCGTCTGAATCTGAAGAGTGGCGGCAATAGCCGGGCCAATGCCGAGCGCGCTGTGGAACAGGACGCGGTAAAGGCCATCAACGAGGGCATGCTCTATCGGCTGCTCTATGACGCGATACTCAAATAGTACTTTTCAAAAGGTGTTTATCTCTGCCTACGAGGAAGCTCTACTGATAAAGCCTGTTCCCGATCCTCAGCTGCTCTACATAAAGCACTTCACATGCTCCGTTTCCGGTGTCATCCCTGCTCATGCTACTTTTCCAGACCACAGCTTCCTTGCTCCCGGACTTCGTTCGCACATTCACCAGATATCCCTTCAAGCGGACGATGTCACCTCGCTTGGCGCGGGCCAAGGCCTTGCGGATATTGGCATTTGCCGGAATCAGATGATTGTTTGAGAGATGCCTGCCGATGTAGGCGGGATCGACGGGGGAGCCGTGTTTGTAGCTAAAGAGACAGAAGCGCACTATTTGATCGAACTTAAGATACTCCAGTTGATGGGGCACCTCACCCCAAATCAGCGCATAATCCCAAGGCGAGAGATCGCTTAGGGATCCTCTGCGGTAGGGTCTTTTGCTCACCAGATAGGCAGTAATGGAGTATTCAGCCAGCAGACTCAAGATGTAGTCATGCTTGCCGGAATTGTGCTGAAGCTCAGTTTTCTCTGCCAGATTGATCTGCTGTGGATCATCCGCGAAACTCAATGCTTCAGTGCTGATAGTGTATTCAGGCGCGGATATGCCGCGGTACAGCAAGGCTATACTGATGATGGCAAACAGCACACTGGCTATGACGATGAGCAGATCTTTTCTATGCATATCAAAACCTTAGATTTCTATGTGTCGCAGTGTTTCTCATCGTGCAATGGATGTCAAGCCCAAGCTCAGCGCTTGCCATTATTCCTGCTTTAGCTCATGTTCTCCTCATACTTCGAGGGCAACATGGGTATAGCATAGAGTAAACGGGAAGCAAAGTGTCTTCGGCCTTATGTGCCCTCTTATGGCCTGAGCAGCTCCCATCGGCCTCCCGAAGAGTTCCTGAGCCACGCTCAGGAACTCCTCAGGAGACTGTTAGGAGCCGCGCAAGGGACTAGTGGCCACTGGGTGAAGAGGCTGAGAGACAGGGTGTTAGCAATGAATGGATTGTTTTAGATTTTTAGCTGATTTTCCATTTGCCAGATCCTCAGAACCGGTTATCATGTAATCAGCCTACAGACCCTACATAGAATGCCCTCCGAGTCGTGGGAGACATCGCCCGGTGCCTCCCACGTTTTTTTTGTCCAGATTGGAGTTCATGCCGCTTGATCTGATCTTCCGAGCCGTTGAGTTTTGAAGTAACAGCTCTGTTCATAAAAACCCTGACTTGATAGGCGGCATTGACTTCAAACAGTGAGGATGCCTTCTGAGTGCTGTAGGCACGACATTTTAGATAGCCCTCACGCCCCGTAACCCACGATAGAGTCCCATCGGGACGGCATTTTACATGAAAACCAAAGGATTCGACACGTCTCGTGTCGACGGAACGAAGTTCCGTAAAAGTAAGCAGCTTCGCTGCTTATGCAGACGAGACGTCTGCAATCCTCACCCGGTTTTCATTCACTGTGGTGAAAGCCCTTTCATTAGGGTTCAGATACAGATATTTACAGGGTCTATGCTTTTGGCTCACATCCCGATATCGTATCTAAAATGCCGTGCCTACGGCACTCATCTCATTGCGGGACATTCGATTGCTATCTAAAATGCCGTGCCTACGGCACTCAGAAGGCATTCCCGCTGCTTGAACTCCAATCCTTCGGATAGAAGTCCAAGGGTGGAGGATGCTCGCTGCTTGAACTCCAATCCTTCGGATAGAAGTCCAAGGGAGAAGGCATGCAGCATGGTCCATCCCAAAGAAATAGATTGACTGCTTGTGGATAATAGAATATCTTGCTTATACCATGTAAAACGCTGTGTTTTATGGCATAATTCCAAATTGCAATGGGAGAAAGTATGCGACGTTTTGTACTCGCACTGATGTTGATAAGCCTATTATTAGGGGCTTGTGGAAAAACGACAACATCCAGAAAAACAAAGGTGACCTTTTGGCACGGACTGAGCGGACCACTGGGTGACACACTGAACGAAATGATCGCGGAGTTTAACAAAACTCACGATGACATCGAAGTAGTGACGATCCCGATCAGCAGCTATACCGCTCTGTCTCAGAAACTGATGGCATCGATCCAGGCCAAAAAGCAGCCTGACATAGCTCAGGTTTTTGAAAGCTGGACCGCTAAATACATCGAAGCCGGAGTGTTGTGCGCGCTGGATTCCCTGTTTAACGAGGATCCCAATTTCACGGCGGAAGACCTGGAAGATATCTATCCCGTGTTCAGAGAGTCCAATACTTTTGACGGCACCATGTATTCTTTCCCCTTCAACAAGAGCGTGCGTGCTTACTTTTACAACAAGGACGAGTTCTATCGCAATGGACTTGATCCCAATTATTTCCCCACCACCTGGGATGAATTCAGGCATTACAATAGAATCCTAACTCGCGATACGAACGGTGACGGCAAGATCGACCGTTGGGGCACGAATCTGAACATTAATGAATGGCAGTTCATCAATCTTCTGCATCAAGCCGGAGGCAGGATTATCGATGATAATGGCAATCCTATCCTCAATAGTGATGCCGGGGTGGAAGCCCTGCAGTTCTTGGTGGATATGCTTTACAAGGACAAGAGCGCTTATCTGGTGCGCGGTTATGAGGGTCAGAACGACTTTATGGCCGGGATCGTCGCCATGTATGAAGGCTCCAGCGTGTCCATTACCCACATGCGGCAGGAACCGATCAACTTCAATATCGGCTTTGCCCCATTGCCAACTCATAAGACCAATCAGAGCGCGGTATCGGGAGCCAATATCGTGGTGTTTAAAAGCGGAGATCGCAAACGCGAACGCGCGGCCTGGGAGTTTATCAAATGGTTCACGGCTGCAGAACAAACCGCCTATTGGAGCGTGAAAACCAACTATATGCCGGTGCGCAGAAGCGCTATGCAGAGCGATGTGATCCAGAATTTTCTGGCAAAATATCCGATCTATCAGGGAATTTATGAGCAGCTGGAAACTGCTGTTTATGAGCCTCAATCGGCAGCATGGTTTAAGGCGCGTCCTGCCCTTAAAGGCTTCTTAGAAGAGGCGATGGATGGCATTGAGCGCTCCCGGATCAGCCCACGTGAAGCAGTTGACAGAGCGGCAAAGAAGTTTGCTGAGTACATTGAAGCTGAGAAGAAGTAGAGCTTTTTTCTTGACAAAGAAAGGGCTTTTTTAAGTGTGAAACTTATGCGTGCCGAAGTGGTGAAATTGGTAGACGCAGTGGACTCAAAATCCACCGGGCCTTGCGCCCATGCCGGTTCGATTCCGGCCTTCGGCACCACCCATATTAAGGAGCAACTTGGCAAGATTGCTACAACGCAGTATTCTATGATTAAAGAGGGAGATGAGCTCTCTGTTTGTTTTTTCTCAAAGTGCCGGCAGAGCGTGAAAAATCACCTGCGAACTCAGGGATGTCTTAAGTACCCTGAAACATCTATTAAAGATAATCCAGAACCCGTGGAGGTATAAATGTCGCTCAGACATCTTACTATTAGCCTGTGCCTGATCCTGATGGGAATTGCTCCTCTTGCAGCAATATCTCAAGGCTCTTTGCTCTTCCTTACTTTTGAACCCGGTGGCCGTGCCAATGGCATGGGTCGTGCTTATAGTGCAGTGGCAGACGATGCTTTTGCTATGTGGTGGAATCCCGGTGCTACTGCTTTTAACCGTAAAGGCCAGTTAGCTGCCAACCATATTCCCTGGCTTCAGGGCTCGGGCTTGAACGATATGTTTTATGAATATCTGGGTTGGAATCAATACTTTGAGGGCATTGGCAACCTCAACGCGCACATCGTGCTTTTGGATGCCGGAACTCAGGAACAGACTGATTCCAGCGGACTGTCCCTGGGCAGTTTCCATTCCTTTGACATTGCCGGAGCGATCGGATATTCAGATCAAGTGATTCCCGGAAAGCTCGGAGTAGGGGCGAATTTCAAATTGATCTACAGCTATCTTGCGCCTCCTACGGGGCTTACCGATACCGAAGGCAAGGCATTCAGCTTTGGCTTTGACGTGGGCGCGAAATACCTGAACGTGGCCGAAGTAGAAGGCCTGGACTTGGCTTTTGTGATCCAGAATATGGGTCCGGATGTGACATTCGTGGATCAGGAACAGGCTGATCCTTCACCCATGACAGTGCGCATGGGTGCTGCTTATACAGCTTTTAAGAATCCTTTGAACAGCCTGATCCTGTCTGCAGAAGCCTCAAAGATGCTGGCCAATGAAGATCCCTTGTTCAAACGCTTCATCACAGGATGGGAACACATGGATGAGACCATCTATGGCGTTGGCGCGGAATATACCTATCTGGAACTGATAGCTTTACGTGGCGGATACTTTGCCGATACCGCAGGGAAGATAACCGGTCCCAGCTTTGGCGTGGGCATCCAGTATATGTTCGATAACCGCTACAAGCTTTCTGCGGACTTCTCGATGGTGCCGGCTGGTGAATTGACCGATTTTAATAAAGTATTCTCACTCGGCTTCGAGTTTTAGAAGCTGATGAGAGCTTGACAGAGGCAGATCCCCAGAGATCTGCTTCTGTCGAAGAGTAAACATGAAAATCAATCCTGATCTGCGCTGGCATAAGGGCAGTGAACTGAAGATGATTTCACTCTTCATCTGTCTGATCCTGACCCTCGTGGCAAGCCCCCTCTTTGCCCAAAAAATGCATCTAAAACCCTATTCTGCTGCAACCAAAGCAAAATTCCATCCCTATACAGATCAACTGATCCAGCCTCAGACTGTCTCTCGGCAAAGCAAGCAAGGCTGGGGCTATGATCGCCTTTTGGTGATCCTGGTGGATTTTCAGGAAGAAGTGGTGGATGATCCCAATACTACCGGAAACGGCAAGTTTCAGCTTGAGCCTGATCCGAACTACATCTATAGTGTTGGCGCGCCCCCGCACAATCGGCAATATTTTGAAGCCAATCTTGAGGCAATGAGATATTACTATCTGGCGGTTTCGGCCGGAGCTTATGACCTTGACTACGACGTCTGGCCCAAAGATAAACCTGCCTATACTTTGCCACATAGCATGGGCTACTATAACCCTCCTGGCATTCCATCAGGCCAGTTTGTGCAGAAGATGGAAGAGTATTTCAAGGATGCCTTTGAGACGGCTGATGCCGATGATCCCGATCTGCACTTTGGCAGCTATGGTCATTATATGATCATCCATGCCGGTTCTGATTGGCAGCATGATGTCTTTGGCGACAGTCCATCAGATTTGCCATCTTTCTTCATTCGTGTGGGTGAGGGTAAGCAAGTGTTAGTGGATAATGGTGCTACTGAGATTTTCACCGCTTGCAATGTGCCGGCTACGATTTCGCAGGATTTCTCGATCAGTCAGGAAGATGGCTATAGTGTTCACTCCGGCTATGGCGCTTTGAACTCCGTGCTCTTCCATGAGTTTGGTCACTCCCTGGGGCTGGTTGATCTGTACAATGTGCGGAACTTCTATCCCATGGTTGGGGCTTTTGACATTATGGATAGCGGTGGCGCTGGAGTTTTGGTGGATGAGCTGGATAATGGTGATCTGGTGCTGGTGGAAGGAGTCTTGCCCGCTCTTCCCGGAGCCTTCAGTAGAGCTCTGCTCTATGAAGAGGATTTTCGTGAAAGGGGACTGATGCGGGATGTCTCTGATCTCGAACTCTATAGCCCCAGCACAATTGCTGCCAGCAGCCTTCAGCAAACGGGTGTCTTACACCCCAGCATCATCAAGTTCAGCCTGAATCCGAATGAGTATTATCTCATCGAAAATCGTAGCGTTGATCCCGATGGGGATGGTGGTACAGCAGTATATGGCACTCTGGACAGCAGAGTGATTCTCTATCCCACAGCTTTCGCGGACGCTGCGAATAATCCAACTTATGAGTATGATTATCTTTTGCCCTCATTTATCAAAGCGGACGGATCAGCTGTTGGTGGCGGTTTGATGGCGTGGTATGTGAATGAAAACGTGATCTACCATGAAGGCAGCATCCTGGAAGATGGCAGCTTGTGGTCAAACTTCCAGAATAATACGGTAAATACGAACTTTACCCGTCCCGGTGTAAGGGTCTTGGAAGCTGACGGTCTGCAGGATATCGGGCAGCCGTATTCCGCATACTGGACAGGCACTCCGTATGAGTATTTTCACGCTCGCAAGCCTGAATTGAACAGCAACGGGCAGTTTGTCAGATGGTCATCCGAAGCCTGGCGTCCCAAACTGAGTGCCTTGACCGATCCGGCGATGCTGGATGCTTCGGGTTTGGGCAGCATGTATCATCTGGACAATATCTCAGACCCTGCTGCTGTGATGAGCTTCATTCTCAAGAGTTCATTCTTTGATGATACCTTCACGGCTGATCTTGATGCGGGTCTTCGCAGCGGTCCGGCCATCAACACAAACTATAGTGATCTGGCCATTCCCTTTTTCGGTGCAGACGGAATCCAGCTCATCTCCTATCTGAACAACGAATGGCAAGACCTGATGGGTGCGTCCGAAATCATTGATTGGTTCTTCGACTATCCCCTGATCAGTGAAGACACTAATGCCGATGGGTATAAAGAGCTGATCGGGATCCGTGGTAAAGTAATGCATTTCATTGATTACGCGAATATCAATCCCACTTTTCGTCAGATTACTTTTCCCGATAGCCTGTATGCCCCAATCACGCATAATCAAGCTGTTTACACGCACACTGATAACTGTGTTTACAAGGTTAGTGACTTCGGAGTTGCCAATTTTTGTAGCTTTGGCGATATCAAGCGCCTGGCAGCCTGGCAGGATCAGCTGGTGATCCTCAAACTCCGTGAACTGGTCATCGTCAACAATCAGGATTTCATGCTATTGGATGCGATCGAATTGGTTGAGGACTGTGGTGACTATGATCCGGTGCTTTGGTATTATGAAGACCGGTACATGATCTATGTAACCGCCAATAGCGGTAATATCTACCGCTATGACGGCTCAAACTTGAAGAAGATCTTCACGAATCACAGTGATTATTTGCCATCCCAGCCGGCTTTGTTCGTGGATGATGACCATGGAGTCCAGCTCTTCTTCGGCTTGGGCAACCGAGCTTACCTAATGATGAATAATGGTGCCCTGAACAGCCGTTTTCCGCGCTATCTGGATGGGGTTTACATCCAGGAGCATGGCTACAGCAGAGCGCTTAAGACTTCGGAAGGCAATCTGATGCATCTGCCGGTAAAAGACCAGGGTTATCTGGGAGTCTATGACAATGCTAGCCTTAGCCCGGAGTATTCGCTGCTGTATCCCATCAATGCAGCATCCTGGGAGATCACCAGACAGGATTTCATGCAATACGATGAACGTGAACAAAGCCTGATCTGGAACTATCCCATATCCACCGCGACTGCTTATCGGGGATTCATTCACACCAAGACTTTTAGCGAGAATCCCATTCTTTGGAATGGCCGAAACAATGCTGCTTCCGGGGCCATCACCGGGATGCCGGAAAATGAGGGTATGCCACCTTTGGGCGCACTTATGGCCTATGTGTTCCCCAGTCCGGTGAAGTCAAATGCCTTCCGTATCAGGCTTGTAGGGGCAATCCAGCCGGTGCAGATCGACATATATGATATCTCCGGAACCAGAGTAATCAGCAAGAGTATCACGGAAGTGAGTGCGCTCGAAGACGTCGAGCTTGACGCCGGTCGCTTGAGTTCCGGGGTATATATAGCCCATATCAAGAGTAAACACAATAGCAAAACCATCAAGTTTGCCGTAGAAAAGTGAGGAGTGAGCCATGCGTAAGATAATATGCCTTGTTCTTTTAGCCTTGGTGATGGTCAGTCTCTTTGGCCAGGGGTCGGAAGATTGGTTGTGGGGAGATCAAAAAGAGGAAAAGCAGGAAGCTCCCATTGACGATCCGGATTTCATCCGGGTGAATTATCAAAGGAAGGACGCGCGTCTGGCGATGCTATTCTCCATGCTCGTCCCCGGTGCCGGACAGTATTATGCAGACAAAAGCTCTTGGACTACCTACCTCTTTCCCGTCCTGGAAGTAGGAATGATTGCCGGGATATTCGTGTATAGCAATAGAGGTGACAGCAAGACTAAGGATTTTGAACGCTATGCCAATGGCGAAGAGATTCAATACACATTGGGCGATGGGACGGTTATCACTACCACTCGTTATGATCGAAGTCGCCAATCACGCATAGAAAACATCCTGATGGGGCTGAATGCTCAGGACATTTACGAAAGCAGTTACTTCCGCTTGGATCAGACCAATACTCAGCATTTTTACGAAGACATCGGCAAATATCCGCATTATGTCTTCGGTTGGGCAGATTGGTATTATCACTTTGCCACAGACGAAGCCGGGGCCGAAATGAGCCCAATATGGCATCCCGGTGGACATGATGATAATCCGGGCTGGATCTGGAGTGGAAACTATCCCCTTTGGGAAGACCCCTCGCAAGGATACTTTGTAACAGTCCCTGTGGAAAACAACAATCATGCCTCCAGCAGAATGCGAGAGAAATATGTGGAAATGCGCAATGATGCCAAAGCGGAATATGCCATATCCAGGGGATTTACCTTTGGCTTGGCTTTCAATCACCTGGCCGCCGGCTTGGATGCAGTTCGTTTGGCTCGTAATGCCAATAAAGGCGTATTGAGTGATAGCGGATTGCGCTTCAACTATTATGCAGCCATGCGTGACAATGTGCTAACCCCCACCCTGGGATTGAACTGGAAGTTCTGATGTCACGGCTCGCTATCCACAGAACCTTGTTGATCCTGTTAGCTAGTATGATGCTGGTTCCGGTCTGGGCACAATCAAAATTGCCTTACATGGCAATGAGCGCGCTGGTGCCGGGATCGGCAGAATTGGCTTTGGGTAAGACCAACCGGGGTATCGTGCTGCTTGCTTCGGATATCGTGGCTGTATCGGCTTACCTGAAAACATCATACGACATGGATATCCAGAGCAAAGCATACAAGAAATATGCTCAGCACTATGCGGGAGTGGATCCTACCATGCCGCAAAACCACTATCAGGTTGTGCAGGAGTATTTCAGCAGTGTGGATTTTAACAAGTTTCAGGAGATGATGGCGCGCAACTACTTCGTGATTTATCTTAACGATGTGGAAGCTTTTCAAAACTATATGGCGGTAAACACTTATGAAGGAATTGAGGCCTGGCAATGGCAGAGCTCAATGCACTGGGATACTTACAAGGATATGCGCCGCAAGCATCAAAGAACTAAGATCAACCATACTTTAGCCCTGGGGATTATGCTTTTAAACCGGGCAGTGAGTGTGTTGGATATAGCGATAATCAACACAGATGGCAGGCTTCATGCCAGCCCGCATGGCCCCGATGGAGTTCTCTTGGGCTATGAGCTAAACTTTTAGGTGGCACATGATGAAAAGATACATAATGATCGGTCTGATCCTGACTACTCTTTGCAGCCTTGCTGCTCAAAGCAAAGGGAAGGATTTCCTGCTTTCTCTGGCAGTGCCCGGCTTCAGTCAGATCAATAGCGGTAGAAACTATGGTTACGCCATGCTGGCGACCGAAGCGACCTTGATCGGCACGATGTTCTACCTTTCCAGCGAGTCTCAGCTGATGAGGGATGAATCATACTCCTATGCCCTGAAGTTCGCTCACATCGAACCCCAGGATTATGACTCTGAGTTTTTGAAGAACCTTGGACGCTATAACAGTAGCGGCTTTGAGGCTGATGGCTTCAACGCTACAGTACGTAGAACCGCTCTCAATCTCTTTCCCGAAGACCCTGTGGCCCAACAGCTTTACATTGACGAGCACAGCTATGCTGAAGCCGAATACTGGCGTTGGGATAGCGTGGCGAATCGTGCTAAATATAACAAACTGCGCAATGACGCGGCGGATCTGGAAAGCTATGGCAAGCTGGCGGTTGGAGTCATGCTGTTTAACCATCTGGTGAGCGGAATCGATGTCTTGCGTTACAGCCGTGACCACCGCACCCAATTCAGCATGGGCATGAAAAAGGGTCATCCTCAACTCAAGGTTTCATACAGGTTTTAGATATGATCGATCTTAGAAGGGAAGAGGCCAGGAATATACTGCTCTGCGTGACGGGTGGAATCGCGGCCTACAAAGCCATTGATCTGGCCAGCATGCTGCACAAAGCCGGATACGCAGTGCGTACAGTGCTTACCAAGAGTGCCGGCCAGTTTGTCACCCCCCTCAATTTTGCAGCTATCACTCATGATAGCGTGCACGAATCCCTGTGGGAAGATGCTGACCCCATTCCGCATATCTCCTTGGCAGATTGGGCTGATCTGATCGTGGTCGCTCCCGCTACAGCAAATGCTGTAGCCAAGGCTGCTCACGGGATCGCTGATGATCTGCTTTCCACCTTGCTCTTGGCCCATCAAAAACCGGTGCTTTGGGTTCCGGCCATGAATGTGCACATGTTCGAAAATCCCATCACACAGAAGAATCTATCCCTGCTCAAAGAACGGGGAGATCACGTCCTAAGCCCTTCCGAAGGGATGCTGGCTTGTGGGTATGAGGGACAAGGCAAGTACCCTCCCAATCCGGAGGTCTTGCAGGCGATTGCTTGTTACCTGGAACATTCAGAAGATCTACGTGGTAAAAAGGTGCTGGTCACCGCCGGTGGCACTTCCGAAGCCATAGACCCCATGCGCACGATTGGCAACAGGTCTTCCGGTAAGATGGGAATTGCCCTGGCCAGAGCCTTGGCTTTGCGGGGCGCAGTAGTAAGCCTGGTCTATGCCAATATCGCGGTGGAAGTCCCGTATCTGGTGCGTGAGGCCATCAAAGTAAGCACTGCGGCAGAAATGTATGAAGCAGTGATCCGCCTCGCTCCCGCTATGGATTGGGTCATCAAGTGTGCCGCTGTATCGGATTACAAGCCTGCAATCACTAATTCCCAAAAGATCAAAAAGGGGGAGAGCCTCACGCTGAATCTGGTGCCCACAGTGGACATCCTGGCAGAACTGGGGCGCAAGAAAGCTCCCGGGCAACTACTGATCGGCTTTGCCGCAGAAACGCAGGATCTTTTGGCAAATGCGCAAAGCAAACTGATCGCCAAGAGTTTGGATCTGATCGTAGTAAATCATCTGGATAACGCTGCTGCGGATAGCAATCAGATCTACCTCATCGGGAAGGAAGACGCAAATCCCGATGGGCCTCACAGTGGGATGAAAAGCGAGCTTGCCCATCTCATCCTTGATAGGATAATCGCGCTGTGAACTTGCCAACCATCTGCATCACCGGGGCTAATTCCCAGATAGGAAGTTTTCTGGCAGAAGGCTATGCCGCCATAGGCTATCCCTTGTATCTGCTGTATCACAACCGAAGTGACCGCATCGAGCATTTATCTCAGCCCAGGCACAGTGTGGATCTCCGGGACTATTGTGCAGTAGAGACAGCTTTTGAGAACAGTCCCGTCCCAATCGATGTTTTAATTCACTGCGCGGCTGTGCGCAGCCATGATTCCAAAGCGCTTCATAAGACTGATCCTCTGCTTTATCGAGAAATCTTCGACAGCAATTTCTACCCAGCATACCACGTGTTACGCGCGGCTCTGCCTTCCATGACCGCCAAGGGATTTGGCCGCGTGGTGCTCTTTGCATCTGATATCACGCGCAGCGGTCTGGCCAATGGCTCTGCTTATGCAGCAGCCAAAGCCGCCATCGCGAATCTGGCAAAAAGCAGTTCCCTGGAGCTTATCAAGCATAATGTATTGATCAATTGCGTCTCTCCGGGTCCGGTGGATACCAATCTGGAAGAAGACTATGATGGCGCGTATCTGGATTTCCGCAAAGGGTATTTCGCGCGCCATATTCAGAATAGTGCCGCTAAAGCATTGATCACTAAAGAAGAAATTAAAGCCGTCGTCGATATGTTGATCGATCCTCGGCTGCGCAATATTTGTGGTGAGGAAATCTATCTCACCGGAGGCAAAGCATGAAAAGACTGTTACTGATAACCCTGATCAGCCTCGCAACTGCACTTTCAGCCCAAGTTTTTATGAATGGAGAGAAGCTGACTTTCAATGTCAAATACGGCATTGTCAGCGCTGCTGAAGCCACCTTGGAAGCCAAATCCTCTGTCTATCAGGGAACTCCGGTGTGGCATTTATCCACCCATGCCCGTACCCACAGTTTCTTCGATAAGTTCTTCAAGGTTCGGGATCGGGTGGAATCCTGGTGGAGCAAAGAAGATATGCTACCTTTCAAGTTCACCAAAAACCTGGAAGAAGGCAGATATCGCCAGCATCGAGTGCACATCTACAACCATGCTGAGGGCAAGACCACCTACCAAAGATGGTCATTCGGGCAAAACCGCTTTAACAACGAAGTAATGGATATGCCTGCCGATACTCAGGATATCTTGAGTGCTTTTTACCACGTTCGGCATCAACGACTGGTGCCCGGAAGAAGTGTGTATGTAAACATCACTGCCGATGGCCGTAATATGTACACCGAAGTGGCTGTGCATCGTAGAGAAACCGTGGATACCATCTTCGGCAAGATCGAATGCTTGGTGATCGAACCCAAGCTTGCCGGAGAAGCAGTATTCAAACAGACCGGACGCATATTGATATGGCTGACCAATGATGAGTACAAGATCCCTGTCAAAATGGAAAGCAAAGTGAGTTTCGGCGCGTTTACCGCCAGCCTGGTCAGCGCCCAAAACGTTCCTCTCAAATTGAAATAATGTCGGTAGACCTGCATCTCCGTCAATCCTATCATTACGATTTGCCCCAGGAGCTGATCGCGCAGTTTCCTGCGCAAAAGCGGGATGAATCGCGCTTGATGCACCTCAAATGCGGAAGCCGAGAAATCTGTCATCGGCACTTTCGGAGTCTTGGTGATCTGCTACATCCTGGAGATGTATTGGTGGTCAACAACAGCAAGGTGTTTCCTGCCAGGATCTATGGTAAAAAGGACAATGGCACGCCCATCCAGGTCTTGCTCCTCCATCCTACAAAGGAGTCAGATACCTGGAAATGCCTGGTGCAACCCGGGAAAAGAGTGCGTCAGGATCAATGGCTCACTTTTTCGGACACTTTTCGCGGCTATCTTTATGCCAAAGAGGATGATGGCATGCGCGAGATCCGGCTGGAATACCGGGGCGAACTCTTCTCCGAACTGGAGGCCATTGGCCATATTCCCTTGCCTCCCTATATTGAGCGTAGCGATATTGCCAGTGACAAAGAGAGATATCAGACTGTTTATGCCAGCGAGATTGGTTCTGTAGCTGCGCCTACAGCAGGATTGCACTTCACAGATGCTCTGATCAGCGCTCTCAAGGAGAAAGGCGTGATCTTCACCGAGCTGACCCTGCATGTGGGCATCGGCACCTTCCGTCCTGTAAAAGTGGACAATATCCTGGATCACAACATGCACAGTGAATGCGCGGAAGTGAGCGCTGAAACCGCGGCCATTATCAACCAAGCTAAAATGGAAGGTCGCAGGATTATCACCGTGGGCACAACCTCCACCCGCACGCTTGAGAGTTTTTTTGAAGACGGTACCATGCGTCATGGAAACCGCTGGACGGATATTTTTATCTATCCCGGTTTCAAGTTTCAGGTCACTGATGCATTGATCACAAACTTTCATTTGCCGGAATCCACGTTGCTGATGATGATCTCAGCTTTTGCCGGCTATCACTTCATCAAAGAAGCCTATGCGGAGGCAGTGGCTAAGCGTTACCGTTTCTTCAGTTATGGTGATGCGATGTTTATCGAGTTATGAAGCAAAGATCATTCTTTTTTTATGATGTACTGGACAGCACGATGCTGGAATACCAAAGATTACAGGAAGTGCACAGCGGTCTGATCTGCGTGAGAGCCGGCACTCAAGCCGATGGTGTGGGCAGAAGCGATAAGGCCTGGATTTCTCCTCCCGGGGGCTTGTGGTTCACCTTTGACTTTTTGTATCCCGAACTAGTGGCATCCTTTGGGCTATACGTCGGCTACTGTATCCACCACGCGCTCAGCAAAGAGTTTGCCTTGCTGACGGACAAGCTTCAGATCAAATGGACAAACGACATCATCTATGACGGCAAGAAGTTAGGCGGACTCCTTTGCAAGCATATGGGCGCTAAATACTACGTGGGCATCGGCATCAATACAAACAACAAGGTCGATGCAAGTTTGGGTAAATTCGGCGCGATAAGCATGAAGGAAATCCTGGGCTTTGACGTGTCAAATGAAGAGCTATGTCACACCCTGATCTATGCCGTCGAAAACCACCGCAAGGTGCTGGCCCACGAAATCAGCTATATAACCTATTGCAATGAACATCTCTTTGGCAGAAACTGCCAGGCTACCATTGATGTCGGCACGGTGCCTTTTGAAGCCGAGATATTGGGAATCGATCTGCATGGAGCTTTGATCGTAAAAAAGAGCATGGGTGAAATCGTCAATATCCATGCGGGTTCCATCATGAGCGTTCAAGCTTTTGCTTGACAAATTGAGCAAAACCAAAATCCATGATAGAAAATCAGATTTTAATAAGACCCTGGAGGATCAAATGAAAAAACTGGTGTTTATCGCCATGATCGCCTTGCTGTTGATATCGGCTTGTTCGGTGAATGAAGTGAGACCTGAAGTGGATCAAGCCCGCGAGCAATATAGCGGCCTTACCACAAAAGTGGGAATTTTGCCACTGAAAAGTCTCGATGCTGCCAGCCGGAATATAAACAGAATTCTCACTGTGAGAGATTTGGACTACGTCTTTGCCACTCATCCTCAGTACCAATTGCTGAGCATGGCAATTGTGGAAAAGAGTTTCAAGACCTTCGGCATTCCGGATGTCGATGATCTGGAACCGGAAGAGATGAAAGAAATTGCCGACGAGATCGGAGCAAACGTACTCATCGTCGGAAGCATTTCTGCGGATCGGGGCAACGCCTTTGCCGTTGCCATGAAGCTGTTTAGCGCTCGCACAAACGAACTGCGTCAGGTGAACTTCAGTGTTACCAACGACAAGGTTGCCCGCTGGGCGAGCTTGGAAAACAATCTGATGACAGAATTGGATCGCTTCATCTCCACTGAAGTGGATAAGATCTTCAACTTTGCCACAAACTTCTATGCTTCCGGAAACTATCCTGAGGCAGAACGTCAGCTGAATCTGGCTCTGGGTCTTGATCCAGACAACAAGGATGCCCATTACTATCTTGGAGCCACCATGCTCAAAACCCAGAATTATGCTGCCGCGGAAACCAGCTTCAACAATGCCCTGGCCATCGATCCCAACCACATGCAGACCCTGCGCATGATGAACGATATGTATGAAGCTCAGGGCGACAACATCAAACGAGTAGCGGTGATGGAAAAAATCGCCTCGATCAATGATGATGAAGAGCTCTGGCTGGCCATCGGGAATCTCTATGCCGAGACCAATAACATTCCCAAAGCCGAACAGGCGATGCGTAGTGCTCTTTCGGTGAATGCGGATTATGCCCCGGCTCAGACCCGTCTGGCTTTCTTGCTCTATGACGCGGGACGCTTCGGCGATGCTATTCAATATCTGGAATCCGCGTATGACGCGTTTCCTGAGAACGATATTATCTCCAGACGCCTGGCTATTGCCTATCAACGCAGCGGACGCATGGATGAAGCCATTGCCCGCTATGAAGGCTTGATTCGCAACAATCCGAATAACGCCCAAGCCTATCTGAATGTAGTAAGTTTGTACCGTCAGCAGGCTTCAGAAGCCAGTGATCCGGCCATTGTTGAGCAACTGAACACTAAGGCTATCAATGCCATGAACGAGCTTAAACGCGTGGATCCCGAAAATCCGATGGCCTATCTGAATCTGGCCAGTATCTACCTCGCTCAGGGTAAGAATGCCGATGCCGAAACCAATGCCAATCTCACTCTCCAAAAAGACCCCACGCTCTATCAGCCTTACATCATTCTGGCTACTGTAAACCAGAGCAAGGGCACCAATGATTACAACCGTTTTGTCGATCTGGAAAAACGCGCTGCTGCTGCTGTGGGTCGTGATGCCACCAGACTTTCCGGTGAACGTGACTCTGCTAAGTCTGCTGCCAATGCCAGCTTCCGCAGAGCAGTGGAACAGCTGAATGCTGCCAAACTGCGCGCGACTGAACCCGAAGCACTGAATGATATCAACAATAGGATCAACAGACTTACCACTCTGGTCAATCAGACCGCAGGGTATTAATCTACGATTGATCCTGATAAGAATATGGGGTGGACAGCGTTCCACCCCATTTTCGTAATGTCCAAAGTCCAGTTCCGCCAGGATTGCAGATGTCTCGTCTGCACAAGCAGCGAAGCTGCTTACTTATACGGAACTATGTTCCGTTTCGACACGGGGACGTGTCGAATCCTATGGCTTGCACGTCCTGCAGGATACAAAAAACACCCGAGTAAAAAACCCGGGTGTATATGCTATTGGATTATCAGGATTTACTTTATGCGAATTAGCTTGCCGGTAACCGCTTTACCCGCGGATTCCATGCGATACAGATATACTCCGCTTTCCAGATTGCTGGCATCGAAGCTTTGCATGGCGGAACCTGCGGCATCAGCTTTGAGTTCCCAGCCCTGAATCATTTGGCCTTTGAGGTTATAGATGCTGAGCTTGATGTCGCTATTGGCGGCACTCTTCATTTGGATATTGGTGATGCCCTTGAAGGGGTTGGGGCTTGCTACGGCATTAAACGCCGGGTTAATCACCAGGTCTTCATTCGAAGTCTCACCCACAACCACGATTACGATGGGGGAGGGATCGGAAAGTGCCATGGGATTATTGAACAATGAGCAAATCCAATACTCATGAGTTCCGTCCGGTACGTAAGTATCGGCAAAAGTGAGGGTATTGGGATTGGTGATAGTGGAGATATTGAGTCCATTACGGAAAAGGCGATATCCCACGAAACCTCTGGTCCAGTCAAAATGAGGTGGACGTTGCCAGGACAGGAGTACTGTGCTGGGAGGACTGAGCACGGCAGTGAAGTTTGCCGGAGCAGGAAGCACTTCGATGGGAATCGTGGGTTCACTCATCACCGGAGCGCCGGCCATTCCGTGTTGATCGACAGGTGTGATCTCAAACGCGATCGGCAATCCCAGATCAGCTTCGGCAACTATATAGCTATCCTCAACCGCTCCGGGGATTACTTGCGGAGTTCCGCCCACGATGCGATACCACTTTTTGATGCTGGCGCCTTCGGTATTGCCATCTGCGTCTGAGAAACTGTAGTTACCCAAAAGCGTCTGCATGATCACCGGAGGGCCGACCACTTCCACATTTGTCGCTGTGGGTGCCGCATTGTTGAATCCCATGCCGGATAATGGTATCGTGATAGTGGGATGATTCATGAAGTTTCCGGTCACGGTCATGGTGCCGCTATAGTTCTGAGCCGCAGTGGGCGCAAAAGTTACGTCCACGATTGCGGACTGCATTGCCGGGATATTTAGAGTTGTATTGCTCACGCCAAAAGCTGAATTATCGATGGCGATATTGGCATTCACGACACTCTCACTGAAGTTGTAGAATATCACAGGTTGGGTCGAGATGCCATTTACATACATATCCGGGAAATTGATGGCGTCCATGGAAGCGGGGAAGGCTCCGGTCAGAGCAGGGAGGGAATACTTCTTGCCCTGCAGAATCTCTTTGGAACTTGTGTTTTGCAGCCAGAGCACCAGCTCGAGATCGTTGAGATCATAGTTCCAAGCGGGGTTTAGCGAAAAGGTAAGCGCCATGGTAGTGCTTTCACCGGTGCCAAGATTGATGGGGGTACCATTTTGATTAGGCGCCATATAGCGGTTCACATTGTCCACATGGGTCTGATTGAACCAATTCTGGGGAATATTAGATTGGGTGATGGAAGTGTGTAACACCACATTAGTATTGGTGTCAGCTTCCGGTTTGGCGACTGTCACGAGTATGCTGATCTCATTACCATTCATGTTTCCGCTGGCAGATAAAGTGTATTTGGAGGGTATCGCCAGGCGGGCATTGACTTTAGGAAGGTAGTTTCCATACATGGATGAGGTTCCGCTGCCACCTGCGGTAACATTCAAACCATCAAAATATGCAGAAGGATAGCCGGTAACGCCATAATAGCTGTTACGAGCGTTGGAATAGGTGTTGGCATAGGAATCGCCATTATGGTTTTTGACGATTGCTACCGCATGACCATTGGCGATCAGATCATGCGCGCCCATTGCTGCGCCCGGACAATATCCACACCAAGTACCGGTGGCGATTTCTACTACTACTAATTCACGGGGAACAGCGCTTAGAATTGTGAGTGCTGCGAAGAGCAGCAAAATCAGTGCTTTTTGTTTCATAAATCCATCCTCATTTTGTTGGGTTTAATTACCTATAGGATAAGCAAGTTCTGAGCCGAAAGCAAGGATAAAGTGACGCTTTTGCTATTCATCGTGAACTATTTTCCTCTATCAAGCATTCAGAGCTGGGCGGAGCTGACGAGCAAGCTCTATCTTTCCAATCGATCTCAGAAGCAAAAAGCATGGGAACAGTCTGTTTTACCTCGGCTTTTGTCCTGCTTCACCTCATGTTCTCCTCATCCCACGAGAGGATCATGGGGTAAACATTGGGCAAAGCAGAGAGGAGCAAGCAGGGTTGCGCCCAGAACGTCACCCGAAAACCACCTGAGGAGTTCCCGAGCCACGCTCAGGAACTCCTCAAGAGATTGATGGGTGGAGCTCAGGGGAACGAAGGGGACGGTTAAACTCTGGCTCTGGGATAGGCCTTTTTGAGGGATTCGATGCGGACGCCCATCTCTTCGATTTGGGCGATGAACTTTTTCAGTGCGTCCAGTTTTTCACGATTATGGCAGTGGGTGATGATCACGATTGGTTCGTTGCGCCCTTTATATTTCCCCAAGGATTCGATCTTGCTGATCAGTGTGGCATCCGATACATCCGGAACGTCCAGGAAGATATCCCGGCGGGTGCTAAAGACTCCCAGTTCCTCTGCTGCTGTGAACACCGCGCTATTGGCTGTGGTGGCGCTATCGATGAAGTACATGCCATTGTTTTTTAGCACAGAGATCACGCTGTTCATGGTGGCTATATCCGCTGTGGCCTTGCTGCCCATGTGATTGTTTGCCGCGATGGCCATAGGCATTTGGGCAATGAAGTCTTCGATGATCTCAGCGATCTCGGAGTGGGGCATCCCGGCTTTGATGTATTTTGCTCCCGGGCTCACAGAGCTGCCTTCGGCTTGCATGGGGATGTGGATGATCACTTCGTGGCCTTTTTTCCTGGCTAATTTGGCCGCGGTCTCGGTGTGAGGCAGATCGGGCAGCACGGCAAAGACGATCTCTTTGGGTAGATCGGCAAAATCTTCCAATAGCTGTCCGGCACTATTGCCAAAGTCATCGATGATGATCACTACAGGGGGGATGTCATCGGAGCCGGACCAGGTGTATTCATGCTTTTGCAGTGGGCGCTTCTCGGCGCTAGGGGCCGGGCTTTCGGGTTCAGTCTCCGGTTCCTGATATTGCTGTTCGGTTTCGTTTTGGACTTCCGGCCAGTCTGATTGCGACTTGCCTTTGCAGGCAAAAAGTGCCAGCAGGATGATGAGGGGGAGCAGGATTAATCTTCTTTGTAACGCCATGATACTTTATCCGTTTCTTTGATGTTAAGCCTTTTCGCTGTGCCGGCCAGAACTTCCAGCACGTTTTTGCTAAGTTTATCGGGGTAAATCTGTTCTTCACTAAAAGGAGTGGTGTGTTCCGCGATGCTGACAATCGTGTCGTACTGATCGATAAAGAGCATATCCAGGCTCAAATAGGTGTTTTGCATCCAGAAGGAATGGTAATCCACGTGTTCAAAGACGAAGAGCATGCCTTGGTTTGGCTCCATGCTTTCGCGAAACATCAGGCCACGCGCCAGTTCGCGCTCTTTGGTCACAATCTCGATGTCAAAAGTGGCTTTGAGCTCGCCGGACGCGGAGTGGATTTCCAGATATCCGTCGTGACGGAATTGGGGTTTCTTCTGCTCTGATGAGCCGGCTTCAGACGATTTACACGAAAGCAGACTAATACTGAGCAGGAAAAGCAGGATCATGGGATATAGATTCTTCATTTACTTAGCACCATCTTGCGGGTTAGAGTTTTGCCGTCATATTCCAGACGGTAGAAATACATTCCGGAAGCCACATATTGCCCACTATCATCCAGTCCGTTCCAGCTGACACGATGTTGCCCTTGGGCCATGATGCCTGATACAAGAGTCTTGACTACCTGGCCTTTGAGGTTGAAGATCTTGAGGCTGACGGGGGCTGTTTCCGGCATGCTGAACGAGATATTGGTATCGGGATTGAAGGGATTGGGATGGTTTTGATTTAAAGCTAAAGGAAGGGCCGGAGTCACAATATCATCAGCGGATGAAGTGTTGATCCCGATGGTGAGGGAGTGTCCGTTGATCTCAGCGGCTACATCAAAGCTATCAAGGTCGGAAGGGATTTTGATGCTGATTGTGGCCGGGAATGCGGCACTGATCATGGCAATTTTGCCCTGCTCGGGATTGATGGTATTCATCCAGGGTTCATCCTGAAAGCTTAAGTATCCGTAGGAAACAGGGAAGGGGAAATCCATATAAAGGCTTTTCAGTTGCTCGCTTGGGGAGAAGGTGAAAGCCAATAAATCGCGATCGGACTCCGGGTCATCACTGACGCTGTAGGAATAGCTAATCTGAGGCAAAGTGAAGGCGTTATGGCTCTGAGCCGGAAAACGGAAGTCAGGATCAATGGTATAAAGATGGATCTGATAGGCATCAAAGGCCGTGATCCCTGCTGCTTGATTGACATCAGCAGCCGGCATATTCTCAGCATCCAGGGCATATCCCACAGCGTGCATGAGCACAGCCTGGGCGTCTTCAGAGCTGATCAATCCATCAGCATTGGCGTCGCCCCACAATAGTTGCCCGGCAATCCTGCCGGAGATGGCAACGTCGTCAATATAGATGCCGTCAGCAGTTTGAGACCAATCGCTGCGCAAGCGGAAACGTAAGTAAAAGCTATTGCCGGCAAAGCCGTCCAGAGCAAAGACCTGCTCAGTCCAGCTATCCTGAGTGCCGGTGAAGCTGGCGATCTCAGTCCAGTTGCTGTTATCAGTGGATCCCTCCACATACACATAGTCATATCCTGCTTCCAAATCCCATCTGGCGCGGAAGCTGAGTACGGGGTTTTGTGCTCCCACCAAAGAAACCGGACTCTGCAAACGAACAGCCCGATTCCAGTTGTTACCATAGTTTCCCGAAGGCGAGTCGGTCAAAACCCAGTTTCCATTATCCTGAGTTCTGCCCCAGGGTGTGGTGGCAACCCAATTGTTGAGATCAGTCTCAAAGTCATCCATAAACAGAGCATCGCCCAAAACGATTACGGCATTACTGCCCAATGTGCTATCGCGCAATTGCAGCTCGGTAGAGAATAGCGCGTGGGATTCCGCGCTGACTAAAAGCTGATAGTCACCTTCATAGATGCCTGAGAACAAGAAGCTTCCGTCTGTGAGTGTAACTGCGCTTTGGGGCGTGGAGGCACGAAGCTGAACATTGGCTCCGCTGATGGGGTAGCCCTCGCTGTCTCGCACAATACCACGGAAAGTAACTTGCTGAGCTGCTTCCAGCACGAAGTTTGCCGTTCCATATCCGGAATCAGGAACCAGCACTTCCAAGCTCTGGGGCAGGTAGCCTTCCGCGGATGCTGTGATGGTGTGGATCCCCGGTAGTAAAACACGATGATAGTCTCCCACAACGGGGTCGTTACGGGTTTCACGGCTGTTTCCGCTTACTCTGATGCTAGCGGATATTGGTAGTCCCAGATCATTGGTGATCAAGCCTTTAGCGCCGTTTTGGGCATATTCGATGAAGGAAAGGATGGATTCTTGATTCTGGGACCAATAAGTATCCAAAGTGGAAGCAGGAGGCCATTTAACATTACTGACCTCAGCGGTAAGCTCGATGTTGGAAGTAAAACCATAGTTCCAATCCTGCATACTACCGGTGATCACATACCAGGCAGCACCATTGGTGATGCCCTGAGGAAACTCGGTGCTATTGTACATCGGGCTGTTATGGATGGAGTAGGTAAGGGCTAAATCCCGGATTAAAGCGTCATCCGGAGCAAGGGTGTAGGTATAATCCCAAGGATAGTTGATCACCAGGGCTCCGCCGTGGAAATTGATGCCAATGGCAAAGTTGTGCTCGTGACTGAAGGCCATCATATCCAGGTTTTCAGTTGCCGTGGGGTTCCCATCGGGGTTCGTTACGCCTGTAGGCATGGGGAAGTTTCGGTTAAGGTCGATCCCATTGGCATTGTACCGTTGGGCAAGTACATAACCATCCGGGTTGACCAGAGGGGATATCCACAGTTCAGTATTGTTCACGATGCTGGTAGCTCTTGCGTCGCTGCCATAGTTTTCGCATAACCATTGGATGGTGCGGATCATCAGGTCATAGCCTACGGTTTCATCGCCATGGATGCTGGCTACCAGCTTGACTTCCGGTTCTGCTTCGTTCATGGCCACATTGTCTGAAATCTTCATGATATACAGCGGTCTGCCCTGCACCGATGTACCATATTGATGCAGTTGGCAGATATCGGGATACTGGGCAGCGGTATTCTGCATAAAAGCATGATACTGATCGATGCTGTAATACTGGTTTAGGGGATTGTCAGTATCTTTGGTGCTTTCCCAGAGTTCTGCAAAGTACTCCTTGGCTGTATCCGGCAAGCGGATGGGGTCAAAGCCTAGAGCCAGAAGCGTTTGAAACTCATCATCACCCCTGAGATACACCTGAATGCTGCCATCGGTGTGGCTTACTCTGTCGATGCTGATCTGTAGTTTGTTGATAATGCTTACATCACGCGCCAGATCCCAGCTTTGAATCCGGGCGGGAAAGGCCAGGATATTGCAAAGACTGATGCTGATGGCTATAAGTAAGATAAAGCGTTTCATCTATAAATCCTTCTGCCGGCGCGCAAAAACAGCTCCGGCCACTTATAATCATGGAATGAGCAATTTTGCAGCCGAACTAAAAAGAAAATGCCAGGTGGCAGCACACACATCCGGATTTGCTTAATGCTGCTTCGTTCCCGATCTGACATGGTTCACACTCGGACATTGGCTGTACCTGGCAAAAGCAAGGCTTTTCATACAGGCATTCCTGTCAACTAAAACCTTAGACTGAGGTTCACGGAACTGCGCCAATCAATATCCGGCAGCTTCTCCGACACCGGAGTGAGCGTGATCTCAAAATAGGATTGATTGTTAAACTGCCAGTTAAATCCCGCAACCATACTGTATTCCTGCCAGGTTCCCCATACATATTGCGGATTGAGGCTATAGTAGAACTCGCCAATGTCATGGCGGAGAGTGAGCATGGCCTGATAGCGACGGTTTTTGGTGTGGATCAGATAGTAGCTATCCTCTTTGTCCGCATACTGATTCTCTTCATAGGCAAAGCTGATGTCGGCCATGAAGGCAGAGCCTCGGTTGGGACGGTAGGGCATTCGGAACCATTTCTCATCACCGGCCCTGGCCAGATAGGGGTATGAATCAAAGATGAAGCTATAGCGGTAAGCCAATTGGCGGTAAAGCTTGGGGGTGTTCTTGGTATAATACATGTAGTCGGTATAATCAGCACGAATCTGGTAGGATTGCTTGAAACAGAGCCGATCTCCCAACAAAATGTCCACTTCAGGCTGGTAGCTCAGGCTCTTGATATCATGATTGTTCGCCGAGAGCAGGGAATCGATATATACATCCTCACGCAGGTTGAGAGCCAGCCAGTTTGAGATCTTGATGTAATCCCGATAGTAGTGTTTCCAGCCCAGTCTTGAACTGCGGGTTCTCAGATCATTGTCCCAGCGGTTGTTATTCTTGGGGAAATAGGTCTTTTGCAGGTCAATGCCCAGGTTCATGATCAGGGAGTCATATTCGGCATACTCCCAGGCGAGGCCAAGGTTGAAGCCACGGTTTTCCAGGTGCCTGGTGTTTTCCTGGTAGCTGAAGTCTTTGATCATCATGCTGTGCGAAGCTCTGCTTAGAAGCTGCAATTGGGGCAGGACTTCATAGTTCAGGTCAAGCTGGAGTTTGTTGTTGAACTCACCGTTGTTGCGGATGATGTTGTTATCCAGTCGGGTACGGCGCTCCGAATAGTTCTCCAGCAGGGAAATCTCCATATTGTGAGCAGGATAGTAAGTCAATTGACTATAGATATCCAGTGCAGCCCGCTTCTGCGTGTCAAGTTTTTGATAGAAGCTGTTTTGCTTGGCTTCATTTTGGCTGAGATTGTAGATGTCATCCAGGCGTCGGGAATAGGAAAAGCTGTTGTTCCAGATCAGATAACTACTGATCCAGCCGAGATTTGCCGTAGCGGAAGCCAGTTGGTAAGCTTCCCAGTCCAGTTTGCGATGATCAAGATTTGCCGATACTCCGGCTTCTATTTCGTCCCAGAGCATTCTGTAGTGCGTAGCGCCGGAGAACTGCAAGCCTTCGCTTTTGAGATAGTTACCGGGCAAATAGCGATCCTGCTCATTGCGGATCAGGGCTCTGGCTTCAGCCGTAAAGGAAAGACTGTCCACAGGGCTGTAATACAGGCGATAGCCCAGGTTCCCATTCTTATTGATGTACGCATTGGGATCCAGATCACTGGCATCAAAGTGGGATTCATAGTCCATGAACAGGCTGTGCAAGGAGGATTTGATCTGATATCCATAGCTACTGCCCACGCGTGATCTGCGGGTTTCCTGATTGAAGTTCAGGCGTTCTTCCCAAGAGCTTTGGCCATTGATGTCCAGGATGCCGTGAGCATTGGGTTGCATCTGATATTGCAGCAGGGATTCGAGGATGCGGATATTATCGCTGTTGTAGCGATAGAACTCTACTCCCTGATTTTGGGCTATCAGGCATGACTCAGAGAGCAGCCACAAGATCGCTAATACGAATGAAATCCGCTTCATGCAAGGTTTCGGCTCTGCGTGAGAAGGTGATTCCGCTGGCAGCTTCCAGTGCATCGATGTTCGCTTTGCCCACCACCGCGATGAGGTTGTTGCGCAGGGTTTTTCTGCGATGGGCAAAGGCGGCTGTAATTACTTTGTAAAAGACATCAGGGTTTCTGATCTCTGCTGGAGTCTGTCGTGGAATCATGCGGATTACGGCTGAATCCACTTTGGGCACGGGATCAAAGCTTTCTTTGCCCACCCGGATCAGGGTGCTGATATCGTAGTGTAAACCCAGGCGCAGAGTCATCGGGCCGTAGCTTTTGGAGCCCGGAGCAGCACCAAGACGTTCTGCCACCTCTTTTTGCAGCATCATCACCACGCAGCTGAACTGAGAGTGGTATTCTTCCAGTTTGTACAATAGGGGAGAAGTGATCTGGTATGGGATGTTGGCCACCAGCTTGATCTGGCTTTGATGCTGGCTAAGCTCAAAAGCCCAGTTAACTTTCAGGATGTCTTGCAGCACCAACCGGAAGCCTTCGCCAAATCTGTCCTGCAAAAGCTCCGCCATGCGTCGGTCAAGCTCAAACGCGGTAACTTGCGCGCCTTTAGCCACCAGCGCCTTAGTCAGGATACCAGTACCCGGACCTATCTCCCAGACCGGTTCCCCGGCTCGGATCTCCGCCAAATCGACGATTGCCTCAGCGATGCCGATATCGGTGAGAAAATGCTGTCCCAGCTCTTTGATCGCTTTCATCTACCAAAAAGAAAGGGAGAGCCAAGCTCTCCCGCGTAAGATAGTGGGATTTTATGCAGTGAGCTTTTCAGCGGGAAGACCTTTGCATGTCTTGCAAACCTTTATGGTCTTTTCTCCTGCTTTCACTTCATAGATCACTTTCACACCGGTGCGATGGCAAATGGGGCATTCCCCACGGCCGGCATTCGGCATTTTCTTGACTTCTTTACCACGATTAGTCTTCGGCATTTGGAACTCCTTGTATTCTTTAAACTATCTTGAATTTAATCAGAATACCAAGTTTGCCGAAGGGCGGCTTCCGTCAATGATTATTTTCTCAAAAGAGTTCTTTTACCAGTTCTGTAGGATCCAGGCGGAAGTGGGAGTTCTTACCTTCAAAGAAATGGTGAACTCGAATGAGATGGATATTGAGCGCGGAGAACGTGAAGCTTTTCTTGCTTTTGGTATTGGTGACTGTGGTATAGCTCTTGCGATACATCCCCTGATGCATAAAGGGACAGGGCAGATATCCTCTCACCACTTCGGTTTCCACTTCCCACAAGTTATCGATCACCGTGCTCGTCTCATAGGAGTCAAAGCTTTTTTGTTGGAAGAATTCAAGGCGATCAGCTATTTCTTCAGCTGTCTTCCCCAGAGCTTCCAGGGTCTTCTCATCGTCCGCAACGATTTGCGGGTAGCTGCGTTTGTCGGTACCCAAAAAGCCACCATAGGTAATTACCCCGGGTTGCATTCTGGCTTGAATCTTGGTTTCATTTGGAGTTCTTTTCATGTTATCACCCAAAACTGTCATAGTAGATTTTTTCCTCATCTATGCCATATTCTTTTAGGGATTTAGTGACCGCCGCGATCATTCCTGGGCTACCGCAAAGGTAAGCTTCGGTGTTTTTGGGATCACGAATCACCTCTTTGAAATAAGGCATTACGAATCCGGTTTTTCCTTTCCAATTGTCCTCAGCGCCTGGATTGGAGAGCACCGGCACATACTCAAATTGCTCAAATACTTGTTCGAAGGCTTGCATTTCTTCTGTCAGATACAGATCTTTCAAGCTGCGAGCTCCGAAGAAATAAGTCATTTTTCTATTTGTTCCTACCTCCTTTAAATGTTCTAAGATGGATTTGATGGGAGCCTTACCGGAGCCGCCTGCCACAAACAGGATGTCGGCTTCTGTATCCCTTAGGAAAAAGTCTCCATAGGGCCCGGTGAAGTTTACCTTGTCTCCCACTTTGAGATGATTATGCACCCAGGTCGTGCAGATTCCTTCCGGCACCAGGCGGATGATGAGTTGGATCCGATCTTTGAGTTCCGGTTTTGATGATATCGAGTAAGCCCGGATCACTTTCTGTTTGATTTTGGCATAAGGCTGGCTTTCCAACTGGACATACTGTCCGGCTTTAAAGTCAATAGTCTGGCCATCCAGGAGTTTGAAGGTCACTCCCTTGATGTCGTATGTGTAATCAATGATCTCATCGATCACGCTGTTAAAGCGACGGATATTAAAGATGCTCTCGGGGATATTGATCTTGATATCGCTTTTCACTTTCACCTGGCAGGCCAGCCTAAGGTTTGATTCGATCTCAGCCTTGGTCAGAAGCGGTCGTTCCGTAGGCAACAGCGGGCCACCTCCGTTATCCACTCTGCATTTGCAGGCACCGCAGGAACCACGTCCACCACAGGCCGAAGGAATAAATATCTGTTTGTCGCTCAAAGTGTTCAGCAGAGTGCTACCACCTGTGACAGTCAGCTCTCTTTTGCCATTGATGTCCAGCTTGACTTCACCATAGTTGCTCAGCCATCTTTGCGCGATGACCATGATCAGGGCCAAAAGCGTGCCGATCACACTCATCAGGGCGATGTCAGATACTATTCTTTGCAACATCATCCCGCCCTTACTGGATCTGCACGATGCCCGAGAAACCAATAAAGCCCATGGCCATGATTCCGGTGATTATCAGTGAAATGCCCGCGCCGTGCAATCCGATGGGCACCATCTTATCTTTCAGTTTACGCCTGATCCCGGCCAGCATCAGGATGGCCAGGAGCCAACCGATGCCGCTTCCCGCGCCATAGGCGATGGACTGGATGAAGTTGTAGGAACGAATGATCATAAACAGGCTCACGCCCAGGATCGCGCAATTCACCGTGATGAGAGGCAGGAAGATGCCCAAAGTATAATACAGCGCAGGAGCATAGCGCTCGATCAAGAGCTCCAGGAATTGCACAAAGGCCGCGATCACAATGATAAATACGATGAATTGCAGATACACGATATCAAAGGGAACCAGAATGTAGTGATAAACGAGCCAGTTCAAAGCCGAAGTAGCCGTGAGTACGAAGATTACGGCTACGCCAAGGCCAAAGGAGGATTCGATCTCCTTGGAGACCGAGAGATACGAGCACATGCCCAGAAAGTTCGTCAGCAAGATATTGCTGGTGAAGATTGCTGCCCAAAACAGAACAAACGCGCTGATATCCATTATACTTTCGCCTTATAAAAACGTGTGTTGATATGCCAGATGAGCATGGCCAGGATGAAGAAAGCACTGGGTGCCATCACCATGATGCTCCAGGGTGTCCACCAATCTCCCATGACCTGGATGCCAAAGATCGAGCCAAAGCCAAAGAGCTCCCGGATAAAGGATATCACCAGCAAGACCAAGGTGTAGCCCACGCCGGCACCGATGCCATCGATGAAGGAATCCAGGGGTTTGTTTTGTGAGGCAAAAGCTTCTGCGCGCCCCATCAGGATGCAATTGGTGATGATCAGGCCCACATAAGGCCCCAGTTGTTTGCTGATTTCGGGCATATTGGCCTTGAGAAAGATGTCCACGATGATCACATAGGAAGCAATAACAAGAGTTTGCACCATCATGCGCACGCTGCGAGGAGTCCAATTGCGGATAAAAGATATCGTGAGATTGGCAAAAGCCAGGGTGAAGATCACGCCCAGGCCCATGATCAGGCTATTTTTCATCAGGTTCGTAACTGCCAGCGCGGAACAAATACCCAAGATCTGACGCCAGACAGAGTTTTCTGTAAAAGCGCTGGTGATGAAGATATCTTTCAATTTCATGATCTATAATCCTGCATATATCTATAGATGTGGTTAAACTCATTGCGCAGCATCTTGACCACGGAATCAGAAGTAATGGTGGCTCCGGTCACTCGTTTCAATTGATCTTCACGCTCGGGCACCTGAGTCTCGGCTATGAACTCATAGCTTGATGTAATATCTTCGGCATCAGGACTTTGCACAAAGAGGCGATCGCGGAACTGAGCCAGGAACCAGTCTTCTTCGATGCGCGCGCCCAAACCCGGAGTTTCCATTTGCTCCACAATGGCAAAATCCACTATCGTGCGAAAATCCGTGGTGGTGGAAACCAATGCTTTCATGCTGCCCCACAGCCCTTTACCTTTGATCTCAAAGCAGTAGGCCACGGTACTATCTGCCACCTGGGCGATAAAGGTCTGGCGCTCAAGCCCTTCGGTGTTCACAGCTTTGACATACAGCTCGTAGCTTTCAGGATAGGCATCCAGGATTGCGGATACATCTTCGTTTGTAGCTTCGGCAATCTTCCCGACCATCAGAGCCAGGACTTGACGCTGGAAAACATCCTGTTGATAAGCCGCGATCTTCTCTTCGCTGAGGCGATACATCACGGCCAAAATCCCCACAAAGATCACGACCATGATCAGCATAAACACGATGGGGAAGAGGAAGCTATCCTTCATTTGACGCCCACCTTTTCCAGGCCATACTCAAGCAAAGGCATGAAGGCATTGGTGAGTAACAAAGCAAACATAAAGCCTTCCGCAAATAGCGAATACCTGCGGATGAACACCGTGAGAAAACCGATTAAAAGGCCATAGATCCAGATCGCCACTTTCCCTTTGGGACTGGAGATGGGGTCCGTAACCATATATACTATGCCAAACATAGCTCCACCGCTCACTAAGAAGTAAAGCGGGTTGACTGTCGGGTAGAATATGAAACTGAAGAGCAGAAGCGAGAGCGCGGTACCCAGCATGGATTGCCACTTAGCCGTCTTGGTAATAATGAGGTAGATGCCGGCCAGTAGGATCAGGATTGCTGACGTCTCGCCCGCGGAGCCTGAAACAAAGCCCATAAAGGCATCACTAAAGCTGTAAAGCACTTCACCGCTGCTGCGATAGGTATTGAGGATAGTGGCTCCGGTCTGCATACCTGCCGGAGCTGCCCAACGCGCAAAGCCACCGGGAAAGTCCTGTGGCATAAAGGGTTTGAGCCAGGAGATCGTCATCTGATTCGGAAATGAGATATACACGAAAGTGCGACCCAAAATGGCCGGATTGAAGACGTTGGTGCCAAATCCACCAAAAACCATCTTGCCGAAAGCGATGGATACTATTGCCGATACCGCAGAAATCCATAGCGGAATCGTGGGCGGCAAGCTCAATGATACCAAAGACGCAGTTACAAACGCGGCCATGGACACCTTGCCACCTTTCTTTTTGGATACAAAAAGATACTCGGTGAAATAGGCCGCAAGATTAGCAACCGCGACCACCGCAAGTATCCGCAATCCAAACAGATATATGGAGAAGAGCAGTAGCGGAACCAGGGCATAAAGCACCCGGTTCATCATCTGCTGCTTCAGAATTCTCTCAAACATAGCAAAAATCCTTCACTTTCATTGAGGACAATATAATAAGCTTAGGGGTATTCTGTCAATCAGAAAGTGAGATTTTACTCATTATCGAAGAAATTTTATTGGAACAGGCTGAGAACCATCCAACCTTTTTGCCGATAAACTCTTTTGCTCCTCTTTGATTTACGCTTTGTTTATCTCATCATATTCTCATGGCACGAGAGGATCATGGGCTAAACTCAAGCTAAACAGGAAAGCAGTACTGGGGAGCCGGGTGAATGGATCATATGGAGTAGCCAGTCTTGTAGCCTGACAAGCACCTGAGAGCCTCTTGAATAGTTCCTGAGCCGGGCTCAAGAACCCCTCAGGAGGACGATAGGAGGCGGAGGAGAGACGAGAGGGCTGCGGATGCCATTGCTCGAGCAGCGAGAACGGCTTTCACCCTTGGACTTCGTAGCGAAGCGCAGGAGTCCAAGCAGCAAGCATGCCTTCTCTGTTCTCTTATCACCCTTCACTCCCTCCATCCCCGCTGTTTGAAGTCAATGCCGCCCGGAGATTGAGGGCTACTCTGAGCATATCTGTAAGTTCAGAATTCATCGGCATGTATGAACAGATCAAGCGGCATTAACTCCAAAATGTCCTCCCTCGGAGTTGTAAGCGCTATCCCAATTGTTTGAAGCCAAGCCAGTTTCGATGATCTCCCAATCCCGCATCGGAGACGATGTTGACAAGCGCTTACGACTTCGAGCAGCGGGAATGCGATACCTGGTATGACCATCTTTTCCTATATCCTCTTGGTTCAAGTTTTTTTCGCTGACACGCTGCTCGAAGTCCATGCTGCCCGAAGTTCCCAAGCTTGCTCTAGATTTTCGTGGCCCTCAAGTTTTGCAGGCATTCAGACCATCATTAGCAGCATGAACTTAACTGAAAGCCAGCTTTCGCCACCGACAATGAAAGCCGAGGGGATAGGATTGCAGACGTCTCGTCTGCAGAAGCAGCGTAGCTGCTTACTTTTCTCGGCCTGCGGCCTCGTTCGACACGA